>Ga0209102_1000107_pt1 | contig 56512 bp, 48 predicted proteins | sample ConPoolayeHmetaG_FD_185483 | JGI IMG/M metagenome (GOLD analysis project Ga0209102, IMG submission 185483) | Hot spring microbial mat communities from California, USA to study Microbial Dark Matter (Phase II) - Cone Pool mat layer H metaG... ... | reverse complement strand
TATAAAAGCCCAGATAAATTTCAAGACAAACTTTATAAGATAATAAGCTGTGTAGGTTACGATTTTGATGGGGAAAAGATAAAGAGGGAGGATAAGTCTTTTAAAATAAGCTTTAAGGCGAAGCCAAGAATTTTTGATTTTTAGTTTTATCTTGTTTGCAAGTTTCTCAAAAAAATCAACTTTTTTCATTCTGAAAATTAGCCTATTTTAGAATAATTTTTAATAATTTAAAACAACAACACATCGGATATCAGATGTCAGACGTCAGCTATCAGTTGTTAGTCATTAGTTGTTAGCTGTTAGGATTAGTAGTAAGTAGAAAGCAGAGAACAAAATTCATAAATCATAAATCTATATCCTTAAATCAATTTGTGATTTGGAATTTGTAATTTAATTTTCAAATCTATATCCAAAAATGACCCTCGGGCTATTTTCAGGAAATATGAGTATAAGGATAACAGTTATTACAATATTATTAAAAATAAGGTTATAGAAGAGAACCCCCTTTTCCCCTAGAGAAATGACAAAACCTCGTGCGCTATTTGCGAGCAACCATCCGGAAGCCCACGCACGAGGATTTACTTGTTATTTAAATATAACAAAAAGTGCTCTAATTTGTCAATAAAAATCCTATCATAAATCAATATTCCACAATCTGTTTGTATATTGGAATTTGTAATTTGGAATTTCATTCTATAATCTCTAATCTATAATCCAATATTTGGTGGTAAATTTCAGGTTGAGGAGGTAAAATAGGGAAATAGACATGATGAAACAACGTTCTTATATAGAACTTGGGCTAGAAGAAAAAAGAGTGGAAGGTCACAGAGGAAGACTAAGAAAAAGATTTTTACAATCAGGTCTTGATGGTTTTTTGGACTACGAGATTGTAGAGCTTCTTTTGACTCTTGGTACTCCAAGGCGAGATTGCAAAACAATGGCAAAAGCGGCTATTAAAAAATTTGGGGGGTTGCGTCAGGTGTTGGACGCTTCTCCTGAGGAACTTCAGCAAGTCAAAGGAATTGGGCCAAATAATATTTTTGGGATAAAACTTTTTCAGGTTCTTTTGGAAAGATACCGAAAAGAAAAAATTCCCAGAAAAATTTCCCTTAATTGCCCCGAAGAAGTGGTTGAATATTTAAAGGAAAAATTAGGTAAAGAAAAAAAAGAGCATTTTTTGGTTTTAGCATTGGATAGTCGAAATAATTTGATTAAAATTACCAATGTTTCCGTGGGGATTTTGGATGCTAATCTTGTCCATCCTCGAGAGGTATTTAAAGAAGCAATTTTAGCCCATGCCGCTCAAGCGATTTTAGTTCACAATCATCCTTCGGGTGATCCCCAGCCCTCTGAGGAAGATGTGGAAGTTACTAAAAGACTGGTAGAAGCTGGTAAGATATTGGGAATAGGAGTGACAGACCATATCATTATAAGTATGGATGATTATGTTAGTTTTCGTAAGTTAAAGCCGATCCTGTTTATTTAGATAAGTAAAATAAAAGAGTGGAAGAAAAAGAAGATTTTATTAGAGATCCGTTTCGAATTCTTGACCCCCATCAGAGGTGGGCTCCTTCGTGGGACTCTTCAGACGAGACATATATAAACTTACTTCCCCCTTTAGTTCATAAAATAAGGATTGCTGTTAGCGAGTGGCGTAAAAAAGGATATCAGGGTGCTAGTGAAACCTCCAGGGCTCTTTTGGAATACTGGTTTCAGCATGAACATTCTAAAGAAAAAGACGATGAACAGAGGTTATTTCGTTATTATTTTACTCAACGTGAAGCTGTTGAGTCAGTAATTTATCTTTATGAAGTTGCTAAAGCTCGTGACAAATATGAACTTTTAAAGTTTGATTCTTCTGGAAGAGTTAGTACGGGAATGTTTGATGAAACCTGGCCGCGATATGTAATTAAAATGGCTACCGGAACTGGAAAAACAAAAGTTGCTAGTTTGCTTTTGGCATGGTCCTACTTTCATAAAATTTATGAACCGGATTCTCCTCTTTCGACGAATTTTCTAATCACCGCCCCAAACATTATTGTTCTTGATCGATTGAAAAAAGATTTTGCCAATCTTGAAATTTTCAGAGAGGATCCTGTTATTCCTGAAGATGGGTTTAGGGATAAAAATTGGAAAACTGAATTTCAGTTAACAGTTCATCTTCAAGATGACCTTCGGGCCCTTTCGCCGCGAGGTAATATTTATTTAACTAATCGTCATCGGATAGGAGTTGATGAAAATAATGAAAATAAACTTGACGGAAAAGATATTGCTAGTTACTTTATGGGAAATAAACCATCTCCGAATGCTGATACAGGAAGTAGTCTTGATCTTGGTGAGCTTCTTCGGGGAGATAAAATAAAAGATTTGGTGGTTATTAATGACGAGGCTCATGGTGTCCGACTAGGAACAAAATGGTTTGAGAATGTAGAGGATATTAATAATCAAATGAGGTTGAGATATAATACTGGGATTTCTCTAGAGTTAGATTTTTCGGCTACCCCAAAAAATCAAGATGGTTCGATTTTTGTTCAAACCGTATGTGATTATCCTTTAGTGGAGGCAATTAAGCAAAATATTGTTAAAATGCCGGTTTTACCGGATCAAGCTTCACGGGCTAAGTTAGAAGAAAAAGCGACTGATGATTATATTAAGCGATATGAGGATTATATTCAGCTTGGCTACGAAGAATGGAAAAAACAATACGATCAGTTAAAAAACAAAAAAATTCCCAAATTATTTATTATGACTACGACAACAAAACAAGCAAACGAAGTTGGAGATTTTTTAGAAAGTCATTATCCGGAATTTAAAAATGCGGTTTTAATTATTCACACAAAAGAAACAGGAGAAATTAGTGAAACTAAAGCCAACGAAAAGGAATTACAAAAACTGCGAAAAGCGGCAGATAATATAGACGATCCCCAAAGTCCCTATAAAGCCTTAGTTTCTGTAATGATGCTTAAAGAGGGTTGGGATGTTAGAACCGTTGGGGTTATTGTTGGTTTACGTCCTTTTACCCATAAAGCCAAGATTCTTCCAGAACAAACAATAGGCCGGGGAATTAGAAAAATGTTTGACCTTGATGTTTATGAAGAGCTGGCAGTTATTGGCACCGAAGCTTTCATTGAGTTTGTAGAGTCTATTAAACAGGAAGGCGTTGAATTTAGTTACCGGAAGATGGGAAGGGATGCTCCTTCTTTTACTCCATTGATTGTCGAACCAGACGGCGAGAATATTCATAAAGATTTAGAAAAATTAGATATTGAAATTCCAAGGTTGACACCGAGGGTTTACAAAGAATACAAAAGATTGGAAGAAATACAACTTGATGATTTGCGGTTTGAAAAGCAAAGAATTCATCAGTTTTCGCCTGAGGAACAAAGGGAAATTATTTTTGCGGACATTGAGGGTAAAGAATCGCATCGGATTATTTTAGATATTAATAATCCAGACTACCGAAGTGTTGTTCGTTTCTTTGTCTCCGCTATTCTTAGTGAAACACGCCTTTTTAGTGGTTTTGATGAACTTTATCCAAAAGTTAAAGAATTCATTGAAGAAAGACTATTTGGTCAGAAAGTTGATTTAAATGATGCCAACATTATCCGTAATCTTTCGCGATTAGAAGTGAAAAATACGATTATAAATACTTTTCGAGATGCTATTAATAAACTGACTGTAACGGATAGGGGTGGAACAGAAGTTAAAAATTATATTAAACTTAGGGATGTTCGGCCTCAAGTTTTTACCCATCAAGAGTATATTACGCCACAAAAATCAGTTTTCAACAAGATAGTGGGCGATTCTCAATTTGAATTGGAGTTTGCTCGTTTTTTGGATGGTGCGCCAGATATTATATCTTTTGTCAAAAATACCTACAATGTTCATTTTCAGATTGAGTATGTTGGTGAAGATGGGAATATCCACGATTATTATCCTGACTTTTTGGTTAAAAAAGACGCCCGAAATGTTTATGTTGTTGAGACAAAGGGAGTTGCTGACTTGGATGATCCCCGAAAAATTGACCGGTTAATCATTTGGTGTCGGGATGCTAATGTTTCTCAAGCAGTATATCATTTCATCCCCCTTTATGTTAAACAAGAAGATTGGACTAAACACAGAGATAACATTAAAACTTTTCAAGATGTTATTGATTTGTTTAAAATAGAGAAAGAATATGCCAAAAGATAAACACGAACTTTCAACAGAGGAACAAAAGCAAGTTTTAGAGCTTATCAAGGCGGGTAAGGTTATTCCCAAAGAATTGCTTTATAAAATGGCTCCGGATGAGGAAGATGTGTTTTTATTTTGGAACGGCCGCAATGAGGATGTAACCAATGCTGTTTTGCCTTTTCATTCGATAGAACTAATTGATGAGCCTCGACAAGAAAATAATGAACAATTAGGCATCTTCGCTACTGATTATCGGGGTCGCCAGAAGGGTGGCTGGACAAATAAGTTAATTTGGGGAGACAACAAGCTGGTTTTATCTTCGTTGGTTAATGGACCAATGCGAGAAGAGATTGAAAAAGAAGGCGGGGTGAAATTGATTTATATTGACCCGCCATTTGCTGTTGGGGCGGATTTTTCTTTTACGATTGAAGTTGGTGATAGCGAAGCTGTCAAAGAACCTTCGGTTTTGGAAGAAATTGCTTACCGTGATACTTGGCAAAGAGGCCTCTCATCTTATCTAACTATGATGTACGAGAGGCTAAAACTAATGCATCAACTTTTGGCCGACGACGGCAGCATTTATGTTCATTGCGACTATCGTGTTAATAGTCATTTGAGGTTGATTTTGGATGATATTTTTGGGAAGGAGAATTTTAGGAATGAAATTATATGGCACTATCAAACCTACCAAGGCCAAGTTAAGAATTATTACCCAAGAAAACATGACACAATTCTGTTTTATACAAAATCAGAGGATTGGTTCTTTAACCTTTTAAAAGATGAAAATATAGAAGATACTATAGATTATCACAGATGGAGCCGTTACTTAAATGAAAACAATGAAATTACGGGAGCTAATTATCCGAAAACAGATTCTCGATTTAGCGGTTACATAAAACGATGGGTAGCGGAACATGGTAGAAATCCTAGTCCTAACGATGTGATATTGAAAATTGAAGGTTTAACAGTAGATTCTGTGTGGGATATTAAAGCGGTAGATCCTAAATCTGAAGAACGAGTTGGTTATCTTACTCAAAAGCCACACAAATTACTAGAGAGAATTATTGAGTCTTCTGCTAATAAAGATGCTATTGTGGCGGATTTCTTTTGCGGTTCTGGTACAACCGGGGCGGTAGCAGAGAAATTAGGTAGAAAATGGATTATGTGTGATTTGGGAAGGTTTGCTATTCACACTGCTCGTAAGCGGATGATTCAAGTTCAGCGGGAATTGAAGAAAGATGGTAAACCATATCGGGCTTTTGAAGTTTTGAATTTAGGCAAATATGAACGGCGGTATTTTTTTGAAGTAAATACTGATTTGCCCGAGGAAGAACAGAAAAAACAACAAAAACTTAAACATGAACAATATATTAGCTTGATTTTGGAGGCTTATCATGCCCAGCCAGTTGATGATTTTCGCACTTTCCATGGTAAGCGAGGCGACCGCTTTGTTTATGTTGGCCCACTTGATTTTCCAGTTACCCGCGCTGAAATTGAAGATATTTTAAAGGAGTGTCGAGAAAAAACCATAACTAAAGTTGATGTTTTGGGTTTTGATTTTGAAATGGGATTACTCCCGCATATTGAAGAGGAAATGGAGCAACAGGGAGTGAATTTACGTTTGAAAAACATTCCTCGCGAAGTTTTTGACAGACAAGCCGTAGAGAAAGGTCAGGTTAAGTTTTACGATGTTCCCTATTTAGAAGTAAAACCAGTGGTAAATGGCCGTAAAGTTAGTGTCAAATTAACCGATTTTGTTACTAATTACACCCAAGATGACATCGAGGACATTGAAAAAAGTTTGCGGGAAGGCGGAAGTAAAGTGGCTATTGAAAACGGGCAAATAGTTAAAATAGAAAAGGATGAAGGGGGAATAGTCAGACGAGAGATTTTAACAAAAAAATGGTCTGATTGGATTGATTACTGGGCAGTTGATTTTAATTATGAGAGCAAAAAAGAAATTGTCCGAATTGGTAAAAACGGCGAGGAAGAAGAAGTTTGGACTGGTAATTATATTTTTGAAAATGAATGGCAGTCGTTTAGGATAAAAAGAAATCGCAATTTAGAGTTAGAATCAATTCAACACGAATATCCAAATACAGGGAAATACAAGATAGCGATACGGGTGGTTGATATTTTGGGACAAGATATCTTACAAGTAATCCCCATAGTAATAGATTAATTTTACTTTTCTAGTTGCTTTCAGTATTTTTTTTGACAAATTACGCTATGTGTGTTATTACTTACGCAACATGGAAAAAACCTTAACTCAAAAACAAAAAAATGTTTTGGTGGCGATAAAGGAGCTAACCAGAAAGTATGGAAAACCACCAACTTTAAGAGAACTTTGTCGTTTTTTGGATTATTCTGGGATTAGCTCTATTCAAAGACACTTAGATGCTTTAAAAGATAAAGGCTTTATTAGAAGCGAAAAACATCAGGCAAGAAGTATTGAACTTAATTTAACTACAGAGGAAAAAGTAAATATTCCATTGGTTGGTAATGTAGCCTGCGGAAAGCCGTTGTTGGCAGAAGAAAATATTGAAGCATATATCCCCCACAGCAAATCGCAGTTAAAGGGAGATTACAGGGATTATTATTTTCTTCGGGCAACCGGAGATAGTATGAATTTGGCAGACATAAATCATGGCGATTATGTTTTAGTTAGGCGTCAATCAACTGCCAATTTTGGGGATATAGTAGTTGCTTTAATAGGAGACGAGGCGACTATTAAAAGGTTAAAAAAGGGAGACGGCTGTTATATTTTAGCTCCTGATTCGGACAATCCCCAAAACAAACCTATTTATGTATTTGAAAATTTTGTAATACAGGGAGTGGTAAAAGGTGTTATTAGGGTTGGTTCAGACAGGAAGGGGGGTGAGAAAAAATGAGCTGTAGTAATCTAAATTGGAGCCAGGATATTAGATATTTAGTTTCTAATTCTTATTTAATCCCAGGATCAGGAGGTGTTTATAAAGTATTAAGAAATGACGGTGTAAAAGGTAGTCTTTCGAGGGTTTATGTTGGTAAGGCAGAAAATTTAAGATCTCAATATAATAGGCATTTGTCTGATTCTGAAGAAAATATTTGCCTTAAAAACAATATTCGTACCAAAGAGTGTTATTTTCGGTACGCACTGCTTTCCGGTGAAGAAAGTCGCCAGAATGCAGAAAGTCATCTTTTAGAAACTGGTAAATATGAATGTAATATCCAAGGACAATGAAAGGGGGTGAGAAAAAATGGGAGCGCCTCAGAAAAGAGGATTAAAATATGAAGAATATAAGGCAAGGAAAATGGGATACAAACACCTTGGTGGCCCAGGGAGAGTAGATGCTAAGAGGGGAAGAGAAAAAGTTGAGATAAAGAAATGGAAAACTAAAGTTGGCTCAGGTGTTATTAAAGCAGCTATAAAAAAAGGTGTTACGACGATCGTCGCACCAGGTGGTTTTACGGGTCCAGCTAAGGAACTTGCGAGGAAAAAAGGTGTTAGAATAAGGAGACATTAGTCGGAGGTTTGTTTAGAATTAGAGGTAAAGTCAAAAATGCCAAAAGTTAATTCTGAAATTAAAAAGCTAATTGATGAAATCAAAGTTTGTTCGGGGGATGTTTATTGTGAATTGTGAATTCTCAACACCGGGTATTGAGTAGGTTCGAACAATGGGTTATCTTGTTAAGAATTGGTGGTTGGTAGTAAGTTGTGAGTTGTAAGTTGTACTGTATTATCACACCCGTCGGGTGAACTGTTATAACACCCATCCCCTATTCTAATATAAGGTTTTTAATTTTATTTTGTAATTGATATTAAATTAAGAAAAGCAGTAAAAAATATTAGAAGTAAATTAAAGTTGTATTAATATATATTTCCAAGTATTAGATAAAAACAAAATAATTACTGAACCAAAAGATAAAATTCTTGAGACTTACTTTTTTTATATTAAAAAATTCAAAAAATAATATTAATAATTTAGTATAATAAATCGTATATAATTAAGATAATAAGATAAAACATGATAAAGAAAAATATAATTCTTTACGTTGTTTTTACAGTTTCATTTTATTTAATTTTTTCCTTTGTTTGTTATGATCTTGTTTTCGCTCAAACTCAATGCCCCACTAGTAAGGAAATTGATGAACAAATTGCAAAATGCAAAAATTCAGGTCTTGATTACTCAATTGAATATGATGAAAAGCAGTGTAAATATGTTAAGTGTATTGAATATAATCTTCAGGAAAATAGCCTTTTTAATATCGGAAAGAATATTCCCAAAATTGATAATTTAAAACCCCTGATTGGGACAGAGAAGATTTATGAAGAAAAGCTAGAGGAAAGTTCAAATACAGAGAACAAAGAAAGTATTACTGAGGAGTCCCAAAAGGAAGAAATTGAAGAAAGCAAACCTGTTGAGAAATTGATTCAAGAAAGCCAAGAAAATGATTCAGAGACTACCCCAGAGATAAGAAAACTTTCAATAAAAGAAGGAAAAGTTTTTATTAATGACAAGGAAGTTCAAATGAATGAAGTGAAAATTAATTTGATGGGTAAAGAGATTATAATAAGGTTAAAAGAAAATTCGTTAGTAGAAATTTATGATCAAGGATTAAGTGTTGAAGTAAATATTCCAATAGAATATTCCGATGGTGTTTTAAGGTCAGGAAAAAGTGGTAAGGAAATAAAATTTATACCGTCACAGATTGTAAAAAAGATTAAAGAAATTTTAATATCACAGATTAGAGGAATAAAAATAGCTGAAGATCAAAAATTCGGTTTAATTTATAACGTATTAATTGAGAAAAAAGGCAAATTTTTGGGTTTAATTTCTCTTAGATATAATAAGGAATACAAAATAAGCACCGAAGATGCATCTATTAGGAATGTAAAATCTCCTTGGTGGATATTTTTAGTTGTAAAAGAAGCAGATCCTGTAAGGGTGGATCTTCAATGTCCCCCAACTGACTCCTATAGCATTAGTTGGCCTGATGAACCTTACGACTTTTCCAGAGGAGATTGTGCCAGTTTGGGGAAGGAAGAAGAGATTGAAGAGTATATTCGGCAATTGACTGCAAAGGCTCAAGATTGTTTAGATTCTATTGATGATAATATTAGGCGGTGGAATGAGCAGAAAGAAGCAATAATTAATTATTTAAGAAACGCTCCTCAATATCCATCACCAGAACCATCAACTGATTCTAATTCAAGAGGATTGTATTTGATGCCAGCAGAAGAAGCTGTTCCCGGCTTGCCATTATTTTCGGGGTGTGGATATATCGAAAATCAACTTGAAGCGGATGGAGAAACTGTTGATGGTTTTGCCTACACGTCTTTGCTTGAAAAAATGAAAGAAGCAGTTAGTGAAACTTGCGAAAGTGCAAATGTGTTGAACGAAGATCTTGTGTGTTTGTGTGAAGATGTAGCTGATTATATTAATGGACAAGAGAGATTATTACCGGAACATAAAGAGGATATTATTAGCCTTTTTGAAAATCGCCAAATAAATGAATCTGTCGTGCGTCGGAAAGCAAAATTTACATTTGATTGGCTTAATTATCTTATTGATAGTTGGCATAGTACTTATAATCCGGAATATGTTAGTTGTAGTTTAAAATTAAAATTGCCTAGAAGTGTGGTTAAAAATATTGAAGAAGCAATTAAATTTCCTGAGAAACAGATCCTTCCCTAAAAGTTTTTTCTCAATAATTAAACCTATCACACCCTATCACACCTATCACACCCGTCGGGTGAACTGATATGACACCCCTCACCTATTCTAATAGAAGATGTTTAATTTTATTTAATTTTCTTTGATAATCAATTTGATTTGCAACAAATTTTTCATATTTATTATATGAGCCGATTATTTTGATTATAAAATCTGTATCCACAAAAGATTTTTTCTTAATTAGATAAAAAGGAAATGAAGTTAAATTACTTTTCTTTAAATCTTCGTAATTCATAATATGAGAGGTAACAGGATTAAGGTGAATGTACCTTGATATGTGTAAGAGTTCATCATCGGTAGAAATGTGTTTCGCTTTGAAGGGTCTCTGAAATAAAGCTCCAAACCTTTTGTTTTTAATATTGAAATATTTAGCAAAGCTATTTTGAAAATTTGAGAGTAAACTTTGAATTCCCTTTTCTTTTCTCTGTTTCAGTAGTAAGTGGAAGTGATTTGGCATCAAAGCGTATGCGTAAATATCAACTATTGGATTTTTTTCTCCAAGCCTTGCCCAGTATATTGTCTTTTCCTCATCTTGAAGCCTATTGAAGAAAGAAAATCTAAGAGTTTGTTCAAATTTATAAAAAGAAAGTAGATCAAGAGCTTTTCTTGTTTCTTTCTTTCTAACAAAAACCTGTTCGTTTGCCGTAGTGCGATTAAAAACGTGATAAAACTCCTCGTTGCTAAAAACTACATTTCTTTTACCAGACATGATATTGATAAAATATTAGAACTTTAAATACTGTTAGATACAATATTAATAGAAGTTAAATTAGAAGTAAATCCGAGTTGTGTCAATACATATCACCCGACGGGTGTGTTATAGTGATTATTTTCCCTATTTAATATTTATCGCAACAAATGCCTGATTTCTTAGTTAAAAATCAAACATTATTATTTAATGTAAAGTATATCTTTATAATAATATAAATTTGTACAAAATATTATGATATGTTAGTAGAGTTTCGATATAAACAAATTCATTTAGAGCATGGTAATTGTCACCAACTGGACCAAAACCAACTGAAGGGACACCAGCTAAATTAGCAAAGCGAGAATCATTAGTTCCATGGTTTTTAAAAAAAAGATTTGTTTTTTTGTTTAATTCTTCTTTTGCTATATTATGAAGTGCGACAATATACTTATTTTTCAGGTTAGTATTCATCATTTCTGTTTTGTAAATTAATTGAAATTTAAGTTGTTCTTTTTCGGCTATTTTTTTGACACTTTTAATTATTTGTTGAGATGATTCCCAAGGTTCACAAAAACGAATATCAAAACTTGCTTCAGAGTAATTTGGGATTGAATTGGTTACAGTTCCACCATTTATTAAACCTAAATTAATAGTGGAATACCAATGATCTTTGATGTTTTTTTTGGGAAAAAGTTTATTGATTTTTTCATAACAATTAAATATTTTAATAATTGCATTTTCAGAAAGCCATTGATAGGCTGAATGTCCTCCTTCTGTATTAGCTATTAATTTGAACATAACTATTCCTTTTTGTTTTACTTTTAAAAGGTAATCCTTTTCCCCTTCGGCGGTAAGAAAGAAGTTACCTTGTAAACCTAAATCCTTAAAAAAATAATTTGTTCCATTTTCACCACCAATTTCTTCATCTGATGTTATTAATAAAATGATCTTTTTATTAGTTTTCGGTAATTTTTTCATCAAATATATCAAGACACCTAAACCTCCTTTCATATCTAAAGCTCCTCTTCCGAAAATCTTCCCATCTTTGACTTTTGGCGTAAATTGATCTTTTTCTGAAGGTGGAACAACATCAATGTGGCCGTGAAAAATAATATCGTATCTTTTTGAAAGATCAATTTGGTAATTAGATATAGCTAAAGATAAAAATCCATTTTTTTGAAAATTTTTGACATATAAATCACTCTCTTTTAAGTAATCTCTAATAAAGCTAAAAGATTTAGTAACATTTTTTGACTCTTTAGTGATAGTCTGAAAACAAATGAGATTTGTAATTAAATAAGTTAATTCTCTTTTTAAATCTTCCATTTTAAAATTCTAAAAACTTAGCAGAAGATTATAATGAATATAGTAATATTTTCCATCATGACCCAATTCTAATCTTGGAACTTTATCCTCTTCAGTTAGTGACAACCAGTGTTTTATAAATCTTGGATCATAATTTTCAGGTACCTTATATTTATTTTGTGATATAATTTTCCAACCTTTTAAACTTTTTCTTTCTACTAATTTATCTAAAAAAGTTTTCCAACGAGGAGTATTTTGTTTTGAAGAAACGGATAAAACTACTAATCCATTTGGTGCCATAATTTCTTGTAATCTTTCTCCAACATTTAAAAATATTCCCAACCCATCAGGATCTCTTGTCGAGTCAACATTCCAAGCTGAGGCTGAGACTTGTCTTAGAGCTTCCAACTCTTCCCCATCAACTAACGGTTGTTGAGGTAAATTAGCAACTAAAAAATCAATACCACCCTTTTCACCATTTTGCCTTGATAAATTAACTAATTGATTGTCTATTCCATCGGCAACTAATGAAGTTAATCTTTCTTCGGGTAAACTATTTAGTATCCAATTGCGACGTGCTACTAAAACTGAATATGGATTTAGATCAGTAATAATCCAATGAGAATTAGGAAAATATCTACCTCCCAAAATGGCTAAAACTCCTGATCCTGTCCCGATATCGCAACATAAAATTTTACTCTCATTTCTACCATTTAAGTTAGCTTTGACTATAGGAAAGGTTGTCTGAGCTAAATAAAAAGCTGAATAAGGCGGCCACACGTTACTTTCAACTGATATTTGAACATTCATAAAAAGCTCTGTAGATTGTAATTTTTCTACCATAATAAAGATTAAATTTATGATAAACTTTTAACGTAATCTTCTACCCTCTTTAGCATTTCATATTTAGAAACATAAAGAATACTAGGATGTGTTAAAGGAACTGCTAACTTAAATTTAAGAAAATCCGGTTTTTCCTCGGTATGATCGCCTCCAAAATAACCAAAAGAAGTAGAAAAAGGAATAATTCCCTCTTTATATAATTTTTGACAAATTTGAGTGTAAAATTGATAACGACTTAAATTATTAGTTTTACCTTCTAAATCAATCACTATTTGAGCCTCAAAAAATGATGTATCAGTTAAAGCAATTAAAGCTTCAAGATAGGAGCGACCCCCACGACGGAAATTATAATCATGAACGTATAAATTTCCATTACTCCCAACCATTACATCTCCAGCTAAAATACCATCTGTATATCCATTTGCTGCTAGAATTCTTCCCATTTCCGCAAAAGATTCAAATAATCTTCCTTGTAAGGAGGTTTCTATTCCTATCTCTTCTGAATATTGCCCCATCCAACCACAAACATACTCATCACTAGCATTAACCCCAAAAGGAAAAATTGACATTGGGAAAAAAACACCATTAATCATTATTCCACCAACTGTAACATCTAGTTTTATGTCATCAATTACCCTTGGCTTAATTCTTTCTTCAACAACAGCTAAAAAGGGTAATTCTTTAAACCCGTATGATTTTATAATTTCATAAAGAGCATGTGTTCTTCGTTCTGTTTTTAAATTTGGATCATAAACATAAGGGTATTTTTCCGGAGAAAGATTACCCAATCCGGAAACTCCATTAGAATCAAGTTTGATATAAGTTTCTAAATCGGACTCTCTTAATTTTTCCATTGCGGTCACTATAGCTGAAGCAAATTTACTCATGTTTTCATCTGTGGGTGGTAATGAATTTGATCTGCCTATTTGTTTCAATCCTTCTCTATCTTCTATTAATCTACCTTCTGCAGCAACTCCAATCATAAAAGGAATATCTTCAAATCCAGCTTCTCTAAGTAAAAAATTATTTTCTAATTTATTCATATTAGGAATTATTGGTAATCTGACATTTTTCGAACTTGAAAGTCTTTCATAATGATATTCGGTTGTTTGAAAGGGGATTACTAATGTTGGTAAGTCAAAAAGATCTTGAGAATAACGATTAACAACATCTAAATGATAAAAAGGGTTATATCTTTTTAAATTTTGTGGATTGTCTAAGTAATTTGCATAATCCTCACATAATTTCATATAAGTTTCATCATTTAATGAAAAAATATCCACCAAGCTTCCATCCGAGATTTCCCACAACACCCTTAAGTTCACCACTTTTCCTATTTTTTCTTCTAATTGTTTTTTAAAAACTAATGTAATTTCTCTTTCTATCGGATTAGGAGGCGCAGCGACTAAAACAGAAGCTCCAACTTCAAAACCTGGCGAAAGCATCAATGCTGGTAAAAGAATTCTTTCATAACCCGGTAGCGCCATAAGATGAGGTCTTTGAGCTTCTGGAACAGCAAGAGCAACATCATCAAAAACTAGAAGCCTTTTTGTTTGAAAAGATTCGGCTAATCTTTTTGATAATTCTAATCTATAATCTAAATTCGCCGGATATTCTATAGCTGTTCTTTGTAGATCTAAAGGTGGCAGCGTATTTAATTCATTTCGATTTAATTTTTTATAAAAGAGATTCGAGTTTTTATTTTTATATGTTGTTATTTCTGGTTCTCTTTCCATTTTTTCTCCAATTAAAAAACCTCTTCGGTTAAGAAGAGGTCTGATGTACCTAAAAATACTACCTTACCACATCAGACCTCGCCCTTAAAAAGGACGAGACTAATGATAATAAGGTTATTTAGTTTCATAATTTGAGTGTATTTTACAAAAGATCAAATAGTATTGTCAAGATATTTAAGTGATGAAAGTGTAACTATAGTTATAGAGATTTAAAAAAATCTTTCATCAATTCAATTCCTTTGTAGTAATTTTTTAGATTAAAGTGTTCATTGGGAGCATGGATATTTGCATCAGGAAGTGCAAATCCGACCATAATTACGGGTATTTTTAAAGCCTTTGCCATAATTGGGACAAATCCGATACTTCCACCTACTCTTTTGAGTATTGGTTCTTTTCCATAAACCTTTTTTAAACTTTGTTTCATTAAATCATATACTTTATGATTGGTTGGAGCTATATATGGCAGGCAATCTACCAATCTTTTTATTTTTACATTAACCCATTTGGGAAAAATTCTTCTTACCTCCTTTTCAAAGAGTCTAAAGATTTTATCGGGATTTTGGTTAGGAACTAGTCGCATTGATATTTTTGCGGAAGCTTTATAAGGAATAATGGTTTTACTTCCTTCTTCTTGATAACCTCCCCAGATTCCGTTTACGTCAAAAGTGGGTCTTATGCCTATCCGCTTTTCCAAAGAATAATTGTATTCCCCTCCTCCTATTCCAAAAAGCCCGCCTTCTTTGATAATTTCTTCTTGAGTTTTTGAGTATTTTTTAATATCAGCCAAATGATCTGATGTAGGAATTATTACATCTTTGTAAAAACCCGGAATATTTATTTTTCCATTTTTATTTTTTAGCTTAGATATTAGCCTACAAAGAAGAATTATCGGATTTTCGGCTACTCCTCCAAAACTTCCCGAGTGAACATCCTGCTTTGCTGTTTCGATTGAAATTTCTGTGTATAAAATTCCACGAAGACTGATATCTATAGCAGGCTGATTTTTGTGAGGCATTTCAGAATCTGAAACGATAAGAAAGTCTGATTTTAAAAGATCTTTTGAATATTTTTTGGCAAAGGAATCAATACTTGGGGATCCTATTTCTTCTTCTCCTTCGATTATAAATTTTACATTTACAGGAAGTTTAAATTCTTTTTCTTTCCGAAGTTCTTTAATTGCCATAATATGAATCATAAACTGGCATTTATCATCAGAGGAACCTCGGGCGAAAATTTCGTCTCCCTTGATAGTTGGATTGAATGGTGGTGTTTTCCATTCATTTAAAGGATCGGGTGGTTGGACATCATAGTGGCCATATATCAAAGTTGTTGGTAGTGAGTGTTTTGTTGTAAGTTCAGCGAATACTGCGTCGTGTTTAATTCCTTTCAGGATTTTAGTTTTAAAGCCCATTGAAGAAAAAAGTTTTAAAAGATAATTTCTAGCCCTTTCCATATCTTTTTTGTATTTTTCTTGAGTCGAGATAGAGGGAATTTTAAGTAACTCAAAAAGTGGTTTAATAAGATCTTGCTTATTCATTGTCAAGTATTTTATTTGAAATAAAGAAAAAAGTAAATTATTTTAACCGATTCCAATATCAAAAATTATTGATGAAATTGTAAATAAAAATTATCCAGCTGATCTTTGTAGATAGTGTTCACCTGATAGAAGATATTTTGCTCCGTGTTTTTTATAAAGAGATCCCCACATATTTTTTTTGACTGCTCTTTTATTAAGTGCGTGAAGCCATACGCTAGCTTCTTCGATTTTCTTTCTAAAAGAATTAATAAAGTCAAGCAGTTTCTCAAAAAATCTTAAATGATATACACCTGGTTCTATAGGAGCCTGCATTGCCGCTATCTTTGTTTCCTGGGCGAGATTTTCAGTATTTTTTGCAAGAACCAAAATTTCTTCCCTAATGGCTGATAAGTGCATCTTTAGTTCATTGGTTTTTTTCTCAACTTGAATTTTCTCTTCCTCCAGAAGTTTTCTTTCTAAAGCCGTCTTTTTTCTTAGTCTGGTTAGTTCTTCGTATTTTCCTGAATAAATTTCACTTATATTTATAGCTTCTCCTGGTTCGATTTCACCCGTAAATTTCTTACCAAAGGGTCTAAAACCAATCAATTGCTCCATAAAATCACTAGTTATATTAGATGCTTCCTCCCTCATTTGTTGGGATGTAGCAATACCTATATCTTTAATTGTTTCCAATGGATTTGGCTGAATAAAAAGTTTTTGACCTTTTTTACTGGATTTAATATTCATAGTAGCCTGAATTTTATCACTCTCTGGCAACAATTTTCAACTAAGTTAATGAAACCAGGAAATCTAAAGCCTTCCTTCTTCTTAAAATTATCTCAATTAGTTGTCTTTTTTCTGGCGTATCAAGTTCTTTGGCGAGATCTCTATCTACTTGGGAAGCTTTTATCATAGCATCTATATCGTTTTGATTAACTGTGAGATTTTCTTCTTCAGCGATTTTACTTAGAATAAGATCAAGAGCTATGGCATTTTTTGACTGTTCTTCATACTCTTTTCTTAAATCATTTGCAGATTTTTTAATTGAAGTAAGATAAGACTCAAGAGAAAGACCTAGTTTTTCAATTCGTTCAAGAAGTTTAGATAGTCTTGAGTTTACTTCTTCTTCTATGAGGAGTTTAGGTATATTAAATTTTATTGTTTCTAAAAGATGTTTTATTACAGCTTGTTCTTTCTCTTCTCTGGTTGGATTCTGATTAGCATTATCTTTATCCTTTCCTGGCACCCAGATTGATGAAGTTCTTGTGATTTCGGGTAAACCTTTTTTATAATCTCCCAGATTTATTTCGGGAATTTCACATGTTACGGCTCTAATTTGCCAGTCTTTTTCTTCTTGAGCGCTGATAAGTTCGATTCTAGGATATATGGCTGGTTTTATATTATTTTCCTTAAAGATTAAACTTAAAAGGTTTGGGAGGATTTTTTGAAGGATTTTTTCAAGTAGATTGTTTTCTGGAATTTTTTCTAGAACTTTATCAAGTGGAGCTTTTCCCGGACGAAAGCCTGGTATTTCGACTTTGTCAGAGTATTCATTTGCAACTTCTTCTTTATGTTTTTTTATATCTGTATATGGAATTGTTATAGTTATTTGGATTGTTCCATCATCAGACTTGGCAATTGTTGGTTTATTTGGCTCGCTTACTTTTGTTGTGCTTTTGTTTTCATTTAATTTTTTAGGCATATAGGTATTATACATTAGATAAGCGAAAAACCTAAATATTAAGTTGGAATAAGTTAAAAATTTTATTTTTTAGTAAATATTAACCTTTGTGTTGTGTCTTAAATTTTGCAGGATTAAATTTGAGGTTGGGTGTTTTAAATTTACTTTGGTGTATTTTATTACCTCCCCTAGCAAGAGTGGCACCTTTGAAATGATCGGGTGTTCTGTAACTTGGACCCTGTGTATATGATTTTGATTTTATAAATTTTTTAACCATATAAAAAATACTTGTGATAATTATTAATTTTTCGTGATATTTTAGTCAGAGTCTTTAGAAAGTTTATTTAAGAAAAGCGAAACTAATGAAAGTACAATGGAGGAAACTGCTGCAGTCCAAAAACTATTTATTTCAAATCCGGGGACGATATAAGACACTCCCCAGAGAAGGACTATATTAATAAGCAAAGCTGTTACTCCAAAGGTTATTAAAGAAAGCGGTATAAATATTATTTGGAGGACAGGTTTTATGAATGTATTTACAACTCCAATTACAACTGCTGTAACAATTAAAGCTTGTGTTGATTCAAAGTAAAAACCAGGAATAAGATAAGATACGATCCAAAGAGTAAAGATATTAAATAATAGTTTGATTAAAAGTTTCATAATTTAAAATTAAGATAAATAAATTAAATTGTCAATCTTCAATATATTTCTTAAAAAATTTAAGGTCTTCTTCAATAACTTTGTTCCAGTTAGGGCGCATATTATGGTCGGTGTTTTCGTAAGTAAAATAGTTAATTTTTTTCCCTTTTTTCCTCAAAATGCTAACTAAGTTGTCACTCCATGATTTCGGGACTGCTTGATCATTTTCGCCTTGATGAATTTGAAGTGGTGCGTTTATTTTATCAAGGTAATTGGTAAGAGAGTATTTTTCTACATCATATTCGCTCTCAAATTTTGCTAGCTCACTTCTTATAAGCTTTCCTTTATCTTCGCTTTCATCAGTGTAATAAAGTATTGAGTAAGGGAAAGATTTTGAAACGGGTGCCCAAAGAGTTGTTGGGTATTCTTTTCCGGAAATTTCAAGTATTGTTAAGGCAATTTGTCCGCCATTGGAATGACCCCAAATGAAAATATTACTACTGGTTTTATATTTATTATTTTCAAAAATGATTTCTGGGTTATTTTCAAGATATTTGAGTAATGAGATGGCAGTTACGTATGTCTGGAATCTTGATTCAAATATATTACCCGCTTCTTTGTCAGATTCTCCATAACCTAAAAAGTCTGGAGCTATGGTTATAAATCCATTTTTAGCAAAATATTCAGATGCGTTTCTTGTTCCATCGCCTGTTTTATAAGTTTTTTGATTTATGAATCCTCGAAGCATAAGTATTACAGGAAATTTTTCTTTTATAAATTTCGATTCTTTTATACTTGGTAAATTTATCTGTCCTGAAACATTTTTAAAGGTTTTACCGTCTAGATTTGGGTTAAATCTAAAAGAGAAAAGATAAGAATTAAAACTTTCACCTTCTTTAAGAATTTTTGTTATTTTAAAATCTGAAACTGTAAAGTTGGCTTTCTTAAGATTTTCAATTGTGTATTTATCTAGTGATCTATCGGATATGGGGTTATTTTGCTTATCTTGAGATACTTGATTTTTTAGATTTTCAATTTTTCCTCTGGAGAAATATCCAACTATAAAGGCAAAAGTTATAATAATTAAAAAGAGAATTTTTCTAAACATAAGATATTTTACAATTTAATAATTATAAATACTTATTAAAATTATGAAAAAGAGAGTTTTTATAGGTATCAAGGCGGAATCTAATTTAATAAATGAAATTGAGGAATGGAAAAATAAGTATCAGAATAAATTGAATGTTCGTTGGATAGAAAAAGAAAATCTTCATATAACCTTGGTACCTCCCTGGTATGAGGAAGATTTAGAAAAAGTGATTGCAGGGATTGATCAAATCCGAGCTTTAATTAATCCATTTGAAATTTTATTTAATGAAGTATGCTATGGTCCAGATTATAAAAGACCAAGACTTATTTGGGCTAAGGGTGAAACTAGCGAAACAATTACCAAGCTTAAGAAAAGTATTGAAGAAAGTATTAGTATAAAACCAGAAAATAGGGATTTTAAGGTTCATCTTACCTTAGCGCGTTTTAAGGGTAGCGATTTTAGGTCATTTGTTATAAAAAGGATTGAGGATAGGGTTTTTTGGAAAATCAAGGTTGATACATTTTGTCTTTTTGAATCTTTGCTTTCCCCCTTTGGAGCTAAATATATTGTTTTAAAAAGGTTTGAACTTAAGAATCTACTTTAAATTGCCTCTTGATTTGTATTTTATTCGGTTTTATAAATAAATTATATTTCGTATTATATTCGGATTTTTAATTTTATCTGATATGAATACAAAGGTTAATGAACCGGTTTCAGTGGTTTTGGTTTTTGATCAAAAAACGTGCCGGGTTTTTCCCAAATGGGTTGTTTGGAATAATCGCCTTTACCCGGTAGTTAAGGTTGGATTTCATCACACCTATCGAGAGGGTCTTACTCTCTTTCATGTGTTTTCGGTTGTTAGTAAAACTTTATTTTTACGTTTGGTTTTGAATACAGATAATTTGCACTGGAGGTTGGAGGAAATTAGTGGGGAGTGAGTAGTGAGTGATGAGCGGGTGGGTTGTGAGTTGTAAGTTATTAGTTGTTAGTTGTAAGGGATGATTTTGGGTACTGGGTGAAGTAAGATTGGAATACGATAAGAGATTGAAATTATGAATTAGCCTTTATGTATTAAATTTGGTTAATGGTTAATGAATGATTTTAATAAATGATGTAGGAATATTTTATTAAAAAGAGTAGATAATTTTATAGTTATTATTTTGTAATTATTACCAATTACCAGTTATCAAATTATTCTTAATAGTTGACAAATTTTAAACTGTATCGATGATTCGAATCATCGAAGTGGATAAAACATTTAGAGTATAAATAAGTTGATGATTGTAAGTAGCGAGTAGTGAGAAATGAGTGGTGGGTTGTGAGTTGTTGGTTGTTGGAGATTGGAAGTAGGATGTAGGACGTAAGAAGTAAGATGTAAGAAGTGAGAAGTGGGAAGTTAGAAGTGAGATGTGGGCGATGGGAGGTAAGAAGTGAGTGGTAGAAAATGAGAAATTAGTTGTGAGTTGTAAGTGATTTAGAAATTAGAGAGTAAAATCTAGAAGCCGGAAGTGGGTATTTAGGTATTAGTATTTGGTATTTAGAGTTTTTTTAAATTATCTATTAACTATGAGATTTCTTCCCTTTAATTCTAAAAAACCAAGTGTAATGCACATTGATTTAAACTCCTGCTTTGCTTCGATTGAGCAGCAGGCAAATCCGTATTTGAGGGGAAAACCAATTGCAGTGGCTGCTTACACCACTCCAAGGGGATGTATTATAGCTCCTTCTGTTGAAGCTAAAAGACTTGGAATTAAGGTGGGAATGAGAGTTGAAGAAGGAAAAGCAATCTACCCTAACTTGGTAGTTTTGCCTCCGGATCCTTGGAAATATAGAAATGTTCACCTCAAACTCCGCAGGCTTTTGTCGGAGTATACTCCCAAATTAGTACCAAAATCCATAGACGAATTTGTTTTAGACTTGGAAGACTATTGGAGTTTTAAAAGCAAGGTATCGGGGATTGAAAATAAGATGTTTAAGTTAGGGAAAGAAATAAAGTTAAGGATTAAAAGGGAGATTGGAGATTGGTTGACTGTTTCAATAGGTGTTGCCCCGAATAGATTTCTTGCCAAGTTGGCTTCAAATTTGCACAAACCCGATGGCCTTGAGGAGATAAATAAAGATAATTTTTGTGGTATTTACTCAAAACTTAGCCTTACAGACCTTCCTTATATAAAGTTTCAGAATTCTCTGCGTTTGAATTCTGTGGGCATTTTCAGTGTTTTGGATTTTTATCATTCACCTTTGTGGAAGTTGAAAGCAGCGTTTGAATCGATCAACGGATATTTTTGGTATCTGCGCCTTCGCGGATATGAGATAGATAATATTGAGTTTGGCAGAAAAAGTTTTGGGAATTCCTACGCTCTTCCTAAGCCTTTGGTTTCACTTCAAGAACTCTCCCCTATTCTTTGCAAACTTACTGAAAAATCGGCTTTTAGATTAAGAAAGGCTGGTTATTCGGCAAAAGGAATACATGTAGCCATAGGATATAAAGATGGAACCTTTTGGCATAAGGGAGTTAGTTTTCTGAGAAGCTTTTTTGATTCTAGAGAAATTTATAAGAATGCTTTGCGAATTTTGGCTATGTCTCCTTATAGTAAGCCAGTGCGTGATCTTTCAGTTTCGGTTTTTGGTTTGAAGAAAAAAAGTAATTTACAGTTGGAACTTTTTCAGGATTGTCTAAAAAAAGAAAAGCTTTTTGAGGCAATTGATAAGATTAATAATCGCTGGGGAAGTTTTGTCCTAAAACCAGCCCGAATGCTTTTTTTGAAAAATAATGAAGTTCCAGACAGGATTGCTTTTGGAGGGGTTAAAGAGTTGGAAGATTTTGTTTTTTCTTCCTCTGTGCTTGAAAGATCTAATTACTCTTTGCTTTAATTTGAAAATTATTTTTGTTAATTTTTCCTCTTTAAATTATCTATTTTTAGAATTTAATTTCTACTGTATCGCCCTTTTTAATTGAGTATTTTTTTGAAAAACCGGCGTTTACCTCTAAAACGTAATCTACCGCTTCAGATGGTCTATAAAGTGGTAAATCGCTCTCTTTTTGTATTTTATTTGGAGAGGGTATATTTTCGTCGATTTGAACTATTTTATTATTTGATATCCAGATTATGTCTAAGGGAAACTTCATACCTTTCATCCAAAAAAAGGGGTATGTTTTTTGGGGAAAAACAAAGATCATTCCCTCGTTGTCTAAAATAAAATCCTTTCCTGAAAGACCTTTTTCTTTTTCGTAAAGGCTGTCTGCAATTTCTACATTGATTTCTTTAGAACCTATTTTTATTTTTGCTTCTTGTTTCAAGGTAGAAGTATTTTTTTTGTTAGTTTGGTGGTTGGTTAAAGACCTAGTTTTATTGATTAAATGAATGGAGAAAAGCACACACATTATAAGAGATAGAAATAAAATAATACGCTTCATTAGAAGAGAAGAGATTTTAATAATTAGTAACTTGTGTTTATTTCTTTTTCAATGTCAGAAAGTTCTTTATCAATATTGTTTAAATCAGTATTTTGTAAGTCTTTTTCAATATCTTCTAAATTATCTGATTTAGATTGAGTTTGGATTTGTTTAATTTCTTTATCGCTTTCCGACGGAAGTTTTACCCCTTTTTTAGAAGTGTTTATAGCGAAAAAACCCAAGCCTACGATTAAAATTGCAGCTAAAAGTATTATAAAATTCTTTCGTGATACTAATTGCATAAATTAAACTCCTTCAGTCGGTGTCACTGTTGATGTTGGCATTGTTGTCGGTGTAGATGTTGGTAATGTCTTTTGAGTTGGTGAGAGTTTATAAGTACCAACTCTTAAACCTTTAATATCACCTATTATGTGTACTAATATGTTATGAACTTTAATCAGATTCTTTTTAATTTCTTGAACTTTTTCTCTTAGGATTTCAAAAGCAATTTTAGGATTTTCTGATTCTAATATGACATCAATATTTTCACTGGTTTCATTGAGTAATTTTTGAGTGTCAGAAAGCAAATCTTTTGCTTTATCTATCTCAGGTTCAACTTTTGAAGTATCAATATCAGTGTTTTCTTCTTTAATTTTTACAATTCTTGATTCGATTCTTGTAATAAGCTTATTCAATCTTTCTATTGTGGCTGATATTCTTTTTTCCATAAGATTCCAATATTTTCTTATCTTTTCTTTTCTTAATTGTGTAAGTTTCGACTCTTGGGTGGCTCTTTTTTCTTTTATTCTTTCTTGAATTCTTTCTTGAATTTCAGCTCTGATATTTTCGCTTTGAGTAAGATTTTCATTTACTCTTTCTTTTAATTGGTTTCTATATGTATTTTCCTCTGATGTCGATATTAATGCGTACGAGGCATTTGGTGAGAAAGTGAGTGAGATTAAAATTAAAAAAGAAATAAAAAGAATACGCTTCATCATTATTATTTAACAACATATTGTATTTTTTTGTCAAGGGCTAGGGTTTAGAAAAGATGCAAGTAAATAAAATAAAATTATTATTGTGTATATTGTTGGAGGTATTAAAAGCAAAAATGTTTCGTATTTTTTAGTTCTTTTGTCAAAATGAATGTGTAAGATATTCATATTATTTATATTATAAAATTTATTTGTGCCGAGGAGAGGACTCGAACCTCCATAAGGATTAACCCTCACAGGATCCTAAATCCTGCGCGTCTGCCAATTCCGCCACCTCGGCTCTATCAATATTATATTAATATTTCTGATCTATCTATCTTATTAATAAGATATTTTACATCATTTGCCCAATTTTTGCTTAGGGATGTATAAATTTTTGTAATTTCATCATTACTATCATTATCTTGTAGGTATAAATTTAATTTTGCTAAAGAAGATACATAAAAACTGTTGGCAGGAGCCAAATCAGGAAAGTTAAGTTTAATTAAAGTAAGTATTATTATTGAAAATAATTTTATTATCATAATTTATCTTACAAAAAAAAGACAGGTACCCTAAAGTACCTGTCATGAAAAATTCTGACGCGCTCACCCAAGTTATACTTGGTTTGCCTCAGAACGTAAGTGTACTATAACACATTACTATAAGATTGTCAAATATTATTAATAATTACTGAATAATAATATTATAGGTTCTTATTAAAAATATTATATACATTGTTATAGTATATTTATTATATGCTACATTTTTTTGCAAGTACAAAGATTGAAGGACCAAAATGAATGTACGAAAATGGTTTTTGTAAAAGTTTTTCTAGAATTAATAGATTATCTAATGAGAAAATCTTTTTCATAAATTTACTTCTAATGTTTGAAACTGACCTTTGTTCAACAATATTATATCCATGTTGAGATAATTTTTCTCTAATCATATCAGGATGATAATTTAAAAATGGTATTGTTTTTGTCTTTTTATTTTTACTTTTTATCTCTTTGGGAAAAATATCCAAGGGAAATGTAAAATTGCCTTTTAGAAATTCAAATAAGGTTGCTTTAAGATGTCTTTTATTAGCGAATTCAAGTATAAGATAACCACCTTTTTTGGTTATTTTGGAAATAATATTAAGGGCTGAATCTATATTTTGAATATGATGAATTACTCTAACAAATATCACCAAATCCGCTGTATTACGCCTAATTTTAGGATGAAGATTTTCAACACTTGACTGGATAAAATTTATTCCCTTATTTCTAAGCCTGCTTTTTGCTATTTTGAGAAGTCTAGCAGAAGGATCGGAAAGAATGATTTTTTTTGCTCTAAAATAATAAGAAGGGACAAGTCTTCCATAGCCCGCTCCTACTTCAACAATGGTATTTATTTTTGGAATTTTATTAATAAAACTTTTTATAGCCATAATTTCAGCTTCATGCTCATATTCTCTACCCTTCCAATATGAAGGATAATCGTATGAATCGTAATATGCAGACATAATTAATGTTTGATAGATTGAAGTATATATAAATTTTTAATTTTATCTTCTTTGATTTTCTTTTTTAATGAATACACATTTGTATGAATCGATGATAATAAAGCTATATTTTTTTATAAGAATTAAAGCAACTTAATAAAGTATGTTTTTAAACTGTGACGTAAATTAAGACTCATTAAATTAAAATAATTTTAACATGGTTTATCAAATAAAAGTTTAGTTTTGTCAAGAAATAGAAGATTTTAGAGATTATTCCATTTGTTTCATGTACCTATTAACACCCTCTGCCCAAGTGGTTGATTCTGGATGGGCGTATTTTTTCATTATTTGTTCTATTGTTATATATCCTTTGTCTATGTAGTTTTCTTTTAGTCCTTTGGAAACAGCTTCTATAGCTTCTTCATAGGAGTCAAAACTTAAGGTTCCTTTGCTGTGTATTCCCCAGCCCCAGCAATTGTGGCTTTCTGGAGGAATGATACGACAAAGTCCTGATTCTTTTTGTGCAATTGCAGTTAATAATCTAAAATCTAGTTGATATTTGTCTGCAGTTTGAACAAGTAGTTCAGCGTATTTTTCTAAAGGAGAATTTCTTTCTTTTAGATATTTTCTGATTATTTCTGGGCGAGCGTCAGCGGAGATAATTTCTTCATTTATTGAAGATGTGTTGGGTGGAAGTGCAGCAAATACTTTTAAGCCCGGTTTTGGTTTTTCTAAAAGGTTATTGTTTTGATCAAGATTAGAAATATGTCTTTCTGTTAAAGCTATGAGAGATATTACACTGGAAAAGAGTGCCAATGGGGTTATTACAAAAAAAATAACCATTAGTAACAATTTTCTTGATATTGACTCCTTTTCTAAGTTTTTATTTTCCACGGTAGATAACGTATGTATATTTGTACTTTTAGCTATTATCAATCAGAATTACATATTTAAGATTATAAAGTCAAGTTGTGGGTGTGAATTTGTTTTAATGATTTGATAAAATTAATTATTGTTTGTTTTTAATTAAATAAAATTGTTTAAATTATTAAAATTAAATCTCATAAATTTATGGGCCCATAGCTCAATGGTAGAGCAGCTCCCTCTTAAGGAGTTGGTTGGGGGTTCGAATCCCTCTGGGCTCACATCAAGAATTTTCAAGGTAGCAAGAAGTACTTCATATGACTTTATTAATCTTAAAAAGCTATTAAAATTAGATTTAATAAGATCAAATTTAAAAATTAAAGATACAGATAAAAATTTAAGACATTTATATTACCGAAGATAGATAATATCAGCTAAGATTTACAATAACTACTTTTATTATTTTTGAGTTAAGATGTTTATATGATAAAATATGTTTTTAGTAAATCTTTGTTTAAAACTTTAATTTTTCCCTATCTATTTTTTTTAGTACTTGTTTATAGCTACGGTTATTTTAATAAGTTACTACCGGTTTCATATTGGGATGAAGTATATTGGGTAGATAGAAGTAATTTTTTTGTTTATTTTATAAATGGAGATTTTGGTAATGAAGTTTGGAAAAATTATAAATCATTTGATCAACCTAAACTTGCTGAATATGCTTTTGGTGCTTGGCTTTATCCTATATATCTTCTCAATAAAGCGAAAGATTCAAAACCTATCGACTATAATCAGTTTTTGATTAAGAATGGATTTTATTTTATTCAAGAAGATTATGATAGTGCACCTCTTGAATATAAGAGTATTTATAATTTTGTTAAATATGATGGTGCAATGATTGGTTATCTTGAGGATTGGGTTGCAAAATATGGTATTGAAAGTAGAAAAACTGTTAATTTAATTTTATACGCTAGAATTCTTAACGTATTTTTGTTATCCGGAGCGGTTATTATTGCCTACTTTTTAGCATTAAAATTCAAAGGATTTATTTTTTCAATAATTTTTTCAATACTTTACGGGTACAATTCTTTAATTATAGAAACAGGGTTAAAAGCATATTCAGAAGCTCTTTTTCTTTTAACTTTTAACGCGTCACTTTATTTTATGGTTCTTTATTTCGAAAAGAATAGAAATATTTTATATTTGATTTTATTCTCTTTATTTTCTTCACTGTGTATGTCAACCAAATTAAACGGTTCTTTTATGTTTATTATATTTACATTTGTAAATACTTTGATCCTTATCCTTTTTAAGGAAAAAAAAGTTTCAAATATTCTTTGGAATATTTTTTCTTTGTTTTTAGGATTAGTAATTTTTGTAGGTTTGAATCCTTTTACTTATTCAAATCCTTTTAAAAATATTAAATATATGTTTGAACATAGAAACAGTACAGCTATCTATGAGAGAATATATAATCCTGAAGCTTCGATTGAACGTGGAAAAAGTATAAAGAAAATATTTGAGAATTTCTATTTTTCTGGATACACGAAAATCTTCAATGGTATAAAGATATTTAATCGATTGAATTTAATAAAAAATTATGGAGTTTATCTTTTTCTTTTATTTTTATTGGGAATGATTTACACAATAAAACTTGTTTTACAGAAATATGTAATGGCTATTATAATTATTACTTCCTTTTTAATAATACTTTTATTTATGAATTATTATCTTATTTTAGACTGGATGCGTTATTATGTTCACCTATCTTTCTTTTTTACCTTATTTCAGTTATCAGGTTTGTTTTTTCTATTAAAATATATTTTAAAATATATGAAATATATTATGATAAAAATAATAAGTTTCGTTTATTAAAAAGATATTGAAATGTTTTTTGGATAAATTAAATTTTGTAAATTGATTTATTTTTTAATATTTGTAAATTTTTTGAAGTCGTTGAAAAAAAGACATTGTGTATGAAAATTTAAGCAGAGAGAGGTTTTAAATTATTTAATCAAAAGAATTCTTAAAGCAGAAAAAAATAATCATCAACCGAAATTTTAAAAGTTTTCTTTTTGTTTTATTTAAAGATAAAAAATTATAAATAAACTTTTTAATGAAGCATTTTATAAAAATCAACTGATGGATGCACTTTTTTTAATTGTTTCTTGTGCCAATACTTGGGTATTAGATGCTTATAAATACATTTTTAGACAGATAAATATAAAATCAAAAATTATCTAACTTCCTACTTTTATGATTGATAGTGCTCGCTGTCCTGGTTCACCGTTCAAAAAAAATAGAAGGGGAATAAACTGAATATTAGGTCCCCAATTAGAAGCATTGATGAATTCGCCCCATTTCCAAATTGATTGACCTTCATTTTTTATAAAAGAAAGACCATAAAATTTATTATGCTTTTTAATAATTGGAGGAAATATTATAGATATAAGCTTAACTTTTATTTCCTGAATAGGTTTTCCTGCAATTTTTGGAATTTTTTGTATATTATAGTAAAAGTTATAAAAACCTCCATCTTTTTTACGCCAGGAAAAGATGTCAAAGGGTGGGTATTTGTAATTTAAAACAAAAGGAGTAACAGCAACGATTCTTTTATCATTCCAGACATTTTCGAAAGCGAATTTTAAACTATGTGAAACTTCGTCAGGGGTTTTATATGCTAAAACTTTGTCATAACGATTATGCGCCCATCCTGTTTCTGTTATAAATACTGGTAATTCTTTATTCACACCTAAAGATTTTAAAAATTCAAGTTCCCAGTCATAGGTAGTAATTGTTCCCCTACCCTTTTCCAATTCTGATCCAGAAAATTCTGGATTTGGGTAGGAGTGAGAATTCCAACCGTCGATATAGTTAAAGAGAGAAGGTTTATGAGATAGCATTTTTTTCAAATATTCATCTTCGCTCATAGATCCTTTTATGCTTTGAGCTGAAGCATCAAGTCCTGCTGGTAATATAAAAAAGTTTTCGGATTTATTTTTTAATTTTTCTGAAAATGTTATTAAATAGTCCGCATATTCTTCAGGATTTACTTCATTACCCCATTCTTTTGCATGATTAGGCTCGTTTCCGATTATCAAATAACGGTTTTTAATTACCCAATTTAGAGAATCGAGAAATGAAACCCATGCGTCAATTTCGTTAAGATTTGGTTTTTCCCAGTAATTTTCAATTTGTTTTGTTGCAATTCTAACGATTGGAATTAAATGTAAACGGCGCATTTTGTCAAATACTTTTTGCCACCTATCTTTATTTAGTTCATCTTTACGGATTACTAATGTTACATAACCCCAGTCTCCTCCACTAGAATTTACGAGTTTTGCTGCATCATCTAAGTCATTTTCGTTCAAAATGTGGATTCCGAAGTAATTGTTAGGATTGGAAAGAGGGTTTACTTTAGATGAGACGCAAAAAGGATTAAAAAAGCTTAAAAATACTAAGATATTAGTTGTAATTAAAAAAATGTATTTTTTCATATGATTTATTGTATTTTAGGATTTATGTGGCTGCATTAAAATGATATAATTGAATGATTCTCATAAGCAATTTGAGGTTAGGTTTAATTTTTAGAGATATAAAACTGAATAATATTTAAGTATTTTTATTTTATGTGTTTTAAGAGATTTAGTAAGCCGAAGTGCTGGAATTGGCAGACAGGCACGCTTCAGGAGCGTGTGCTCGAATATGAGCGTGGAGGTTCAAATCCTCTCTTCGGCACACTGTAGAGTTTTTTGGTTATATATAGTTTGCTGTATGCGCGGGTGGTGAAATTGGTATACACGCAGTCTTGAGGAGGCTGTGCCGTAAGGCGTGCAGGTTCAAGTCCTGTCCCGCGCACAAAAAATTAAAAAATTAATAACTTCATTTTCTAATAACTCTTCATGTTGTATTATTAGATAAGAGCATGAATGAAAAAGGTTTTGATAATAAATGGTGTAGTAAAGATATTAATTCTGTATTAAGAGAATTTGATACAAAAAGAAGTGGATTGTCAGATGATGAAGCCTATAAGCGTTTGAAGATCTATGGTTTAAATAATTTTGGCGAAGAAAAAAAACTTTCTTTTTTTAAAGTACTTATTTCTCAATTTAAAAATTGGCTTACTCTTGTATTAATATTTGCTTCAGTTGTTTCTCTCATATTAGGTGAGAAAATAGATTCGATAGTAATTATTTTACTTGTTGTTCTTTCTGCTTTATTCGGATTTTATCAAGAATATAAAGCTGAAAGAACTCTAGTAAAACTTAAAAAATATGTAAAGCGATATTCTAATGTTTTTAGAAGCGGTAGATTATCTAGGATAGAACATGAATATATTGTTCCAGGTGACATAGTTTCACTACACATAGGAGACATAGTACCGGCGGATATAAGGCTTATAAAAACTGATGCTTTATCACTTAATGAGGCGATATTGACTGGTGAATCTTTTCCAGTAATCAAGGAAGCAGACGTAATAATTTCCCCAGATTCTTTGATTTCAGATATGAAGAATATGGTCTTCATGGGAACATCTGTTGTCGAAGGAAATGCTCTTGGGGTGGTTGTTGAAACTGGTTTAAGAACTCAATTTGGAAAAATTGTAAAGGTTGTTAAAGAAAACGAACCGGAAACAGATTTTCAGATACAAATATCTAAATTTAGTAGGTTTCTTTTTCGTTTGATAATTTTGATGACAGTTTTTATTTTTTTATCTAACGCTATTTTAAATAAAGGTATATTTTCTTCTTTTATGTTTGCCATAGCTTTGGCTGTAGGAATTGCTCCTGAAATGCTTCCAGCAATAATCACAGTAACTCTGTCTCAAGGAGCTATTAAAATGGCAAAAAAAAAGGTTGTTGTTAAGAAATTGGCAGCTGTTGAGGATTTTGGAAATATAAATACGCTGTGTATGGATAAAACAGGTACTTTGACGGAAGGAAATTTTACTCTTTTTGATTATAAAAATAATGATGGAATAAGAGATAAAAAATTAATTATTTATTCTATGCTTTGTACTGAAGGAGCTTCTGAAAGTAAAATTGGCCAAAAATTAAATCCAACAGATAGAGCTATCTGGGAGAGCTATTTTGCCAGAAGTTATAAAAATGAGATGAGTAAGTATAAGGTTATTGATGAAAATGAATTTGATTATGAAAGAAGAAGGATGAGTGTTTTGGTAAAAAGTGGTGACGAGACTTTTTTAATAGTTAAAGGTTCACCAGAATCAATAATTAGTATTTCAAGCTTTTATTATAAGGATAACAAAAAATTAAAATTATCGGAGAAAATTAAAAAATTTATTCTAAACGAGGTTAAAAAATATGAAAAAAGAGGATTAAGAGCTATATCTTTGGCTTTAAGATATTGTGATATAAAAAAATCAAATTCAAGTGACGAAAAAGAATTGATTTATCTGGGAATTATTCTTTTTAAAGATCCGATTAAAACTACGACTAAAGTAGCCATTGAGAAGTTTTTGGATATGGGTATATCTTTAAAGATTTTAAGTGGAGATAGTTTGACTGTTACAAAAAGTATTGCAAAGGAATCTGGAATAGAGTTTTCTGATAATGAAGTTATCACAGGTGATGAATTAAAAAATTGCACTCGTGATGAATTTGTGGATTATGCGAAAAGTTGTATTGTATTTGCAAGAGTATCGCCAATTCAAAAATATGAAATCGTTAAAGTTTTGAATTATGAGGGACATATTGTGGGTTTTTTAGGAGATGGTGTCAATGATGCACCTGCATTAAAAGAATCTGATGTTGGAATTACCGTTGATACTGGTACGGATGTGGCCAAAGAAGCTTCGGATATAATTCTTTTGCAAAAAGATTTAAAAGTTTTAGTCGATGGAATTGAAGCTGGCAGAAAAACTTTTGGTAATATTATGAAATATATTTTAAATACTATTTCAGCGAATTTTGGAAATATGTTCACCGTCGCATTATCTTCGCTGTTTTTGAATTTTATTCCTCTTCTTCCAAAACAAATTTTGTTGAATAATCTTATTAGTGATATACCCTTATTTGCGATAGCTACTGACAATGTTGATGAAGGATTTACTCAGAAACCAAATAAATGGAATTTAAATTACATAAAAAATTTTATGATTTACTTTGGTTTTATAAGTTCTGTTTTTGATTTATGTTTGATAATCCCCATGGCTTTTTTGTTTAAGGTAAGTCCTAGTGTTTTTCAAACAGCCTGGTTTGTTCAATCATCAATTTCCGAGATGTTGGTTACCTTTGCTATAAGGACAAAACTCCCCTTTTATAAGAGTAAGCCAAGTAAGTGGCTTTTTTGGTTAAGTGTAATTTCTATACTATCCGTTGTATTTTTGGCAATATTTGAAATTTCTATTTTTAGTTTTGCAAAAATCCCGAAAATAATTTGGTTTTTAATAATTTTTGATCTTTTTGCTTATTTTTATGTTACGGAGTTGGTTAAAAAAAGATTTTTTATGAAATATGAAAGTTGATATTCTAAAAGGATTTTATCCTATCCTGTTTTATCTTATCTTATAATTTTTATTAATTTTTTGTATAATATTTAAAGTTTTAAATAAGTTAATTTTCCTTAAATTGTGAAAAAAGATTTAAGGGCTTGTAGCTCAGTTGGTTAGAGCGTACGGCTTACATCCGTAAGGTCTCAGGTTCGAATCCTGACAAGCCCACAATTTTGAGTATATATTAGGTTTTTATATATAATTTTTGCTTGTAAGATCTGATAAAATATATAGAGTTTGCCGAGATAGCCAAGGTGGTCACGGCGGGCGCCTGAAGAGCGTCAGATGTGTGTTCGACTCACACTCTCGGCACATAATAAGCGGTGGTAGTTCAGTGGTAGAATGTCTCCTTGCCAAGGAGAAGGTCGCCGGTTCAAATCCGGTCCACCGCTCAAAATTATAGGTAATTTTATTTTACGGTGTTTTAATGATAGAAAAACATCCCTTCGGAAGTTTTGTACCTCAAAAATCCAAATTTTTGATATTAGGAAGTTTCCCTGGCAAAGAAGGTTTAAGGGGTGATTGGTATTATGGTGGAAGGATAAATCAATTCTGGAAGATAATGGAAAAAGTTTATGATAAAAAATTAAATAATATAAAAGATAAGAAAAGATTTCTTATTGATTTAAAAATTGCGATAGCTGATATTATTTCAGAGTGTGAAAGAATAAAGAATAATAATTCTGATGAGAATCTTAAGGTGATAAAATACAATATAGTGGAAATCAAAAATATTATAAGGAATAATCCGATAGAAAAAATATTTTTTACCAGTTTATATGTTGAAAAATTGTTTAGGAAGAATTTTAAAGGATTAATTCTGAAATATCCTAAAATATCAATTTTTTCTTTACCATCTCCTTCTCCTCGTTTTGCAAAGATAAGTCTTAAAGAAAAGATTAAAATTTATAAAAAGTTATTACCTTGTAATTGATTTTGAAATGTGTCAGGAACTGGTAATCTTTCTTTGCCTTGAGCATCACGCATTGTGTTAAGTAATAAACGTTTTAATATTTCGGAAAAGGAAATTCCATATAGTGATAAAATATTTGAAATTGCAACATCTGCTTCTTTGGGGCCAAAGGCAGGGTTACAATTACTGTCTATAAAAAAATATCTTCCTGATTGATCTAATCTTATATCAAATTTTGCGTAGTCATACATTTTAGTGACATCAAAAGCTTTTTTCACATACTCTCTAAGTATTGGATCATCATATTTTACATACTCAAAGACAGGATTTTTGTTAATCCATTGGTCTTCAAAGGTAGCGAAAACATATTTTTCGTTTTCTTTATGAAAAACTTTTTCTGCCAAGTATACTTTTTTGTTTAATCCTTCTAAGAGAATTGCAGTGATTTCTCTGCCTACAATGAATTCTTCAACAATTACGGGTTGTTTATAAGTTTGGATTAGATATTTAATTCTATCTCTTAAATGTTTTTCGTTTTCAGAAACAGCATCTTTGGTGATTTCTACGGCTCCATGAATTTCATTTAGTTTGGAAATTAGTGGAAATCTAAGACTTGGTATAAGATAATCGCTATAGGTATTAAACATCTGATAGTGAGGAACAGGAACGCCATTTTGTTCTTGAAGTTTTTTAACTAAAAATTTATTAGTAGTGAGTGACAAACCTAGTATGTCTCCGCCTGTATATGGAATGTCTAATATTTCCAAAATTCCGGGTATCGCGCTTTGTAAACTTTCGATACCCTTAATAGAGTCAACCAAATTTATAACCATATCAGGTTTATATTTTCTTAGATACAATGCAATATTGGAATTAGCTGGAAATAACTTTACTTCTATTCCAAATTTTTTTACATATTCAGCAACAAGTATTGCATCTTTTTCTGCGTCTTTTTCGGTGATATATTGAGCTTCTGTAGGAAAATATTCTCTTTTAACAAAACTGTAAAGTATTGCTATTTTTTTTGGTAATTCGTAACCATTAGAAGATGAAGATTTTGTATTTTCATTACTTAAAAAATTTGTCATGTTATATTTATTATTAAATCATAATCTGTTAGAATATCAATAAATAATTATAAATAATCCAATTGTTTTTGACTTTTAAATTTAGTTTATTTTTCAGAAATAATTTAAGCCCTTGTAGCTTAACGGATAAAGCAGTCCCCTTCTAAGGGAAAGACTGGAGGTTCGATTCCTCCCAGGGGCACAATTTTTATTTCATATAAATCTGACTTGGAGTCCGTCTTCTGCGGTTGTTGATAACGATACTTCTTGGCCCGGGTATTTAGCATGTTTTCCCCATATTATTGCTTTTCTTTTATTTTCAACAAAGTCTGTACCTAATAAATTAGCTATATCTCTAAGTGTACTTCCATTTTTTATAACAATAGGGTTATAAAATGAGGGTTCTTCATCCTGACGAACCAAATAAACAGTAATAAATTCGAGTGTTTCCCAAATTTTTTCTTTTAGTTCATCAAGGCCTATACTCTTTTCTGCACTGATGTGTATTATACTTTGATGATTTGAATCATCAGTACAAATCTTAGTGTGGTTTTTATCGTTGAGAAGATCAATTTTATTTATGACGATTAAAGAAGGAATGTATACTCGATTTTTACTGAACGCATCAATAAGTCTGTTAAGAGTTATATTTTCATTTATGGTTATTTCAGCATTCTTAATGCCAAATTCTAGAGCAATTTCTTTTATATAATCTTTAGAGATTGTTTGATAAATGTTACTTCTTATTACTATTCCTCCTTGTGTTTTTTTATCAATAACAACTTGGGGAGGTTTTTGATTAAGTCTGATTCCGTTTTTCTCGAGTGTGTGTTTAATTCTTTCTATAGATGATATATGTTCAGGATCGACTATAATAAGAATTAAGTCAGCTCCTCTTGCAACTGATAAAATTTCTTTTCCTCTTCCTTTCCCTTCCTCGGCTCCTTCAATTAAGCCTGGAACGTCTAGAATTTGAATATTAGCATTTTTATAATTCATCATACCTGGAATTACGGAAACTGTTGTGAATGCGTATGGAGCAACTTTACTTTTTGCATTTGTGAGTTTATTCAAAAGTGTAGATTTTCCAACTGATGGTGGTCCTATTAAGATAACTGTAGCGTCTCCTTGCTTCTTTATGGCGTAACCTTCCCTTGCTCCCTTTTTTTGTGAATATTCTAAAAGTTTTTCTTTTAGGATTGATAATCTAGCTCTTAATTTTCCGATATGATGTTCTGTGCCTTTGTGATAAGGAGTTTTGCGTATTTCTTCTTCAATTCTTGAAATTTGTGTTTGTATATTTTCAAATTTTGAATTATATATCATAGCTGAAATTATATATTAAAAAATGTATAATTTCTTAGAATATTGCGCCTATAGCTCAATGGATAGAGCAGCGGTCTTCGGAACCGATGATGAGGGTTCGACTCCCCCTAGGCGCACATCTTATATTTTCTTATTGTTGACAACTTAAGTGTAAATTGTAGTATTTAAATTTAAAGTGAAATATATAATTGTTTCCGGCGGAGTTCTATCTGGATTAGGAAAAGGGATATTTACAGCTTCCTTGGGTTTACTTTTAAAATCATACGGTGTTAAGGTAACAGCCTTCAAGTGCGATATGTATCTTAATATTGATGCAGGTACTATGAATCCTTTAGAACATGGAGAGGTTTTTGTAACACACGATGGGTTAGAAACAGATCAGGATTTAGGTCATTATGAAAGATTTATTAATACTAATTTGTCTAGGTATAACTATACAACAAATGGTCAGGTTTATAAGAGTGTTTTGGATAAAGAAAGATCATTGGATTACGAAGGAGCTTGTGTTCAGCCGTATCACCACATACCACCCGAAATTATAAAAAGATGGGAAATAGCAGGAAGAGAAAATAAAGCTGATGTTATTTTAATTGAAATGGGTGGAACTGTAGGAGAGTATGAGGGACTTTTGTTTTTTGAAGCGGCAAGAAGGATTAAGTTAAAAGAACCAGACAATATCTGCTTTATACATGTTGGATATTTACCTACTCCAGGCAATATTGGCGAATTGAAATCAAAGCCATTACAACAATCAGTTTATTTTTTAAATACAATGGGTATACAGCCTGACTTTATTGTATGTAGAGCTTCAAAAGATGTAGATGAAAAAAGAAAAGAAAAAATTTCTCTCGCATCAGGTGTTCCTTTGGAAAATATTATATCATCACCAGATTTAGATTCTGTTTATAAGGTCCCTTTAAAATTGGAGGAACAGAATTTTACAAAAAAGGTTGCTAAAAAAATGAATATAAAAATCATTAAAAACGATTTAAAAGAGTGGAAAAGTTTAATTAAAAGAATTGATCGATCAATTAAAGAAATAAACATATCTATTGTAGGAAAATATCAAAAGACAGGAGATTATCTCTTGGAAGACGCTTATGTTTCTGTTGTTGAAGCTTTAAAACATGCGGGATTTAAATTAAAGGTTAAATTAAAAATAAAATGGGTTAATTCAGAAGATTTAGAAAGTTTAAAAGATTCTGAAATAAAAGAAATATTTAACGGTATTAGTGGAATTATAGTACCACAAGGATGGGGAAAAAGAGGCGTTGAAGGAAAAATTAGGGCGGTTAATTACGCAAGATTGAACAATATTCCGTATTTAGGACTTTGTTTTGGAATGCAGATGGCAGTTATAGAATTCTCAAGGAGTATTTTGGGCTTTAAAGATGCAAATTCTCAAGAAGTTAATCCAAAATCATCACATAAAGTAATACATTTAATGGATAATCAAAAAGAGTATCTAAAAAAACATCAATATGGCGGAACTATTCGTTTAGGAGCTTGGCCATGCATTGTTAAAAGTGGTACCAAACTTGAAAGTATTTATAAAAAATACGGAGGTAAAAGGAATAATCCTTGGTTTTTACCTAATCCTTTATTTTCTAAAAAGGTGAGGTATTCAGGTTCAGGTACTTTAATATATGAACGTCATAGGCACAGGTATGAGTTTAATAATGAATATCGGGAAATTTTTGAAAAAAATGGATTGATTATTTCGGGTATTTCTCCATTTAATTCTTTGGTTGAGGCTATTGAGATAAAAAATCACCCCTTTTTTATCGGTGTTCAATTTCATCCGGAATATCTAAGCAGACCTCTTTCTCCTCACCCTATTTTTATCTCTTTTCTCGAATCATCAATGTTAAATCAATAACATTTTATTTAATTTGAGCGGGATACGGGAGTCGAACCCGTCTTTCCTCCTTGGAAGGGAGGTGTTGAACCGCTCAACTAATCCCGCGAAATTTAAATATAATAATATAGATTTTTTAAACGTACAATATTTTTTTATATTTTTTTACTTATTATAATGTCGGGGATGCCAGATTCGAACTGGCGACCTCACGGTCCCAAACCGTGCGCTCTACCAACTGAGCCAATCCCCGAAAGTAATATTTTAAAAAGAGGATTAATATCTAAAAAATTAATTTGATGTGCCGAGGGCGGGACTCGAACCCGCACATCACAATTGTGACACAAGATTTTAAGTCTTGCGCGTATACCATTCCGCCACCTCGGCTTTTAAAGATAATAACCTAACAAAATAATATTTTACAATTGAAAATACTTTTTTTACAAATCTAATTTAAGAATTATTTTAATATTAATTGTTCGTTATATTATATCAAGATTCAAGAAGAATATAAAAATTTATAAATACTAGGGTATAGATTTACTTTCCAACAATAATTTCAATATCAAAATTTGATTCTTCATTAAGAGTTTTTATATCTTTAGAAATTTTGTATTTATCTTTTAATGTATCTTTAATAATGTCTAAGACTTTATTTGAAATATTTTCTTTCGCGCTTAAATTTATATTCGAGTAGTCGTAAGAGTCTGCATTACCTGTTTTTATTTTATCATTATCGAAGCCACCTTTTATTAGTAGGTCCTTTACTCTACCTGCTTCACCAGAAATCCCTGATCCGTTTAAAACATTTATGGAGATATTCTTCAAATTGACAATCTCTTCAGGAGCTTTAGTAATTGTAGGTGTAATTTTTGGGGTTTCTGTTGGTGTTGGATTTATAGAAGGTTTGTTAACACCTTTCTGAAAATAAATAAATCCACCTGATATAGCACCTAACAAGAATAGAGTTATAACTATAAAAAAAACCTTTCCTCCAATACCTCTCCCCTTTTGGTTTTCTTTTGTTGTATCTGGTCGTACATCTTTTAGCCATTCTTTTACTTCTTCAGAAGATATTTTTTCATTTTCTGACGTAGTTTTGTCACTATCTGAACTTTTTTCTATATCATTTATGTTATTTAGGGATGTGTCATTTTCGTTGATTTCTTCATTAAGATTATTTTTAAGTTGAGAATCTTTAGAATCTGAAATAGTTGGAGGTATAGAATCTAGTTGACTAAATGATGTAATTTTAGTTGTATCAATATTCCCGGATGATATATTTGTGGATTCTTCTTTTAATTCTTCAACTTTAATTTTTGGTTTTTTATCTTTTAACTTCATTTTTTAAGATTTATATTTTAATTTTGAAATATTTAATTATATCTTGTCAATTACTAGAAAATTAATACTTTTATTTTTTATTTTGTATGATTCTTTTCCAGTCCGGATAGGTAAATCCCTGTATGATACCCCCCAATAAAGCACCTTTAATCAAAGGTAAGGAAAGGAAACCTTTATCAACAATTATTGATATTATCAGTATTACCGAGAAGCAAATCCAATGGTGAAACCATATTACCTTTCCTTTTACAGCGAAAGTTAAATTTGGCGACAGTTGTATAAATTTAATTTTTATTAATGGTAATTTTTTGCGTATTTTGGATTTAGGGTGACTTATGAGTTTCATTAAGTGATATCCAACAATTGTTGATATAGTGATATCAATCATATAATTAATTATTAAACTATTTAGAATATAATTTCAATAGAAAAAGACTTTTATTTAAAAAAGTTATAAATTGGAGTAAAATTTATATAATGGTGGGTGTAGCTTAATGGTTAGAGCGCTTGCCTGTGGAGCAAGAGGCTGGCGGTTCGAATCCGCTCACCCACCCCAAAAAGTAAATTTTGATATAGTATATAATTATTACAAATTATTCAGTTTATAAACTAACCATTTATTGTGGTAAGTTTTTGAAATAAATAAATAGTTTTCTTCTATAAAATTTACAAGTTCGTCCAATATATAATAATTTTTGTAATTGGATTTTTCTTTCCATTTCAACATCTTTTCTTTGTCTAAAGGAGGTAATGCTGAATATTCACCGATATCTTTATCGTATGTACTTTCTGAAGCATCGATAATTAACTTTGGTAAATTGTATTTGACTTCATATATAAACCTATTTATGTGGTGACCATCTACATCGTAATTTGGATGAAAAAGACGAAATTGGTAAAAGTATTTTGAGGCTGAAACTCGATTTGATATAAGGTACAAAGATGGCTCGCTTCCCCAGATAATTATTTTGTCATAATTGGTGGTTTCCTTTTTAATAATTGAAATCGTATCCTTATGTTCATCAAAATTGTTATAAAGAAATGAACGAAAGTTAAAATTTCTATCAAAAGGTTTTTTCTCATCAAAATTTATAAATATTTTAATGATTTCTTTGTTAAAGAAAATAAAATATAAAGATATAATTATGAATACATTTAATATAGAAATTTTAAAAATATTTTTATTTGTTATTTTGTCTAATTTAGAAAATAATTTATTTAATGGATAAATTAATAGAATAATAAGCGGTATTAAAAGTGATAAATAATAATGTTTATATTCTCTTCCAGAAATTGAAGAAAAAATAATTTCAATTGGGAGCCATATAGAAGATAATGTTACTATAATATTTTTCTTTTTTTCCTTTAAAAGTAATATATACCCTATAAAAGTTAAAATGAAAACATTATAGTTCGTTCTAATGAAGTTCAAAATGGAGATAATTTTTTTTTCAATATTTGAATCTGAATAAATAATATTAAAGATTATTGTTTGATCAAAAAAATCAATTATTGCAGATTTATATGAGAAAAAGACAATTATGGAAATAATTGGTAATGAAATACCTAAAATTACAAAAATAATGTTATTAATATATTTTTTATAATTATCTTTTAAGAGTAAGAATGAATTAGTTATTAATATTGAAAGAAATATACCTATTAAATTTGGTCTTAAAAGGAAAAGAAAAGCAGTAAAAACTCCAGTAATAAATGAATAAATTTTAATAGACTTTATTTTAGAAGTATTATGTGAATTGTAAAATAATACTAATATAACAATTTGAAATAATATAGCAAATTCTTCTACCCTATTACCTCCTTCTAAAAATTTTATTAGATAATAAGAAATAAATATTAGTCCTATAATAGAATTATTAAATATAAATATCTTGTTTGTTAATATAAAAAATAATAACAAAGAAAGGAATAAAAATATTAATTCGATAATCCATAATCCCCAGAAGTCTCCATTAAAAAGTTTTAATGCAAAAGCGTTGATTAGGAATATCAGGGGAGTTTTGTGTTCCCAAAAGTCTTTATATGGAATTTTGCCTTGAAGAATTTCTTTTCCTGCATAAAGAAAGGTACCTGAATCCCTGCTTGGAATTAAAGTATTTATTGAATTTGTAAAAATTAATAGTACTAAGAATATAATTAATATAGTAGCTATAATATATTTATATATTTTTATGGACATTATATTTTTAAATACTATTAAATGTATTAATTTTAACTTAAAAAAGTTGTAAAAATATTCTTATAAAAATGTTATCTATAAGATATTTTATTAAAATTCTTATCTTCTTTCTATTTATATTTCTTATTTTTTGGATATTTTATTTAAACAAAAAAAATCAAATTGACATTAAGGTTCCAGAAGTAAATAGAAATTTTGAAAGGATAAGGAAACCTGCTGTTTCAGGAACTTTTTATCCATCTAAGAAAGAAGATCTTGAAAAACAGATATCAATTTTTCTTAATAATGCAGAAAATTTTGAAATTAAGGAAAAAATTAGAATATTAATTACACCTCACGCAGGATTATCCTATTCTGGACAAGTTGCAGCTTATGGTTATAAGCAATTAAAAGATAATAATTATTCTAAAGTTATTCTTTTGGGTTCAAGTCATAAAAGAAGCTTTAATTTTATTGCAATTGATGACAATGATTATTGGGAAACTCCTTTAGGAAAAGTAGAATTAGATAAGGACTTAATTAAGTCATTGGTTAACAATGATTCTGTAAAATTAGATTCCAGTCCTCATTCAGAAGAACATTCTTTGGAAATTGAGCTAATCTTCCTACAATCTGTTTTAAATGATTTTAAAATTACTCCAATATTGATTGGTCAAGTAGATGAGTATTTTCTAATGATGCTTGCTCAAAAGCTTTCATATAATTTCGATGAAAACACATTATTGGTAGTAAGTTCCGATCTTTCACATTATCCCAAGTATGAAGATGCTAATAATATTGATTATAAAACAATAAATTCAATATTAGACGGTGATGTTGAAAAATTTAAACATACTTTAAAAGAAATTAATGAAAGTTCATATAATGGTTTAGTGACCACAGCTTGTGCTAAAGACGCGATAGAAACAGCCTTAGAAATTGGAAATATTTTAGGAATCAAAAATTATAAAAATTTAATCTATAAAAATTCGGGGGATGTAACGAATGATAAAAATAGAGTTGTTGGATATGTAAGCATTGTGGGTTATTCTGATTTCTTAGAAAAATTTACTATAAGAGTAAATCAGCAAGATAAGATTAAAATTTTAAAATTGGCAAGAAATACACTAGAGAGCTTTCTTTCAAAGGGAGAATTAGAAAATTATAAAGAAGACTCGCATTTATTAAATACACCAATGGGAGTTTTCGTTACCTTGAAAAAAAATGGATATTTAAGAGGTTGTATAGGTGAATTTGAACCTACAAAACCTATGTATAAAGTTATTCAAGAAACCGCAATTTCAAGTGCTACAAAGGACCAAAGATTTAAACCATTAACATATGATGAATTAAAAGATATTGATATAGAAATATCTATTATGACGCCGAGAAAAAAGGTTAAAGATTGGAAAAATATAAGATTGGGTATTGATGGAGTTGTAGTGAAAAAAGGTTTTAATGCCGGTACTTTTTTGCCACAAGTTGCTGAAGAATTTGATTGGAATTTAGATGAGTATTTAAGTCAGCTTTGTCATCAGAAAGCAAATCTAGATAAAGAATGTTATAAGGATAGTTCCGTCGATATCTTTAGTTTTGAAGTATTAAGTTTTAGCGAAAAGGATTCTAATTTTTAAAATTTAAAAATGTTTATCTTCTAAATTTTAATTTATAGATGTATTATATTTGATGATATAATTTAATAATGAATAAAATCCCTTCATTTTTAAATAAGTATTTATGGGATGTTAAGATTGATTCTTTAGATCTTGATGAAAATTATGCCTTTGTTATTGAAAGAGTTTTGGAATATGGAGATATTGATTCCTTTAGATGGCTTATAAAAAATATTAATAAAAATAAAATTGTTGAAGTTTTAAAAAGTAGTAAAAAAATATCTCCAAAAACAGGAAATTTTTTTTCTTTGTACTTTGATATCAATAAAAAGGAAGTACTATGTATCCAGAAACCCTTTATCCGAAAACAAGAGAGGTTCTAAATAATATTAAGAATTTAGATATTTTAAAAGAATTTTATCTAGCAGGTGGTACTGCTTTAGCTCTACAAATTGGTCATAGAAAATCTTTTGATCTAGATTTTTTTGCATACAACTTTCCAAAAAGAGATCTCATTTTACAAAATTTAAAGCCATATAAACCAAAAATAATTCATGAATCCGATGGAACTCTGGATTTATTAATTGATGACGTAAAAGTAAGTTTTTTATTGTATAAATACCCTTTGGTTAAAAATTTAATAAAATTTGAAGGTATTTATATGGCTTCAATAATTGATATCGCCTGTATGAAATTATCAGCGATATCTTCCAGAGGATCTAAAAAAGATTTTATAGATATTTACGTTATTCTTCAAAGGAATTCTCTTTCTTACATATTTGAAATGTTTGAAAAAAAATATAAAGATGTTTCATTTCAGAAACTAGCTATCCTTAAATCTATGATTTATTTTCAAGATGCTGAAAATGATCCAGAACCTGATTTTGTAAAGTATATAAATTGGAAGGAGATTAAAAATTTTTTAGAAGAAAAAGTTAAAAATTATTTTGATAAGATTTTGTGATATTTTAATATTCAGTCAACATTAAGTTAAAATGAATAAATACGATATAAAACGAATTTTTAAAATTAAAATTAGTAATATATGGTTATTTAAGTCAGCTTCATTAATTTTTGTAATATTTATTTTGCTTTCTCTTTATAAAAGAGGTGTTATCGCATTAGCTTTTATAAACGGTCAGCCTATATCAATATCTGATGTTATAAGATATTTTGAATCAAAAGATAAAAATAATATTATAGATAAAATTATTTCGGAAAAGTTAATTGAGTATGAAGCTAAAAAAAGAAATATTATCGTAAAACAAGAGGAAATAAGATCAGAGATATTAAAAATAGAGAAGGAAGCTTTAACCAATGGTAAAACTCTAGCACAAATATTAAAGGAATCCAATCAAACAGCTTCGGATTTGGAAAGAAATGTAAGGTTAAGAATTATTGTATATAAAATTTTGTCTCAAGATATAGATCTTAGTGAAGATGAAATAGATAAGTTTATAAGAGAAAATCCTGAATTATATGAAAATATGAGTCGTGAAGAGGCAAGAGAAGGTGTAAGAAAACTATTATTGGATTCGAAAATAAAAGAGAGATATGATTCATGGATAGAGGAAGTAAAAGCTTCAAGTAAAATAGATTATTTTATTAAATTTTAAATTATAATCTTTTATTATTACATCTTTTTGTAAAGGTGGATATTTTAAAATGGCATAATGATATAATGTAGTAATTTTCTATGGCTGTTATTTATCAAAATGAAGATTTAAGTTTGCATAAAAACAATGATTCTATTGATTTAACTAGTATTAAAAATAATATGGCTTTAACAGTTAATGACGATGGTGAAATATTAAATGAATATATAGTCAAACTTCTAGATAATTATATTTTTGAATTATTAAATGAAAATGAGAGTTTTACCCCAATACATGTTGATGAGGTAGCATCAAGGATAGCTAAAATTTATGAAAAAATAAGAAAGATTATTGATTGGAAAGATGACAATGCTTTAAGAAGAGGAGCAATAGAAAGAATTTTAAAAAGAATAATATTTCCAAATATAGCTAAGATTACTGTTAAAAAGTTTGATATAAAATATTTAGCTGAAACCCTCACATTTGAATTGATAAGAGGGGGTCATTTACCGAATAATAGTATACCTCTTGAAAGGTTAATTGATGTTGAGAGAATTATTAAAAAATATTTAATTTTTTTAGATTCATCTTCAAAATTTGATATTTTTGCGTTTAAACAAAGAGTAAATTATATTAATTTTTTAATTGAAATTTCTGCCTGTGAAATAGAAGAAATATTAACCAATCCATTTAAGGAATATGGAATTATTAATGCAATGTCAAAATGTTTAGAAAATATAGTTCGTTTTGAACCAAATGATTTTTTGAAGAATGATGAAATTAAAAAGTTTTTATTGATATCGACAATTAAAACTTTATATGATTTAGACGATAAATATATTTCTTATATTTTACTAAAGCTTAATTTTCCAAATTGGAATATTTTAGAAGAGGATGAGATCAGAATTATCTCAAAAAAATTACCTGAAATTTGGAATCAAATTGAAATTGACTTAAAGAATAAAATTTTAAAAAAGTTCACTAGAGTTGCTGAATATGTTGATACAATATTTTTATTGATTGACGATATTTTATTGAAGTATAAAAACAAACCAAATATTTTATATAAGATTTTTGATAATAAAATTAAGTTTGAAAAGGAAATTAAGATAGCATATAAAAAAAGATACTCTACACTTAAAACTCGATTGATAAGATTAGCTATATTTTCTACTTTGTCTGTATTTTTATCTAACTGGTTTACCTTTTTTATAATAGAAGTTCCACTGGCGAAGTTATTTTATGAGGGGTTTAATCTAAAAGCAGCGATTATTGATTTTTTGATCCCGACATTTGTAATGTTTTTATTAGTTTCAATTATTAAACTTCCATCAAAAGACAATATGAATAAAGTTATTAATCTAGCAAATAGTATTGTATATAAAAATTCTGAGAAAAGATATTTCCAGATTAAATTTGATAATGGAAAACCATCATTGTTAAAAATATTTATGGTCTCTTTGTACATAGAAATTATTATATTTGCATTTATAGGTATAGCGTATCTTTTCTATATCGGAGGATTGCCTATGACTTCAGTAATATTTGACACATTTACAATTTCTCTCACATTTTTTGCCGCTGTTGCTATAAAAAATAAATCTAAAGAATTAAATGTTGATGAAGATACTACTATTGGAAGTTTTCTTTTAGACATGTTGTCTGTTCCTATCGCAAAAGTTGGAGCGTTTCTGGCAAGGAAATGGAAAGAATACAATGTTGTTGCAATTCTATTTAATTTTCTTATCGAAACTCCCTTTGCTGTGATATTGAATTTAATACAAGGTTGGAGTGATTTTATTAGTGAAGAAAAACAGGAGTTTCATTAAAAATTATTTTCGAATAATGTCGTAGTAGACTGGATGATATAAAAATATTGCGGGTAATTCCTCTAAAAGATATTTTTGAAAATCCAAATAAATCTTTCTCCTTTTTTCTATGTCAAGTTCTACTCTACCATCTTCTAATAATTTATCTATTCTAGGATTATTTAATTTTGTTATATTAGTATCTTTTTTTGTTGAGTGCCAAAGCGGGTATTGATCTGGATCATTTGGTATATCAAATATAGTTAAAAAACATTGATATTCATTAGGTTTGGTAGATGATACTTGTATGGTTGTTTTAACTGATATTTTTTCCCAATCCTTGGATATTTTTTCCGCTATGTTTAATAAATTTGGAGTTGTTATTAATGTTATTTCAAGATTATCTTTAATTTCTTTAGGTATTTCTTTTAATAAATTTAAAGAATTATCTATGTTAAAATCATAAGATTTTACTTGAGGATTGTAAGCCCAGGATTCAGGATTTAATGGAGTATATGCTCTATTACCAAAGGATTCTTTATCTATAGCGTAATTTAGAGATTGTCTTATTATTTTTTCTGAAAGAATTTTATCTTGTGTATTAAAAAACAAGGTAACAATTTGTGAATAGTTTAAATTTTTTATAATTTTGGAATTATTCCAATTATTGAACGGACTTGGATCTGATATATTTTTAATTTGATCTATTTTCCCCATTTTATAGGCATGTTTTAAAAGATCACTTGAAGGATAAAACTTATATATAAGTGTGTTTCCTTCACTATTTTTAAGCATTAAATAACTAATATAGGTGTTGACGATTTTAATATTTTTAACTTTCCAATCACCGGTTCCCATTAGTCCCTTTTTAAAAATTGGTTTTGAGACTATGTAAGGAAATGGAGAATAAGGTTCATCTAATATGAATTTAATAGTATTATCATTTGGTTTTTCAATACTAACACCAGAAAATTCTAAAATAATGTCATTACTGGAAATTTTGGTACCATCATGCCAATAAATGTTGTCTTTTAGTTTAAATATCCAAGTCTTACCTTTATCAGTAGTTTCCCAATATTCAGCTAAGTCTGGTTCTAAATTACCATCTTTAACTTTTGTAAGTCCTCTACTAATCTTATTTAAAATATATAAAGGTAAGTCATTCGGTCTGTATCTGCCTAATATACCTATTGTAGTTGTTTTTCCTAAGTAATTTTTATAAATAAAATTGTTAAATAGATAAAATGAAAATATTCCAAAAACAATTCCTATTGAAATAATAAACTTAAATTTGTTTAAAAATGCAATTATTAGTTTAAAGTAATACATAAGTAGTATTTAAAGCTAAAAGTTTATAAGAGTACACTGAGAATCGAGACTGCTATAAAAATGCCGGATATGAAGAAAGTAAGTCTAAAAACAACTTTTTCTAGTCCTCTTCTTGTAAATGATGATGGTCCTTTCCAACTTCTGTTAAAACCACTTCCACTTGATTGGATAAATATAAAAAATGTAAGTATTATAGCCAATATAATTTGAAAAATTAATAAAGTGTTTTTCATAAAGATTATTATACAGAAAATATATTTTTACTTCATTAACCAGTAAATAAATGATGTAATTAATGAAAGTAAAAAAGAAAAAAGAACATATGATAAAAATCCTTTAACATCAATAGTAGGTATATCAATCCATTTGCTAGAATATCCGTAAAAATGAAAGCCAATTATTTTAAAATCCTTTATTATTAGTGTTACGAGATAAAGAACTACGGCTGATGATACCCATTTAAAAAGTCCGAAGGTTACTAAATTTAAAGGAAGAAGTAGTAAATTGATAACAGGTTTGGCTAGAAAAAATACAGCAGTTATGGCTATACCAGAAATAAAGAGTGTTTTTAAACCTTTTTCAAAAACTAAACCTGTAGCAATATTACTTATAACCCATAATGAAAATGTATTGATAGCATAATGTTTAAGAATCTTTTTCATTATTATATTTATTATATATTGTTTTTTATAAGATATTTTTTGAATAGCTTATGGTGTAATACTCTTGAAAATCTATGAGCTTCATTTCTTAATCTTTGTATTAATAATAATGAAGGTCCTTTTAAATTAATAATTTTATAAGAATTTTTATATGGTATTATCAATTTTTCAGTTTTTTTAACAATACCTAATATTGGAATATTGGTATCATTAAATTCATTTAGAAAAGCTTTAATTTGAGCTTTTCCACCATCAACTAAAATTAAATCGGGTTTACCCCAATCATTAAAGTGTTTTATTCTTCTTTTAGCTATTTCTGACATACCAGAAATATCATCACCCTTATGGTTGTTTCTTAAGATAAAATGTTTATATAAATTTCTGTCTGGATTTCCATTATTAAATGTAACCATCGAAGCGGTAGGATAAATTCCAGATAAATGTGAAATATCGTAGCATTCAATACGTTTTATATTTTTTAATATTAAATAATTTCTTATAATAGATTTTAAATCATATAGCTCTTTTTCTCTAATATCTTCAATAAGATTTGGGTTTTCTATGTAATCATTATCAGAGAAAGATTTATTTGTTATGAAATTAAGGTAATCAAGCTTTTTTTTGATTATAGAAGCCTCTTCAAATTTTTCATTTTTTATTAAAAAATTTATATTATCTAGTAAAGATTTCTTTAAATTTGACATATTACCATATAAAAAATTTTTTACATTAATTATATTTTTCTTATATTGTTTGATTAAAATGCTTTTTTGTCTTAAGTTATCAGTTTTTTCAATTAAAGATGGACATGGATTACAAAGATTCATTTGGTGATATAAACAAACCTTTTTATTAGGTTTATGTTGAGAGAAAGGAATAATCTTTCTTAAGTGATAAAGTATATTTTTAGCAGATTTTATTGATGTAAAAGGCCCAAAATAATATTTAATATTGTTATTTTTATTTGGTTTTCTTTTTGTTATGACCATAGGATATTTGTCATTGGTAATGCATATATAAATGGGACTTTTGTCATCTTTTAATTGAATATTGTAAGTTGGTTTTAATTTGTTTATTAAATTAGCTTCAAGTATGAGTGATTCTATTTCAGATGATACTAAAATAAAAGAAAAATATTTTGTAATAGAAATCATTTTTGAAGTTTTCGGTAAAAGATTTAAGTTCATATATGATGTTAATCTATTTTTTAAATTTTTTGATTTACCTACATATAAAGGTTTTAATTCTGAAAAGAATATATATACACCCGGTTCTTCAGGTATATTTTTGATATTATTTTTATTAAAAGATAATTTTTTAATTTTATTTAACATACCTTTTGATATTTATCTTGGCTAATATACTTTTTATTAAATTCATATTTAATATTATTAGAAGAAATAAAATTATAAAAATGAAAATTGAAAATATATATATAAGTTGTATGGTTATCAACTTTGCTTTATTTAAATAAATCTCATTTATGTAATTATTAACTTCTATTGATATTTTATTAGGAGAATCTAAAGCAAGAAAACCAACAGGAATGTTAAATACAATTTTTTTGTAAGACATGGGAGGTAATACATTTATCTTTTCTGTAATTATTTTTTTGTTTTCAAAGTAGATGATTGGATTTATATTATAGAAAGCTATGGGAGTTTCATTTTTTATTATAACATTTAATTCTTTTTTAAAGGGGTTCAAATAATTCACAATTTTATGGTTTATTATCAAAGGTTTAATTTCTATATTTGGTAGAGATGAAGGGTATATATATAAATTTTTTTTAATATCATCTGTATTTTGAATAATAGGTGAACTTGGATAAGTTGAACTTTTTCCATGAATTAAAAGTGTTATATGATTTAAATCAAATCCATTAAAATAATCTATATTTGATGTTGATTCCCATGTTGGATCGATAGGTTTCCAGTCTTGTAGATCTTCGTCCCAATATTCAGGCCATGAATGAAAAATATCAGAAATTAAAGATAAAGGTTTTATATTGATATTGTCAGAATAAGCATAACCATTGATTTCTCTGGCTGGGATACCTGAAGCCCTTGAAAGAGCTATAAATAAATCTGTAAATTCAGTACATAACGAATCATTTTTGTTAAGTAGTGCTTTTTTTGCTCCATATCTATCTGCATTTGGTGATATTCTTTTATAGTTATAGATTAAATTGTCGACTACATAATCATAAATTTCTTTTGGATTTTTAAAATTTTCTGTTAAATTTTTAATTAATGGGTCATCAGACTCCCAATAAATTTGAGGCTTTAAGTTTGAGATTATTGATGACGGAGTTTGTCTAAATAATTTTAAGGGTCTAGAAAATACCTGTATATAACCTTCAACATTTAAATTAATATTTTCTTTTGGCTTTAGTAAATATGTTGCTATCCAATTGCCATCTTCGTCAACATAAATATTATTGGGAAGCGGTTCAAGTTTGTTGTAATAAACTTTTTGCATAGATGTGTCAGGTGGAATTGCAAATTTAATTTCTTTATTCTTATTCTCATAATTTTTTAATGGGATATTTACTTTTATTGAATATACTTTAAATTTTCCAAAAATTGCGTTAATTTTTTGGTTTTTTATTAAGTTTTTAGAAAATTTATAAACTATTCTATTGTTTTGCTTTTCAATTTCATATTTGTCAGGAGTAATATAAGCCAAATCTCCAACAGTTTCAGGAACAGATATCAAAATTTTGCAATCACTATACTCCTGATTAACTAAAGGTAAAGAAAATTCCAAAACATCCCCATTTTTTTGTAAAATATTTTTTTCATCATATGTTACAATAAAAGTTCTTGAATTGTTTTTACCTAAGACAGGTTCAACAAATGTAATTTTTAAAGAATAATCGTTATTAATTTTATTTATTTCTACTGGTAATTCTTCTCCTTTTTCATAAACTTTTATATTTACTGGGATTTGATTTGAAAGATTTATTATGTAGTATTTAGCATATTTTTCTGTGGTGATGTTTGTTAAGGTTATTGTATGAGTTACAGAAAAATATCCTTCATCACGAATCTTATATTCTATTATTGAATTTATTTGATATTCTGAAGACGCTTTTATATTTTTTACTGACAAAAAGTAAATAGATACCAATATTATGTTAAAGATTATGGATTTTTTTATCATTTATTAAGATTTTTTATAAAATAGATAATTTGTTAATTTTTATATGTAGTTTTTCAGATATTGGCCTGTAAATGAATTTTTGTTATTAATGATATCTTTTATAGTTCCTTGAGCAATAATCTCCCCACCATTTTCACCACCTAACGGACCCAAATCGATTATCCAATCGGAATTTTTTATAATATCCATATTATGCTCTATTATAAAGATACTATTACCTTTACTTACAAGTGTTTTTAGGACATTAAGAAGTTTTTCTACATCCGAAAAGTGAAGCCCGGTTGTGGGTTCATCGAGAATATATACTGTTTTACTAGTTTCTTTTTTAGAAAGTTCAGTTGCTAGTTTTATTCTTTGTGCCTCTCCTCCTGATAATGTAGTTGCAGGCTGACCTAATTCAATGTAATCAAGTCCCACTTCTGATAAAGTATTAAGTTTTGACAAGATTTGATTGTTTGAATGAAAAAATTCTATTGCTTCACTGACTGTCATTTTCAATACTTCGGCAATATTTTTACCTTTATAGCTAATCTCTAATGTTTGTGAATTATATCGGTTTCCTTTACAAACATCGCATGTAATCCAAATATCGCTCATAAATTGCATTTCTATTTTTATTTGTCCTTGACCTTCACAAGCCTCACATCTTCCTCCTTTTACGTTAAAACTAAATCTTCCCTTTTTAAATCCCATTATTTTTGAATCTTTTGTTTGAGAAAAAACTTCTCTAATATAGTCAAATAATTTTGTATATGTAGCTGGGTTGCTACGTGGAGTTCTTCCTATAGGAGATTGATCGATTAAAATTACTTTATTAATATTTTCAATACCTTCTATTTTTTCAAATTTTCCTACATTTCCCTTAAATCTTGGGTTTATATTTTTTTCTAAAGCTGGATAAAGGGTTTCAACTAACAAAGTAGATTTTCCGCTTCCAGAAACACCTGTTATTGCAACTAATTTACCTAAAGGGAATTTTACATTTATATTTTTGAGATTATATTGTGATGCTCCATATAAGCATATAAATTTTTGATTATCTTTATTTTCAATAATACCCTGATTATAAATTTTAATGTTATTTGTTTTTGCTAAATTAACCTTTTTTTTACCAGATAAATATTGTCCTGTAATAGAATTAGGATTGTTAGATATTTCTTTTGGTGTTCCTTTAGCAATGATATAACCACCATATTTACCTGCTCCCGGTCCAAAATCAATTACATAATCGGAATTTTTTATAGTTTGACTATCGTGTTCTACTACGATTACAGTATTCCCTAGGTTTCTTAAATTTTTAAGGGTATTAATTAACAAAGAATTATCCTTTTGATGAAGACCAATTGTCGGTTCATCTAAAACATATATAACGCCGGTTAATCCGCTACCTATTTGACTTGCCAATCTTATTCTTTGTGATTCTCCGCCGGATAATGATCCTGAACTTCTATCAAGTGTTAAATATCCTAATCCAACAGATTTTAAAAAATTCAATCTATCAACTATTTCTTTTAAAATAAGATTGGATATTTGGCGTTCTCTTTTTGACAATATATCTTTGTTAATTAAATCCAAAAACCATTGATAAGCTTCGTCTATTGAAAAATTAGTAACTTGATAAATTGAAAGTTTATTGATAGTTATTGAAAGAGACTCTTTTTTTAACCTTGCTCCATTGCACTCGGGACATAAATTTTCTTTCATAAATTTTTCAATTTCGTATCTTATCCATTCTGATTCTGTTTCAGAATATTTATTTTCAAGCTCTTTTACTATACCTGAAAAATTTTCGAAAATGCGTGTCATCTTTCCAAATCTGTTTGTTCCAAAAACTTCATACTCTTTATCTCCAGTTCCGTAAAGTAATAAACTTTTTTGCTCTTTTGTTAAATATTTAATTGGAGTTTTAGGATCAATACCATTTTCATGGCAAACAGTTAAAATTATTCTAGAATACCAAGTATCTTGTTCAAATATATTTGAAAAAGGCAAAATCCCCCCTTCTGTTATAGATATCTCTGGAGAAAATATTTTTTCAACATCTACTTTTAATATTTTTCCTATTCCATTACAGATTGGACAAGCACCATGAGGAGAATTGAAAGAAAAACTTCTAGGTTCTATTTCTGGAAAGCTTATGTTGTCTTTCGGACACGCAAACTTTTCAGAAAACAAGTAATCGTGAAATTCTTTTGGATATTCAGGAATAGAAAAATCTTTATCCAACACCTCTGAAACTATGGTGTATCCATTAGAAAGTTTTAATGACAAATCGAGAGAATCGGTAAGTCTAGTTTTTAGATTATTTTTGAAAATTTCATTTTTAATATCTTTCTTTGTAACTGACAACTTATCAATTACAGCCTCTATTGTATGTTTATTTGTTTTTATGAGGTAATAATCTTCAGATGTACTTTTAATAATATTATCTATTCTTATTTTTTGAATTCCTTTAACTTTTAGATTGTCTATTAGACCAGAAAATTCTCCTTTTTTGTCTCTAACAACTGGAGATAATATTAGAAATTTAAATATTTTTTTGGTTTTTAAATTATCATCTATTAATTTCATTACTGAATTTACAATTTCGTCTATACTTTGACTTGAAATTTCTCTTTGGCAAATTGGACAATGTGGATGTCCTATCCTAGCAAAAAGCAATCTTAAATAATCGTAAATTTCAGTTATAGTACCAACTGTGGAACGTGGATTTTTAGAAATTGTTTTTTGATCAATTGATATTGATGGAGATAAACCCTCGATTGAATCAAAATCAGGTTTTTCCATAACACCTAAAAATTGTCTTGCATAAGTTGAAAGGCTTTCAACATATCTCCTTTGTCCTTCTGCATATATAGTGTCAAATGCCAATGAACTTTTTCCACTTCCTGATACTCCCGTAAAACATATTAATTTGTTTTTGGGTAAGTCTATATTTATATTTTTTAAATTATGCTGACGAGCACCTCTTATTTTTATATAGTCCATAAAATTTCACTAATAAACCTCCATCGCTTTACCATGGTAAAAAGATTATAGCAAATAGGATTATAAATTGATAAAATATTTTGATATAAATTTATGAAATATAATAAACAAATAATTTTGTTGCCAAAAGGTCAATTTAAAAGTTTAGAATATATAACTATTCCTGGTTTGATCAATTCATTTATTAACATAACTTTAATGTTCGCTTCAATTTTATTTCTATTTTCTTTGTTGTTTGGTGGAATTAAAATTATATTATCAAGCGGTTCAAAAGATAAACTAGATCAAGCTAAAAGACAACTGATAAACGCATTTTTAGGAATATTTATTGTTTTTTCAATCTATGCATTGATGAATATTTTAAACCAGTTTTATGGTATAGATCTTTTAACTTTTGAAATACCTATATTATAAGTTATCGGATAATTCATATATTTTATCTCTTAATTTTGCAGCTAGTTCAAAATTCATGTCTTGTGCAACAATTTTCATCTCTTTTCTTAACTTTATTATTAACTTTTTTTTATCCATAGGAGTAAGATAATCTTTAATTAATAAATCCAAATCATAATTTGGTGTATTTTTATTGTTTAATAATCTATTTATTTCAGTTGTATTATCATCTTCTATTAATCTGTTTCTAATTGGCTTTTGAATAGAAGATGGTATTATACCATATTTTTTATTCATCTCAATTTGATATTTTCTTCTTCTTTTTACTTCTGATATAGCTCTTTTTATTGATCCGGTAATATTATCTGCATATAAAATTACCCTACCATCTTTATGTCTTGCTGCCCTACCCATTGTTTGTATTAAAGATACCTCACTTCTTAAAAAACCTTCTTTATCTGCATCCAATATAGCTACAAGAGATACTTCAGGAAGATCTAGACCTTCTCTTAATAAATTTACGCCAACTAAACAATCATAATTTCCTCTCCTTAAATCTTCTAGAATATTCGTTCTTTCTAGTGTTTCAATATCTGAATGGAGATAATGGACATTTAGACCTTTTTCTTTAAGATAAGAGGATAGATCCTCTGCTGTTTTTTTGGTTAAAGTAGTTATTAATGATCTCTCCCCTTTATTTCTTACTTTTATTATTTCTTTTATTACATCTGATACTTGATTAATTGTAGGTCTTATAAATATTTCCGGATCAGGTATACCCGTTGGTCTAAGTAATTGTTCAACGACACCTGGATTTTTTCTTTTAATATGCAGGTTTTTTGCAGATTCATTTGCCATGCTAACTTCCCAACTTGAAGGTGTAGCACTGGTAGCGATAAAACCAGGTATTTTTCTTAAAAATTCATCAAATGTTAAAGGACGATTGTCCAATGCAGAAGGTAATCTAAATCCGTATTCAATTAGTATTTTTTTTCTTGAAAGATCTCCCTGAAACATACCCTTAATTTGTGTAAAGGTAATGTGACTTTCGTCTATAAAAGTTAACCAATCATTTTTATAAGGATGATTAAAATAATCCAAAAGTGTGTAAGGAGGATCTCCAGGATTTCTACCATCGAAATATCTTGAATAGTTTTCTATTCCCTTAACATACCCAATTTCCTTAATCATCTCCAAATCATAGGTTACTTTTTGTTTTAATCTATAAGCCTCAAGATTTTTACCTTGTTTTTTTAATTCTTTAACTCTTTTTTCTAAATCGATTTCTATTTGACTAAAAGCATCCTTTTGATTTAAAGGGTCTGTTATATAATGCTTTGAAGGATAAAGGATAAAATTTGAAATTTTAAGTTTATCTTCATTTATTATACCCGTTATAGGATCAAAGAACTCAACATTTGATATTCTATCATGATCAATTGTTATCCTTACAGCTTCGTCTTGATAGGCTGGATATATATCAATATTATTGCCTATAATTCTAAATGTTCCTCTTCTGAAGCTAAAACTGTCTCTTTCATATTGAAGGTCAATTAATCTTTTGATTATTTGTTCTCTTTGAATTTTTTGTCCTTGTGAGAATTCAAAAACAAAATGACCGTATTCTAATGGAGAGCCTA
>Ga0209102_1000106_pt1 | contig 57191 bp, 52 predicted proteins | sample ConPoolayeHmetaG_FD_185483 | JGI IMG/M metagenome (GOLD analysis project Ga0209102, IMG submission 185483) | Hot spring microbial mat communities from California, USA to study Microbial Dark Matter (Phase II) - Cone Pool mat layer H metaG... ... | reverse complement strand
GGTTCATAGACCACAAGCCCTTGAGCAAGTTTCCTCAGATTTGGCAAAATCTCAAGGAATTTATCTCTTTGAATTACTGTGTTTACCGAGAACCAGTCCTTGTCAGCGAGAGGAGAAACTGTAGGTCTCTTTAGTGCAGGTAGACTTTGTAAAAGTTTATTGAGGTTTTTCCTGTTTACATTCACGAAGATGTGAAGTTTTTTACGTCCATCAACTACTCCCTTCAATAAGGTGAGTATGTCAAAGATTTTTTCTTTTTTTGCTGGGTTCTTTAGCGCTTTTTTGTTTGCTATAAGAATTGCTGTTGATTCCATCACAGTTTCAATAGGTTTTAGGTCATTCTGTTCAAGTGTTGTTCCAGTTTCAGCAATGTCAATTATTGCATCAGAGTTCTCAGGCGGTTTTGCCTCGGTTGCTCCGAAAGAAAGAAATAAAGCGACTTTTTCATTCTTTCCTTTCTTCCACCAAGGTGTCACCATAAGAGGATCTGAAGAGGAATAAAGTTTGAAATAGACAGGGTTTTTCATTAAGTACTCTGCAGAGAGATTTAGGTATTCCGTTGAAATTCTCAAGATTTTTCCTTGTTTAGAAAAGTTTTCCAGTAACTCTGAAAGAGAATTAATTTCTATCCAAGGTTTGGGAATAGCCAAGACAAGTTTTACCCTTGAATATTCCAGATCGAGCAAGATTTCAACGTTAACCTTAGTTTCCTTTAACCAGTCAAGTCCAGTGATACCTATGTCCTGTAGCCCTTCATGTACGTAGATGGGAATTTCTTGAGGTCTCAGAACCTTAAGCTCTATCATTGGATCGTTTAATGTTGGACGATACGTGGTTTCTCCATTCGAGATTTCGTATCCTGCACGTTCCAACGTCTTAAACGTTGCTTCTGCAAGGTGCCCTTTCGGAATGGCGAATCTAACTTTCTCCATAATTTATCAACTCTGGTTTATAGATTTTAGAAAATGACCGTGATGAAAAAACGAATACAACCATAAAGGTTGAGGAAATGAGAACTAAATACTCAAGAACTAAAATAGGGCTAAAAGTACAGCTTCGGAGGCTAGAGATGAACGCAACCGCCTTGTGTGAACTTGATCCCTCACTTTACACCACTTGCAGAAAAACACACCTTTTCATAATATAAATCTTTCTATCCAATTCCTCTGGAAATCTTGGTTTAGTTTTTCTTACTGTTTATAAACATCGTTTTTAGAGTTTGTACCTAAAAAGTCTTAGATCGGCAATGTTTGATTCTTTGTGTTTTTTATAAAGTCTTTTCTCTCCTGTTTCTAAATTATATAATAGAACGGTATTTCCAGGATCTACTCCTATCCACCAAACTCCTATGAAGTCTGATAAATACTGAAAAGGAACAAATTCAATTCTTCCAAGTATCACTTCCTTGAGATCAATTGCTTCAGTTTCTGCTATGTTATGAAAATCTTTTTTTCCTTTGTTTGCTGCATAATTCACAAATTTGTGGTTAATCTCGGTTACTGAAAACTGATGCCATAAATCAATAAATAACGTAGGCTTGATTAGCTCTTTCATTACAATGTCATAGACCTTGAGATCAAAATCCTTTAATGCTAAAAGATATTCCTTGCCTAAGTTAATTGACTGCTGACAAAGGACACTGCAAGGAACGTGGGCAACAGCTCTTAGCTCAATAGGAATAGAATTCTCTAAACCTTTTTCGATTATAGTCTCATAGTAAAAATAGTCTTCCTTTGACCTACGCCTTTGTCTTTCCACCATAAACCTTTCGGTACAACAATCTGGGTACCCAAAGGCTGTACCTAAGATTCTATCAAGGATTTTAGTCTCGGACTGTTGTGTCCCAGAAAACCGAGTTTTTGCCACACCATATTGAGTTAGGAAATTAATTAATTCCTCGAAATTCTTTGAAATAATGGTCTCAAAGGAAGGATTCAGTTCACCTCCCTCAAGTTCTAAAGGAATTAACGTGCCTTCAGACAAGGTCTCCCAGAACTTGTCGTACTCGCCCAAATGTCCAAGATAGCGAAGAAAGCGGTAACCCTTGACTTCGGTATACCATGGATAAGTTTTTACTTTAATTTCTGTGCCTCTTTGAAGAGAACTTGGAATGCATATTCTAACAGGTGCAGGAGAATGTTCAAACCAGACAAGATTGAGGGATATTAGAAGGTCAATTAATTGTGCATAGTCGTCACTATGAAGCTCGAACTCAACTCTGACAACAGGCTTTCTCCCTTGTATGACAGCTACAAGATGCACGACGAAAGCTGGATATTTGTGGGCAAAACTTTCAAGAGTCATCATATCATAAAATTATATCCGTTTTGACGAAATAAACGTTCTTTTATTACTAAATAACAATGTCGAATAAAGGATCAAAGAGGCGCAAAATTATTTCATGTATTTTTTGAGAGCTGTCTTAACGTCTAAGCCTTCATGAACGATGCCACAAATAACACGCACCATATTTGCTGGATCATCGTGTTGAAAAACATTTCTTCCAGTTGCTGCGCCTGCACCCCCCGCCCTTATTGAATCGTAAACCATTTGGCAAAATTCTTCTTCAGTTTCTGTTTTTGGTCCACCTGCCATTACAACTGGAACTGGGCATCCTTTAACTACTTCCCTAAAGGTTTCTTTGTTGCCTGTGTAGTTAGTTTTGACGATGTCGGCTCCAAGCTCAGCTCCTATTCGCGCTGCGTGCTTGACAACCTCAACATCGTATTGATTTTTAATTTTCTCTCCTCTTGGATAAACCATTGCAAGAAGAGGCATACCCCATTCCTCACATGTTTTTGCAACTTCACCCAAGACTCGCAGCTGTGCGGGTTCAGTTTTGGATCCAACATTTATGTGAATTGAAACGGCATCTGCGCCCATTTTGATTGCTTCCAGCACATCTGCTACTAACACTTTATCATCTGGGTCAGGCCCAAGCACTGTACTTCCGGAAAGATGGAGGATGAGGCCAATGTCTTTGCCGTAACCTCTATAACCTGCTCTGATGATTCCTTTATGAAGAAGAACTGCGTTCGCTCCGCCTTCTGCAACTCTATTAACAGTGGTTCTCATGTCTTCTAAGCCCTTAATTGGGCCAACTGTTAACCCATGATCCATTGGAATTATCACGGTTTTTCCAGTACTTCTATTCATGATGCGGTCTATTCTAATTTTTTTCCCAATTTCGGTCAAATACTATTTCTCCTTAATTATTGCGTTTACTTAGACAACTTCTAAAATTAAGGCAAATTTATACATAAAAGACTTTGCTTTCACAAGATAACAGCCTTAGCTTTCATAAGGTTTAAATATAACTTAAGAACAGAAACGTGGCGCGGAGAGCCTTCAAATGACAATTCAATGTTCAAAAAGGCTCGTTAGCGTGATTCGTAATACTTATTTCTTTAGCTGTAACGCTACTTATACAACATTTTGAGCTGAAAGAACCAAGTTCTGCTTTGCCGCCTTTGGTTCTTTCCATTTTTTGGGTGAGAAAATGATTTCAAAAAAACAAGAAAAGATGTGTTGCCGTATCGTCGTTAAGTTCGGCGGAACAAGCCTAGCAAATGGACTTAGTATATCTCGAGCTGTAAAATCAGTGATCATGAAAGCTAGGCAAGGCGTTCAACTAGTGGTTGTTGTTTCAGCTATAGGAAAATCCACAGATACGCTTATCGAAATAGCTGATAAAGCGTGTAACTCTTCAATTCCAAATGAAGATTTAGACAATATTATAGCTATGGGAGAACGAACAAGCGCAAGGATTTTTTCAGCTGCATTGAAATCAATGAAAATACAAAGTTACTATGTTGACCCAGAGAATTCGAATTGGCCAATGATCACTGATAAAAACTTCAATAATGCAAAACCTAATTTGCCATTGTGCAAAAAGATGATAAAGACGCATATTGAGCCCTTGCTTGAGAAAGGCATAGTCGTTGTTGTTCCAGGTTTTATTGGAAAAACTGTGAATGGTGCAATTACTACTATGGGAAGGGGAGGAAGCGATATAACAGCTTTAATATTAGCTCAAGCTTTAAATGCAGACCAAGTTATTCTAGTAACTGATGTTCAAGGCATAATGACAGCAGATCCGAAAATCATTAAAAATCCAGAAAAGCTTGACGAGATTGCTGTAGACGCTCTTGTAGGATTGGCTGATTCAGGGACAAAATTCATTCATAAAAAGGCATTAAAGTACAAGCATCCAGAAATTGATATAAAAATTATTAGCAACATGTTTGGTGACTTGGACTCGGAAGGAACAATAATCCGCGGAGTCTTTCCTAAAAATATGATTGTTGAGCCATATCTTGGCTCCGCTACAGCAGTCACAATAGTAGGAAAAGAACTTTCCAAGTCTCCACAAACCCTTTGCGAAATTTTCAACGAAGTCGATAAAGCATGCACAGAGCTTTTAGGCATGTCGGTTAATCATAACTCCATAATAATCTATTTAGCGTCAACAGAGGCCAAACACATTTTGGAGGCTCTCCACGCAATAGTGGTGAAGGCTGAAAATGCAATTGCTATGGCTGTTAGAGAAAATCTTTCCCTTATTAAAATAAAGGGTATTGGACTTGAGGAGACACCTGGGGTGATAAGTAGTATAACCAAAACTTTAAACATGGAAGAAATTAACATCTATGGGATTTTCACGATTACATCAAGCGTCGTGGTCTTCGTGGATATGAAAGACAAAGAAAAAACCATTAGTCTAATTGAAGAAATTATAGAAGGCAATGCATGCTCACAAGGTCATGGGAGATTTTGAAAGAAAATGCGTGAATTATGGGTAAAAATAAACCAATCTTTAACTTCAGAAGAAAAGAAGACGCTCATTGAGAAGACAGCACAAATTGTATCTGCATACCTAACTGAGCCACAAGATCTCGAGATGGTTAAGAAACTAGGAGCAAAAACCACTGTAAGCGCTTCAGAGAAAGCAGACATAGTAATTGCAAAAGACCTCAAAAAGGCAAGAAAGACTAAGCAGCTAGGAAAAAAGGTATGCATCCTGGTAACTGTCAAATCAAATAAAGACGAATCTCAAATTGTTGCTGCTGCTGAATCTTTAGTCGACTATATACTTGTTGAATGCCCAGACTGGAAAGTTATTCCCTTAGAAAACCTTATTGCAAAGGTATATAAAAAAACAAATCTTTTAGCATTAGTGTCAAGTGAAAAAGACGCAAAGATTGCTCTTGAAACTCTTGAGTTAGGAGTTGACGGACTCGTAGTAGATATGTCTAATATTGATGAACTTCTACAAATTAGAAAGATCGTTGATGAAACTAAAACAAGAACTGACGAAGTCGTAGGCGCTGAAAAAATTTTGCTTGAACAAGCCAAAGTCACTAAAATTAAGCCTCTAAGCACAGGAGCACGAGTGTGCATAGACACATGCGATCTTATGAAGGAAAGTGAAGGAATTCTTGTTGGATGCCAATCTAACGGTCTTTTCCTTGTCGAAGCTGAGGTTCATGAGACGCCTTTCGTTGCTCCTCGACCATTCAGAGTAAATGCCGGATCAATTTCGCTTTATGTTCTTGCACCGGATGAAAAGACCCGTTATCTTTCAGAACTTAAGGCTGGAGACGAAGTATTGATTGTTGATAGGAACGGAAAGCAACGAACAACGAATATAGGCAGAATAAAAATAGAGTGGCGACCTTTACTAATGATCGAAGCTGACTGCAAAGGTAAAACTGTAAAAACGATACTGCAGAACGCTGAAACCATAAGAGTTGTTACAGCGGATGGAAGTAAATCTGTTAAGGATTTGAAAATTGGAGATTCGGTTCTTGTGAGGTTTCAAGAGGGCGGCAGACACTTTGGGACACTTGTGAAAGAAGAGAAAGTGATCGAAAGGTGAGACCAAGAATCTGTGTTCCACTTCCAATAGAAAGGCTTTCTGATCTTTCTAGTTTGATTCGGAGGGCTCAAGATGCAGGAGCTGACTTCATCGAGGTTCGTTTAGACTTTTTGCAAGAGGATATTCTAGGCCAGATGAATGTCTTAGAAAAGGAAATTGCCGACGCATCTGTGCCTTTGATTGCTACAAACAGGGAACACCGCCAAGGAGGAAAAAAGATCCAAGAAGAAAAGAAAAGAGTCGAAATCCTAATCAAAACAGCAGAAATTGGGTTTGAGTATGTTGATGTCGAATTATCGACCAGAGACTTGAAACAAGCAATAAATAGAATAGTAAATCTTGGTTCAAAGCCCGTTATTTCCTATCACAATTTCAAAAGCACTCCCTCAGAGGTTGAGATGGAGAAAATCGTAAAATCTCAGATTGAAGCTGGAGCTTCAGTTTGCAAGTTAGTTACAACAGCTAATACGCTTGAAGACGGTATAAGGTGTTTGTTGTTTACCTACAAAATGAGCAGGGTCACAGACATTGTTTGCTTCGCAATGGGAAGACAAGGAACAATTTCGAGAATTCTTTCCCCAATATTTGGAGCATTATTCACATTCTCCTCGCTGGAACAAGGGCTGGAAACAGGTTCAGGTCAAATGTCTATTTTTGAACTAAAAGAGTTTTACAAAAAACTAGGTGTTTATTTATGATTGTTACAGGAAAAACTAGGGTTTGCGGGCTTATAGGAGACCCTGTTGAACATTCTCTAAGTCCTTGTCTTCAAAATGCCGCCTTCAAACATTATGGATTAGATTTCATCTATGTTGCTTTTAGAGTAAAACAGGAAAACCTTAAAGACGCTATTCAAGGTGTCCGAAGCTTAGGAATCCACGGCTTGAATGTAACCATGCCTCATAAAATTAGTGTTATCCAATATCTTGATGACTTAGATGCGACAGCAAAAAGAATTGGCTCAGTTAACACCATACTAAATAGAAACGGAAAACTTATTGGGTACACAACAGACGGAATAGGCGCCAAAAAGGCTTTGAGATACCATGGCGTGGATCCTTCAGGTAAAAAAATCGTAATTCTCGGCGCAGGAGGCGCTTCTAGGTCAGTTTCCCTAACATTAGCCGAAGAGGCTAAGGAACTGATAATTTTAAATAGAACGTTATTTAAGGCTGAGATCCTTGCTAAGGAACTCAAGTCATTATGTGGGCATAACACTATTGTCAAAGCCTATGAATTGAATGACCAAGATGCAAAACGAGAGCTAGTAGATGCTGATATTTTAGTAAATGCGACCTCTATTGGGATGCGACCGAACGACGAGTCAACACCTATAGACTTAACGCTTCTCAGGTCTGATTTAGTTGTTTTTGACCTCGTTTACGAACCTGTTGAAACGAGATTGCTTATGGAAGCAAAGAAAAAGGGAGCGACAACAATAAACGGATTAATGATGCTCATTTTTCAAGGAGCGGTTTCTTTTGAAATTTGGACTGGTAGAACTGCACCATCTGAAGTAATGATAAAAGCAGTCGCAAGCGAATTGGCCTTAAGAATTAAAAATAAGAACGAATGTCAGGTGAATATAAAATGATAAAGATTGGAAAAGCAGTAGCTTACGGCGCTGTAACTATCATCAATGCGATATCATGCGGGTATGGAGCTGCTTTAGGGGTAGACTTAAAGACTGAAGCAACTGTAAGGTTAACTGATGAACCTGGACGAATCGAAGGCAAAATTTTATCTGACCCTGAGGAAAACACAGTTCTCATAGAAAAAACCGTGAGCCGAGTTCTGAGGCACTTCAATCTTGAAGATGAATATGGCGCCTATGTGGAAACCCAGTCGAACATACCGATTGCCCGAGGTCTAAAGAGTAGCAGTGCGGCAGCTAATGCAATTACTCTTGCATCTTTGGTGGCTATAGGGAAAAAAGTTAGTGACTTAGCTGCAATCAACATGGGTGTTGATGCCGCTTTAGAATCTCGTGTCACGATAACAGGTGCTTTTGATGATGCGTGCGCATCTTTTTTTGGAGGAATAGTCATTACTGATAATCTTGAAAGGAAAATATTGAGGAAATTTTATCCACGTGAATATTTGATTCTTATTCATGTTCCCGAAACCAAATCGTACACCGCCAGCTCGAATGTACAAAAAATGAAACTTATGGCGGACGAAGTAAAGGCGTTGCATAGAATGGCTTTGCAAGGAGACTGGCTTAATGCAATGACACTAAATGGGCTGGTTCATTCAACAGTCTTAGGTATCGACACAAACCTAGTGATAGACGCTTTGGGCGCAGGAGCTTCAGCTGCTGGGTTGTCAGGTAAAGGACCTGCCGTGGCTGCTGTTGTTTTACCTGAAAAAGTGTATTATGTGAAAGAATCTTGGAAAAAATATGGAGGAACCATCATTGAAACTCAAATTAATAACAAAAAGGCTCATAAGGTGTTAAAGCCCTAATGACTGACCTTATAGTAAAACAAACAGAAAGCCTGACAGGCATTATAAGAGCTCCCTCTTCAAAATCCTTGACGCATAGGGCATTGATTGCTACGTCAATTTCTGAAGGCCGTTCCAGAATTGAAAACGTACTTTTTTGCGATGACACCCTTGCAACGCTTGAAGCATGTCATATGTTAGGAGCCGAAATTTCAAAAAAGGAACATAATATCCTTGAAGTAACGGGGCTTTCAAAGCCATTGACGCCTTCAAATGTTATAAATTGTAGAGACTCAGCATCAACAATGAGGTTTATCGCTCCGGTCTGCTCGTTAGCAGATGGCATATCAGTTCTGACAGGGGGGAAAAGTCTTCGTCGTAGGCCTATGGAGCCGCTCTTATCAGCTTTGATGCAATTGGGTGTCCTCTGCTATTCTACAAAAGGTGATGGTTGTCCTCCCCTAATCATTTTTGGAGGAGGAATTGCTGGGGGAGAGTCTTTTATTCCGGGCGATGTCAGTTCGCAGTTTATTTCAGGTTTACTTTTTGCATCTCCGTTAGGAAAAGCGGATGTGGATATTTTTCTTTCGTCTCCTCTTGAGTCTAAACCTTATGTTGAGATGACAGTGGACATTCTAAGAAAGCATAAGATAAAGTTTGAGGTTCAATCCAATTATCGGAGGTTTCATGTTCCTGGAAAACAAACTTATAAACCATTTAATCATGTTTTAGAGGGTGACTTTTCTTCGTCTGCCTTTCTTCTCGCAGCGGCGGCCATCACAGATTCAAAAGTGAGAATATTAGGTCTTCAAAGGAATTCGGTTCAAGGTGACCGAATAATTGTCAATCTACTTAGAGAAATGGGGGTTCAGATAAAAGAAGATAAAGACTTCTTTGAAGTTCAAGGCACAAAGGACAGATTAAGACCTATTAATATTGATCTTAGAGACAATCCTGATTTGGTACCCGTTTTGGCTGTTGTTTCCTGTTTCGCTTCTGGGAAATCCGTTATTCGAGGTGTGAAAAGACTTACTTTTAAGGAATCTAATCGTGAAGCAGCTATACTTGAAGAATTAACAAAGATGGGTGCAAAAATTAACGTTAATAGAGAAACCATTGAGATTGATGGCGTAAAAACTTTAAGAGGGGGAGAACTAGACTCTCATGGGGATCACAGAATCGCTATGATGTGTATTATAGCTGCCTTGAGGGCTATTGAAACAACTACCATAAAAGGTGTTGAATGCATAAATAAATCGTATCCGAATTTTGTTAAAGACATAGCTAGTTTGGGAGCTGAAGTTCATGAACGGGAACTCAATAGGTAAAGCTTTTGTCCTAACATGCTTTGGAGAAAGTCATGGGCAATGTGTCGGAGCAGTTATTGATGGATGCCCGGCAGGTTTGCCCTTGTCTCCTGAAGATATTCAAATCGAATTGGACAAAAGAAAACCGGGACAAACATCAGTTAGTACATCTAGAAAGGAAGAAGATCGTGTCGAAATACTATCAGGACTGTTTAACGGATTTACTACGGGCGCTCCGATATGTGTAATCGTTAGAAACTTGAACACGGAATCTGAAGATTACGAAAAGATTAAAGATAAACCTAGACCTGGGCATGCCGATTATGTAACGCATGTGAAATATGGAGGATTTAGTGACTATAGGGGAGGTGGGCGTTTCTCGGGGCGCATAACGGTTTCTTACGTAATGGCAGGAGCAATAGCCAAAAAGTTATTGACGCAAATAAATATAGAGGTGCTTGCGCACACGATCCAAATTGGTAACGTGAAAATTACAGAAAACGTTTCATATAAACAAATTCGAGAGAACGTTTACAAAAACTCTGTTCGATGCGCAGATCCTGAGACAGCCTTGTTAATGGAAAAGGAGATCTTAAACGTAATCGAAGAACGGGACAGCGTCGGCGGGGTAGTTGAGGCAATAGCCTTAGGTGTTCCAGCTGGTCTAGGCGAACCAGTTTTTGACTCAATAGATTCAGACATTGCTAAAATGATGTTTGACATTCCAGCTGTTAAAGGTGTGGAATTTGGTTCTGGCTTTAGAGCTGCTTCGCTTAAAGGTTCCGAAAACAACGACGAGTACAGAATTAGAAGAGGAAAAGTTGTCAGTTTAACTAACAACGCAGGTGGGATTCTAGGAGGAATCACAACGGGCATGCCAATTGTATTTAGAGTTGGATTCAAGCCAACAGCGTCTATAGCGAAAAAGCAAAGAACCGTTGACCTAGCAAAAATGGAAGAAACTGAGATTGAGATTGTTGGAAGACACGACCCGTGCATCGTACCTCGAGCTGTGCCTGTGGTGGAATCCTGCCTTGCACTTGTTTTAGCAGACCATGCAATAAGGGATGGAATAATTCCTCGTGCATTAGGAACTAGGAAATAGATTTGGCTTTTATAAAACATTAGGCTCATTAAGTAGCTACATTAATAATTTTGGAAGTGATATCTATGCCAAGAGTTTTTGGCGTTATTGCGGATGATTTCACAGGAGCGTGCGACGCTGGTGTTCAATTCAAAAAATTTGGGTTTGAAACACTAGTTCTGGCAAATGCCAAGAATTTAGATAAGTTAGAACCCTTTTACGATGTCGTCGTTGTTAACACTGACACTAGAAACGTCGATCCGAAACAAGCCTATAGTGATGTTAGACGCATAGTTAAGGCCTTTAGGAATCTTGGCATTAAGTTGTTTTATAAAAAGGTAGACTCAACTCTTCGTGGAAACATCGGTGCGGAAATCGATGCTGTTCTAGACGAATTGGATTATGATTGTGTTTTTTTCGCTTCTTCTTACCCTGAACAAGGAAGGACAGTGATAGATGGGCAAGTCTTTGTTAAGGGTGTTCCACTTAAGGATACAGAATTCGCTCAAGATATGTTAAATCCTATCAAAGAGTCATCTGTTCAAAAAATAGTCGAGTTGCAGTCTAGCAGGAAAGTCGGTCACATAGGCATATCTATTGTAAGAAAAGGGGCATCCAAATTTAAGAGCAACCTCGAAGAACTGCTAGAAAGAGGCAATGAAATAGTCGTCACAGACGCTGAAACACAGAAAGACTTAGTTACAATTGTCAACGGGTCAAAAAACATGAATGTTCTACTGTGCGGGTCTGCAGGATTAGCTAAAGCAGCAGCGTCATTTTTGACAAAGGGAAGACAGGTGCTTATTATCACGGGAAGCATCAACGATGTAACACTTAGCCAGATTAAGATGGTGCATAAAAAGTTTGGAATACCAATTATTGAACCTGACATTGCCAATGTCTTTGAAGATGACCATAGACTTATGGGTGTCGCAAAGAACCTCGCAGAAAAGGCCGAAGCAATTCTGAGCGGCAATAGACATGTAATAATCAGACTTGCATGCTCAAAAAATGTTGTTCAAAGGATAATAGAGGCTGGGAAGGACTTAGGATTGGATGCAGCCCAGATTATTGATAAACTTCTTTTAATCTTAGGCTGTGCAGTAAGGGAAATTGTCGAAACTCATGATGGAATAAGAATAGTCTCAATCGGAGGGGACACTTCAAAGATGATAATGCAAGCAATTGGCGCAGAAGGAATCAAACTTGATTGTGAAATCTTACCAGGCATTGCTGTTGGCAGGATCATTAGCGGAAAATATGTAGGGTCTATGATAGCAACAAAGGCTGGGGGTTTCGGCGATGAACAAGCACTTGCCAAAGTTTTTGAATATATGAAAGACCCGCGTACAATGTGCTATAGATAGTTTGGCAACGTCCCGTTTATTATATGCTCAACTGGACATTCCATGTTGGCCTTGTCTACATTTTTCTAATATATTCCATAGCTTCTTTTACACTTTTGAATCCGTACTTTATCTCATCATGCTCATTTCTTAGGGCTAACACGTCATCTTTGACCTCAATTGGTTTACGTCTACCTTTGATGATGTCAAGCATAAGGTCACAAAGATGTTTTATGTCGCTCTCTCCAAAGCCACGTCTCGTAACGTCCTGAAAACCGATTCTAAGCCCAGAAGGGTTCTCCCTATTATTCTGATTATCATAAGGCAGAAGATTTCGATTCAAAATAATGTGGGCTGCTTCAAGATTTTCAGCGTTCTTCCGTCCGCCACCATAAAGTCTAACATCCACAGCAATTTGATGTGACTGCGTGAACCCTTTGTTTTCGCCAAGCACTGTTATACCATTTTCATACAAGTACTGACCAGCTGTTTGAGCGTTTTTCACTGTCTGTTTCGCAAGTGCTTCACCAAACAAACGTAGCTCAAGTGTTGCAATACCAAGTGCCGGTAACCGTCCCAAATGAGTGTTTGAAGTGCTTAGTGGAAAGATGGCATACTGGACGTTTTTAATAGCTTTTTCCATGCGAGCTCCTTTGAGGTTGCCAAGAACGACGCCTCCTTGTGGACCGGGAAACGTTTTATGAGTTGATGCTGTAATGAAGTCTGCGCCTTCTTTGAATGGATCTTGGAACATGCCTCCGGCAATCAGTCCGAGTACGTGAGCTGCGTCATAAACTATGTAGGCGTCTACTTCCTCAGCGACAGCTTTTAATTCTTTCACTGGATGCGGAAAAAGGAATAGGCTTCCACCAAACGTTATGATTCCAGGTTTTGAGGCTCTGATTACGGCAGCTGATTTTTCTGGATCAATGTTCATTTCTTCTACGTCGTAAGCGTGTTCAATGTTTACCAGCCCAAGAACTCTGCCCGCAAGCCCAGAATAGTCGTGGGTAATATGGGCTCCAGCACTGAGAGGCGTTACGACCATCTTCTGGCTTTTTGTTGTCAATGAAAGACCCTTGAAGGCTGCAAGGTTAGCATGAGTACCGGAAACCAAGCGGACATCTGCCCAACTGCATCTAAAAAGTTTTTTGATCAAATCAGTTGTTTTGTCTTCAATGATTGACATGTATTTTTGGCCTTGATAATATCGTTTCTCAACATGACCCTCGAGATCGTTCTCTCCCTCAGCATACCGGCTTTCAAGATCCATTGAAAGCTGAAGCATCTCCTTGACAGCAGGCGATTTTAGTCCTTCGCTGGCAATCAGGTTTATGCATTCTTTCTCTCGGTATTGTTCATGTTTTTCGCTTGCTTCTATAAGTTCAAGAGCCATCTCGAAAAATTCGTCCATTTTTATCCAACTCTTGAATCAGATAACCGCATAGAAAATGATTAGGTGCTATTTAATTCTTTTGCACATTTTTCTGGTTAGTTTCACAACTCATTTAAAACGGAAAACGCGTTGTTTATTTTTGACTTAGGTTGTTTTTAGCCCTGTGATCTTGGCGAAAAATATATATGTTAGTGAATAATATTTTGACCAAATATATAATAGAATATATGGAGGAGTTTTTACTCAACGCAAAACTCAAAAGGATTGGCAAATTGTATACCAAAAATATTTTAGAGCTTGTCAATCTTAGGCAGCTTAACAATTTTTGGAGGCACATATGTTGTCTGAAAATGGAAAGACAGAAACAATCAGGTCAATTAATGAGATAAATGAAAAAATTCGGAAAGGAGACGCCGTAATATTAACGGCCGAAGAAATGATTAGACTGGTGGAGAGCAGCGGAGTTGAGGTTGCAGCTAAAGAGGTCGACGTCGTTACTTCTGGAACTTTTGGCGCAATGTGCAGTTCCGGTGTTTTTCTAAACTTTGGACATTCTGATCCGCCTATAAAGATGACCCAATGTTGGCTGAACGATGTTCCAGTCTATAAAGGAATAGCAGCGGTTGATGGTTACCTTGGCGCCACGGTTTTAAGCGAAACCTTAGGGTTCGAGTACGGTGGTGGGCATGTCATTGAAGATCTTGTCTCTGGCAGAGAGATAGAGCTTCGAGCTGAATCCTATGGAACTGACTGTTATCCTAGGAGACATATTGAGACAACGATCACCATTGACGATTTGAATCAAGCCGTACTTTTGAACCCCAGAAACTGTTACCAAAGATATGATGCTGCAACAAACAGTACAGACCGCATACTATACACGTACATGGGAACACTGCTTCCAAATTATGGAAACATTACTTTTTCTGGAGCTGGGCAACTGAATCCCTTGTGTAAGGACCCTAATTACGAGACTTTGGGGATTGGCACACGGATTTTCCTTGGTGGCGGAATTGGATACATAATTGGAGAGGGAACTCAACACAATCCTTCTGCCGGCTTTGGAACGTTGATGGTTAAGGGTGACCTGAAACAGATGAGTAATCGCTATCTCCGTGGATCTTCTTTTTATCGATATGGAGTAAGCCTCTATATTGGAGTCGGCGTCCCTATACCTATTCTCAACGAAAAAATCGCCTTAACAGCAGCTGTGAAAAATGAGGATATTTTTGTTTCTATTAAGGATTATGGGGCTCCGTCAAGGCCTGACTTGAGACCATCTGTGAAAAAAGTTTCATACGCTGATTTGAGGTCTGGAAAGGTTGAGATTAAGGGTAAAGATGTGCCTTCTTCATCATTGTCGAGCTACAAAATGGCCATTGAAATTTCAGAGGTTTTAAAGAAATGGATTCAGGAAGGAGAGTTTCTCCTTACTGCGCCTGTTGAAAGGCTTTCAAGACAAACCGTGGTTAAGCCTTTAGAAATTAAGAAGAAGGAACCAAAGGTTTCGGAAATCATGAGAATCAACGTGATCACGGCAAATCCAGATGATAATGTGAAGGAGGTCGCGAAGAAACTTGTTGAGAAAGGAATTGATCACCTTCCAGTTGTTGATGGTGCTAAGAAGATATTAGGCATCGTAACCTCGTGGGATCTCGCTAGAGCTTTAGCTGGCGACAAGAGAAGGCTTGAAGAGATCATGACAAAGAAGGTAATTACAGTATTACAAAACGAATCTATTGATGTTGTGGCAAGGAAAATGGCTAAGCATAATATTTCCGGGGTGCCAGTTGTCGATAAAGAAAACCATGTGATAGGAATTGTAACAACAGATGACATTTCCAAGAAGCTAATAGGAGGAAAAAGCACAATATGATTGTCCGACTTATCTATTCGCCTGAAGTTGTCGAAAAACCTGTTCTTGCAGAGGTGATTCTAAAATCCGGAGTTCCAATTAACATATTGGAAGCAAAGGTTAATGCACAAAAAGGCGAACTTGTTGTTTCGATACCTGCAAAAGGTAATATGCTTGAGAAAATTTTCGATCTCTTTAAAGAAGCCGGCGTGAAAGCTCAGAAATTCACGAAAATCCTACAGATAGATTATGAAAAGTGCACATCTTGTGGTGCTTGCATTTCGCCATGTCCTACAAGAGCCTTGCGGTTTGAGCCTGACTGGACGTTAGCGTTTGATGAAGAAAAATGTGTGGCTTGCAGAACCTGTGTGAACGCTTGTCCAGTTAAAGCCATTATTGTTCCTTAATCTTGGTGAAACTGATGTTGCAGAGACATCTTTTCGAACAAGGCTTCCTTTTTAATCAATCCAAAATTCACCTCAAAAGTGATAGTGAAAAAGCAATTCACGAAGCTATCAAGGACATGAAAAATTGTCTGAAAGAAATTATGGGCTACATAAAAATTCACCCTGAGTTCCAGCATTCACTTAAACCAATTAACGTTTCGCCAGAAGCCCCGCAAATAGTTCAGTGCATGGCAGATTCAGCTCGAAAAGCAGATGTGGGACCAATGGCTTCTGTGGCAGGTGCTGTTGCAGATTTCGGTATGAAAGCGATGCTTAGGTCTAATGCGAAAACAGCTATTGCTGAGAATGGAGGCGAGGTAGCTGTGACTACGAATCAGCCTATTGTAGTAGGATTATTCACAAGCTGCTCGGATCTTTCGGGAAAAATTGGTTTTTGCGTCACAAAGGAGGACAGTCCCTTAGGGATTGCCACCAGTTCGAGTAAGACTGGGCGGGTTATTAGCTTTGGTGAAGCTGACTCGGTAACTATCGTAGCAGATTATGCGTCTTTAGCTGACGCAGTGGCTACTGCTGTTTGCAATGTTGTTGCTGGTGCAGATATTTTCAGATCTATTCAGTGTGGAATAGAGAGAGCTAAAGAAATCAGCGGGGTTCGTGGAGCCGTCATTATTCGAAATGGTCAAGCAGGTCTTTGGGGAAGACTTCCAAGAATAGTGAACGTGAAATGATGGCGCTATTGAACTTCTTTGCAAAAAGATTAGATCGCGTCTGATGCTTAAGAGGCCTTTGGGTAGGAGCCTAATACTTTTACGAAGACTGCTTTGCTTCTGAGGCTTTCTATTGCTTCGGTGCATCTTTTTTCGGTTCTGTGTCCTTCGAAGTCAAGGTAGAAATTGTACTCCCAAGGCTGCCTCTTCGTCGGTCTAGACTCAATCTTTGTCAGGTTTATGCCTCTTTTGGCGAATTCTCCGAGGACTTGGTACAAAGCGCCGGGCACATGTTTTGTTGAGAAAATAATGGATGTTTTGTCGTTTCCAGAGGCTGCTGCGTCGTTTTTCGATAATACAAAGAAACGTGTAAGATTGTTTGGAGTGTCAGAAATGTTTTTAGAAAGAATTTCCATTCCGTAGATTTTTGCAGCTTTTTCTGATGCTATTGCTCCAGCATTCAGCATTCGCTTTTCTTTTATCATTTTCACGCTGCCAGCTGTATCGTAGGTTGAGATTATCTCGCAATTTAGGTTTTCAAGGAAATTTCGGCATTGGGCTAGAGCTTGTGGGTGTGAATAAATGACCTTCACGTCATCAAATTTCGTTCCCTTATTCGCAATAAGGCAATGATCAATTTTTAAGACAATTTCACCGCAGACTTTGTGGTCATATACTAGGAACAGATCATAGACCTGGTTGACGCTTCCCTCAATTGAATTTTCAATTGGAACAACGCCATATTCAGTATCGCCCACCTCAACCTTCTTGAAAACATCCGAAAAACCTTTGCAAGGTATAGCTACTGCGGTGTCACCGAAGAACGTGTAGACTGCGCTTTCGCTGTACGCCCCTAGTTCACCTTGATATGCAACCCTGATTTCTTTTTTGGAGCTCATTTTGGTTTGAAATCCTCTGTTGGTTTTTTAGACTTGTTTCCTCTATATTCTCGCAGTATTAATATTTATTAGTTTTACATTTCCCGTTTTAAAGTGTCATTCTTTCTATGTACGAAAATCGTAAATTTTTTCCGAAACATTTAAAAATGATTTCTGTGTGCTTAATTCGGAATGACTAAAAATCATGTAGAACGCAACCTACTGGTACAAGTGTCTTGCATTTGGCTGGCAAGGATGCGGCGATTAGGGTTCAGTTTGGAAGATTTGATTTGAGAGGTAGAGGGCATGAACTCCTATCTTGAGGCAATTCAGCTAAAATTGAGCAAGTCTGATTTTAGAAAGCTAGAAAGGATTAGAATTCCTAAGGTTCATGAATTTATTGCTAAAGCTGCGGATCTTTGTAATCCTGACCGAATCTTCATTTGTGACGATTCTTCTGAGGATGTTGCTTATATCAGGCGGCGAGCAATTGAATCGGGTGAAGAGAAAGAATTAGCGCTTCCTGGACATACCGTTCACTTTGACGGCATATATGATCAAGGACGTGATAGGCAAGCTACGAAGTATCTTGTGCCAAGGGGGATTACTCTTAGCAAGGCTCTTAATCAGATTGATCGACAGGAAGGACTAGCAGAAGTGAAGGGTTTACTTAAAGATTCGATGAAAGGTCGCACAATGATCACGCGTTTTGTTTCTTTGGGGCCTGTTAACTCGGTATTTACAATTCTCGGATTGCAGTGTACTGACTCTTGGTATGTTGCTCACTCTGAAGATCTCCTCTTTCGGCATGGTTATGAAGTATTTATTCATTCAGGGCCAGATGTAGAATTTCTTCGCGTCTTACATTCGTCAGGCTTGCTGAATGAGAACATGGTTAGCGTGGAGCATGAGAAAAAGCGTGTATACATCGATTCGATGGATAACACCATCTATAGCGTCAACACGCAATATGCAGGTAACTCTATAGGATTCAAGAAGCTCGCTTTTCGACTGGCTATCCGGAAGGCAAACATGGAGGGTTGGCTTGCTGAGCACATGATGATTATGGGAGTGTTCGGTCCAGGTGGCCGTAAGACCTATTTTGCAGGTGCTTTTCCCAGTGCCTGTGGAAAAACTTCTACGGCTATGCTTCCTGGGGAAACTATTTTGGGGGATGACATCGCCTATATTCGCGATATTAATGGAGTTGCCCGTGCAGTAAATGTTGAGTGTGGTATTTTCGGAATCCTACAGGACGTTAATCCTAAAACTGAGGCTACAATATTCAAGGCTCTTAACCAGTCTGGAGAAATTATCTTTTCTAACGTGTTGGTGAAGGATGGTAAACCTTATTGGCTAGGTATGGGCTGCGAGCTTCCTAAAGATGGAATTAACTTTTCCAGCGTGTGGTATGAAGGAAAGACAGATGAATGTGGCGAAAAAATTCCGCCTGCTCACAAGAACGCTCGTTATACAATATCACTCAAAGCATTAGAGAATTGTGATCCTGAGCTGGATAATCCTTTGGGCGTCGAGTTGGGTGGCATAATGTACGGAGGACGAGATGCTAAGGCTTATGTGCCTGTGCAACAGAGCTTCAACTGGGAACATGGCATCATCGCTTACGGCGCGTCTCTGGAAACTGAGACAACATATGCGCTGGTAGGTCAAGAAGGCATGCCTGAAATTAATATGATGAGCATCCAGGATTTCATCTCTATTCCGTTGGGCAAGAACATTCGGAACAACCTTAATTTTGGAAAGAAACTTAGGAAGGCGCCTATCATCTTTGGTGTGAACTATTTCCTGCGCGACAAAGAAGGCAAATTCCTGAACTCGCACCGTGACAAGCATGTTTGGATTAAGTGGATGGAGCTGCGTGTTCATAATGATGTTGGGGCAATAAAGTCTCCTACTGGCTACATTCCTGAATATAACGATTTGAAAAGGCTTTTCAGTCAAGTGTTAGGGGTGGATTACTGTAAAGATGACTACATTAAACAGTTTACAATTCGAGTTCCTGAAAATTTAGCTAAAATTGAACGTGTGGAAAAGTTCTACAGGGAAAGTGTTGCTGACACTCCTTTGAAGCTGTTTCAGATATTGGATCAACAGCGTCAGCGTCTACTTGATGCTCAGAAGAGATTTGGCGATTACATTTCGCCTGAGAATTTCAGATAAAAGTAGAAATATCCTTCTAAAATATACAGTGCACTATATTTTTTGTTTTTGCAATATTTTTTTTAGAGTCTACTTCAATAATGATTAAGCGTGATTGTGGATGAACAAAAAATTCTCGTACGGTATGTGCGGTGTCTATTGCGGTCAGTGTCCCAAGTGGAGATGGAAGAGTTAAATTTACAGCTGGTGAGCTAAAAAGGCTTGTTGACACGAACCGCTACGATTGGGTTGAAAAAGTTGTTCAATCATTCAGTTTTAAGGAGTTTAGAAAAGGGTTAGAATGGCTGTCGCAGTCTCAATGCCCGATGTGTCTGAATGGCGGTGGAGCCACTTGCCAAAACAAGAAATGTGCTTCGGGAAAAAATCTTGAGAGCTGTCTTCTCTGCAGCGACTTTCTTACATGTGAGCACACTGCTTATCAGAGAGAATGGTATCCCTTCGTTATTGATAATTACAGAGGAGTTAAGGAAGTTGGGTTCCAAAAATACCTTGAAGAAGAGGAAGAAAGAGCTCAAGCAGGCGTGGATTTGATGGGTCATCTGGAGCGGAGATGCTGCAAAGTCGTTAAGCTGGATTAGACGAGTTTACCTTGTTTGTAGCCTTCGTCGTACATGGCGAGTATGTTTCTCATAGGTGTCAGAGGTTGAATGTTGTGACAGGGCGCTAGAATGTAGCCTCCTCCTTTTCCGAGGATTTTAAGGTTGTCTCTAACTTCTTGGCGAACCTCTGTCTCAGTTCCGAAGGCAAGTGTATACTGGTTGTCCATTGCTCCGTGAAAGACAACTTTGTTTCCAAATTCGCGTTTTAGGGTTTCTCTGTCCATGTCCTTGCATCTCCACTGTATGGGGTTAAGTATGTCGATGCCTGCTTCAATGATGTCTGGAATAATTTTTCTTATCGAGCCGTCGCTGTGGTGGAAGACGTAAACATTGTTACTGTGCGCAAGGTCTATCATGCGCTTCATCCTAGGAAGCAAAAATTCCCGTATGTGTTCGGGATTGAAAAGGAGGCCTGTTTGCCCACCGAAGTCTTCCGCGACGTAGCTAAGCATGACTTTTCCAGGGATTTGTTTGTAAATTAATTTTGTGTTCTCGTAGCAGAACTCAAACAGCTGGTCAAGGCAGTAATGCACAATGTCAGGGTGAAGGTAAAGATCAAGAAAAGCCTGTTTCATGCCTCGAAGTTCTTTGTAGATAAGAAAGGGCTCTGAGCCTCCTCCCCTGATTGGGTAGTCTTCGAAGCCTTTGATTTGGTCTGGAATTTCGGAGTAATCATACATTTCAATAGTTGGCCACGTGTAATGCTTTTTTATTGCACTAACTGTCTTGTATTCAGCAAGTGGGCTGTATATTATTTCGCTGTACGTTCCTGTTTTGTGTTTTACTTCTTTGAAGCGGCATCCATAAATGTTGGAGCCCTCTGGTATTTTTGGGCCTACGTATTTTGGCCAAACTGAAATAACGGCGTCTATGTGCAGTTTTTCGTACATTTCCTTTAATGTCTTACATCTAAGTTCTAGCATAAGATGTTCTGTGACTTCAGGAGTAGCCCAATAATCCATGGGAACACGGTCGGGCTTTTGGCGTTTCAGCGTAGCTAGCCACCGTTCCCTTGGTGTCAACTCGTCTTCAGTCATAAGCTTTAACCAAGTGGTTTTTACTAAATATTCACATGTTGGGTATTTACGAGTATTGGCATAAATCTTTTTAAGACTGCTCATGATTTCTGTTAAGTCTTTTTTGTTCCATGCATGTTGTTGAGGGGGGAGGGGGGTATATATAGTCGGGTCAGCTTTTCTGGCCATCTTACCTGTTCTTGTTTTATGCGCATTGAAACTTTTTCTTTACATAACATGCGATATTAGATAAAATATTCTATGACATAAAACTCAAACTTAGCTTAAAAAACCATTTTTTATTAATAATGTTAAATCCTAATATATTCAGTAATCAGTATGGTAATACATTTGTAACTACCTAAAAACAGGATTCGGATTAATATGGAGATGATTCGCAGTTTCATCGCGTTTGATATCGACGACATTACTGTTCTTGAGAATTTGTCCAAGGTCCAAAACATGTTGAGGAGTACGGGTGCTGACCTTAAACTCGTTAAGCCTGAGAACATTCACATAACTTTGAGGTTCCTCGGAGACATTACCGCAGCGATGGTTGACCAGATTTATGACGAAATGAAGCAGGTATACTTCGAGCCGTTCCAGATAAAGATAAAAGGAGTTGGTGCTTTCCCAAATCTTCGGCGAATAAGCATCATCTGGGCTGGTATTCATCAAGGGAATAATGAATTAAGAGCGATTTTTAACCAGCTGGAGTCAAGGTTACAGACACTTGGATTTAAACAAGACTATAAAGGCTTTAACCCTCATCTAACGATTGCCCGTGTTAGAACAGGTAAAAACAAGGAGCTGTTGGTAAAGGAATTGAACGGTCTTGCTGATTACGAGTTTGGCACGGTCACTGCCAAATGTCTGAGGTTAAAGAAAAGTATTCTCACACCGCAAGGACCGATATATTCAGTTTTGAGAGAAACTTATGGAAAAGGGCTAAATGAGTAGGCAAATCAATAGGAAAGAACCAAGCATGAGTCGAATAAATAATAAAGATGCAATAAGTGAAATATGTGAAACAGTTCTTAGGAAAACAACTCCAAACCAAAAAGAAAAGGAAAAAACAGCTCAATTCTGCCATAAATTAATAACAAATCTTCAAAAAGAACTACGAAAAAATAGCCTTGAGGCTGAGGTACAAATTGAAGGATCCATCGCAAAAGACACTTGGCTTACAGAAGAAAAAGACATTGATCTTTTCATTCTTGTACCTAAAGGCCAAAACAGAGAAGTCTTTGCCAGTGTTCTGAACGCTGCTAAAAAGGTTGCTGGAAAAAATTGTTTGGAGGCTTACGCTGAACATCCATACATTGAGGCAAAAATCGACGGGTTCAAGGTTGATTTTGTTCCATGTTTTAAGGTTTCATCCGCAGAGCAGGCTGAATCTTCCGTGGATAGAACGCCCTTTCATACGCGGTATGTACTGGAGCACTTAACTGAAGAAACAAAAAAGGAGGTTCGGTTGCTTAAAAGGTTCATGCGGGGCATAGGCACCTACGGTGCAGAGATTAAAATCGGAGGGTTCAGCGGATATTTATGCGAGGTTCTTATCCTCTATTACGGTAGTTTCATCAATCTCTTGAAGTCTGCTGCTGATTGGAAACAATACGAAGTTATCGACCTAGAAAACCACTTTAGGGAAAAATATGCGGAGGTAAAGCAAGTGTTTCCCGAACATCTCGTCGTTGTAGACCCCGTGGACAAGGGAAGAAACGTGGCCTCAGCAGTGAAACCTGAAAGGTTAAGCGAATTCATTGTTGCGTCGAGACAGTTCTTAAAAACTCCTAGATTAGAATTTTTTTATCCAAAGCCCATGAAGCCTTCGCTTTTTGATGCAATCAACAGAAAAATGAAGTCCAGAGGAACAACATTTATCTTCTTAAAAACAGGGGCGATTCCCGCTGTTCCTGACGTATTGTGGGGACAATTATATAGGTCTCAAAAAGCATTAGCAAAGACTCTCGCCGGATGCAACTTCAACATTGTTCAGCATAATGTTTGGAGTGACGAGAAATCAGTAAACGTCTTTCTGTTCGAGGTTGACTCACGTTATTTACCTATGGTTGAAAGACACGTTGGTCCACCTGTTTGGAAAAAAGAAGACTGCGAAAAATTTTTGGAAAAACACCTAAAATCTAAAAAGACTTTGTCTGGCCCAAGAATTGAGGATGACCGCTGGATAGTGGATAGGCAGAGACATTACGTGGACGCCGTAAATTTTCTTCGAGAAAAACTGAAAAAAGATAAAGAAAAACTGGGAATTGCCAGCATGGTTTTGAATGCTTTTGCATCGTCTCTGGAAATTTGGGTGGATGCGGAGGTTAAAAACTTCTATGTTCACAACCGCGACTTTGCTATTTTCTTCACAGAATTTCTTGAGGGTAAACCGAGATGGTTACATTGATTTATTAAAGAAAACCTACCTTTCTTATGAAAAGTTCCAAAAGCATTGATGGCGTTTGATGATGCATGATTTTATTACTTTAGACCGTCTTGAGAAAGAAGGGTATTCGCGAATTGTCAGTTACCCTAAAGCTGACATGGACGATGTTAGCAAAAAATTGGCTGAGATGCGAAAACTAGGTGTAAGGGCATTATGTTTTGAAGGACCTAAAAGAATCGATAATTTCATGGTGCTTGGCAAAGGCTGCGTTGGGATCGTTGTCTTGGCTAGGACCGACTTGGGAATAGCTGCCTTGAAGATTAGAAGAACTGACTCTGGAAGAGAAAGTATGCAACGCGAAGCAGATATTTTATTAAAAGTAAACAAGGTTGGTGTAGGTCCAAAACTGTTGGGATATTCTCAAAATCTTCTATTAATGGAACTTATTGAGGGAAAGCCTTTTTCTGAGTGGATCATGAATCTTGATGACTCAGAAGATGCTAGATATTTGGTTCAAAGGATCCTTAAGCAAATATTGGAGCAATGTTGGAAACTTGACGAGGTTGGAGTTGACCACGGAGAACTCAGCAACGCATCAAAACACATAATAGTTCGACCTAGCAGTGAGGTTTGCATTTTAGATTTTGAAACAGCAAGCACTCAAAGAAGAGTCTCGAATGTTACTTCCATCTGCCATTACCTTTTTATGAGTGGGTCAATTTCGGAGATTGTGAGAAAAAAGGTTATTGAAGTAGATTTGGCTTCTGTTCTCGAAACTCTAAGAGCCTATAAAAAGGATCGCACATCAAGCATCTTTAAGGTTATCCTCAGAACTCTTTTTGAGAAAAATGTTTTCTAGGGACGTATAAATGAAGATTTTTCTCTTTTTTTATAAAAGTATAATCCTGCTGCAATAATGGATAAGATAGCTACGATAGCTATAACAAACATGTATCCGAAATACCAAGGTATCGGGTCTCGAATTGTGAAAGTTTCAATGCTATTCTCAAAGTCTGATAGAAACTGCTGGTATTGTCTTAGTGTTGAAACATATGATACGACGTATATTCTAGAGTTTCGAACCATCATGACTTGATTGACCATAAAATCATAACCTTGAGTGTTAATGGCAGCAACAATTTCGTAAGCATCTACACCGTTAAGAACTCTTATAGATTCTGAAATTATTAAGGAGTTGTTGAATGCCAGTTGATATTGTTCTCTTGCAGATTCAGCCAATTCGTCCAATGTTATACTTCCCGAGGTAGTCTCAACATAAATTTCAATTAATGTGATGCTTTCATTGTCTGTTGTAGGCGCATAGAAGATTACGTCAAAATCTCCTTCAGCAGACTCGTCAATGATCCATCCAGAAGGCTCATCAATCGAAAAAAAGTTTTCATTACTTGTATAAGCCGTTGCTGAGCCAATAGTAATACACAAAAGAAAAATAATAGCTACAACTATCTTTATTTTCGTCATGTCTTAAACAACCAAATAACATCAATTGTAATATTATTTCCAAGATATATTTAATAACCTTTAGTATAATCCAGTAAAACATAATCCATTTGCATAAATATCTACTTAAAAAATAAGGGTGACTTCTTTTTAAAAGGATCAAACTTCTTTTGTTTCGCACTTAAGTTTCTTAAGGACTTCATCGGCTTTTTTTGTGTCAATCTTCAGTGTGTAAAGCATTTTTGCTGTTCTAAGCTTGAGCTTCGCTGTGTCTTTTTTTCTTTTTACGAGACAATATTCGGCTTTCTCAGATAAACGGACAAACTCATCTACGTTAAGAATTTCACTAGGCAATATATCAATCCTTCTTTTTTCGTACCATTTGTTTCCGAACAGCCACGTGCTTTTTCTAATATAAAAACGTGTTAAAGCAACTTTCCTTAATAGCCTCTATTTCTTATACAGATGAGGTTTATAAGCCTTAAACCAAAGCCAATACTCAACTCAATGGACAAATTTAATCTATATTATTTGTTTCACTTTTTGAAACAGTTGTTTCACAGTGTCCCTTAAGTACGGCTTTCATACTTTTATCATTTCGACAACAAGCGCAAGGTGCTGTTGCAACTAAACAAAAATCAAAGGTAAATTAACATGACGCAGGAAAAAAGGATCATCGTCATAATTCTTTTGTCAACTATACTACTTACCATTGCACCTAATTTGACTACAAGTTACGCGAACAATTTAGGAACCGTTACGGTTTCAGAAAATAATAATCTACAAAACAAAGCAGAAAATCTCGTTGCCCTAGCAGAAAAAACCCAAGAAAAGGTTCAAAATTTCATTGACCTGTTATACGCAAATACAACGGCTCTGGATTTAATTGCACAAGCAGGTTTTATGGACGAACTTGAAAGAAACATAACGCTCTTCAGTCAAGGCATTGACAACCTTACAAATGCCCACGAAATGCTTAGCGCCTCTAATTACCAAGATGCTGTTGCCAAAGCCATTGAAGCTTTCCATGTCTTCAAACAGGTTTTCGTGGCTCTACATGTGATTCTTGACAAGTCAGGAGTGCAGAAAGGAGAAATAATCGACGCTCAAGGACTTCTAGAAGCAATGAGGCGAACCTTAGAAAAAATCGAGAAATTAAGACAATTAAACCTTACCGAGGAAGCCAAGGAGATACTGAACAACGCCACAATTTTCCTTAATATAGAGACAGCGCGAATTTTGCTGATGGAAGGGAATGTATCCGAGGTTGTTGGAAACTTAACCCAAGCTAAAAACATGGTTAAAGAAGTGTATAGGCTTCTTGCTGATTGTGCACGCGAAAGGAATACAATGAGAAACCGAGTACAGAACTTCCTAAGAGGACTTAATAACGCAATGGAAAGAATCAGGCAAAGACTACAATTAGCTGAAAAACAAGGATTTAATGTGACTGCCATTCTAGAACAAATGGGCTACCAAAACATGGAACAGCTTATGCAACATCTACAGGCTATGATGGACGAAGTTGAGCAAAATGGTGAATTAATCCGAAACATGATTCAAGACATGAACAGAATAGGTCAAACAATTCGTGAGATTAATCGAGGCTTATCAGGATTCTCCAATAATGGACAGCAGTCGCATGGCGGCAATGGCAATGATAACGGTAATGGAAACAACAATAATAACGATCAAGGTCATGGCCAACATGGAAAACCATGAGATGTCAACATATCGAAAATTCCCTATTTTTTAGTTCAACTTGATTTTCAAGTCCAATTTTTTTTACTTTAACTATGTCGAGTTTTTCTAGTCTCTTAATTAGCCTCCAAAGACTTGTCCTTGGCATATCAGGAAATTGAGACCTGATTTCAGCCTCAAACACTTTTCCTCCTTTCTCAGCAATAAACATTATTACTTTTTTGTCTTCATCTCTTAAGTATGGGTTAGATTTTAGGATCGTTTCAACCTTTGGGCCTTTCAGTTTTTTCAGAAAGATAAATAGGAAAATTCCAATGGCAACAATTGAAGCTGCAACCAGTTCCACGAACGGAAACGCTGGTGAAGTTAATACTGTAAACTCAGCTGTTAGGTCTCCAATTGTTACAACGTAAATTCCAGAAACCCTTTTGGTTACATCAAAAGTCACAATGGTTGATTGCCCGCTTCCAAGTGTAACTGTCTTACTATCCTCAACTGCTTGCCCAATCTTAAGTACCACAGTGTATGAGCCTGCTTCATCACCATGGTTTGTGACTGTAACAGATATTGTTACTGCTTCTCCAACCTGAACCTTCTCTGGAGTCACATTAAGGTTACTAATCTCAAATGTCGATGGCTGAATGATTGAAACTATATAATTAATTTCCCAGAATCCTGAAAGCAACGTAAGCTGTATTTTTCCGTCATCAATTCTGATTGATTCTGGAATATTGCTAAGGTCCATTAGTACAGAGTTTTGTGGCAGGGTCAAAGTGAGATTATATGGAGTCTCGAAAGATATAGTCCACAGCTCTGCCTCTTTTCTGGTCAATGCAGTTGTGTCATATTCTAAAAAGACATTTTGGCACCCTAAGCTGAAAATGGTTATATCTTGCCCAGTTATTTCATAGTTTAAAATTGACTGATTTTCATCGGTAACCAAAATGTTCTCAACCAAGTTAGAAAAAAGGGTTGGCGTAAAATATGGAACTGTTTCGTTAACTATTATGGCTTGTGCGACATGAACTAAGCCATCCCGATAGACTATAAGACTAGTGGATTCAACCTTAAACTCTTCAACATTAGCTACAGATAATGACGTTGATGAGGGTATAATTAAAAACAATAGCACTATTATTGAGATACGTAGACCTTGAACCATCCGTTGTACCACACGCCAAACTAACTCCACTAAAACAGCTGCTGTAACGCTCTAATAAAAATTATGAACTGCATAAATAGATTCGATTCAAATATATAGTTCATACAATTCTCTTTTAAAAATCCATAAAGAATTAAAGAGAATCTGTTCATTACATGAAAAATTCATAGTAGGTTTGTATCAGGCTGAGAATAATGGCAAAAATGGAATAGTTCAGCATTTGGGTAAAAAAAGTTTAACAAGGGTTTCCATATGTTTAATGATTTCTTTATCATCTACTGAATTCTTTGATGATATCCGATATAGGCTTCAATTTTGCGTTATAAACGTACTCAAGGTACTTTAGTCCACTGTCTTGATCTTCTTGGGTGAAGGCTTCCACACCATCCTTAGCCACAATTATTTTGTAGCCTCTAAAAAAGGCGTCAGCAGCTGTGTGCCTAACACACATGTTCGTGTGTAAACCAATTAGAATAACTGTTTTCACTCCTAAACTTCTAAGAAGAGGATCTAAACCCGTTTCGTAAAAGCCGCTGTAGGTTCTTTTTTCAACAATATAATCCTTCGTTGTTGGTTTCAATTCAGGAATTACCTCTGCCCCCTTTGTTCCTTTAATGGCGTGGCTTCCCCATTTTTCGACTACTTCGTAGTCTTGAGGATAATGGGCATCGTTACTGTAGACAACAGTCACGTTGTTCTTGCGTGCTGCTTCGATTAGCTTTTTTATGTTTGGAATTATGTTTTGGGCTCTTTCGCACTTTAAATTTCCCGTTACAAAATCATTTAACATATCGATAACAATGACTGCATATTCGCTCATGATTATACCTTCTCTATAATGATTAAATAATATAACTACGTTATTAATTTTTCTTTTTGAACGTAACCTTCAACAAGAATCTAAGACTTAATAGTTTCCTTCAGCATATCATAATTGAAACAACAAGTATTAGGGTGCTTAAGTTGAGTTACGAAATGTGGACTGAAAAATACCGTCCAAACTCACTAAACGACATTGTCGACCAAGAGGAAATTGTTAACAGACTGAAAAGTTTCGTTAAAACCAAAAACGTTCCTCACTGCATTTTCGCTGGACCCCCTGGAACGGGTAAGACTACAGCAGCATTGTGTCTTGCCCAAGACTTGTATGGACCCGGTTACCGCGAATATGTAATGGAATTGAACGCCAGTGACGAAAGAGGAATAAACGTTGTTAGAGAAACCGTGAAAACTTTTGCAAGAACAAGGTCCATAGGTGAAGTTAGTTTCAAAATTCTCATTCTTGACGAGGCGGACAACATGACTGGCGACGCTCAACAAGCCTTAAGACGGACAATGGAGCGTTACACAGAGACTGCAAGGTTCATTCTTATCGCAAATTATAGTGGAAAAATAATTGAGCCCATCCAATCTAGATGCGCGCCTTTTAGATTTACATATCTTCCTAGGGAGCACGCGATAAATTGGATAAAACACATTGCCGAGAATGAAAAACTGATAATCGAAGATGATGGGCTTGAGGCTATTCTGGAAATCAGCGGTGGAGACTTAAGACGGGCAACAAATATCCTTCAAACCGCAGCCTCAGTTGGTAAACCTATAAACGAAGAAACTGTTTACTCAGTTGTTGGCAGAGCAAACCCAGCTGATGTGCAAGGGATGCTTTTAACAGCCTTAAATGGCAATTTTGTTGAAGCGAGAAAAAAACTTAGAGACATGCTTCTTAAATATGGATTAGCTGGAACCGACATCATAGGGCAAATCCATAGCGAAACGTTCAAGCTAAATGTTCCAGACAAATGGAAAGTCAAACTTGCAAACATCATAGGCGAAGTAGACTTTCGGCTGCTGCAAGGCTCAAATGAGGAAATCCAACTTAGCGCTTTATTAGCAAAGCTGGTTGAGGCAGGAGCTGAAATCAAAAGAGGACAATAAAATTGAACATCCCGTGGACCTTAAAGTATAAACCTAAAACTTTAGATGAGGTTGTTGGAAATAAAGAAGCGAAGAACATAATACTGAAGTGGATTCGTGAATGGGACAACAAGCCTCCTAAAAAAAGAGCACTTTTCCTTTATGGGCCGCCTGGAACTGGAAAAACAGTTGCAGCTGAGGCTTTAGCCAACGATCTCGATATGGAACTCGTTCAAAGCAACGCAAGCAACTATCGAACAGCTGAAGCTATCCAAAAATTCGCAGGTATAGCCAGCCAGTATACAACTCTGTTTGGGAAAAAAAGGCTTATTCTTTTCGACGAGCTGGATGGCATAGCTGGTACTGCGGATCGTGGGGGGCTTCGTGAAATAACTGAAGTTATCAAAATTACAAATTCACCAATAGTATTGACGGCAAACAACGCGTATGATCCCCGATTTTCAACACTTAGGGACCATTGCCAATTAGTTGAATTTAAGAAACCTAAGAGAACTGAAATAGAAGCGCTTCTTAAGAAAATCTGCAGTGACGAAGGTCTTGAAGCTGAGGTTGAAGCTTTGAATATTATTGCTGAAAGATCTAGCGGTGACTTGAGGTCGGCGGTTAACGACTTGCAAGCTCTGTCACAAGGTAGAAAACAGCTGACCTTCGAGGATGTCAGTTGGCTTTCAACAAGAGACCGAAAAGACGCCATCTTTAAAGTGTTAAGCGACATTTTCTACGCTAGGAACATTTTGGACGCGAGAAGAGCAGTTGACGCTGCGGATGTGGACTTGGACATGCTTTTTGAGTGGATTTACGAAAACGCGCCATATCAGATTAAGAATCCTGAGGAATTATCTGCAGTCATGGAGATGCTTGCTGTTGCTGACTTGTACCGTGGAAGAATAGGGTCGACCCAGAACTGGGAGCTTATACGATATTTCCTGGACTTCATGACAGCTGGCGTTGCAGTTTCATGGAGCCACAAGTCTTCAGGGTGGGTTCCCTTCAAGTTTCCCACACGTATCATGTCTATGTCGCAATCCAGAGCAGAAAGGGAAAAATTAGCGGCAATTGGATTGAAAATAGGAAAAAGGTGCCACATGTCAGTAGGCCAAGCTATAAAAGAAGTTGTTCCGTATCTACGTGTAATCTTCCAAGCTAACGAGGACTGGAAGAACGGGTTATCTCGATGGTTTGACTTGGATGAAGATATGGTGAACTATCTTTTAACCATCAAAAATTAGGGCTTAGCTTTATTACTTAGCTTTTTAGGTAATTGGAGAATTTGCTTTGACAATAAGAGTTTGTATGCAAGGAAAAATCACTTCTCAAATAAATACACTAATATTCGATGTAAGCGGCGTTCTTCTTAACGACTTATATACAGTTTGGAAGGCTGATTCCGAGGCTTATGAATCTTGTGGAATGGGAAAAATCAACAGCATGGAAAGCTTTAGAGAATCATTTAAGATGCCAATCCTTGAGTATCACCGATCAATGGGAGTTCCTGACAGAATAATCCCTGAACTTGAGGTTGCATATCGTCAATCATACCTAAAATACAGTAAATTCATTAGGATATTTCCAGATGTAAAAAAGACTCTAAAGAGGCTTCAACAAAACGGCATCACATTATCTATTGCCTCAAACATTCCAAGCAGCTTTCTTGTGGAGCATCTAAAAAGTTTCGGGATAATAAACTATTTCAATGCCATTACAGGTCAAGATGATTGCGAAGAGCAGAAACCGTCTCCTCAGCCAATTCTAGTTACCCTGCAAAAACTTAATGCAAAAACAATGAATTCAGCGTATGTTGGAGACATGGAAGAAGACATAATTGCAGGTAAAAGGGCGGGTGTTTTCACTATTGGAATATGCCGAAAAGAAGGATACCATCCATGCTGGAGGTTAAAAAGGCAAAACCCAGACTTCCTAATTAAAAACTTAAGCCAACTTTACAAAATTATAAAAACTAATCAAACGCGTAATTCAGCCCAAGATCTTATTTAGGCAACCCCAATGGTTTTTAAAGAAAATCAAACTAAGGCAATACAAAAATAGCCCAACAGCGTTCTAAGAATAATTATTGGGAAATTGTGGGCTCGGTTGTTAGAAGCAATGAGCAATTTTTCTTGGTAAAGTGCACAAAATAATAAAAAAAGGAGAAACTAAGGTGGTTATTTTTTCATCAAGCTTTTTATAGCAACACCTACGACTAACCCGACAACAAGTAATGCTATTGCAATGCCCTGCCACATTGTAACGTTGCCTTTGGCTGCTGCGACTTGGCTTTCCAGATCATCAATCTCGCCTTGCAATGTGGACACCTGCCCTTGAAGCGTCGTAATTTGTCCTTGCAACGTCGATATTTGACCTTGCATTGTTGTTATTTGGTTGTGTTGTGTAATCATGGTGTCTGCAAACGAGAGAACAAAGTCAACAATGTTCTTAAACAGGACAGCTCCTTGTTGCGGATAGTCTATGGAATATCTTTGAATTCCATAGAGCTCTGGCATGTACATGCCAGTATAATGATCGAAGGGTCCATCTGCAGAGGCTATCACAATATTCTTCTTAGCATAGTTAATTTCCATTACAAGCAGTGGAAACTCTCCTGTTTCTCCAACCTCATGAACTTGAGCGATAGGTTCAGTAAATTCCGCTGTTGTTCCCGTTTCACTTGATGTCATTATTAAGTATACGTTTGAAGGCCTTTCCGCTTCGAGCTTGTGATACTCTCCGTCATAATAGCCCACTATAAGACCTGGACCGTGGAAGAGGGCATAATTTACTCCTTGAACAAGGAAGCTAAGTTCTGGCGCGCAGTTATCAGGAACTCCGTAGACACGGTAATCTGCTCCAGCATTCGTCTCTGGATCCACTGTTTCGCAGCTTTCAAACCTTAAAACGCTGCCAAGATACTCAAATAGTGCGTTACCACTTAGTATTCTACCATTGTCGCTTGGATAGTCACTGTCTCCAGCTACCCAAATTGCTTTTCCGCCAGTTGAGAACCACTGATCGATTGCTTCGAGCTCAGCGGCAGTATAATTAAGTGCTGCATCAACTCTCACAGTTATTAGCATCTTTGCGTCTGCAAGGTCGCTTGCAGTTAGTTCACCCATCACTAGAACCCAATTTACCCATGTTATGTTTTCCATAATTGCCTGTAATTGACGGTCAGCCTGTAAGGCTCCCTTAGCATGAAGAACAACCTTTGGTTTCGCTGCTGTACAAGTTGGTATTGATGTTGCTGCTAAAGTCAACAGGGATATAAAAATTATGGTTGAAATTATTTTTCTTTTCAATTCGTTTCCTTCCTTTTTACTACAATTCATATAATATGCAGATGTATATTAAAATCTTTAATAGAGGTGTCAATTCATTTTATAATTAGAGGAATATCAAAAAGTTTGGAGGAACAAAGATGGATAAAAGGCTGATAGTTCTGGCAACATTGGTTATCATCGTCGGCTCAATAATTGGCATATATATTCTTTCGATGAAACCTGCACCAACTGAGGAAAAATCCACAATAACAGGAACAGTTACTGACAACCAAACAGGTAATCCCTTATCTGGAGCCACCGTGACTCTTAATGGGGAAACCGTTACAACAGGCTCAGATGGGAAGTTTTCATTTTCGGTTAAATTTGGTTCATACAGCATTTCTGTTAGCAAAGAAGGCTATAACACAACGTCGCAATTAGTCGAGGTTACGGAACCAACAATTTACACTTTGAATTTTGCATTGGTTGCTTCAGGAACTCAACCGCCTCCATCTACAAACATTGTTCTTAAAATCATAACGCGGCATGGAACCGACATTACTAACGAAGCGGAGAAAGCCTTCTTAAAGAGCGATTTAGCCAAAAGATACAATATTGTCGACATCGTTTGGGTTCCAGCAGGAGCAACATTATGGGTTAACATAATTAACATGTCTGGAGACATCGATGTCGCTTGGGGCGGAGGACCAGTTCTTTTTGACACAGTCTTCGCCGCTGGTCTCCTTGCGCCATTAACTGGTGCAGATGTACAGTCGATATTGAATGAGATTCCAGAAGAAATCGTGGGCGTATCAATGAAAAGATACAGTCAAGGGCAAGTCTACTGGGTAGGAGCTGCAATCTCGTCTTTTGGCTTCACGATAAATACTCAATATTTAGCAAGTATGAATCTCCCTGTGCCTAGAACATGGGCTGATTTAGCTAACGAGACTTACGCGGTGACCCTTCCATCTCCAAGCGTCGGAACAGCAGATGCTACAAAATCAACCTCGAACACCAGAATGTTTGAAATAATTCTACAAGGATACGGTTGGGAAGGCGGTTGGAAGATTCTTACTCTTAAGGGAGCCAATTCTAGAATATTTGATCAGTCAGAAAGCGTCAGGGACGCTGTTATGAACGGAGAAATTGGCGTTGGAACAACCATTGACTATTATGGTTACACAGCGATGTTAGAGAACCCTGGGGTCTGCGAGTATATTTTACCCGAAGATGGAACCGTTATTAATGGAGACCCAATAGCTTTATTGAAAACTTCTCCTCATAAGGAGGCTGCTCAAGCTTTCATTGCTTGGGAGCTTTCCACAGAGGGACAGAAAATATGGCTTATGCCAACCATCAACCGTCTTCCTATTAACCGTGCGGTTTTTGACACACCAGAGGGACAAGAACGATCTGATCTTGAAGAAATTTATGACAGGACTCTTGAAGCTTTGGTTCTTTCTTTCAGTGACGATTTGGCTTTGTCATACGAAAACGCTATGATGTGGTATTACCACGCGACCATAGTGAGACCTCAACTGAAGCTTATAGAAGCGTGGCTGCAGCTCACTTTAGCTAAAGAGGAAGGAGGAATTACGCAACAACAATTTGTTGATTTCGTGAATCGGCTGACAAATCCTACTTTGTTGACTTTCACCGATCCAGAGACAGGTCAAACAAAAACCTTCACGCAGGAATATGCAATAAGCATTAATCAGAAATTCACTGATCCCACATATCGAACTGAAATGGTCACCGAATGGCAAAATGCTGCTGAAAGGCGTTACGATAGTATAATCGGAGAACTTAGTAATCTATAATTTCCCGTAAATCTCTGTTTAACGTACTCAGGCGGTCTATGTTGTGGACGTAAGGAAAACATGGAATCGACTCCGAAGAGAACTTGACCTGATGACAGGTACGCAGACACTTTTATCTGTTTTTATCTTGATTTTTTTCTTAATAACCCCTTTATTTTTAATGGTTGAGGAAGCCTTTGTCTATAAAGGCGAAGTATCATTAAAATGGTTTTTCGACATAATTGGAGACGCCGAGTTTGTTTCTTTCAAATCAAAGGGTGGCCGTCTATTCGAGGTTCACAGAAACATTATGTACATTTGGGGACTTGACCACGGAATACTGTTAAATACGTTATTAGTTGCTGTTGTAGTAACAGTTTCTTGCTGCGTCATCGGAGTTGCAGTTGCATTAATTATGGCCCGGTACAAATTTAGGGGCAAAGAAGTCTTTCGTGTCTTGCTTCTTATCCCGCTTCTTGCTACACCTTTCGTCAACGCCTACGTGATAGGAAAACTTTTCAAGCCAACAGGGGGGCTGATTAACCTTATCCTTTTTGACATTCTCCACTTGTTACCGTGGAGAATTGACATCGATGGCTTATTCGGGATCGCACTGGCACAGACCTTGTCATATTACCCAATTGTTTACCTAAATGTTTTCGCGACTTTAATGAACATCGATCCGTCGCTGGAGGAACAAGCCGAGAATCTTGGGTCAAAAGGGTTCCGCCTATTTCGATCCATAACTTTGCCACTTTCGCTTCCAGGACTGGCTGCAGGAGCAATCATTGTCTTCATTTTTAGTATGGAGGACTTAGGTGCACCCATAGGTTTTCTAGGTGCTCGGGCTAATCCTCTTTCGCGAAAAGTAGTTTCGTATCAAATCTACAGTTCGTTCGCTGAAGCTCTGGCTGGAGGAATCTCGCCTAGAACCTATGCTTTGGCTGTGATAATGTTGATTCTTTCTGTAATTGGCTTTGTAATCGTCAAGCAATTTGTCAGTTTGAAATCCTATGCCATGCTGAGTAGAGGAGGCCGATGGAGTCCAAGAGCTAGAAAGCCGCCATTCAAATATGGATGCGTCATCTACATATTTTTGGTTACTCTCATAATTGCTGCTTCTATGCCTCAGATAGGGACTGTACTGTTAGCTACGACAAACTGGGCCACCAGCGGCACACTTCCCACAGAGTTCACCACAAAATACCTTAGTTCCCTAGCCACAAATCCCGACGTGACCAGGGCAATCGTCAACAGCCTCATGTATTCTAGCGCGGCAATTATGATCATGATTCTAGTAGGGGCGAGTATAGCCTATGTTGTAGCTCGACGTGACATTCCAGGCCGCTCATTGCTAGACGTGTTTGCGACAGTACCCGTAGCAGTACCTGGAATCGCCTTAGCTGTAGGCTACTTTCTTTTCTTTTCAAGAAACTTCAGAGGAACCTTTCTAGACCCATTAACGGATCCTGCGCTTTTACTGATTTTTGCCTATTCAGTCAGGAGGCTTCCGTTCACAAGTCGGGCGATATTCGCTGGGCTTCAGCAGATTGATGTTAGCTTAGAGGAGGCTTCGTTAAACATTGGAGCGAAGCGGTCTACGACCTTTCTGAGGATCGTTCTTCCAATGATAGTTTCAAACATTGTTGGTGGCGGAATCCTTTCTTTTGTGTATTCAATGTCTGAGGTCAGTACAAGTTCAACGTTAGGGGCTTTGCGGGAAGATCGGATGCCGATAACCTTCTTTATAAGCCAAATTGTCTACGGCGTGGCTGCTGTTGGAGCAGTAAGCATTGGCGCAGCGTTGTGCGTTCTTTTGATGTCTATTCAGATTTTAGCCATGGTCATCTCAAACTTAATTCTTAAGCAACGTGTTGCGTTCTTAGGAGTGTAACAAAATGGTTAAAGTTGAACTAAAGGAAATAACAAAAAGGTTCGGCGAAGTCTTAGCTGCAGACAACATAACTCTTGAGATAAGCAATGGAGAGTTCTTCACGTTTCTTGGTCCAAGTGGCTGCGGAAAAACTACCACTTTGAGGATAATCGCAGGTTTGGAGTTTCCAGATTCTGGCAAATTGTTTTTTAACGATGACGATGTTACGAATCTTCCAACCTATAAACGAAATACTGGCATGGTTTTCCAAAACTATGCCCTTTGGCCTCACATGTCTGTCTTCAACAACGTAGCCTATGGATTGAAGATCAGAAAAATAAGTAAAGAGGAAGCCAAAGAACGGGTGCAGAAGGTTCTTAATCTTGTCAACTTAGCTGGATTGGAGAATAGATATCCTTCGCAGCTAAGTGGTGGTCAACAGCAAAGAGTAGCGTTAGCTCGAGCCCTTGTCATTGAACCCAAAGTTCTTCTTCTAGATGAACCCTTGAGCAACCTTGATGCCAAATTAAGGCTAAGGATGAGGGAAGAAATCAAGGATCTCCAGAAAAGATTGAAGATTACGACGATATACGTAACTCATGATCAAGAAGAAGCTATGGTCATATCGGATCGCATTGCAATTCAGAACAAAGGAAAAATCCTTCAGGTTGGAACTCCTACAGAAATTTATAACAGGCCACAAAGCCTCTTCGTAGCCACGTTCATAGGAGGAGGATCTTTGCTTGAAGGAATAGCAGACAAAGCTGGAGAAAAAATTCAAGTTAAAATCGATAACATCAACATACAAGGAGTTTTGTCTTCCGATGAGCAGAGAATAAAAGAAGGAGACAAAGTTGCGGTTGTTCTTCGACCCGAGAACTTTGTTCTTGAAAAACCAAAATCTGCCTCAAATCAGCTTCGAGGAATTGTGGAGTGGACAGCTTTTGTTGGATCACGCACAGACGTTAGGATTAACATAAACGAACGAAGGTTGATTATTCACGCTCCTCCTGATGTTGATGTTCCGGTTGGAAAAGAGGTTACATTTTATATTTCTCAAGAGGATACAATTGTATTGCCTATGGAGGAAGTAAGTTGAGGTGTTCACAGCCCAGGCTTAAAGTTTTTTGGTTCTTGCTGTTGATTTTAAGCGTTACGGTCCTTTCACCAACTTCAATAGAACCGAGTTACAGTTTACAAATAATAAACACTCCCATTTGTTATCCTCTTCCTACAGTGCCTGAGCCTGTATTGGTAGGCGGAACAATCACGATCGAGGTTAACGCTGGAGCTGCTGCTGGAAGCTGGGTAGCCAAAATTTTTTCTGAACGTTCATACTCTAATCTGGTTCTTGTTAATGGCACGCAGATCAGCCCTGAAAAGTGGGTTTTATACTTCAATGTTAGTGACACAATGACGCCAGGTCTCTACTCGTTGAACCTTGCTTATGCTGTGGGCGACGAGACAGTAAACTGCACTCAGTCCAGATGCGTTTGGGTCTTAGAGGATTGGCCGGAAGAGCTAACAATTGGGCAGATTTCGGACACACACCTACCCTATGGTGCAGACGAATTTGCTAGATTCGTTTACGAGATTAACCTAATTCAGCCAGATCTTATTTTTCACACAGGAGATGTAGTTGACACTGAGACTCTTGCATACGGCTGGACTTATTTTCAGGAAATATTGAATCGATTAGGGATACCGTCATTTTTCCTTCCGGGAAACCACGACCACAAAGGAGCTAACGGAGAATTATATCAGAAATATTGTGGGTTACTTAACTATTCAATTGTCATAGGTGACTTTCTTTTTATAGCTTTAGACGCTGGAGATCCAGGGTTTGTTCCATTAAGTCAGCTTGAGTGGGCTGAAGGCATTCTCAAAAGATATCCTGAGAAGGTTAAAATTATTGGCGTGCACCATCCGTTTTTTAGTCTCCTTCCAGGAAGAAATATTACTGGAAGCTGGGAGAACATCGAAAGCCTCACGTCTTACATGTATTTTTCGTGGATGAATAACCTTAACGAGTCCAAAGTTTTTCTCAGACTGGTTGAGGAATACGATGTTCGGCTTATCTTGTCAGGTCATGTGCACCAGAATGTGTTTTATGTTTACAATAGCAGGCATTATTTTGTGACGACGGGACCTTGCGGTGGGAGTCTACGTGAAGGCGGATTTCCTGGATACAAACTTATATGGATTGACAAGGAAGGCAACCTCAAATTCGACGCTTACACGATGACAGACCTCTCTGATGATATGAACTACATACCTGTTGGGAACATTGTTTATTATTATAGTCAAGCAAATGATGGAACAAAGTCCGCGGTTTCAGCCACAGTTATTAACAATCAAATTCAGGAACTCGCAGATGCCAAACTTGAATTTGTAGTAAACCCTGCATATGATATTGATGACTATACGTTCTATCTAAGTCAACCTAACAATTATGAAACGTTCACGAATGCTGGTGGACATCACTTCATTGCATACATAGATGTTCCTCCACAAAGTAGATTATTTATCACCTTGGCTGCCATTAGTGACACAGAAGACCCGACAATAAATGTTGAAGTTCAAGGAGAAATCAGAGAAGAGACGCCTATTTTGTTCCTAATCGAGACATCAGACATTGGATGGGGTGCGAAAACACTTGAAGCCTCTTACACTATTAATGACGAAGAAACTGTCCATGAAATAACAAATTTGAACTTTAATCTTAAGGTTAATAAAGATGAGATGGTTCTTGATTACCCAATCATGGAATACTTAGTTAATATCACAGGTCAGCTAAGTGGCACACAGTTACATTTAAGGATTCAAGCTTGGGACTGCGCAGGTAATTGGAAGACTTATGAAGTTAACTTCACAGTCGGAGCTTTACCATCTCCGCTAACACATGTTTTATCAGTAGAATCGGCACCTATTGCAGGAGTCCCATTCAGTATAAATGGGCAGAGTCAAATAACACCGTATTCTGTGGTGCTAGATGAGGGAGACTACACAATCTCAGTTCAGGAAGAAATTACGGTAAACGGTGTAACCTATGTTTTTGACCGTTGGAGCGACGGAACCACTGATACTGAAAGAACCCTAACGCTTGTGGAAGACGTGACCTTGACAGTTGAATACGAAAAGGTTTCAGCGGTCGAAACAGGAATTCCACTTTGGCAGATTGGCATCGTCACTGCAGCTATAGCAGTCATTGTTGCTGTAATAGTTCTCAAAACGAGGAAACACATCTGAATTTTACTCAACATCTCTCCAGTTTTCTACGTTTATGAAAAAAACAGGAGTTTGGATTTTTCATTTAAGGTTTACACGTCCCCATTTTCCCTAATTTTTTGATCCTCGTATGGAATTGCTACGCGGCGGTAAAACTCTTGTTTAATGCACTCAAGGACCCCTATTGCTTTGTTGATATGGTAATATCTAAGTGGGTAAACCGCCTTAAGTATCCGTGTTACGACGTAGTTGAGTTCTCCATCAACCTCTTCCGGCGGCAACGCCTTAAGAATGCCAATTAATTCGTCAAGAACCTTAGTGTACTTGGCTCTGTTCTCTGGTTTAATGTAAGGCATGTTTATCTTTCACCTCCAAATCCGAATCTATTAACACACCTATAAATGGATAGTTCATTCCATCTACTTTAGAATTCTTGCTTTCAACTGAACAACTAAAACTCCTATGAAAACCATCAACATGCCAATAATTTTTTGAAGCGCAAGCTGTTCATCAAGGAAAACGACTGATAACAAAGTTATTTGAATAAGCATCGTATTCTGCAAGATTGATTGTTCATAAGCCTTTAGAATTTTCAGTGCTCGATTCCAAAGCACGAAAGCAACCGCCGTGTTCACCACACCTAACCATGCTATTATTAGCCAGCCACTTAAAGAAGCATTTATGGCATTTCCAAACAACAGAGTAGTTCCTAGAAGCATCAAAGCTCCTAGGCTCATAGAATAAACTGTTAACGCTATGACATTTTCATTTTCTTTCCAAAGGCGATGCCTTACAAGAACCATGTATACTGACCAGCCGATGCCTGAGAATAAAGTGACTAATATCCCAACAATTTCACCCGTAGCCTGGATGGAATCATGAAAATAGATTAGGACGCCGACAAGGGTAAGAACAATGCCAAACAACTGCTGCAGAGATGGCTTTTCTCTTAAAAACATTACACTTAAAGCCAACACAAAAATCGGGGTCAGATTGAGAACAAAAGTTACAGTAACAGGGCTCAAGTAGAACAGACCGAGAAACTGCATCCCCTGCGCTATAAAATAACCAGTGAATCCAAGTGCGAGAAAGCTGATTGCACGTTTAAGATCAATTCCTCTCATTTTTTCCCTGAAACAAACAAAAGCGTAAACCAACAGGACGACAGATGCTATTGTGTACCTGTAAGCTGCAAACGCGAAGGGATTGATTTCCTCAAGCCCAATCTTAATGAGCACATAAGACGTAGACCACAGAAAAGTTACTATTGACGCTTCAACATAAGACAACAACCGGTTTTCGAGCTTTTCCACACCCATTTTTCAACCTCTGTTAATAAAACATATTCGTATTTTTTACCATTCTTTCTTGATTCGGTTATATATATTGGGTGACTTGATTGTGGAACAAATTCCTGGAATCTAAATAATCACTATAAAAGGCAATGACAGAAACCGCAAACAAAACCGTGCCTAAACACCTCTTTTTATCATACAAAAACTCATTGGGGACGTAACCATTATCAAGAAGATAAGAGAAATCTACGGCTTAAGGGTACATGATTTGTCCCGTCATCTTGAGATAAATGAACATTTGGGAATTGGTCACGATGTCAATGGTTGACGTAACTGGAAAACCTGAGGTTGTCCGTGAAGCCTCGGCTATAGGACAAATTAGGCTTAGAAAAGAAACTGTTAAACTCATTAGTGAAGGCAGAGTTAAGAAGGGCGATCTATTTCAAGTTGCAAAAGTCGCAGGTGTTCTAGCTGCGAAGCACACGAGCTCTATAGTTCCGCTATGTCACCCACTTCCGTTAACAAGCGTTAAGGTAGAATTGAGGATCGTCGATGAAACTACGGTGGAGGCGGAGTCAACTGTGAAAACGAAGGCGCAGACAGGAGTGGAGATGGAAGCCATCACAGCTGTTACTGCTGCTTTGTTGACAGTTTGGGACATGACGAAAGAATACGAAAAAGACGCAGCTGGACAGTACCCATACACAGAAATTCGCAGTATCCGTGTAACTAACAAAACAAAGGAGCAGGTTTAATGAGCGAAACAGCGGCAAAACACAAGGCTGAGGCACCTAAAGTTCTGAACTTCGCAGTCATCATTTGCAGTACGTCCCGTTTCGAGGAATTCTTAAAAACGGGAAAATACAGTGACCAGTCAGGGGATTTGATTGTTCAACTTGTCAAAAACAACGGCCACAGAGTGACAATGCGGCGCTTGGTCTCGGACAACAAACAAGAAATCCAACGTGCTGTGTTAAGAGCCTTAAGATCTCGCAAAAGTGACGTTGTCGTTACTTCAGGTGGAACAGGTATATCCCCAAGCGACGTGACAATTGAGGCTGTTCAACCTTTACTGGAAAAGGATCTACCAGGATTTGGTCAACTGTTTCGCATGCTGAGTTACGAAAAAATCGGTTCACCTGCACTTTTAACCCGTGCCATAGCTGGAGTCGCCTATGGGAAACCTGTTTTTTGTTTACCAGGCTCTCCCCAAAGCATATCTCTAGCGCTTGAAAATCTAATTTTGCCAGAAGCAGGACACATACTTAAGCATGCGCGAGAAAAATAGTTTTTAGACTTCATGATTACCCTTCATGCTGGAAGTTTCATCAACAAATGTCAGTAAATGTTCCTTTTAACCATTTGAAACAAGAGAAGGCTCAGTGTCTGATTCTCTTTCGGCGTCTGCTTCTGTTTCGACTTGTGAAACTTCAGTTTTCTCAGGTGGAAGTGCCCTATACTTTGATATTTCTTCCACAACATTATTAAGGTTTGTTCTAAGCTCGCTTAACGAGCGTTCAAGCCCAGAAATGGTAATCTTGAGTTTTTCTATGTCATTTTTGAGGCTTGCCAATCTGATGTAGGTGACCTCTGGTACGGGAATGGCGGAAAGGTACTCTTTAGAGTCGTAAACCTCTTTTAACTTTAGAATTGTCATTATAACTTCAGAAGGATTGTTCTTAATTTCTTTAGCTAAATCGAGAAAGCTTGAACCTTCGATCACCACGCCTCTTAGTTCTTCTAGAGCCTCTTTAGAGTTAAGCATTTGCTCACCCTTTTTAAAAAGAGTTTCCTTGAATTTACTTAAAGGACCTAATACCGCTGCTGCTCTTTTTTCGATTGTGGGACTGTTTTCTGGCTTCATAGTCAACATCGACTTTTTTATTTGTTCGGTGAGATTTCGTAGAGTGGTTACGTCTTCCTCAGACTCCTTCCAGATTTCGGATGGTGCTAGCCGTTCTGAAATTATGCCACTCGTTATTTTCGTGGTGATTTTTTGTAGCATTTCTTCAAACTGGCCGAGTTTTAGAGTAAAATCCTCGATCAATGCAGATTGCCCCGACATGCATAACTTAGATTAAGTAAAAATGCGCCAATAACTTAAATAAGCTTTACTGGACACAATTCGGAAGGTCTTGAAAAGTTCGAAAGTTTTGTGATAAAACATGTAACTAGATATTCTGAAAGACAAGTGAAATAAGTCTGAAATTATTTATTAATATTAGGTTAAGTAAAATGGGAAAAACGGTTGTAATTTGCGCAGGGCAGCCTGGTTCGGGTAGAGATGAATATCTTGATGAACTGAGAAGGCAACGTGATTTCTTCTATTACCATTTATTCGAGTACCTTGTTGAAGAAGCTGAGAAACAAGGATACACGTTAAACAAGCTCAACGTCCTAGACTTTTATGACAGCAACCCAGTGCAGCTTGAGAAATTTCGAGTGGCGTCACTGGAAAGAATAATTAAAGAGATTGGAAACAAAGATGGCGTCCACGTCATAAGCACACCTTACCATTTTGAGTGGAAAGGTAAATCCTACAAAGGACTAGCAGAAAACGAAATTAAATCTTTGAATCCAGACCTATTCATTGTTATCATAGACGACCTGGTTAGGGTGCGGGAGAGACTGAAAAAAGACATACAGTGGCGCGAACACAGCTTCACTCTTGTTGAGCTTTCCCAATGGCGAAGAGAAGAAATTACAGGAATGTACAATATTTCCCGAAGCTTCGTTCCGCATAAAGAGTTTTACATTGCTGCAAGAGAACATGGCGTTAAACTACTGGAAGACCTAATTTTCAACAGACACAAAAAAAAGGTTTATCTCAGCCACCCCATAACAGGAGAAGGTTCAGACTTTTTTGAAAAAGTCAGAAAGTTTGTAGCTTCTCTTCAGCCATATTATACAGTTTTTGACCCTTCGATGATTAAGGATTGGGAGCTGGTTGAAACATGGAGGACGTTACGAAACAAGGCCATGGCAGAAGGCGTGGACTTGCCCAAGAAAATTGTTGTCTCTATCCGATATTTTGATAAAACGAGAAAATATGAAGTAGACTCTTGGGATGTTGAGGCTGCAATTAACAGCCTTCGAGCTCAAATCATTGACATGGACTACAAAATCATCGAAAGTAGCTCATATGTCGTTGCATATCACCCTCGAGAACAATTGTCAGCTGGAGTTCTATGCGAAATGGTTCAAGCTAAGGGCTTAGCAAAATTTGTGTACGTCTACTATCCCTATGAACCTAGCCCATTCTTTGAATGGTACGCCACAAAAATATTTCCAGATGAAAAACAAATAATCACATTTCTCAAAGAAACGGCTAAGAAAGAGGTGAACATAGAATAAAAAGAAGCGGAATCTTTGCATCTTCTTTCATTTTTCGAAACAATTAATGGTGCTTATTATTTAAGGTTTTTAGTACATAATTCATAGTCTCTAGCAGCTGCTTCCATAAGTAGAAAGAAGGCTTGCCCTTCAGGAGCTATGTACGGACGGTTGAATTCTGGGACGCCGCAGACGTCTTGCATGAGACCGTATTGGTCAACTTTTGACCTTGCCGCCATTCTCATTTTTTCAGCATACTCTATGTACGACCTGTTTAGCCAGCCTCCCTCGACACCTCTATAGATTGAGTAACTGAGCATCTGTCCAAGGTTTGTTTCCACAAAAGTTTTTGGATTATCAACAATGTCGTGAAAGAACCCATCGTCTCTCATATGAGCAAGACATCCATCTATGACATCTCTGACGTAATTGATAAGTCTCTTTTTCTCTTGAACCATCTCTTTTGGCAGAGTTTTAATTACCCTTGTCATGCCAGCTGCAGCCCAGCCATTTCCTACTCCCCAGTAATCTTTTCTTTTAAACTCTTTTTTCTCATCGTCCCAGATGTGGGAAAACAGCTTGTCATCTTCGTTCCAAAGGAACTCGCGGTATCCTTCTATCTGTTTCATTGCCTCTTTGTAATAGCCTGCGACCGCCAAGAAAGGAGGAGCCATATAGTAGGCGTCTACCCAAATTTCTTTACGCACGTTCACATGGTAAAGGGCTCCGTTTTTAGCTTTATGGTCAGTTGTAAGCAACAGATGAAGCATCTCATTGGCTGCCCTAGTAAAAAGCGGGTCTCCAGTAATCTTAGCTGCGTATATAACAGCTTCGCCGACGCTTGCTGAATCTGTCAACGGGTCATGATTTCCAATTACTGAGAACCTTCCATTTTGTTGTCGCATAACCGCAGCTCTTGCCAGAGACACAACCCATTTGTCGTCGCCAAGCTCCAGCATCGCTTGTGCAGCGACTCCTTGTTCCCAATTATATCTCTGCATCCCTAAGAGCGCAACTTTCACTTTTTCTATCAGTTCTTTTTCTTCATTTGAGGAAAAAAGGCTCATTCTATAATCCCCTGTTTGCTGGTAATTGTTTAACTTAAGTAACTTCAATGTCTGATCGGAGACTTTTTGTATAAAAGGATTTATGTTTTTTCGGAATTACATAGCAGATATTTATCTTCATCTCCAGAATACAATATTTTTCATAACTTCCTAACGTGATTGAGTGAAAACCGCATGTTTTAATATCTATATTGCGCCATTGATTCTAACTGTTACTACATTACACTAGAGTGAAAAGATTGAACCCTCGAAATCCGCAAGGCACTTTACTTCGCGATCTATCCAGATCTTCCTTAGTTCAAAGGCTGAAGCACATAACTCTTTCTGCTGTTCCCAGCTGGCTTGGGTCTCGTGTTGCCACTGCATCTAGATTTCAGCACTCAATAGCTGTAGGTAAACTTTCGTTTCTTGTTTCTGGCGGAACCAAGTTTGACAGGCTTCTTTTAACAGCTGTTTCAGTCTTACATGATGTTGGGGACGGTCCCTTTCCGCACATTTCAGACCAGTTGATGAAAGAACATTTAGGATTTACGCATGAAAACGCAGTGAGTTTCGCTTTCGAGGGTAGTCCAAAAGAGGATAAACAGGTGCTGGATAAATATGGACTTGACCTTGATGAGGTATGCTTAGTTCTTGCTGGTCGCCATCGCTTATCGAAGTTTTTCTATGGGTTTCCTGACCTTGACAACGCGGATAACATTTACAGGTTTATTTCAAGTATTCCAGGAAAACCTTTAGGGGATCCTTCGTATTCACCCAGCGCCATTGCTTCTTCTTTTTCGCTTGACAGTGAAACACAAAATATTGACGTGGATCTTAGAAAAAGGTGGGCAGCTGATTTTGAAAAAGTTTATTCTTACGTATGGAACGACAAACATAACATGGTTTGTTGGACGATGCTTGGGAGAGCCTTAAGGATTCTTGGTGAAGAGCTAACACCGAGCTTTTTCAGGCTAACCAACCGTGAAGCCTACAGGTTATTATCTGAAAAATTACCGCAATGGGCAAAAGGATTAAGAAAAGGTAAATACAAAATTGCCTTAGACCAAAAATTTGTTGAACTTAAAGGAGACGCCCGAAAACTAGCTTGTCCATCAAATTTGGCTTCAGTCGAAAAGGAACTTTGTAGAGAAGCAGGACTGGATGACTGGATGTTAGGGATGACAGTTGACCAGCCATTGATGAAGGAGAAACCAGATCATTGGAGAGTCTACCTCGTACTTTACCACAATAATGTGGCTGCTATAAATCTGATTAACGACATGCTTTCAAGCTCTGAACCCTATAATGTTGCATAATGTACGCTCAACCAAAATATGACAGAATCAAGCCAAAAACGACTTTATAGCTAATTTCTCTCGCGTCATTCGGAAAAACCTAAAGACAACATACGCGTAAAGAATTTTACAAAAATCACATATTTAATGGAAGGTAAGTGTTTATGTTCGAGGTATTATGTTACGGCGATTCGAATACTTGGGGAGCAGACCCAGTTTTAGGTGGAAGGTTCAATAGAGACGAGAGATGGCCAGGTGTTCTTCAAAAGGCTCTCGGCGACAAATACCACGTAATTGAGGAAGGGTTAGGTGGCAGAACCACAGTTTGGGAAGATCCCATTGAAGGTCGACACAAAAATGGCGCAGCCTATCTTGTCCCGTGCCTTGAGAGTCATGCGCCTCTTGACCTTGTCATCATAATGCTTGGAACAAACGACTTGAAAAAACGGTTCTCGGTCTCAGCTCAAGACATTGCCTTCGGAGCGGGAGTCCTTGTGGACATCGTAAACAAAAGCGGATGTGGCAGAAACGGAAAACCACCAAAAGTTCTGCTTCTTATTCCTCCACCTTTGGGAAAACTTACGTTTCTCAGCGAGATGTTTGAGGGCGGACCCGAAAAATCCAAAAGGTTTTCTGAACACTTTAAGGCTGTCGCAAAGGAACGTGGATGCGAAGTTTTTGACACGTCAACTGTTATCAAATCTAGTGACATCGACGGAATTCATTTGGAGAAAGTGGCTCACAAAGCGTTAGGTGAAGCAGTAGCAAAAACCGTCAAAAACATGTTGCATTAACTTTTCAGAGGAAACAACGTTTACTAAATGATGTAAAATTAGCATTGTATTTTCGAAATGCAGTTAATGGTTTTTCAATACTTCCTTTGTGATTTTGCTTTTAGTATTGCATCAGCTTTTCTAAAATCGTTAATTGCCAAGCCGACCATTAGAACTCCGTTAGCTCGCCAAAATTCTTTTCCCTCGTCAAATGCTATCAACGTTGGAACCACCTCGATTTCGAAGGAATCCCATAAATCATTATCCTCATCTGACATGTCAACTCGGTAAACAGCATAACACGACTCTGGATTCAATACGTCCAAAAAAGGGAAAATTCTTCTGCAAAATGGACACCAATCAGCATAAAAAACAGCTAAGATCCTCTCTTTTTTCAGCAACCTGTCTCCTACAAAATCGCTGGACAACAGCGCTGGATATCTCTTAATCCCCTCGCCATCAAGTTGTTTATCTTGATTCAAGGTTAGACCCGCCAACTTCCATTCAAAAACAAGACAAAGACAAATATTTTCCCTTTTCGGTCAGTCACCAAACGTCAAAACAAACACGTTTTCCAAAATGGCAAAAAGAATTCAAAAAAAGACGCTCATTAAAAACGAAAAATTTCGTCGGGAACACACAAATCCATATTAAAAATTATTCTCAGCACAGTCACGGATTCCACAGTGTTTCCACAGAGCCTATGTAAAGAAAAAGTTTCAATGTGCATAGAACAAGAATAGGTAAGATGGCCAGAAAAGCTGACCCGACTATATATACCCCCCTCCCCCCCTCAACAAACACAGACAACACCAACATTCACAAAAAACCAATGCACTACAGTCAGACATACCGAATCCTTATCCAAAAATTCTAAGTAGGTATTAAATAGTAACATGTAATGTAAAATATTCCAAGAAAAGTACAAAATAATCGAAAATGAAGGCCACTGAAATGATTACGAAAGAAAAAATTCGAAAGTGCGCCGAGGCAATTGTAAACGGAATGAACCTCAAGAATGGAGAAGCTGTCATCGTAAGAGGCGGCGCGCACACACAGGAACTGCTTGAAGAAATCGGCATACTCTGTTACCACAAGGGCGCCCATCCGCTAATCATGGCAACAACAGACGAATACTCAGCAAGAGTTTACGACGAAATCCCCGAAAAAACCCTAAGAGAAACCCCAAAACACTACCTAGCGGCAATAAAAGAAGCCGACGCATACATAACAATCGAGCCATTCAAAGACCCGACGATCCAAACGAGGTTTCCACGGGAAAAAATCGCTGCAAGAACCGAAGCAAATGTCCCAATAAGAAAGGTTCTGTACGGAGAAGACGGTGGACCAGGCAAAAAATGGACCTACGCAGGGTGGCCAACGCCTGAAGCTGCAAGTTTCTACAGCGTAGAGTACGAAGACCTTGAAAGACTAATCATAGACGGCATAGCGGTTCCTGCTTCCACCCTTAGACAGAACACCTCAAGGCTTGCTGAACTCTTAAGAGGCGCAGATATACTTCGAATAACAGACGACAAAGGCACCGACTTCACGTGCAGAATAAAAGGGAGACGAATAAACGAAGACGACGGCTTAGTTGACGAATACGACATAAGAAACAGCGACCTTGGAAACAACCTTCCAGCTGGAGAAGTCTTCATCGCACCCCACGAAACCTACGGCGAAGGAAGCCTCTTCTGCCCAGTTACAATAGACCGCTTCACAAACAAGATCATAAAAAACGCGATGTTACGCTTCAAAAATGGAAAACTACTCGACGAATGCACAGCTGAAGTTAACGGAGACCAAATGATTGATTCATTTAACCGTTGCCTAGAGATCGACAGCAAAGAAAAAGAGGTTCGAACAACGAACATTGCGGAACTCGGCATAGGATGCAACCCAGCAATTGACAAAGCCATCGGCTACATACTCACAGACGAAAAACTCATAGGCTCAGTTCACCTAGCATTTGGCTCGAACCTTAGTTATGGAGGAACCTCAAAATCAAGCATGCACTGGGATTTCGTCACAAGCCCAACTGCGACAATTGAAAGATTAGACACAAAACAGAAAATCATGCTCCACGGCGCAATAATGTAACACCAAACCCGATGCTGCCTAAGCCCTCCAATTTGTCGGTTTCTAGTTTGCCTGCTCATTTTTCAAAAAAATATTCTAAATCACCAGAAAGTATTATATTCTGTACATATGTAAGTTGAGAATACCCTAATTATTAGATGGGTGAACCATTTGGCAAAACAAGTTGGCATCGACGACATAGCCACGTACGTTCCAAAAATATACCTAGACGCAGAAGATATGGCTAAAGCCCGAGGTGTACCACCAGAAAAAATAACCAAGGGGCTTGGAATAGAAAAACTATCCATCCCCGACGCACATGAAGACGCCGCGACTATGGCGGCCATGGCAACCTTAATGCTTATGGAAAAAAACAATCTGCAACCAGAAGACATCGACTTCATTCATGTCGCAACTGAAACAGGCCCCGACGCCTCAAAACCCATTTCCTGTTACGTCCAAGGAATGCTTGAACAAAGATACGGCAAAGGCAGCTTCGACCACATCGGCGCACCTGAAACGAAGTTCGCATGCGTAGGCGCAACATACGCCATGATTGACCGTCTAGCATACATTTCCTCAGGCTGGAACAGGGCACCTTACTCAATCGTCGTTGCCACAGACATCGCAAAATACGAACTTAATTCGTCTGGAGAACCAACCCAAGGCGCCGCTGCAATCGCATTGCTGTTAAAGGAGAACCCGCGTCTTTTAGTCTATGAACCACAGTTCACAGGCTTCGGAACTGTCGATGACCGAGACTTTTTTAGGCCAGTTGAACGAACTACAGCCGTCGTTAACGGACAATACTCTGTCGGCTGCTACCTCAGAGACATGAGAATCGCAACAGACGCCTACAAGAAAAACATGGTGAAGGCTGGAACGCTGAAATCGCTCAACGAAAGCTTGATGGACAAAATTGACCTAGCATCTTTTCATTCTCCCTTCCCAAAAATGGTTCAATACGCCTTCGCATCATTCTTAATACATGACTGGAGAAACCTGCAAAAATGGAAACAGATTGCTCAAAAAATCGGTTCAGAACCAAGCAGAGAAAAAATGAGTGATGTTGAATTTTACATTTCAGACAGTTACAAGGATTACCGAAAAAACTTCACAAACACGGAGGAATTCATAAAGGAATACGAAGCAAAAGTCGCTGATTCATTAAAAGCAATAAGCATAATCGGCAACTCCTACACAGCCTCTGTCTGGCTAGGCGTAGCCAGCCACTTCGAAAACAGAAAAGACGACTTAACTGGAAAACGAATAGGCATAGGATCATATGGCAGCGGAAGCAGCGCGATTGTGTGCAGTTTTATCGTTCAACCAGAATACAAGGAAGTAGTTAAAAACATCAAGCTCATCTACAAACTCAACAAGAGACAAAAAATACCTGTAGACATTTACGAAGACCTCCATGAAGGAAGACGCAAACTAAACGAAAGTATCAACCCACCAAAGAACGAATTTGTTCTAGACTCAATCGGCACAAGCGAAACCGACCTGGGATACAGATACTACAAATACATAGAATAGACGAATCAAAAGTTTTAACCCAAATTCCACATACACAGAACCACTCATTCTTAAATTAGGGCAAAAATGAAATACAAGGTCAACGTATGCAACTCTAACCCACCATGTTGGAGTTGAGATGCTGTGAAAATAACTGACCTAAAATGTGCAATCATCGGGCAAAACCCCGTTGTTCGCATAACAACCGACGAAGGCACATACGGAATTGGAGAAATCGAATCTCCAAAAGCCTACATAAAACCTCACATGATGTATTATAAACAATTCATCGTTGGACAGGACCCCACAAACGTAGAAAGAGTGATGCTTAGAATCAGAAACTTGGGAAGCTTCAAACCCTGGGGAAGCGCTGTAAGCGCAATCGAAATGGCACTTTGGGACATAGCTGGAAAAGCCGCTGGACTCCCAGTCTACAAGCTACTTGGAGGAAAAATCAGAGACAAAGTCCGCGTGTACAACGGTGGAGTAAGGTTCCCCATGAAAGGAAATTCTCCAGAAGACTACGCAGAAGTCATGCAAAAAATGAAAAACGCAAAAGAAGGCTTTACCATCATAAAGCAACCTATAAGCTTCCATGGTGGAGCACATAGAGTTGTCCCAAACTTCTTCTATGGCGAAGTGGAAGACGGGTCACCGTACATTAGCCGCGGGCTCTTAACAGAAAAAGGATTGAAATACCTCGTTGAATGCGTAAAAGCAATGAAAGAAGTACTAGGAGACGAAGTTGGTCTCGCACTGGACTGCGGACCAGGATGGGTCGTGCCATCAGCAATAAAGTTCGCAAAAGCCATGGAGCCATTCAACGTGATGTGGCTTGAAGACATGATAACTGGCGACTACACGCCCTACGTGTTGGCTGATGTCTACCGTGAGGTTACCCGTTCCACAAGCACAAATATCCACACAGGAGAACAAATATACCTTAGACAAAACTTTAAAGATCTCATAGAGAAACATGCTGTCAACATAATCGGTCCAGACCCATGTGACATTGGAGGAATAGCAGAACTCAAATGGACCGCAGAGTACGCTGACTTGCACGGAATTCTAGTGGCTCCACACGGAGTATTCAATGGCCTATTTGGGCTCGCAGCTCAAGTTCACATGTGTGCAACACTGCCAAAGAACTACATTGCCTTCGAGTACCCTGTTGGAAGGCCAGAATGGTGGTATGACATAGTCGAAGGACTACCGAACCCAATAGTTAAAGACGGGTTTATAGAAGTCTGGGATTCACCAGGTATGGGCGTCGACTTCAACGAAAAAGCTGCAAGAAAATACCTCCGCGAAGAAGACAAAGACTTCTTTGACTGAAGACAAAAAGAAACACTAAAAATCATAATTCAAAAGACACAAAAGGGCTCAACGAAGACACCAAATGACCAGACATGTCAAACCAAACTATGCTTCCTCCAAAGACGGAAGCAAATAAATACATAGTCTCAATTGTCAGGGGAGAAAACGTCGCAGACCGCGTAAACAAAGCAATCGAACTCATTGGCGGAATTAAAAGGTTCATAAAAAAAGGAGACAAAGTTCTCATCAAAGCTAACCTCGTCGATGGTAAGCCATACGAAACTGGAGAAACAGTTCACCCGGAAACCCTTCGAACAATAATAAAACTGGCAAAGGCAGCTGAAGCCTTACAGGTCAAAGTTGGAGACGCTGTTACATCCTGGGACATGACCCTATATAATACAGTGGCAAAAATCGCAGAAGAAGAAGGAGCAGAATGGGTTGACCTTGGACAAAGCCCAAGAGCCGAAGTTCAGGTCAACAACTCCGTTTTCTTCGAAAAAGTAACAGTTGCCAAAGAACTAGTTGAATGCGACAAACTAATTAATGTGGGAACATTAAAAACCCATCACCTAGCTGGCGTAACTGTCGCCATGAAAAACTTGTACGGCGTCCTAGATCATCAGGACCGCATAAAATATCATCGTCTTGACAGACTTGAAGAAGTCATCGTAGACTTGAACCTCGTTAAGCCAAGCAGCCTAGTCGTTGTCGACGGAGGCTTCACAACTCACCACTGGCCTGCGTTCGAAGTGCAGAAAATGGACCTTGCCATAGCAGGAAGCAACGTCGTTTTAGCCGACGCAGTCGCAGCGAAAGTTATGGGAGCAGACCCCAAAGCGATACGCTACCTAAGATGGGCTGAGGAACATGGCTTAGGCTCAGCTGACATAGACAGGCATCAAATTTTAGGCCTAACAATTGAGGAGGCTTATCGGGCGAAAACAGTAAACATGGTCGACTTCATCAACAAGGAAAGCGAGAACATAAAAATCATCAATCAAGGCGCATGCACTGGATGTTACGGTCGCCTTTCCACTGTGACGATGCAAAGATTTGATTTACATTCTGCAAAAACGAAACTTTATGTGTTGATGGGGCCAAACGCGAAACCGCCAAATCCGATGGAGAAAGATGCAACCTGCATACTTTGTGGCAACTGCCTGGCTCCAACATTCTACAATGGACTGCGAGGAATCCACGTTTCTGGCTGCCCTCCAGATCTCGAAGCTTTCGCGCAGGTACTAGGTAACTATTTGGCACCTAGACGCCGCTTGACACGTCAAGAATGGGAAAAAATCCACAAAGACATGGAAGCAAAGGGAATTAAATTACCAAAAAATTTCAAGCCACCGTTTCCTCAAGAACAACACTAGAAAGGCCCAGTATCAAAAATAATGGCTTACCAAAAACCGTCTTTTTTAAAAAAGTCTAATTTAACATGAATTCAAGTGCTTTCCGAGCTTTTTTGGCTGTCTTATCTGGAACTTTTATGATATAACGTTCGTTCTTCAACGAGAGATAGAGCTTCTCAAGAGTGTGCAGCTTCATGTTTACGCATACTGCTTCATTGTCTGCTGGAATAAAAACTGCGTCTTTTCGGACATCCTGCAACTTATGAAGAAGTCCAATTTCTGTTGCTATAATGAACTTTTTTGCTGAAGACTCTTTTGCTCTCTTACACATTTTTGAGGTGCTTCCAACATAATTGGCGATTTTACAGACATCTGGATCACATTCTGGATGAACTAGAACCTCAGCGTCTGGATGAATTTCCTTCAATTTCAAAATAGACTCTTTATTGAAGAGCTTGTGAACAGGACAGAAGCCAAAGGTTGGAATACTGATTAAGCGTTTCTTTGTAAAATTCGCTGTATAATGTGTGAGGTTTAAATCTGGACCGAAAAGAACATTGTTTGATCCGACTTTGTTAACGATTTCTGCAGAGTTCGAGGAGGTGCAAACAGCGTCACATTCCGCCTTTGCCTCTGCCAAAGTATTGATGTACAAAACAATTTTGGCATCTGGATGTTCCTTACGATAGACTTTAATGAGTTCAGCAGGCAACATCGCAGCCATAGGGCAAAGGGCATTAACGTCAGGTATCAAAACCTTTTTTTCTGGGTTAAGGATCGACGCTGTTTCAGCCATGAACGTGACGCCACAGAAAACGATAATCTTTGCATCCGTTTCAGATGCACGAATTGAAAGCTCTAAGCTGTCACCCACGAAGTCTGCTAGGTCCTGAATTTCTGAGCGCTGATAGTAGTGGGCAAGAATGATGGCTTGTTTACTTTTCCTCAACGATTCAATCTCCTCTTTAAGGCTAAGATTATCGTTCATGGAGTGCACCACGCTAACTCACACACCCTTAAGCGAACCATGAGACGTGCTTATTTATGTTAAGTATCAAGCCAAAATCAAACATGTTCGACACATATTAAGGTTTACTTAAGCACATTCTGGATTCTTTGGACAGTACACGTTGTCAGAAAAAACTATATATCATAATCCTGAATATAGGCTTGAACCAAAAAATCCAAACAAGTGAGCTGATTTGAATCGAGCGGAAGCATTAGAGCTAGTTAAAATGACCGTCAGAAACCAGAACATTGTCCGTCACATGATAGCAGTCGGAGCGATAATGAGAGCTCTTGCTGAAAACCTTGGAGAAGACAAGATAACTTGGGAGTTAACTGGACTAGTGCATGACATCGATTACGAAAAAACTGTACAAAACTTCGAGAGACACGGAATACTATCTGAAGACATTCTGAAAGACAAAGTATCCAAAGAAATCATAAAAGCCATCAAGGCACATAACCACGAATACACCGGCGTGAAACCTGAAACTCACTTAGAAAAGGGGCTTATAGCATCCGACGCTGTTTCTGGATTAATAATCGCTTGTACATTAGTTACGCCATCAAAAAAAGTTAAAGATGTTGGTGTTAAAACAATTTCAAAAAAATTCAAAGACAAAGATTTTGCCAGAGGTGCTGACCGACAAAGAATCATCATCTGCGAGGACCTTGGAATATCAAAAGAGAGATTTTTTGAGATGTCGCTTAAAGGAATCCAAAATGTCAGCTGCGAACTGGGCATGTAAAGAAATTAATGTGATTTAAGCAAAAAAGGGAATGAAGCAAATATCGGTGGAGCTTTAACTCGTGAAGGATACGCTTTCAGCTTTTGCATCTTTGAGGAGTTGTTCGTAAGAGAGACTACTGCTTCATTCCCTGAAATAAACTAGGAAAAAAAGGATTTAAGTTCACTGTGACCGCTAAAAGGCTGATTTTGGAGACACGTATATGTCAATCGCGTCCTTCGACAGCATTGAAATTGGAAAGTCACGCTTCCTAGCTACTCAATTTTACGTAAATAGCTTTAAAAGGAAAGGCTTAGAATCACCTAGAACACGTAAATAAAATGAGGACCAAAAAAAGCACATCTATTGTTGCTCAAACAGCAATTTTAGGCTCATTAGTGGTTGTTTTTGACTATGCAATGAAATTTTCCGGGTTAAAAATTATTTTTCCCCCGCTACCTTATTTGAAGTTCGATTTTACAGGGATTCCGATTGTGTTGTCTCTTCTACTAATCGATCTAAAGTCTGGAGCTGTAACTTCTATTGTGGCAATGTTAGCGATTTTAGTCCGCAGTGGCGATTTTGTTAGTGCTTTCATGAAAGCCCTAGCTGAATTCTCAACAATTCTTGGCATGTCCATTGGAATAATGGCAGTTAAAAATAATTCAAGGCTCTCGAAAATTCTATCATTTGTTACTGGAGGTACCGTAAGAACATTGACCATGGCAGTAGCAAACCTCATTGTCCTTCCCTATTACGCCTCAATAAGTTTTGAGGCAGTTCTTTTAACAACTCCTCTGACAGCCCTATTCAATCTTTTTCACGGCTTGTTAAGCATGTTCGGCGGATATCTAATTTATGAAGCCTTAAAATTCAGAATCCCATCCTTGATTTTAGAAAAGAAAACCCTTAATTAACTTGGTTAATTGACACTTTTTGTTTTGCAGTTCGAAGAATTGAGTCGACTTGTTCACGCGTCAAGGGATAGCCGTGAAAACATCTTCCCTTAGCATTACTAGCTCCAATAACTGTATCCTTAATTTTTAATGGAGGCTCAAATCTGTACAATTTTTTAAAAACAAGAACGCCTCTCCAACCCATTATCTCGCATTCCTTTTTTTGTTCTTCCGGCAACAAATCTCTTCTAATGAAGCTATCAAGAACCCCGTAGCCAACAAATGAATCTCCTTTTTCAGCTTTTCGAACTAAAAAAATGGTACCGTTTGATTCCCAATGTCTAGCTATTCCGGGAAAATACTTTTTGATTGAGAATACCTGATTAAACCATTCTTCTCTTGTAATTCTTAAAATAAAATTGTTTGGCGTTCCTTCCCCACCTATACCCAAAGAAGTTTTCACCTCAAGAATGATACTCAATACATTCTTTATTTATGAAGTTTATCATGGATTCTGAAATAAGACAGTAAAAAATTGCTTTGTGGAGTAATTAAGTTTTTCTTTCGTTTTCTCTATTGTTCTTTTTGTGTGAGTGTTTATGGACTGGAAGGGTGTTGATGAGCGGCTTGTTAAG
>Ga0209102_1000105_pt1 | contig 57375 bp, 48 predicted proteins | sample ConPoolayeHmetaG_FD_185483 | JGI IMG/M metagenome (GOLD analysis project Ga0209102, IMG submission 185483) | Hot spring microbial mat communities from California, USA to study Microbial Dark Matter (Phase II) - Cone Pool mat layer H metaG... ... | reverse complement strand
CAAAACCCAGAAGTTCCAAAAAAATTAATCTGAGTGGCAAGAGAAGAATTCATCAACAAAGCTTCAGAGTAAGGTGATAGGTCCAGAAAAAAACCTGGCTAAACGTTTTAAGCCAATTAAATTATATTAAATTGAGGTCGACGAATGCTTTTAGGACAAGATCAAACTTATATTCAAGCTGATTTTGAGGCCAGGTTAAATCGGTTTATGGTCCGTTGTTTACTTGGTGGCAGGTCTGTTCTGGCCTATTTAGCCAATCCCGGAAGGCTCTGGGAAATCCTTGGGCCTGGCCGGAAATTATACCTGGTGCCTTCGCCAGCTTCCCGCAAGCTTCCGTACACTGTCGTGGCGGCTGATATTGATGGCCAACCGGTCCTTCTTCACACCCATTGGACCAACTTCTATGCAGAAAAATTGTTGTCCCAACAGCTTGTTCCCGGTTTAGAAGGCTGGACCTTGAAGAAAAAGGAGCTGCCGCTTGACTCCAGTCGCTTTGATTTTTTGCTCGAAGGAAAAGAGGGTTTAATGGCCCTCGAGGTTAAAACCTGTACTCTTTTTGCCCGTCATCTGGCCTTTTTTCCTGACGCCGTCACTGACCGCGGCCGGCGTCATCTTTTGACTTTAGATAGTCTGGCGCAAGAACCGGGATGGCAATCGGCCGTTCTCTTTGTTGTCTGGTGGCCTCAGGCTCGCTATTTTCTGCCTGACTTTCATACTGACTGGCGATTTGCCCAGGCCTTTCTCGAAACAAGAAAGAGAATTCATTTTAGCGCCATCGCCATTGGTCTTGACCATAATCTCCAACCTGACCCAAGGACTCTTCATCCGCTGACTATTCCCTGGTCTTTGCTGGAGACTGAAGCCAGAGACAGCGGCGCCTATATCTTGATTATTGAAATAGACAATTATTCTGTTCTTCGTGTAGGAAAAAGGGGAGACATAGAATTTCCACCTGGCTATTATCTATACGTCGGCTCGGCCCGGAGAAATCTCAATTCGCGTTTGCGACGCCATCAGCGTCAGCGCAAAAGGACCTTCTGGCACATTGATTATTTGCTCGCGCGAGCCAAGCTCGCTCAGGTCCTCGCTATCCGTACTGCCTCGGCTCTGGAATGCCCCATTGCCTTAAGCCTTAGCCAAATAGCTGAGCCCATCCCGGGGTTTGGCGCTTCAGATTGTCACTGTTTGAGTCATCTTTTTTTCTTGCCTAGTGACCCGCGGCATTTCCTGCCCTTTGTAAATGTCCTCCATGAATTTCGTTATCGGCGTCTGGAAGCAATGCTTCTGGGAATAGGTTCCTGACCTGATTTCTCATGGGCCATTGATAATTGAAGTCAGCTGGACAGTATTTTCCGCTTAATAATTTAACTTAATTTAATTGGTTCTCTTCCATTTTATATGGGCTGGTTTGTGGGCTAAGTTCGGGAGGGCAGAAGTGACCATGGAAGGTTTAGCCTTGCCGAATCGGCCTTCGAGGGAACCTCTGGCCGCCGAGGATATCTGAGCCTGAACAGGACAAGCGGAGAGGCCAAAGGGGGCCAAGGGACTTCCGGGTTATATCTATGAACAGAGGGGAAAATTGGTGCCGAAAAATTGGTGCCAACTTACCTATTTACCTAATTTTCATAAATCGAGGCAAAGGGAAAGGCCGCCAGAAGGTAGTTGGTTTTAATATTGCCTGTAAAGTCAGGGAGGCGATTGCGCCCGTAACGATAACGGCGAAGACGAAATGGCGAAGCCATAAGGCGGCAGGAAGCTTCTGGGCTACATTTAGGAGCGAGGAGGCAAGTGGCGGTAGCTCGGAGTGAGGCGAAAGAGGGAACGGCGTTAAAAACCTGAGGGGGAGCGAGGCCGTCCTGAAAGTCTCTAGGCCTAACTCATACAAGATGAAAGAGAATCATTTAAAATTTAAGGGCGCAGCGACCTGAACTTAAATCACTTTTCAATGCGCTTAGCTCGAGGAATTTGACTCTTGGACATGCCTTAAAAGGGTTCTCACAATATTTTCCACAATTTTATCAGGGACACCATCATAGTGGCGGGATTTGGGGCGCATATCGCAGGTTTCATTAATATAATCGACGACGATAAAGCGCTCTTCGCTATCCTTCACTATTTCGGTGGAAAAGAAACTGAGCTCCCCGATAGCCTGAATTGCCGCTGAGAGTTCAAACAGGGGTTCCAGGGAATATCTGGTTATTTCTTCCTCGCTTAGTTCCGTATAAACATGGGTCTCGTCATTCCACCAGGCAGCCTGAATTAAGCCCCAGGAATAAAACACCCGAAACCAGAACCTTTGGCTGTCGATTATTTTAGGCTTGACCTTTTCTTGGACCAGATACTTATCCTGCGGAAACTTTTTTCTTGCTCTCTGGATATCCTCGCTGCTCCAACCGTCTTTCATTACCCCGAGCCCTCCGCCAGTCATAGTGGCCGGCTTAATTACGAAGGGGCGACCGAAAGGAAGGGAATCAATCAGGTTGACCTCAAGGTAAGCTGATTCATCATATGGTGGCAAAATAATCGTATAAGGTGTTGTAATACCCCGGGAAATGAATTCAAGATGCATCGTCGCCTTGTCGGCTGCCCAAAGGACCTTTTCCGGTGGGTCAAAAATCGTTGTCCCCAGTTCCTTGGCCAAAATGATTAGCTCGGTAAATCCGGGAGAAGAAAGGGAGGCTCTATCGAGAATAAACCTAATCCTGAGTTCCTGGGCCAGCAATTGATGCTTAATTGCTTCGAGGTCGGGCGGCCAAATAGCCCGCGCCTTTAAGCCATAGTCTTTGGCCCTGGCTTCAATTAGCTGGACAAAATCGTCATCATATTCCCAGTCAACGGCCACACCCAAATCATAGGTTTTTATCATTGCCAGACTGTTTCTTGGGCTAAATTCCTCATTTACAATTTTATTTTTAGTTTAATCTTTTTTGAAGTCATAGGCCAGGTTATGAATGGGAAGGAAAACTTTGGTTTCTGAAAAAAGAGTCATGTGGGAATTAATGACGAAAATAGGTCAGAAAAATTTTAACCTGCAGGTCATAAGCATGAATTGTATCTGCTATAAAGGGCACTCTTTTCAGCTTAAGAGGGGAGAGCGAATAAAAGCTAAACCTAACAGGAGGAAGTGATATTTCGAAACCCGCTTAGCTATCTGAGGGGACGTTCTTGGTAACTTTTCTTGGACAGTTAAACTGGATAGTGTCTCCCCCAGTTTTATCACCCAAGAGTGATTAATAAAGCTGGTTTAAAGCGAGACAATTGCCCCGCCGCTTTGAAGAGATAATAATCTTTAGCCAAATTATTCATTATATCATTGGCCACAATTCAAGACCTTTGTTGTGGCCAAAATTCAGGCTTGTTCATGTGGTCTAAATTTATGGATAGAAAGCCCGAATTGATTTTGGAGCCAGCAGTGGGGGTCGGCGGCGAAAGGGTCGCCATTGATAACGTAGCTCATGGCGCGGCAGCCAAAACATTTTTTTACGGCGCAGAGATGACAGATTCCTTTTATTTTATCTTTTCTCCTTAAATTTTTCAGCAGGGTTGAGCTCTTCCAGATGCTTTCGAGCGGCTGGGCCAGCAAATTGCCGATGGCTAAGGGAAAGCGGCGGCAAGGGAAAACAGTGCCGTCGGGCATTAAAGCCATCCCGTCCCGGCCAACAACACAGCCTGACCCGTAAATTTGAGGACCCTGAGGGCCTATCTCTACCTTTATAGCTCGATAAGGAATTAATTCTTCTGGCTCTGCTTCCAGGCCACACCGACCGAGAAGCTGCTGCCACAAACTTAAGAACTCTTGGCTCGATAAGACTTCTTCTGACCATTCCTTTCCCAGGCCGAGGGGAAAAAACCTCTCGATAATAAACCCTTTGGCGCCTGTCGCTTCGGCTAATTCTAAAAGACGCGGGGCTTCTTGATAATTTCTCTTCATGGCAGTGAACATAATGATGAAAGGAATTTCTAATTCTTTTATCTTTTTCATTCCCGCCAACGCCTTTTGCCACCCACCTGGACCGCGAATTGAGTCGTTGGTTTGAGCGTTAACCCCGTCGAGCGAAATTCTTAATTCCTTGAATCGAGGCCAGGCTTTCAGTTCCCTAACCCAGGGAGGAATGATCAAACCGTTGGTAATAAGGCTGATTTCAGCTACTTGGGGTGAGGCTGCAAGGAAAGAGAGAAGAGCCCGAAGCTCCTTTTTCAAGAAGGGCTCTCCGCCAGTAAGAGCCACTTCCAAACGCGCTCCCCATTTTTTCATTGTAGTCAGGAGATTTTCGGCTATTGTCCGAAGTTCGGATAAAGATAACTCCTTTTCGCGCGCAAAGCTATCCTGATAACAATGCCGGCAGCGTAGATTACACCGGTCCAGAAGGTGCCACTGAACATAAAACCTTTTCATGGCCGCAAAACTATCTTCTAATTCTGTTCTAATTTTGGCCGCTTTTTGGGGGCCAGTTAGAAACTAATAATAGTTTATTTCCGCCTCTTTTACCAGGCAATCTCTTAAGTGACCGGCAACCACGTTGGGTTTGACTAAATCAGGTTCGTATGGTAGAGGAGATAGGTTGAGGGTGAAAAGATGGCCAAGGAGATGGAATATCGTTTTCTGGGGCAAACGGGAATCAAGGTATCATCATTATGCTTGGGGACGATGACTTTTGGTGGGGAAGCGGACGAAGCAGCTTCCCGAGAAATGTTTGCTTTGGCGCGCGACTACGGAGTTAATTTTTTTGATTGCGCAAATATTTATAACCGCGGCCGGGCCGAAGAGATTCTGGGGAAATTGATTGAATCCTGCCGCGAAGAAGTCATTATTACGACGAAAGCTTATTTTCCTGTGAACGAAGACCCTAACGCCCGCGGGGCGTCCCGACGACATCTTTTTCGCTCCGTCGAAGCCAGTTTAAAACGACTCCGCACGGACTGGATTGACCTTTTTTTTATTCACCGCTTTGATGATTTTACCTCTCTTGAAGAGACTCTCCGGGCTCTGGACGACCTGGTTCACCAGGGTAAAATTCTTTATATTGGCGCCAGCAATTTTGCCGCCTGGCAGGTGGCGAAGGCGCTGGGGATTTCGGAGGGAAAAGGTTTGGTTCGGTTTGTCTGTATCCAACCAATGTATAACTTAATCAAGCGGCAGGCGGAGGTGGAACTTTTTCCTTTAGCTCAGGCGGAGCGCTTGGCCGTAACTCCCTATAGTCCTCTGGCCGGAGGCTTGCTGACCGGAAAATACAGCGGCGGGGAAAAACCTGAGGAGGCCCGTCTCAGTAAAAATAAAGTTTACGCTACTCGCTATGGTGAAGCCTGGATGAAGGAAGTGGCGGATAAATTGGTTGTTTTTGCTAGGGACCATGGCTATGACCCAGCGAGCTTAGGAGTTGCCTGGGTAAAAAGTCATCCGGCGGTTACCGCGGCTATTATCGGCGCTCGCCATGCCTCCCAACTTCGTGCCTCCCTTGATTCAGTAAAAATTGAGATGACGGCAGAACTACGCGGTGCAATTTCTGCGTTATCCCCTGAGCCACCTCCGGCCACTGACCGCACTGAAGAACGTACCCCCTTCACCCTCGACAAACGCTGAATGGGGCAAACAGTTAGTATCTCAGAAAATATAGAAAAGGGGTTAAAATTAGAACAAAATAATTGCCTAAAGACCCGCTTAAAATTGACGACGTGAGCAATTAGCTGGGCTGGAATTAAGCCTTCAGCTCCCTGAAACATCTTAATAATCTCAAATAAGCATTTGTTTAGCTTAAAAACGAGTTACCCCTTTTCCGTGGTCGTTATTGTGTCTTGGCCTTTTAGAGGGCAAAAATAGTGCTGAGATAATTTCATTAACTCCGCGGCCCCCCCTTTTTTCGCCTCTGGAAAGACGATGGATAAATTAAGTGGCCGCCAGAAGGTAGAATAAGAAAGCGCCGTGAGCCTAACTTTTGGTCTCATTAAATCTTGCTGATGAAAAAGGAATTGGGCTTTAAATTTTAATTCTTCAGAAACAGGAACAAAGGAAAGAATTTCTGGTTGGGATATCTTGACAAGACAAGCCCAAGCAGGCAAAATATATTCATGATTAAATTATCATATGAACAAAAAATAAAGGAAATTACTACCTGGCTCGAAGCTCTGGCTAATCCCCTCCGGCTGAGGCTCTTTCGCCTTCTGGCCGAGAGTGATTTCTGCGTTTGCGAGCTACAGATGTTACTAAAGGTAGAACAATCGCGGCTCTCCCATCAACTGCGGCTACTTCGGCTTTGTGGCTTAATTGAAGCCAAAGAAGAGGGGCGCTGGTCGGTTTATTCTATGGCGCCTAGATGGAGAAAGCACCCTTTGGTGGTGGCTTTAAAGGAATCTTTGCCCCTAGAAGCGTTGGAGAAGGAAGCTATTGAAAGGACGAAGCAACAAAGCTTACGGTTGAAACGGTTAACCCAGACCCAGGTCTGAATGGGGCTTATTTAAAACATTAAAATGAAAAGAGGTAGAAGATGTTCCTGGAAATTATCAAAGGTGGTCTAGCCGCTTTACAGGATTATATCGCCTTTCATGTTTTAACCTGTCTTATTCCGGCCTTCCTTCTGGCTGGCGGAATGGTCAGTTTTGTCTCCAAAGAGGCGATAATTCGCTATCTTGGGGCCGCCGCCAAAAGAATTACTTCTTATATTCTGGCGGCTCTAAGTAGTTTTTTTATCGCCGTTTGTTCCTGCACGGTGATTCCTGTTTCCAGCGGTCTATATTATCAAGGAGCGGGAGTGGGGGCCGCTTTTATCGTCTTGTGGGTGGCGCCCGCCGCCAATATCTTAGCTATTATGTATACGGGAGCTATCCTTGGATATGACTTGGCTTTGATCAGGATAGCCGCGGCTTTACTCATGGCGCTGGTGGTTGGCGCCGTCATGAGTACCTTCTTCTGGAAGGAAGAGAAAGAAAGGACGTTTTCTTTCGAAGCCAACCAAAAAAGGATTATGAAGCGTCAAGACTTGATTCTTCTTCTATTATTGGTGGCCACTTTGCTTGCGCCTAACTACTTAGTGCGCAAAGGCCCTTATCTTCATAAAGTCTACGTCTGGTTGGGGGGGATGGCGGTGGTAGCGGCCACGGCTCTTTGGACGAAGAAAAAAGAAGAAATCCTGAGCTGGCTGCGGGAAAGCTGGTGGTTTGTGAAAATAATTTTTCCGTTGCTTCTTCTCGGCGTTTTTATTGTCGGCGTTATCGGAAAAATTTTGCCGCAAAAATTCATCCAGACCTGGCTGGCGGGAAAAGGCATCTTTCCTTCCTTTCTGGCGACGATTATCGGTGCCTTTAGCTATTTTGCGACCATGACTGAAGCCCCTTTCGTTGATACTCTCATGAAGTTGGGTATGGGCAAGGGGCCAGCTTTAGCCTTGCTTCTTACCGGTCCGGGGTTGAGTTTGCCCAGCATGCTGGCTATTATTCGCGTCTTTAGTTTTAGAAAAGCAATCGTATATATAATTACCATTATTATTTTAGGGACTTTAGTCGGCTGGCTCAGTAGTAATTTGATATTCAAATAAATTTTCAGAATAAGGAGGTAGCCAATGCTCGAAATCAGGATTTTGGGACCCGGTTGTCCCCGGTGCCATGAGCTGGAAAAACGAACGATTAATGCTCTGGCAGAATTAGACTTGGGGGCTGATGTCCAGAAAATTACTGATTTTAAAAAGATCGCTGAATATAAAATTTTTAGTACCCCCGGCCTGGTTATCAACGGCCAGGTAGTTTGTGCAGGTCGCATCCCCTCTGTTCCGGAAATAAAGGAATGGATTAAGGCGGCCGCGGCTAAAGAAGCCAGCTGACGCTCTCAGGAAAAAGATAAAAAAGAAATCAAAAAAAAGATAAGAAAAAGAAAGACAAATTATCGCCAAAGAAGAGAGGCCGCTATAATGATATTAAAAAAGTATCATATAAAAGCATGAACTTGCTGACTCTTATTAACCTATCTCACCGCGAGTTCAGCCCGGGCTGGAGGTATTCTTCCCAAGGGAATTTAAGTGTGAACTCCCTAAGATAAAAAGGAGGGGGCCTTGCCAGAATGTAAATGCGGGCAAATTCCGGCCAATGTCAAAATAGTTAAAATCGGCGCCAGCGAGGTGGGAATTCCTGACCTTAACCGAATAATCAGAGATGTTTATTTTGAGCGATTAACCGGCGAGGAGAAAATTCGAGAAGAGCTGCTAAATCGCGTCGGCGAAAGAATATTTATTCCTGAGGAAAGAAGAGAACTCTACAGCCAGGCTTTGCTCCAGGAATACCTTAAATTTGCCAACCGGGTAGGTAAAAGGGAAGCGTGGCAGCAGGGGCTAACCCAGAAAAAGCCTGAAAAGGTGAAGGGCTGGAAAGGTCTGGTTAGTTTATTTGGAGCCGTAACCAGTAAGAATAAAAGGTTAAAATAGCGAAAAAGGTCTAATGCCAGTTCTATTGAAATCTTTACCTCAACTATTGTTGGTAGAGATAGTAGAGTAATATATTTTAGGGCCATTTTGGCCAACTTTTAAATGCATACCAGAAAGGCGGGCTTACGTCGAAGAAAATAGTAAGGGGGGAAGAAAAGACAGATGATCATCATCCAACAATAAAGCCATAAAGGTAAAAGAAAATGGGAGTGAAAAGGGAAAAGGAGGCGATAAATTGAGTTATGTTACCGATGTTTTAAAAAACAACCGGGTCTTTGCCGTGGTCGGGGCCACACCCAATAAAGAAAAATATGGATATAAGATATTTGAGGCGCTGCGCGAAGGAAATTATCAGGTGTTTCCTGTTAACCCGAAATATGAAAAGGTTGATGAGGCTACTTGTTATCCCTCGCTGGCCCAGCTTCCCACTAAGCCAGAGGTGGTGGTAACAGTCGTTCCACCCGAGGTGACGTTAAAAGTTGTTGAGGAATGTCAACTTTTAGGCGTTCCAGTCGTCTGGATGCCACCCGGCTCCTGGTCAGAAGAAGCCGTGTCTAAGGCCGAAAGCCTCGACCTCAAAGTCATTCATGATATTTGTATTATTTATTCTTTGAAAAGCTTCAGTTTCATTTAAAATTTTATAAAGTTTAATTAATAAATTAAACTTAATCCATTTATTGAGCAGACTGCTCTCTTCCCCAGCCTTCTTCCTTGGCGCCCGACGTGAGATAATGATTTTCTAAAAGGGCAAACCTATTGCTTAGGATAATTTTAAAAAGGCCGAGCCGCGAAGCGGAAGAAGCCTGCCTGATGTCTTGAGAGCATTTTCCATAATAAAATTTATTGATAATTTTATACGGGCTGACTTGAAGGCTAAGCCCAGGATAACCAAAGCGATTGCTATGAAATACATCTTTTTAGTTGTTTCCAGACAGGAAGGCTCATTATAATAAAGCATGGTCGTGGTTCAGGGCTGGAGAGAAAAGGGCAAAAATAAAAATTAGGACAAAAAAGCGCAAGTAGCGCGAGATGATAATTTATAGATAAATTAAAGGTATGAACTTGAGGAAGGAATAAGAACTACGAGGTAAAGATAATCATGAAGTCAAAGAATCAAAAATATCAAGTCTTAATTACAACAAATTGGATTTTGTTTAGCCTCGGGGTGACCATTGGTTTAGGCCTTCAGGTGCCGATAAAGGCAGAATTAAAAGTACCCTCGCCCGAGGTGGCGGCCGGCTTGATTGAAGCCTTTCCCCTCATTTTTGATGACCTAAAATTAGAGCGATTAGCCCAGCCTTTCTCGCCTTGGGATAAGGCTGGCCGTCGTTTTGCCTTCATGGGTTTTGAGGCCGGAAACTTGGAGGCCTGGGCTTATCCGTTGAAGCTGGTCCGTAATTTCGAATTATCCTTTCTCATCGGCTCTAGTATGCAGCCCATTAGAAGCCGGGATATAGTGCGAAGAATTACAGTCACTCCGGCGGCCACCATTCTTAGCTTTGCTTACCAATCTTTTACCGTCAGAGCAATTTATATTGCCTCCATTAATGAGCCTGGAGGGTTAATATTGCTGGACATTTCCACTGATGAACCGCTGACGGTGGTGGTTTCTTTCTTACCCGTGCTTCAGCCGATGTGGCCCGCGGGTTTAGGCGGCCAATATGCTTACTGGGATAAAGACCTCAAGGCTTACCTCATTTCTGAGCCCACCAGAAAAAATCATGCCTATGTCGGTTCGTCGGCAGCTGAAGGTATTTCCTACACTCCCGCCCATATGTTAGCCGATACGCCATCAGAATTCGTCATCCGGCTCAAAAACCCTGAAGAAGCCAACGGAAAATTCATCCCGATAGCTCTGGCTGGAGGTAAAGGTGAAAGAAAAGATATCCGGCAAATTTATGAGTCTCTGCTTAGCGACCCCAAAAAAGTTTATCTGGAAGCCGTGGAGCATTATCAGCGACTTCGGACTCGAACGCTCGAGGTTAAGACCCCCCTTCAAGAGCTCGACTTAGCCCTTGAGTGGGCTAAAATTTCACTGGATAATCTTCTGGTTAATAACCCTGACCTTGGCTTTGGACTGGTCGCTGGCCTTGGCCCTTCAGGTACTGGGGGCCGGCCCGGTTTTGGCTGGTTTTTTGGCGGCGATGCTTTCATTAACAGCTTAGCCCTTCATAGTTTGGGGATGACCGAAGAGGCTCAAATCTCCTTAGCCTTCACCCAGAAATGGCAGCGCTCGGACGGCAAAATGGCGCACGAGCTTTCTCAAGCAGCCGCCTATATCGATTGGTTTAAAGATTATCCTTACGCCTACATTCACGGCGACACGACTCCCTATTTTCTTGTGGCTATGGCGGATTATTATGAGCGAACGGGCGACATTGATTTTATAAAGAAGAGCTGGCCGGCGCTTGGCCGAGCCTTTGAGTGGTGTTTGACGACTGACGAAGATAACGACGGACTCATGGATAATCGAAAAGCCGGGTTGGGAGCCCTGGAATATGGCGAACTTACTGGCATTCAAACCGATATTTATTTAGCGGCGGTCTGGGTCAGAGCCTTGCAGGCCATGAAGAAGATGGCGGAATTGCTGGACGAAAAGAGTCTGGTTCAGAAGGCGACGACCATTTTATCCAAGGCCCTCGTCTCCTTTGAAAAATTTTGGGATGATTCCTTGGAAAGTTATGTTTATGCTTTTAATAATAGGGGAGAAAGAGTTAAGGAACTGACACCGTGGCCGGCTTTCGCCCTGATGTGGGAGATAGGCCAGGCTGGGCGCCGCCAAAAAACTCTCCAGCCAATTTTCTCTTCAACCCTGACTACGGATTGGGGGGTTAGAGTCTTATCAACGGCCAGCAAATTATATGGTCCCTTAAATTACAACTACGGCGCTGTCTGGCCTTTTATTACCGGGTTTGTAGCGGCGGCTGAATTCAAGCATCATTTTCTGCCTCAGGCCTTTCCCCTTCTTGCAGCGATTTGCCGTCATTTCTTTTATAATTCCTTAGGTCAGGCAACCGAAGTCTTTTCAGGCTCTCGCTATCTCTGGCCGCAGGAAGCTGTGCCTCACCAAGGTTTTTCCGCAACGGGCTTTGTTCTACCCTTGCTTCGGGGGCTTTTCGGCCTGGAAGTTTTCGCTGCTCAGGGGTTGGTCAAATTTTCGCCACAATTTCCCGCTGATTGGCCGCAAGTTAGATTAGAGAACGTTCGCCTTGGTCAGGAAAGATGTAATTTCAAGTATGAGAGACAGCAAGGCAAAGTGAGTCTGCTTATTGATAAGATTAAATCGCCCAGCGAGGAGAATTATTTGTCAACGGATAAGCCAAAAAAACAAGCGGAAGACCTCGAAAAAAAGGGGTACCTCGTAGGCCCGAAAGTCGGGTGGGAGATGGCAGCAAAAATTGACCGAACTTCTTTTGCCTTGAAGCCGATTAAACTGCTTTTCGCGCCCATGTTTGGGCCGGGCGTAAGGGTAAAGGGAGTAATATTTAATGGTCACCCAGCTGAATTTAAGAGTCAAGCCACATCTCAGTTCTCGCAGGTAGAAATCGAAGTGCCGCTCGAAGAAAAGGGGTTTATTGAAATTTACCTCGAGGAAACAGCAGAGGTCTTACCCCCTTTTCCCTTATCTCAGGTTGGTGATGAGGATAAAGGATTAAAGGTCTTAGGTTTAGAGTGCCAAGGGAAAGAAATGCGACTCCAGGTGGAAGGGAGGAGGGGACAAAGTTATCATCTTCGACTTCACCGGCCGGACCTTATAGCTTCCGTCGCTGGTGCTGAACTGGTGGCTGATAATTTATCTATTTCTTTCGCCAACGCTTCCCGCTCGCCTTCCGAGGAGTTTTTCAAAAAAGAAATAATTATCTATCTTAAATGAAGTGTCGCCACTTTAATGGTTTTAAGAAATAAGGGTGTAGGATAGCCGAAGGGGTATAGATAAAAATAAGAATAGTAGGAACCGCGGCCGAAAATTAGTGAGAATAAAATATCTGGCAGAAGCAGGGAGAAAGAGATTTCGCCGTTTTTTGCCGCGGCTTGAGCCTTATCCGGAAAACGACGAGGAAGACAAGCAGCCAGTTGGCGTTGAGATGGGGAGCGATTCCTACCCGCTAAAAAAGGAACTTTCGGGTTTTATGCGGGTAAACCTGGAGAACACAGGGCGCAAGAAGGCATGTCGGTAGCCTTTTGATGTAAATTTCCAGAGGAAACTTTCTTGGGTCGCTGTCGTAGCTTGTTTATAATTTATTTAATTAGCTTCATCCACCTAAAACCACCTGAGGTGAATTCGCTTCAAGGCTCATCCAGATATTTTTTTTAGCCACAAGAAAGTCGGAAGAAACAAATAAAAAAATTAGCCTGACCATAGGGCGCTAAGTCTCTTGGTATGATTAATGAAGGTTCCAGCCGCTGATGACTATCTCTGGGTCGTCGCCTTCTAGGTCTTCGGTGAAGAAATAGCCGCTCACGATTCTTTTTTCTTTGGGCAAAAGGGAGAAATAATTATCGTTCCAAAAGATGGGGGCTACGGCTTTCTGGCGGAGTTTTTGCCTTACGATGACCTCAACCATGAATGCCAGATTATTGGAAGTATTCTCGATTTCAAGGGTGATAAAGCTTATGTCCTCTTTAGAGGATATTTTGCTTTTGAATTTAACCTCGGCTGGAGGCAGGGAATGGAGCTCGGTCAGGTCAGCGTATTGCTTAACCGGAGTAACAAACCAGTTAGCCTTTTCTTCATCCAGAGTATCAAGGGAAAGCGGGAGGCAATAAAAATTATGGTCAACGAGCTCGCTCTTAGCGCCAAGAATTCTAAGGTCAAGAAAATAGACTTGGCTGAGTCCCTCGATTTCGGGAAGGCGAGTTAAAACGATTTTGCTATCAGCCTTCAGCTCCAGGGGCAATTCAGTTTTAAATTTTTCCCCCCCATCGAAATTAAAAACCCGGATTAAAGCCCGCAGTTTTCCCGCTTCTCTACTGGTCAGATTGGAGGCAATTATTTCTTTTGTTTCATAATTATAGATTAAATGGAGCGGTGAACAGGCTTTCTTGGCTCCATAAAAACCGGCTGTGGGCAAGAGATAATAATCATAAAGCTGCCACCACAGCTTCGGCCAAGCCGAGTTATACATCCACTGGATATGGCCGGTAGAGAGATAGCGATTGGCGATAAAAGCTTCAAAAGGGGCGCGCATGGCTTCATAATCCAGATAGCGAGCTCGGTGCAAAAATTCGTCCAGGTTTTTTGGTTCGCCCAAGCGTTTATTCATGGCTTCACGGTAGCGCTCAAGGTTAGCAAACCTTCCCCGGGAGCAATGGAAATTCCAGACGTCGTCAGGCGGCCAGAGCGAGGTTTCAGGGAAAATTCTTTTTAAGCTCTCGATTTGGGGAATTTGGGGACCTGGCCCGGCTTCAGTGTTGAAACCGAAAGCGCCGCCCCTTTTTTTATCCTCAAACCAGTAGTTAGGTGGCACCCAATCATAGGGGCCGTTCATCTTTACCGCTGACGGTCCACTTACTGAACTGGTTCGACCGGCAGCTGAGACCAAAAAAGGTCTGGTTGGGTCTTCCTCCTTAAGAATTTTCAGATATTCTTGCTCCAGCTCTGGTTTGGGCAGTAAGTCGCTGGCCAAAAGCCAGACCAGGATACTCGGATGATTTCTCAGCCACCGCACTTGGTCTCGGAAGGATTGCGAAATGAGGGCTATATCATCAGGGGTGATTATTCCTCCGTATTGGCGGTCGGTCGGCTTGCCTAAAAGATTTTCCCATTCCCACTCGCAGCTCCAACCAGCCAGGACCAGGATGCCATTTTCATCGCAAAGGTCATAAAAAGTCTGGCCAGTGCCCCAGAAACCTTCCAGGCGCAGCGCATTAAGATTTAGATGGCGAGCATAGAGGATTTCCTTGATAAGCTTCTTTGGTTTAACATTAAGGAAAATATCGTCCACCCAGCCTCCGCCCCTAATTAAAATCTGGCGTCCGTTAAGCCGGTAACCGCGATGACCGGCTTCGTTAAAATAATCTCTCACCTCTCTTATGCCGAAACGAACGACCCGCCAGTCAGAAGCTATTTCCGGCGCCTGGCCGAAGGGCAAGCGCCTCCCCTTTTGTTCGGGCTGGACTTGGCCTGGACCATTGTTGCTCAGATTCTCTTGCTGATACATCCATTTTTCTTCTCTTTCCCTTTGCTCCTCTATTTTTTTCTTTTTCTCCTGTCCGTCTTGTCTCTGTATATCCATGACCATCTCTTTCTGGCTTTGATTTCCTTTCTCCCACGACTCCCTCATCTCCCTTTCCGTATCTATCTCTATATCCCTCTTCGTGTCTCTCCCGTTTGTTATTACCTGTCCCCGCTTTTCTTTTTGATGTTCTGGACCTTTTTCTGTTGGCCGGGGTGGCGCCATTTTAAAGGAAAGAATAAGGAAATAAAGCTCAGGGCGGCCTAAATCAGGCGTCCACCACAGCCGAGGGTTTTTAATGACGAGTTGGGGATAGGAATCAGGAGAAAGAATCACTTTTTTTATTTCTTTTGGCCCAAGTTTTACTTCCTGAGAGACCTTCGCTGTTTCCATTTCCGCTTCTAAACGGCCGCTTATTGGCCGCTCGGAATTATTTTGCACCTCCGCGGAAATGACGAGCCGGGCTTCCTTCAAAGTAGCAGTATCCACGTAGGTCTCGACAAAGGGGTTTTTAATTGAAACTTCGCCGCTTAATCTAATTCTGGCCCCCCGCCATAAGCCCAGGCTTTTATCAGGCGGAGGCGGGTTCCAGTCAACAAAACCAATGGTTGGCTCCCCTTTGGCTGGCGGAATAACTTCGATGGCCAGGACGTTTCTTTCCCCGAACTTAGCGACCGCCGAAATATCGACTTCGAAGCGTCTGAAGGGACCGTAGATTGTCGAGGCATCAGCTATTTTCTGGCCGTTAAGCCAGACATTGGCGCGATAATTAACCCCATCCAGCTCTAAAATAGCCGTTCTTTGCCAGGGCAAGGCAGAAAGGAGGAATTCCGTTCGATACCACCAAGAGACCGAAAAATCCTCAGCAGGAATAGCTTCCAGATTACGGGCGAAAAAGACATTTCGGAAAACATTATTTTCGACCAGCGTTCCCAGCACCGTTGAGGGTACGACAGCCGGAAACCAAGTCTCCATCGAAACCCCCGGCTGCGAAAGAGCCTCGCCTACGGCCTTGAGTCGCGTTGAGGATTGAAGAAACCAGTTAGTCAAGCTTAAGGTCGTTTCCCCGATCTCCGCCTGGGGCGCAGTTCTTTGAAAGCGCGGGAGCTGGCCGCCCTTAAGCGATGAAGCCAGAAAAAGACTGGCTGTAAGTCCATGAATCAGGATAAATAGTTTTAAGCGTCGGACCGCCTCAGAGCTCATTATCGCCTCCTCCTTTTGATTATATTATCTTAGCTCGAAGAAAGTTTCCTTAATTTTAAATCAGAAAGGCGAGTTCAGCCGCCGCTGAGGAGCGCGAAGAATGGAGAGCATCGAAAACCTGAAGAGGAGCGAAGCCATTCTGGGCGCTTCATTGCCCAACCCACACAAGAGGGAAGAGCCTCGTTTTTTATTGCCCTTTGAAAGCGATTGAGGCAAAATTAGGCTTTTGGAAATAAATCATTTGTCAATGATTTTAGCCCGCTTCCTTCTGAGGAGGCATCGCTAATCCTAATAACTCGGTTCAAGAGGCCGGATGAAATGGGGAATCAAGTCGATTTAAAAGAGAAATTAACTCAGCGGCGGGTTGCCCTTTTGGTTTCCTGCCTTTCTTCCTTTTTGACTCCTTTCATGGGCTCAGCCACTAATTTGGCTCTTCCTTCCATCGGCCGGGAATTTCAAGCTTCAGCCATCCTTTTGGGCTGGGTAGCCACAGTTTATAGCCTGACGGCGGCTATGGTTCTGGTGCCGATGGGTCGAGTAGCTGATATTCAGGGTCGAAAAAAAATCTTTATCATCGGGGTCGCCATTCATACCGCCGGTTCTTTTCTGGCCAGTATCTCACCCTCGATGGCCCTACTTCTTTTAGCTCGCCTCATTCAGGGAATTGGCGCGGCGATGATCTTTGGCACGGGAGTGGCCATTCTCACCTCAGTTTTTCCGCCTCAGGAGAGAGGTCGAGCTCTCGGCATAAATGTTTCTTCCACTTACCTTGGTCTTACCTTAGGGCCAATCCTGGGTGGGGCCTTGACCCAGAGCTTTGGCTGGCGAAGCATTTTTCTTTTCAATGCGGGCATAGGGATAATCGCTTTCATCGTAGCGGTAAACAACCTGAAGGGAGAGTGGGCTGAGGCGCGGGGCGAAAAGCTCGACGGCCTCGGCTCGTTTCTTTACGGCGCAGCGCTCGCTTCTCTCATCTATGGCTTTTCCAAACTACCTAATTGGCTGGGGTTAATTTTAACGGGTATCGGCCTCGTTGGCCTTCTAGTTTTTATCCTCTGGGAGTCGAAAACTCCCTTTCCTCTCCTCAATTTCGGGCTTTTTCGTCAAAATCGGCTCTTTGCCTTCTCTAACTTAGCGGCTTTGATTCATTATTCGTCTACCGCCGCTGTCAGCCTGCTCCTTAGCCTTTATTTGCAGTACATCAAAGGACTAGATCCGAGAACAGCTGGTTTAACCTTAGTGGCCCAGCCAGTATTGATGGCTCTCTTTTCTCCCTTAGCTGGCCGAGCCTCGGATAAAATAGAACCCCAAGTAGTCGCTTCCATCGGCATGGCCCTTTCCAGCTTAGGCCTTTTTGGCTTGATTTTTCTGAGCGAACGAAGCTCTCTACCTACGGTCGTGGCCTCGCTCTGCTTTCTCGGTTTTGGTTTTGCCCTTTTTTCCTCACCCAACACCAACGCTGTTATGGGCTCAGTCGAAAGAAAGTTCTACGGGGTTGCTTCCTCAACCTTGGCTACGATGCGCCTTGTCGGCCAAATGATGAGCTTAGGCACAGTGATGATTCTTTTTTCTCTTTTTATCGGCCCCCGACCTATTTCACCTCCTTTTTATCCCGCCTTTATGCGCAGCGCCCAGGCCGGTTTTGTCATTTTTTCCTTTCTTTGCGCTCTGGGCGTCGCCGCTTCCTTGGCTCGGGGCCGCCGGCCTAATCAATCTAGTGCTGGCTAAAGAGGGTTCGGAAAAGTTCAAGGAAGGCTTAAGAAACTTATTGCTTTTCAGGACCAAGATAGAAAGCAAATAGCCAGCTTGAAATTAATAGGCTATTTATTAAGCAAAAGTGCTCTTTCTAAATAAAAAGCTAATTAGCCTGGTTCTCTCCCATTTTATCTGGGCTGGTTTGAGGGCTAAGTTCGGGAGGGCAGAAATGACCATTGAAGGTTTAGCCTTTATTCTCTTTTTCTCAATTGTTTTAATTTTTCTCCTAACGGTAGGCGGCTTTATCGATATCGGCGACACTGGAAAATTGCTTGGGCGGGTGAAGGTATTTAGCCAGAAATTGGTAGATTTTCAACCTGATTTCCTTGGCTTTTTTGGTATCGAGCCGGTCGAAGGAATGGCCGCCAGGCAAATCCTGGAAGACCTCGTATTCAAACTGTTTACCCGCGGCTTTTAAGGCCTGGATGAGGTGTTCAACCTCAAGGTAATTAACATCTTCATCGTTGGTGTTCGTATGAATCAAAAGGGGCGTCTGCAGTTTAGGCGCGTTCCAGACAGGGGAGCGCCTCTTATACTCGCCGACGTTTTCTTCGGCTGTCTTGCCCAGGTGATAATCGGCCGAAAAGAGGTCACGGTAAGACTGGCTTTTATAACCCATCCGGGCAACGAGGTCGCTCACTGGAACGCCCGCAAAGCAAACTTTATAATCTTTGGGATGGTCGAAGACAGCCATCAAAGCGATTAAGCCTCCATGGCTCCACCCGACTATGCCCACTCGGTCAGGGTCTACGAACTCATAGTTTTCGACCATAAACTTTCGACTCGCATCCACATCCTCCACTTCCAGCCCGCCGTAATCTATTCTTTCATAAAAGGACTGACCGTAGCCGGTGCTCCCACGATAATCTGGGGCCACGACAATATATTGCTGAGCTAACATTTCTTTTACGATATGGGTGTGATAGGTCGTGAAATTAGCGTGAACTCCGCCATGCGGCAGGACAATAAGAGGATATTTTTTTTGATAATCAAGACCTTTGGGAATAAAAATATACGACCAGAACTTAACAGGATTGCCCGCTCCCTGGCCAGTGGGGTTTTTTTCTTTCCAGGGGGGTGGTCCGGTGAGGAAGACTTTATCGACAAAGGCATAGTTTCCTAACCGGGAGTACCACAAAACATCATCTATCTCTTTCTCCAGGACATCAAGTCGATGCTGCAACGTTTCATTGATTCTTCTGAGCTGACGGATAGTTTCATTTTCTGTTTGCGCGGCTTGAGCCAAGGCATTTTGACTTAACATAATAAAAATGAGAGGAAAAAGAAGCCAGGTTTTTGGCCGCATCTTACACCTCCCTTGTTAATAATTTTTGTTTGGGCATAGTAAAATAGACAAAAAGAAGCTGTCAAGCCGAGGAACTGTTGCCTAAAAGTTTGCCTTAAATAGTTCATCGCGGCGGCTCGAGGAGTTGGTTAATTATTTTCGGGTCGCAAGATATTGAAAATCCGCTTCAAGATTAGTTAGCAAGATGAAGAGCCGGTTATTAATAGAAAGGGAAGAAAAGGGAGGCTTTTCACCGCAATTAATTCTTATTCGCCTCCTGCTTCGTTGGGGTCGATGGGCTCATCACTTCCTTAATCTTAGAATGGCTCGGTATTATTTTGAGTTAGCCGGGAAATTTTTTTCGCTCTTCGGCCGAGGTCCCGCCGAAAAAATAAAAATTAACGGCCTTAAAGCCGAAATCCTTGGCCATAGGCCTGAGTATAAATATCTTAATCAAGCCGAAAGATTAATTTTTTACTTGCATGGCGGCGCCTTTGTGAGCGGCTCACCGCAGACCCACCGCCATTTAATCCAGAGAATAGCCCGCGAGGCTCAAGCCGTCGCTCTGTCGATTGATTATCGTTTAGCACCTGAATTCCCTTATCCGGCAGCCTTAGAAGATTCTTTCCTTGCCTATTGCTGGTTGATTGACCAGAAATTTGAGAGTGGCCGAGTCGCCCTTGTCGGAGATTCGGCAGGCGGTGGCTTAGCTGTGGCGTTGGTCCAGAGGTTAGTCGTTGAAGGCTTACCTCTTCCTGCCTGTGTCTGTCTTCTTTCGCCCTGGGTCGATTTAACCTGTTCTTCGGAAGCCTATTTGACCAGGCCGCGGGGAGACCCGATGGTGAGCCAGAAAATGGCTCTGGAAAGAGCCCGGTTGTATGCCGGAAAAAGAGACTTAACTAACCCTTGTGTTTCTCCCCTTTATGGAAGTTTCTGGGGCTTTCCTCCCCTTTTTATTCTCGTCGGGAGCGACGAAGTTCTTTATGACGATGCCTACAGATTAGCTCAGAAGGCTTCTCAGTCTGGGGTTAAGGTGCAACTTGAAGTCTGGGCCGGGATGTTTCATGTCTGGCCTTACCTTTTTCCGCTTTTATCCGAGGGCCGCCAAGCCTGCCATCGTTTAGGTCTTTTTATCCGTCAGGCCATTCCCCGGCGCATTATTGTTTAAACGCCACAAGTTGGAAGATAAATAATTAGTTTTTATTTTGGATAATGGCAAGATGAGTAAAGCAAAATATTTGCTGGAATTTGGGCCAAAAAAGGAATATGCTGAGAATGAAGACGCAAGCCATAAAGGAAAAGCATAAGGCTAGTCTTAAGGAGGATTAATGCCAGCAAAAAAAAGAAAAAATAATGAGCCTAAAAATACAGCCCAATCTCCCAAGGATGTCCGCGCTTTAGAAAGAACGAGTTTTGAGGTCAGTTTGCTCCTTCGGGACAGAGAATTTGCCTCCAAAGAGGAAGTCCGTCGCTATATCGAAAATATTCTTTCCTCTGGTCAACCTTTTAGCTTCGAAAAAAGAACCCCACTGGAAAAAGCCCAGAGTATGATGTATGACGCCTTTGAATCGGAGGGGAAGGAAAGAATCAGGTTAGCCAAAGAAGCTCTCAAGGTATCACCTGATTGTGCTGATGCTTATGTGCTCCTGGCTGAGGAAACCGCTAATTCTCTTCAGGAAGCTTCCGCCCTTTATGAACAGGGGGTAAAAGCAGGGGAGAGGGCGTTGGGAAAAGAAGTTTTTGAGGCGGACGCCGGGCATTTCTGGGGAATTGTCGCCACCCGTCCCTATATGAGAGCCAGGGCTGGCTTAGCCCAGTGCCTGTGGATGATGGGCGAAAGAGCCCAAGCCATTGACCACTTTGAAGACCTCTTACGGCTTGACGCCGTAGACCACCTCGGTTTGCGCCATGCCCTCATTCAGTGTCTTCTTGAGGAGGGTCGAGATAAAGAAGCCCTGAACTTGCTCGACCGCTATCCTGAGGATAAATCAGCCACTTGGGCTTATTCTCATGCCCTGCTTCATTACCGTAAGTCAGGCGAGGGCAAAGAGGCTGAACAGTCCTTGCGACGGGCGCTCGAGGCTAACCCTTATATACCCTTCTATCTTCTCGGCCTCTGGGAGCTTCCCGATGAATTGCCGTCAAGCATAGAGCGAGGCGATGAGAGTGAGGCTATCATCTACGCGGTAGAAAGCTGGCGTTCCTGGGAGAAGACACCCGGCGCGCTCGAATGGCTGGCCCGGATTTTAATGCAGCGTATTCAATAGGGAAAGTAGCCACTAATAAAACAATCTTTGATTTTTACCCCAGAGCAACATGCAGCGTTACCTCCTTCCAGCCCTCGTTGCCGCCAATGGCCTTTTGATCGTGGCCGGCTGGGTGATGGCCGTGGTGGCTTATCCCCGACTGCCTTCGCCTCTACTTCTCTGGATAAACCTTTTGGGACAGCCGCTCCTGTGGCTAAAAAAAAGTCCTGCTTTCTTTCTCTATCCTCTGGCTCAAGTTGGCTTGTCCGGCCTTTTCATATTTGCCTCGCTTTCCCCGCGGATACCGGCGAGTATAGATGACGAGAAGCTTCGTCAAAAGCTGCGCTATCTTTGGAAAGAGCAGGCTTGGACAGCCCTGATTTTTTTTAACCTGATCCTGATTCATCTCCAGCGCAGCTTAATTTTTCTTTCCCACGGCCTCGAGGAAGGCCTTAACCCCGTTTATTTTTTAATTCTTTTCGTCTTTCTCTTTTTTCTAATACCCGCTTATCGCCTCCGAGCCCGGATAGAACTATCGGCTAAAAGATAAGATGTCAGCGACTAACTCGAAAAGACAATTATGCCTGCTTATTCCAAATGCGGCCGAATTCTTTGATTAGCAAGCTCGATCATTGGCCCCTCCATTTCAAAATCCTTTTAAAGCAGCGACTGAGCTTAGGGGCCGTGACGGGTGGTGATTCCTGGGAGGAAGGCCCTGGATAATTAAAGCCTGGCTGAGCGGGTTAAAGCTATTCTAGAGCTTCGGACCAAAACTGTAAGACCCACTAATAACTTAAGGCATCGTCTTTTATTTTGGGTTGTTCGGGTGCTTGGGCCCAATTCTTTCGGGCTTGACTTTTCTCGAAGCGATGACTAATTTTGCTTTAGGGGAAGGAAGATATGGGGAGGATAAAATGAGCCCTCAACGCCAACCAGATTTAGAAAAGGTCCGGGTTGAACTGGAGCGTCTAAGAGAAGAAATCAGAAAACATGATTACCTTTACTACGTCAAGGGAGAGCCGATTATTTCTGATTATGAGTATGACCAGCTTTACCGGCAGTTGCTTGAATTAGAAAAGCAATTTCCGGAACTGATTACCCCTGATTCACCCAGCCAACGGGTGGGAGGGGCTCCTTTAGAAGGCTTTGAGACGGTGGCTCACGACCCGCCAATGCTTTCTCTGGATAATGCTTACGATGAAGGGGAGGTTCAGGCTTGGGAAACGCGGTTGCGCAAGGCCTTGGGTGGGAAAATAGAGTACATGGCCGAGACCAAGATTGACGGCGTAGCTATTTCCCTTGAGTATGAAGACGGTCTTTTGGTGAGGGGCTCAACTCGGGGAGATGGTTATACCGGAGATGATATTACAGCTAACCTGAAGACAATCCATGATATTCCTCTGAGGCTCAATAACGCTCCCCGCGGCCATTTAGAGGTCCGGGGTGAGGTTTATATGACCAGGGAAGGCCTGGCCAGGCTGAATAAGAAGCGGGAGGCAGAGGGGCTCGCTTTGTTTGCTAATCCTCGCAACGCGGCCGCCGGGACCTTGAAACTCCTCGACCCTCGAGAGGTGGCTAAGCGTCAGCTTCATGCTTGGCTTTATTACATCATTTCCAGGGTTCCCGGGATAGAAACTCAGGAGAAGGCTTTGGAAGCTTTAGAGCGTTGGGGATTTCAGGTTAATCCCCAACGGCGTCTTTGCCGCAACTTAGATGAGCTTTTCCGTTTCTATCGCCAGGTGGAAGCGGTGCGGGAGAATTTGCCTTATAACATCGACGGGTTGGTGGTCAAAGTTAATGACCTTAGAGCTCAGGAAAGGTTGGGGGCAACAGCCAAGGCCCCGCGCTGGGCGATTGCTTTTAAATTCAAGGCCGAACAAGCGACAACCAAAGTAGAAAGCATCGAATGGTCCGTGGGCCGGGCGGGCTCGATTACTCCCGTGGCTAATTTAAGCCCGGTTTTGCTGGCCGGGACCACGGTAAAGCGAGCCGGCCTTTTTAATCCCGAAAGGGTAGCCGAGCTTGATGTCAGAGAAGGTGATACGGTAATCGTGGAAAAAGCCGGCGACATTATCCCTTATATTCGGGAAGTCAATTATGCTTTAAGACCAGCGGGGATTAAGCCGGCCAAGCCGCCAACCAGATGTCCCGCCTGCGGCTCTCCCTTGGTTAAAGAGGAAGGAGTAGTAGGTTTATTCTGCCGCAACTGGGAATGCCCTATTCAAGTGCGAGGCCGGCTTGAGCTCTGGGCCTCCCGGGGTGCCATGGACATTGAAGGGTTAGGAGAAAAAGTAGCGGCGGTGCTTTATAAAGAGCTGGGTGTTCGCGACCCGGGTGACCTTTATTTCTTGAAACCAGGATGCTTAGCTTCGTTGCGCGGTTTTGGGGAGCTTTCCGAGAGCAATCTTTTAAGGGCGATTGAAAAATCAAAGGAAAAGGGGCTGAGCCGGGTTTTATACGGGTTGGGAATTCCCAACGTGGGTTCAGAAACGGCGGCTCTTCTGGCTAACCATTTTGGCTCAATCGATAAGCTTCTGGCCGCCTCGAGGGAAGAAATTGACGAAATTCCAGGCATCGGCGAGAAGGTGGCTTATGAAGTCTATAATTTTTTCCGACGCAAGGAGGTTAAGAACTTAATCGCCAAGCTCAAAAAAGCCGGGTTAAAACTGGAGGAGGTGGCCAAAGAAGTTGTTGGCCCTTGGACTGGGATGACCTTTGTAATTACGGGGACTCTGCCTTCGATGAGTCGGGAAGAAGCCCACGAAGCTATCAGGGCTCGAGGCGGAAAACCGATGGACAGCGTCTCCAGCAAAACCTCCTATTTAGTGGTAGGTGAGTCCCCGGGCTCAAAACTGGCCAAGGCAGAGAAATTGGGGGTTAAAATAATCACGGCGGCTGAGTTCGAAGCCATGTTAGCTAAAACCCCTGTTCCTTAATTAATAAGGCTCATCTCTAAAACTTCAAGTTATGATTCTGCCTTAAAGCTGATCCTCCTTTATTAATAATCCGATAGGGATTATAAAAAAGAAGCGGCCTTGGCTAAAATCTAAACCATCTTAAGAAAAGGAGCAGTTGGGGTTAAATGGGAGACGGCTATTATCAGTAATCAAGGATGATGGCCGACATAACTTTAACCCCAATCGGAATACTTTTTTCATCGGCAATAAAAGTTGGCGAATGGACTGAGGTTTTTTCCACGGATTCTGGAACCACCCCTAACCAAAGCATAACAGAGGGAATCTCGCGGGCAAAATAACTGAAATCTTCGCCGCCCATGCTGGGCTTATCCTCCTGGACAAATTGTTTGCCGCCAAGGACGCGCTCGACTGTGGGCAGAATGCGCTTCATTAGCTGGGGGTCGTTGCGGAGAGAAGGGGTGCCGATAAAATAATCAAGTTTATAAGAAGCATTAGCGGCCTCACAGACGTTTTTAATGACCCTTTCTATTTTCTCCTTGACATTGAGCCGATGCTGCTCTCCGTAGGTGCGAACCGTTGCCTTTAATTCGGCCTTATCGGGAATAATATTGCGAGCGGTGCCAGCATGAAAAGAGCCGACGGTGATTACAGTGTCATCGTGAACATCAATTTCTCGGGAAACCATGACTTGGAGGGCTGTAACAACCTGGGCGGCAACAACAATCGGGTCGACGCAGGAATCAGGGTCTGAACCATGTCCTCCTTCGGATTCGATGACGAGGTCAAAACCGTCGACATTCGCCGCGGCATATTCCGGAGCATACTTAATTATTCCCGCCTTCGCTGTATCCTCCACATGGAAAGCAAACATGGCTTCTGGCTTTAAATCTTTAAAGAGTCCGGCTTTCAACATTTCGGAAGCGCCGTCGCCATATTCCTCTGCGGGCTGGGCGACAAAAAGAACAGTGCCCTTTAACTCTGATTTTAGCTCGGAAAGAACATGAGCCACGCCCAGCAAAATAGTCGTATGGATATCATGGCCGCAGGCATGCATTATACCCACTTCCTGGCCATTAAAGACCGCCCTTTCTTTGGAGCTGAAGGGAAGTCCTGTCTCTTCGGTAATAGGTAAGGCGTCCATGTCGCCGCGCATGGCGAGTATCGGCCCTTTTTTCTCGCCGCGAAGAATTCCCAAGACGCCTGTCCCGGCAATTCCTGTTCTTACCTCCAGCCCGAGTTTTTGAAAATAGGAAGCGACAATGCCGGACGTTCTTTTCTCCTGGAAGGAAAGCTCAGGATGGGCGTGAAGGTCGCGGCGAATCTCCACGAGGCCGGGGGTTATTTTCTGGACAATGCCTTCGACCCGGTCATCCAAGGGCCCTTTCCTGGCTTGCCTTTCAGGAAAACTGAATATAAAGATGGGAAGAAAGAAAAGGGCGAAAAATTTTGGCTTTTTCCGCATGTTTATCATCTCCCTCTAAAAATTCGTGACATAATGCTGATTTCCTATTTTTTAGTTTTCTTCTATTTCTTAGGGGCTGATTTGAAGGTTAAGTCCGGCATGACTGAAGTGAGCCCTTTTTTAGGGGGGCCAGGAAAACCAGGGCTAATTGGTCTTTCTTTTCTCCAACCTGGAAGCATTTCTTTAATGGGTCAATTCGCTTTATGACCGGATGGACTCTTACCCGCCGAACTAACAATAAATCCAACCTCATTTTCCTGCGATGGCAACAACAGAAAAGACAATTTCTCGTTTTCTTCTCTTCTTAAACCCGTGAATATCTCTGATTTTTTGGATATTCATTCTCTCCAGGCAAAAGCTGGTTCGATTCTGATTAAGGCAGAGGATACCAGCGCTCCTTCCAAGCAATTTTTTTGCTAAAAAGCGACAGGCGAAAAGAATTGACCAAAATAAGAAGCGCTAAGCTCACAGAAAACGGATGAAAAAGAACCCAGAGAAGCCCGGTCCCGAATCTTTCGGCGAGAATAATTCTAGTCAAGCTGATGAGGATTACCTGAAGCAGCGGGAGCGCCGCTAAATGGGCTTGAGACAAGCCATCAACAAGAGCTAAATAGGGATGGATAAAAAGAAAATAACATACCAGGATAATCGCTAATAATTTTAGGGGCGTGCCTTTGATGGCTTCGTAGGAGTTTTTAGAAAAACCAGCCCACAGCTCCTGAAAGCAAGTGTAGAAGCGGATGCGGAAAAAATGACTGCCGTCGATAAGCGTGATTTTTTCTTTCTGCTTGCTTACTTGACGAGCCAAGGCAATGTCGTCGACTATGTTTTCTCTGATGGCCTCGTGTCCACCACAAGCCTTATAAACGCGGCGGGGCAGGAGAAGAAAAGGCCCAAGGGCTGCGGGGAAAGAACGCCCCTTTCGCCGATTTAGTTTAAAAAATGGGATGAGCGAGACAAAAGCCAGCGGAATAATCGGCATATAAAGCCTCTCCGACCACGTTTTGGCTTCCAATTCCGGCAGAGCACTGAGGAGACCTGAGCCGTGTCGAAGGGCCGAGGCCACTGCGTGCTTTAAGGCGCTCGACCGATGAAGCGTGTCAGCGTCGGTAAAAAGAAGAATCTCTCCCCGCGCCAAACGGCTAAGCTGGTAGCAAGCCCAGTTTTTTCCTGTCCAGTGGGCCGGTAGCTCCTCGCCATGTACCAAGCGAAGGCGAGGCTGATTAGCGGCCAGCTCTTCCAGAAGCGACCAGGTCTTGTCGGTTGAGCCGTCGTCCATCACGATAATCTCAAAATCGGGGTAATCCTGCCCCAACAGAGAGGAAATTAGCTGACGTATATTCTTTTCCTCATTCCTGACAGGGACAAGGATGGAAACAAAGGGCCAATCCACTTTTGAGGGAGAAGGGGGGTCAGGTGTTATTCTCCTGAGATTAATAATAGTATTTAGGAAAAGAGCCAGCAGGATTAGAAAGATAAGGTTATCAACAGAAATCATGATTTGTTCCAGCCGGTCTGAGCCTTGATTCTTTTCATGTAGGGCTCGTCCAGCAGCCGTTTTAGACCCAGGAAACAAAGAAGGGTCAAAAGCAGGCCGACATCAACCCAGCTTTTGTGGAAAAGGAAGAACCAGAGAACCGGGAGAAGAGCCAGGCCGGGAGCAACGGCATAATGGAAATCATGGAAGATTAAAAAGCCCAGGCCCATGACCACTCCAGAAATTACCAAGGCTAAAGGGGAGAGGGCGAAGATAAAGCCCATAGCTGTAGCCGCGCCCTTTCCGCCCCGACCCTTTAAAAAAAGAGGAAAGGCGTGACCGATAACAGCCGCCAACCCTAAGGCCCAAATCCACGGCGACTTGATTTGCAGAATCTGGCCCAGGCCCCAGGCAGCCAAACCCTTAGAAACATCCAGGGCTCCCGCCAAAAGGCCATAGCCCTTGCCTACCGTGTGCCAGACATTGCGAGCGCCGACATTTCCTTCCCCTGCCTGCCTGAGGTCAAGGCCTTTGGCTCTTTTGGCGATGAGATAAGAAAAAGGTACAGAACCAACAAGATAACTCGCCACGCACCCCAGGATAACGAGCCACATCTCCCGATACGCTCCGAGTCATATTAGAACAGAATATTTTTTAAAGAGTCAATAAATAAAAAAGAGTCGGCTCTTCAAAAAAATGGCTTGTGTTTTAGATTTAGATATTAGATTTAGATAAGAGAAATTGTTTTTTTAAAAACCTGATATTGCGCCCAAGGAAATCGAGTCCCTAATCCCAAAGGCGAAAATCTTGGCCGGGATTGGTTTAAAGAGGCATCAAGCAGGGTTCAAAATTGCAGTTGGTTGAAAAAAAGGAGAGGCTTTGATAAGTTAGACCTGATGAAAAAGGTTATCAGGCTTGTTCCGCTTAAAAAATCCGAATCTTTCGATTTCGATGACTGGCTGCGGGGCTCGCCGGCTGAAAGGCTGGATACGCTTCAATACCTTAGGGAAATGTTTTATGATTTGAAGCATGAGAGTCGAAAAGGATTACAGAGAGTTCTTAAAGTTACTCGGCGAAAAAAGAGTTAAATACCTGATTGTGGGGGGATATGCCTATGCTTATCATGTCGAGCCCCGCTATACAAAGGATATTGACATTTTTGTTGAGCCGACTGAAGCGAATGGAGCAAAAATAATCGCCGCCATCGCCCAATTCTGGGGAACAAAGCCTGAGCTTAAGCCTGCCGATTTTGTCCGCCGCGAGATAATAATCCAACTGGGGATAGCGCCAGTGAGGATTGACCTCATTACCTCATGTGCCGGGATTGAATTTCGGTCAGCCTGGAAAAAAAGGATTAAGGCGAAATACGGGGATATCGATGTTTTTTTTATCTCCCTTGAGGACTTGATCAAAAACAAAAAGGCGCTAGGCCGCGACAGAGACTTACTTGACGTTAAGTATCTCGAGAAAATTAAAAAGGCGAAACAGAAAAGGAAGCAAATTTAGGTTAGAGAATCCATTAATAAACTTGTTTAAAAGAGAATAAATTTCTGCTTCCCAGGAGGGGACAATAATTAAGCTGATTCTCGAGAAAAAGGTTGGTGGGCGATGCAGGATTCGAACCTGCGACTTCTACCGTGTGAAGGTAGCACTCTACCTCTGAGTTAATCGCCCAGCCTGATAATATTTTGACCAAACCAGGGCTAAAAGTCAATTTAACCCTGAGCTGTCTAATTTCTGGCCATCCTTAAAAAACGCTTTCAAACCGCCCTTTTTGATTTATTACCTTTTGGCTCATCTTAATTTCAGGCGGGCAAAAAAGAGCGCTTTTCGAAGGCCATAAAGAAACTTCAAGCCAGAGGTGTTTATCCTCCATAATTCCTTTATAGCGCTGAATATTTGAATAACAATATAATAAGAAAGCATCCTTCTGGCAAAAGAGAGGTGTTTCCTTGACACAAAGAAAGCAATCAATTTATACTGAAATCAATGGGGATCAAACGCTGTCCCTACTGCCGAGCCTTGATTGAGGAAGGGGAGATGTATTGCCGCAATTGCGGCACCCAACTTCTTTTTCCAGAGGACGAGGAAATTGAAGAAGATATGCCAGGAGAAAAAATATTCCTGGAAGAAGAAGAGGAAGGAGTAGAGACACCGGAGGAAATTGCGGTGGTTGAAGAGGAGCAAGAAGAGAAATTTGAAAGGCAAAGAGAGGGCAGTTTGAAGGACCTCGAAGAAGAGGCTGGCGGAAAAAGAAAAATTAAAAGAAAAGAGGAAAAGGCCAGGTTTGAGAAGCGGGCAGACCGGGAATGGAGAAAAGAAAAAGAGCCGAAAGAAATAGAAATTGAGGCTGCGGAAGAACAGGCGATAAAAGAAAAATATGTTTTGGAGGAAGAAATGGCAGTTAAGCCAGGCCGTCATCCCAAGCTAAGGCCGGAAGAAGAAAGGGCCTTAAAGGAGCAGCGTGAACCGGAAATTCCCCCGCCCCAAGAAATATTGGAAGAGGCGAGCCCTGAAGAAGAGACCGAAGAAATAGAAATTTCAGAAGCCTCCCAGGAATCATTCGAGTCCAGCCTTGACGAGCTCCGCAGAACTCTGGATTTCTCTACCGAAGAGCTTGACCGGTTAACCCGTTCGGTGGATGAGGCGCGGCAAGAAGTTGAAGAATTTCTGCTTTCTTTAAAAGAAAAAGCAGAAATTAAAAAAGGCGAGGGAAAAAAGACCGAGGATGTCGAGACAGAAAAGGAAGTCGAGGCGGAAATGGGAAATGAAGCAGAAATAGAAATGGAGGAGGAAATTGACACCGGCTCCGAAACAGAAGAGATAGAACAGCAAGAAGCGGAGTTGACGACTCGAGTCGAAGGTGACCTTCCGCCCTGGGCTGAAGCCATTCGCGACCGGGTCGAAGGCGAGCCCAGCGCCTGGGCGGACCTTTCGCCGGTAACGCCACAAGGGTTTTCTTTCCAAAAAGAAGGAAAAATAAAGATAGAAGAGGTTAGCCAAGGTGAACCCGAAGATTCTGGCGCCTTAACTTCGGCCGGTGAAAAAAAGCCCTCTTGGAAGGTAGATTCTGGCGTCGGTTTGCCGGAAAAGCCCGGACAACAGCCGCTGCCCTTTGGGTTGGAACGACAGGAGGAACCAATGCCCTGGGAAGAGGAGGAAGCAGGAGTCAGGCGAAGCCGCCCGGCTGGGGAAAGAAGGAAAGAGTTTATTAAGCAAGAGAGGATGGAAGTAGGAGAAACGGAAGAAGACCAGGGAGAGGAACCAGAATCAGAAGAAGAAATGGTGGAAGCTCAAGCGCCTGAGACGGCAGTTTCGCTGCCTTCTCGGTCCTTTAAAACCTGGCTTAAAGCTAAAATATTTGATTTTATTTTTATTGGCCTTTTTTGGCTGGTGGCTTTTGTCTTGGCCGCTCGCCTCATTGCCTGGCCTTTTTTCAGCCTGGTCGCCGCTTGCCTGCCGCAGGCAATCGCGCTCTTCTTAATACTCTTGGCTGGCTATATTTTTTTGTTTCGGTTCTTCATCGGTGAAACCCTCGGCGACCAGCTCTTCTCGGCAAAGGACTAATTTGACGACTGAAAGCAGAATTCGGCCCCCAAAAAACGCTGTCGAGCTAACTCGTTAGCCGCCACCTCTTCGGGGCTTCCTGAGACCAAAACCTCGCCCTCGTCAATGATATAAACGCGGTCGCAAATTTGAAAAGTATCGTGGACGTTGTGGTCGGAAATAACGACTCCGATTCCTTCTTCTCTCAAGTTGATGGCGATTCTTTGTAAATCAAGAATAGTTAAAGGGTCAACGCCAGTAAAAGGTTCATCCAGAAGCAAGAATTTGGGACTGAGGGTTAAAGCCCGGGCAATCTCTAATTTCCTCTGTTCTCCGCCCGAAAGAGTGTGAGCTCCCTGCCGCCGCAACGCGGTAAGGTTGAAGCGAGCCAATAATTCTTCTAAGCGAGCCTTTTTTTGTTGGCGAGTCATGGGCCGCAGCTCGAGAACGAGTCGCAGGTTATCCTCTACTGAGGCCCGGAGAAAGACCGAATTTTCCTGAGGAAGATAGACAAGGCCGGCTAAGGCGCGCTTGGGACTGGGCAAACCCGTTATATTCTGGCCGTCGAGGCTAACTTGGCCACTGTCTGGTCTAATAAGGCCAACGAGCATCTGGAAAGTGGTTGTCTTGCCCGCCCCATTCCGGCCGAGAAGGCCGATAATCTCGCCGCTTTTGAAACTGAGGTCAACAGCGCGCACTACCGCCTTTCCTCCATATATCTTGGTCAATTTCTCAGCCTCAAGAATCGCCATGGCTCATCTTCTCCCCTCCATGCTAAGCGGAAGAATTGGGTTAGTCAAGGAGATAAGAATCTCTCGCTTTATTCAGGAAATAGAGCTCTAAAATTAATGTTTAGTGATTAATATTTAGTTAAAGCAGAATGATACTAATAAAAGATCATTTTGTTAATAAATTACGGCAGAAGATGGAGGGAAATGATAAGATTTATAATGGAAGCGGGAAGAGCGTTGAAGGGCTGTTAATTATCCAACAGCCGCAACGAAAAGAGAACTAATTCCGCTAAAGCCTAAACTAATGCCAATAAACGAAAAGTTGCCACCTGCGGTAGAGGAGAATAGAGAGACCCTTCCTGGTTCTGTTCACAGGGTAGTCATCAGCGCTTCCCGTCGGAGTGACTTGGTGGCTCATTTTCCGGAATGCTTAGCTAAGGTTCTGGCAGCGGAAAAAGTGAGCCTGTTTAGCCGCTATCGCCACCCCAGAGAGGTTTGTCTTCAGCCCGAAGGGGTTCACACTCTGGTCCTCTGGTCTAAGGACTTCACCCATCTGCTCCAGAATAAGGCCGGTCTTCGCGATTTGACCCAAAAATATAGCCAAGTTTTCTTCCATCTGACCATAACTGGATTAGGCGGAACCCCGGCCGAAAGACATGTTTTGCCACCTCATCGAGCCCTGGAACAGCTAAAACCCCTGCTGGCTCTGGCCGGCTCGGCCGAACGCCTGAGCCTTCGCTTTGACCCCGTAGTTTATTGGTGGGAAGGTAAAACTTTAAGGAGCAACCTGGAGTTTTTTCCGTTTTTAGCCCGGCAGGCGGCTACCTGCGGTCTTCGCCGGGTTATTTTCAGTTTGGCTCAATGGTACCCCAAAGCTAAAAGACGAGCCGCGCGAGCCGGTTTCCCCTTTTTCGACCCGCCAGAGGAGGAAAAGCTCGCCACGGCTGAAAAGTTGAGCCAGGTGGCTGCCTCTTTCGGGCTTGAACTTTATACCTGCGCCCAAGCCTTTTTAACTAAAGTGTCTGGAATTAAGCCCTCGGCCTGTATTGACGGGCGTTTTCTTCAAGCTATTCATCCTACTCGGGCCGAAGTTTCTTGGAAGAAAGACAGGTCGCAGCGGCCGGAATGTAATTGTACGGAATCAATCGACATTGGAAGCTACAGCCAGTCCTGTCCCCATAGCTGTCTTTATTGCTATGCTAATTCTCAGGTTTAATATTCAGATGCCAAAGGCGAGTCTTTCGGCTAAGGAGCGAGGCAGCTTAGAAGCCAAAATTTTTTGCTGCGTTCGGACCACGTCGTACTTGACCCGAAAAAGGCTGAAAGTGTGGTCCTGACTATCATAAATTCCGCAAGAAGCAAGGGGATTGCGGTCGCGAGGCTGACCCACCGAACCCGGGTTTATCAGGTAGCGAAGTTTTGGTTCAAGATGGACCTCGGCATTCCCAACCAGTATTTGCCCCTCAATATAACCAGGCCGCACGGCATAAATAACGGGAAAATGAGTGTGGCCAAAGAAACCGATTTTGGTTCGCAGATAACGAAAGGCCTCGGCGGCGTCAAACTCGCCAAAAATATAATAATCCTCGTCAAAGGGAGAACCATGACAAATAGTCAGCGACCGATGAACTTTTTGCGGTCCTTTTTTTATGGTGCTCAGGAATTGCTTGGCTTCAGGTTTTATCCGGCTTCTGGTCCAATGGATGGCCGCCGCGGCCACCGGGTTAAACATGTTGGTTGACTCGAGGCCAGCAACCGCCTTGTCATGGTTGCCGCGGACCAGGCTGAGCGGTTTGAGTTCAGCCATCATTTCGATGACCTCGTTCGGGGAAGCCGCATAACCAACTAAATCTCCCAAAAAAAGATAATGGTCAATTTTTTTTGTCCGAACGAATTCGAGTACGCTGCGCAGGGCCTCCAGATTGCTATGGATGTCGGCAAAAATTAGGTAACGCATCCTCTAACTCGGAGATAAAGTCGATGGGCTAAATAGGAGCTACGAACCAGAGGCCCGGCCATAACCCCTAAAAAGCCCAGGGCCTCGGCTTCTTTTTTTAAATCAGCCAGTTCTTCTGGAAGATAATACTTGACCACCGGCAACTGGTGCGGCGTTGGTTGTAGGTATTGACCGATGGTCAATAAATCGCAGCCCGCGGAGAAAAGGTCGAGCAGAGTCTCGCGGAGCTCCTCCCTTGTTTCACCCAGTCCGACCATCAAACCAGATTTAGTGATAAACCCGGCCTTTTTGGCCGTTTCAATTACCCGCAGAGAGCGACAGTAGTTAGCTTTTTCCCGACCGAGCCGAGGATAAAGAGGGGCGGGAACTTCCACGTTATGGCCTAATACGTCAGGTTTTGCCGCCAATACGACCTCCAGAGCTTCCGCTGAACCTTGAAAATCAGGCACCAGCACTTCGACCTTGACTGACGGCGCAAGCTGGCGAATTCTTTCGATGGTCGAGGCGAAAACAGAAGCTCCGCCGTCATCGAGGTCGTCCCTCGTGACGGAAGTGATGACGGCGTGGCGGATCTTAAGAGAGGCCACCGCCTCGCCGACTCGGCGTGGTTCTTCAGGGTCGGGCGGCCAGGGTTGACCTTTTTCTACCGCACAGAAACCGCAGTGGCGAGTGCACCGAGCACCCAGGATGAGGAACGTTGCTGTCCCGGCACTCCAGCAAGCCGAGCGGTTAGGACAGCGGGCTTGTTGACAGATTGTATTTAACTTGTTCTGGCGGAGCTGGGAAACGACTTCAGAGTAATTATTTCCGTCTGGGAGCTTGATTTTAAACCAATCGGGCTTCGATATAGCCATCCGCTCTTTGCTGTCTACCTCAGGTCTGCAGGGAAGAAGAGGTGAATATTGGGGAGCGTCTCAATATTCCATTTCGCGCTCTCGTTTTAAGCGCCGGCGCATTCTTTTGCGGGCCTGAGCTTCCTTCATCCGGCGTCTTTCCCCGGGCTTAAAATAGACTGAATGTTTCTTGATTTCCTTGATAATGGCTTCTTGCTGAACCTTTCTCTTAAACCTCTTGAGAGCGCTTTCTAAGGATTCGCCCTCTTCAACGATAACAAAGGCCAAATTTATTCACCTCCTCTCGGATAGCAAAGCAATTTATAACCGATTCCGCTTCTTATGTCAACCTGATGCTGGCTTGAGAAAGCCAAAAAATCCTCGGGCTCCATTGGGCTAAAAGATGGGTTCCGGTTTAACCTCGTAACCGGCCAACTTAATGCAGCTGCGAGCGGCTATTAGCATGGGCTCAAGAAGCGGCACGCGCAGGTCTTCAGGCTTGAGGACAAGAGGGACTTCCGTACACCCGGCAATGATAGCTTCGGCGCCAGCCGCAATCAAATTCCTGGCGGCAGCGAGAATTATTTCCCGGGGCTTTCCTGAGGTCATCCCGGCCTTAATTCCCTTTTTCCCGAAAATAGCTTCCATTACCTTAGCTTGTTCCCTGGCTGGAGGGGTGAGCGTCATTAAGCCTGCTTTTTTAAGTGCTGAATGAAAAAGACCGGAGCGAACCGTTCCTCGACTGGCGATTAGGCCAATTTTTTGGGCTCGAGGGAGGAGACGCCGGGCTTCTTTAACTGTTTCTTCAATCAAACTCACCAAAGGCAAATGGGCACGGCGGCGGAGGCGGTCATAATAATAATGGGCCGTAACGCAGGGCATGACCAAGAAATCTGCTCCAGCCAGCTCTAAACAGCGGGCAGAAGCCACGAGATAGGGCAAGGGGCTCGGTCCTTTTCCTAAGATAGCGTCTGTTCGCGGGGGGATTTGCGGGTAACTATCAATTATTACATGGACATGTTCCTGGTCCTTGGCAGCTTGCGTATTTTTAATTATGAGCCAATAAAAATACGCCGTCGCCTCCGGCCCCATCCCGCCTATGATACCAATTGTTTTGGTTGACTTTTTGGTCATTTTTTGCCCTCAGGATAAAAGAATAAACAAAATTACCGGATACCTTCCTCCAGCGCCTTTGTCATCAATTCTTTCAGTTTATCCAGAGGCAGAGCCTCGACTTTTCTGCCTCCTTTTCCGGTCATAGTTTCTGCTTTGAAAAGAGAATTGAGGATAGCTTCCTCTGAAGCTTCAGCTGCGGCCAAAAAGAGAGGCGACATGGCTTCGTTGCGGAGAACCGTCTGGGTTTGGGTCGAATCTTTTGTCCTGGCTTTGACCCTCAACTCCGGCGCGACTGAAAAGGCGATGGCGTAGTCGCCGCTGCCATTAGAAAAATAGCCACCAGTGCGGGCAATGCCCAGCAGCGCTCTCTTAGCCAATCTTTTCAGGTTACGGCTATCCAGAGGGGCATCTGTGGCCGCCACAATTAAACAAGAACCATATTCAGAGCTAAAAAGTCCCGGTTCCTCTTGCGGACGGCGGAGCAAAGGACCGACAGGAATTCCTCGAACCTGAAGCACGCCGCCGAAATTAGTTTGGACCAGAACACCCACTGTATATCCGCCTTGAGAAGGCGAGAGGCGCCGCGAAGCGGTGCCGATGCCTCCTTTAAACCCGAAGCAAATCGTTCCTGTCCCCGCGCCGACACAGCCTTCTGCGACCGGTCCTGGAACGGCTTTGCGAATAGCCTCAAGGACATGCTCTTTGGTCACTTGGCGGCCACGGATATCATTGAGAAACCCGTCGTTAGTCTCGCCAACTACAGGGTTAACAGAAAAGACATTTTCATTGCCGGGAAAGGAAAGGATGTATTCAATAACGCCTTCCGCTGCTGCTGGTACAGATAAGGTGTTGGTGAGGACAACGGGTGTTTCTAAGGTGCCGAGTTCCTCGACTTGGGTTGACCCGGTTAACTTGCCGAAGGCGTTGCCCACGGCGATACCGGCCGGCACTTTTTCTTGAAAAATATTGTGGCCATGCGGCAGAATAGCAGTTACCCCGGTGCGCACGCTATCCCCTTCGATTAAAGTAACCTGGCCAACAAGTACGCCGCTAACGTCGGTAATAGCGTTAAGTGGTCCGGGTGAAAGCACGCCGATGGTGAGACCGAACTCTCTGACCCGTGGCCGGCCATCGCCCTGATTGGAGGCGGAAATAACCGGAGCCAGGAGCAAAAGGAAAAAAAGGCTAAAAACAATCACGCCAGCGCCCGGAAGAAAGTGAGAATGATTTAAAAAAGCCATAACTAATTTATCCATTGCCCCCCACTTTATTTTTCCTGTCTTTAAATTCAATTTACTTTCCTTTAACTTAATTTAAGACTCGGATTCTAAAATATTTAACTTCAGTTTTAATGTATCAACTATAGGCCAAAATATATTCTGTTCAGCCAGCCAAGTCAAACCAGCCACCAGGTTTTGACAGCGGGAAAAGTCTCCGGCTATCATAGGGAAGAAATTTCGATGCTGTTTGAAGCTGCCTACTTGAGAGCCTACCGGGAGCATTATCTTGAGGAGCGGGTGGAGAAGGCCTGGAAAATCTTAGAGCATTGCTCTCTTTGTCCCCGACGCTGTCAAGCGAATCGTCTCCAGGGGGAAAAGGGTGTTTGTCAGGGTGGGCTTCTTCCTGAGGTTAGCTCCTACGCCCCTCATTTTGGGGAGGAAAGACCACTCGTCGGCACAGGGGGCTCAGGGACAATCTTTTTTACTCACTGCAATTTGGGCTGCCTCTTCTGTCAGAATTACGAAATCAGCCATTTGGGCGAAGGAAGGCCAGTTTCCTTCGAGCGCTTAGCGCGGATGATGGTGGAGTTGCAGCATCTAGGTTGCCTCAACATAAACTTTGTTACTCCGACCCATTTTGTCCCTCAAATTCTTAAAGCCCTGCCGTTAGCGATTGAAATGGGTCTTGAAGTTCCTTTAGTGTATAACACGGGCGGCTATGACGCTTTGGAGACCTTACAGCTTCTGGACGGCCTCGTAGACATTTACATGCCTGATTTTAAATTCGTCAGCTCTGAGGTGGCCCAATCCTTAGCTCAGGCACCTGATTATCCCGAGGTCGCCAAGGAGGCCATCCGCGAGATGCACCGTCAGGTTGGTGACTTAGTGCTGGATGAAAAAGGCCGGGCGCGCCGCGGCCTCCTGGTTCGTCATTTGGTCCTTCCGGCTGGCTTAGCAGGAACTGCCGAGGTGATGCGCTTTTTAGCTGAGGAAATTTCTAAAAACACCTATGTTAATGTCATGGACCAATACCGGCCTTGCGGCGAGGTTCAGCCGGGCTCGATGCTTGACCGCTATTTGAGACCTGAAGAATATGAGGAAGCCGTAGCTTCCGCTTTAAAGGCGGGGCTGCACCGCTTAGACCGAAAAGAAAGATGGTGCCTAATATGGTAATAAAATCTGATAGGCTGATAAAGATAAAATGAAAAAGGCGGGAGACGGCCTTTTTCTGACCTCGCCTCTGCTCAACCAGATTCCCTTTATTCTTCATGGGTTTGGCAACCGACATTGCGGCGAAAGGGAACTGCGCTCTCTTGAGCCCTGGAATAATCTGGAGCCTGTCCAGCTCCGGCAATGCCATTCAGATAGAATTCATATTATCAGCCGGAAACCAACTGCCCCGCTTGAAGGAGACGCGATGATTTCCTCCCGGCCTGGTTTGCTGCTCATTATTAAAACCGCTGATTGTTTACCTGTTTTGATGGTTGACCCGCAAAAGAAAATAATCGCCGCCGCTCACTGTGGCTGGCGGGGCACAGCCGCCCGTCTTTTGGCCAAAGTTATCCTAACCCTTGTCGATGTTTTCGATTCCAAACCTCAGGACCTAAAACTGGCTTTTGGTCCTTGCATTTCGCCGCAGTGCTACGAAGTGGGTGAAGATGTTCGCCAGGTTTTCGCCCAGGCTCGTTTTTCTCTAAATGAAGACCTTTTCCGGCCGCATCCTGAGAAGTTAGGTCATTTTCTTCTTGATTTAAGATTTGCCAACCGGACTCAGCTCTTAGCGGCAGGAGTCAAACCAGAAAACATCCAAGAAGTGGATATCTGCCCTCATTGCCACCCTGATTTTACTTCCTGGAGGCGCGACAAAAATTTGGCCGGCCGGTTGCTCAATTTCATTTCTCTTAACCCCTCCTTTTAGCGTTTTAATTTAATAATTAATTTATCCTGAGAACCATATTTCTTGCGGTGATTTGGACTTTTTAACGAGGGTTGGTTGAGCCTCTTGAGATACCTGACCTGAGATAAGTTAAAAGAAATCAGCGTTTAAAGTAAAACTCCAAGGAATTATCAAGGGCAAGAAAACGAAAAACAGCTGGATAAACAAAAAGATTTTCTTCGGGAAAAACAAAAAGAAAGGCAAAGCTAATAGCTAATAAAATTAAGCACGGCCAAAAGGAATAAATGGTGAGTGGCATTTGCTTTTTGTCCTTTTTTCTTTTATCCTTTTTCTACTATGAAAATTCCGGTAGAGAAGGTGGAGCTTCCTGGTATTCCTGTTTTTAAACGGGGGAAGGTGCGAGATGTCTTTGATTTGGGCGACAAGCTTCTCCTACTCGCCACCGACCGCATTTCCGCCTTTGATTTTGTTCTTCCTTCTTTAATTCCTGATAAAGGTAAAATTTTAACCCAGCTCTCAAAATTCTGGTTTGAGCAAACAGCTTATATCGTGCCGAACCATCTTCTTTCGACCGAGGTCGAAAGCTTCCCCCCTCCTTTGCCTCAATATAAAGATTTGTTAGAAAAGCGGTCCATGCTGGTCAAAAAAACTAAGGTTTTACCAGTGGAATGCGTTGTCCGCGGCTACGTGGCTGGTTCTGGCTGGAAAGAGTACTTAGAGACCGGAAAAATTTCGGGGATTAAGTTGCCTCCTGGTCTACGCGAGGCCGAACGCCTGCCAGCACCTATTTTTACTCCGGCGACTAAAGCGGAAGAAGGCCACGATGTCAACATTAGCTTCAAAGAAATGGAAAAAATAGTTGGCAAGGACTTGGCCAAAAGAATAAAAACAATTAGCTTAAAACTATACCAGAAAGCCTCTCTTTTTGCTCTTTCCAAAGGAATTATCATTGCTGACACCAAGTTTGAATTCGGTTTAGACGGCGAAGAACTGATGCTTATTGATGAAATCCTGACTCCAGACTCGTCCCGTTTCTGGCCTTTGGCGAGTTATGCGCCTGGCCAATCCCCACCCAGCTTAGATAAACAATTTGTCCGTGATTATCTCGAAACTACCCGCTGGGATAAACATTCGCCTCCGCCTTCTCTGCCTCTCGAAATAGTCGAACAAACCGCACGCAGATATCTGGAAATATATTCGCTGTTAACAGAAAGAAAGGAACTCTGATGCCCGGAGAAGTTGACCTTCATATTCATTCCAACCGCAGCAGCGATGGCGATTTAAGCCCCGCCGAGATTATTGGCCTGGCTAAAAAACATGGCCTAAAAGCTATTGCCATCGCCGACCACGACACAGTGGCTGCTTATCCGGAGGCCGTAGAAATTGCCGCTAAGGAGGGCGTTGAACTCATCCCCAGCTTAGAGCTGACAACCCTCTTCGACGGCCGTGAATTTCATCTGCTGCTGCCTTTCATGGATTGGACGAATGACACCTTGCTTAAGCTTACGAGACAGGTTCATTTAGCCCGGGTAGAAGAGGCCCGAGAGCGGGTTGAACGATTACAAGCGCTCGGGTTCGACCTAACCTGGGATGAAGTTTTCCGACCCGAGATGTCAAACCCGCCTCTGGGGGTAGTCATCGCTCAGATTTTGTTAAGAAAAAATTCCTCTCGACGAGACCCTCGGTTGACTAAATATTTTGAGGCTTGGAGCCTGATGCGGGCGCCCTATATTTTTTATGAAGATTTTTTCCGAGAAGGGAAGCCAGCTTATGTTCCCAAAAAAATTGCTTCTATCCTTGATGTTTTACCCCAGGTGGCCGATTTCGCGGCAGCGCCAGTTTTGGCTCATCCCGGGGCTGATTTTGAACAGGCTTCCCTTGAGGATTTGAGCCGTCTTAAAGAGCGGGGGCTGGTGGGGTTAGAAGTTTTTTCTACTTACCATGATGACGAGCAAACCGCCTATTACTTGAGTGTGGCCAAGCAGCTTGATTTAATCCCCACCGCTGGCTCTGATTTTCACGGCCGGATTAAACCGCAGGTCACCTTCGGCCAGGTTCAAAACGGCGGCTACTGGATGGTCGAGGCCCTAAAAGAAAGAAGGTTAAATAAAAAAAGATGATTCTCAACTGGGTGGACTGGGGAGTTTTAATTATTTTAATTATCACGACTATCTTAGGGTTCATTAAAGGTTTGGCTCGCCAGATAGTTTCTTTGGCGGCTCTAATTGTTGGGTTTATCCTGGCCGCCCGCTATTATGTTGCTTTGGCTCCATCCTTGCGCCCAGCTTTGGCCAATGATACTTGGTCACGTCTCGTTGCCTTTCTCCTAATCTTCTTCGCCTTTCTTTTCCTGGGCTGGATTGTGGGCTGGATTGCTTCTAAGCTGATGAAGGGGCCGCTGCGCGTTGTGGATATTATTTTTGGCGGCCTTTTTGGGTTCATCAAAGGGGCATTAATCAGTGCCGTTTTTATCTTAGCGTTGCTTCTCTTTCCGGTTAGTCAAAAAGACTTGAACCACTCGCTCTTGGCTCTCCCTTCACTTCAATTAGGCCAGGCTTTGATTCAGCTTGTTCCTAAGGAGCTGAAAGAACAATTCCGGCAGGCTTACCGGAACTTAAAGGGTGAACAGGCGCCTCGAACAAGGAGAGTCTGAAGCATGACCATCCATCAAAAATTGGAGACCGTTATCAAAGAAATGGTTGAGAAAGAGGTGCGCTATAAAGAGGCGCTCCGGGAGTTCGAAAAAATTTACCTCGAAACGGCGATGAAAAAGTACCGAGGGAACAAGACCTTGATCGCCCGGGCTCTGGGTATCCATCGCAATACTCTCCACAGCCGGGCCAAGCTGCTAAAAATTAAAAAATAATTCCCTCCCCCGATTTTTCCCTCCAGAAATCTTGACAAAAAGCCAGGACTTGATTAAAATTAGCACTCTCAAAGCTAAACTGCTAAATCCAAAAAAGGAGGTCAGTATGAAGATAGTTCCCCTGTATGACCGGGTTCTCCTCAAGAGAATTGAGGAGAAAGAGGTAAAAAAAGGTGGCATTATCATCCCTGATACGGCCAAGGAAAAGCCCCAGGAAGCGGAAGTCATCGCTGTGGGCAAAGGCCGGCTGTCAGAGGATGGCAAGGTAATTCCCCTTGAGGTCAAGGTGGGTGATAAGGTTTTAATCGGCAAGTATAGCGGCACAGAAGTCAATATCGAGGGTGTGGAGCACGTCATTGTCCGGGAAGAAGAAATCCTGGCTAAAATTGAATAAAAAAGCGAGAAAGGAGGTTTGAAGATGGCGAAACAAATTACCTTAGGTGACGAGGCCAGGCAGGCCCTTTTGCGCGGGGTTAATACTCTGAGCAATTTGGTCAAGGCCACCCTGGGCCCGCGGGGCAAAAACGTTATCCTGGAGAAAAAGTTTGGCTCTCCCTCCAGTACTAAAGACGGGGTTACGGTAGCCAAAGAGGTTGAGCTCAAAGACCCCTTAGAGAATATGGGCGCTCAGTTGGTAAAAGAAGTAGCTTCCAAGACTTCAGATGTGGCCGGCGATGGGACCACAACGGCTACTGTTCTGGCTCAGGTCATTTATTCTGAGGGTCTAAAGCACGTTACGGCTGGCGCTAACCCCATGCTCCTTAAAAAGGGAATTGACCGGGCGGTAGAAGAGGTCGTTAAGGAGCTGAAGAAGATGAGTCGAGAAGTCTCGGGCGAGATGATTGCCCAAGTTGGCGCCATTTCCGCTAATAATGATGATTCCATCGGCAAGATTATTGCCGAAGCCATGGAGAAAGTGGGCAAGGATGGCGTAATCACGGTGGAAGAAGCCAAGAGCTTGGAAACAACGCTGGAGATAGTGGAAGGAATGCAGTTTGACCGGGGTTATCTCTCGCCTTATTTCATTACTGACCCCGAACGGATGGAATGCGTCCTGGAAGACCCGCTGATCCTGCTCCATGAAAAGAAAATCAGCAACCTGAGAGAGCTTCTCCCCCTATTAGAGAACGTTGCCAAGATGGGCCGGCCCCTTTTGGTCATAGCTGAAGAGGTCGAGGGCGAAGCGCTGGCTACGCTGGTAGTGAACAAACTAAAGGGCACCCTCCTCAGCGCTGCGGTTAAAGCGCCGGGGTTTGGTGACCGCCGTAAGGCTATGCTCGAGGACATCGCCATTCTGACTGGTGGCCGGGTTATTACTGAGGATATCGGGGTCAAGCTGGAGAATGTAACTCTGGATTGGTTAGGCGAGGCGAAGAAGGTGGTTATTGATAAAGATAACACCACCATTGTGGAAGGCAAAGGAAAGACCTCTGATATTCAGGCGAGAATTAAACAGATTAGAACCCAGATTGAAGAAACCACCTCTGATTACGACCGCGAGAAACTCCAGGAAAGGCTGGCCAAGTTGGTCGGCGGTGTCGCTCTGATTAAAGTCGGGGCCGCCACGGAAACTGAATTAAAAGAGAAAAAAGCCCGCGTTGAGGACGCCATGCACGCCACCAAAGCGGCGGTCGAGGAAGGCATTGTGCCTGGCGGGGGAGTCGCCCTGCTTCGTTGTCAGAAGGTGCTGGATAATTTGAAGATTGATGGCGATATGCAGACAGGCGCGGAAATAGTCCGCCGTGCCCTCGAGGAGCCGATGCGGCAGATCGCTAACAATGCTGGCTGGGAAGGTTCGATCGTGGTCGAAAAGGTCAGGGAAATGAAGCCCGATTGGGGTTTCAATGCCTTGACTGAAAAGTATGAAGATATGATCAAATCAGGAATCATCGACCCCACCAAAGTGGTTCGGATTGCCCTGCAGAATGCGGCCAGCATTGCGGGATTAATGCTGACTACTGAGGGCCTGGTTTCCGAAATCCCGGAAGAGGAAAAACACCCTAAGTATCCCACACCGCCTTCTGACATGTATTAAAAGAAAAGACTTCTTACCGAGACTGAGCAGCCCCGGACAGAAGGCCGGGGCTGTTTTTTTTTAACCCTCTCCTATGATATAAGCAAAGAAGAAGTCTATGTTTCGGCGTTTTGACCGCTACGTACTCCAAGAAATATTTCCCCCTTTCCTTCTTGGTCTGCTTATTTATTCCTTTGTCCTTCTGATGAATCAAGTTTTTCTTTTTGCCGAGCTCCTCATTTCGAGACGGGTGGAGTTCGGCGTGGCGGGTGAACTCTTGGTTGACCTGATTCCCTCTATCCTGGCCTTTACTATTCCGATGGCGGTGGCTACGGGCGGGCTGGCGGCAATGAGTCGGCTTTCTTCTGACTGGGAAATTCTGGCCATGAAGACTCTCGGTATTAGCTTGCCTCGTCTGGCCCGGCCGGTTCTTCTGTTTGCTTTTTTTAGTTGGCTGTTGACTTCAGCCCTGACTCTTTATATCGCCCCTTATTTCAACGACCGCTGGGTTAATCTTTTGACTCAGGCGGTTCTTTCGCGAGTGCAATTTCAAATTACCCCCCGGGAATTTAACGAAACTATCCCCCACACCATGCTTTTTATTCAGGATGTCGGCTTAGATAACAGCTGGTCGAAAGTTTTTGTGTATCAAACCGCTCCCGACCAGCTTAAGGTCATCCTAAGCCGAAGAGGCCGGTTACATGTTTTTCCCGAAATTAAGCGAGCTATCTTAGAGCTGGAAGCAGGGGAGATTCATGTCATTCCCCAGCAAGAGCCTGAGCGACATAGCGTCGCCGCTTTCGAGCGCCATGAAGAGGAAGTCGACGTCGCCGCCCTCTTTCCTGAATTTAGCCGTCAAAAACGGGTGAGAGAGAAAAATATTCTTGAGCTTTGGCGGGACGCTCGACAGTTACGAGCTGCCATATCTTCCCCACCCCCGATGGTCGAGATAAAAACATTTCAAGAAAAGAAAGCTCCTCCAGTTTCCTCCGCTGCGGCCAACCTTCTTCTTGAAAGAGAGAGACAAAGAAGAGCCTGGCGTTCCCATCAAGTCGAGATCCAAAAAAGATTTTCCTTGCCCTTTGTTTGCTTTCTCTTTGCTTTTATCGGTGTTCCCTTAGGAATTTCAACCCGCCGGGGTGGTCGGACCAGCGGGTTTACTCTGAGCCTGGTTATTATTTTGATTTATTACATCCTCATTACGGGCGGCGAAAAGGCGTCCGTCGAGGGCCGACTCGCACCTTGTCTGGGGATGTGGGGTCCCAACCTGGTTTTTTTCCTTCTTAGCGTTTTCCTTTTTTGGCAGGAAGCGAAGGAGCAAAAACTCCGTCTCAGTTGGAGAAGTTTAACAACTAAATTGGCGGCGAAACGGCGGGTTTTACATCGGCCGCGAGCTGAAGCCGTGGCGCCTGCGGTTTCAACCTCTGAATCACGACGACGTCTTTTTTTTCCTGCCCTTTTAGACCGTTATTTATTGCGGCGATTTATTTTTATTTTCCTTTTAGTCTTTTTAGCACTGCTCTTGGTTTCAGTGCTGGTCACGATTTTTGAGCGTTTGGACAATATCTACGAACATAACAAACCTTTTATTTGGCTTCTGGAATATGTGGCTTATCGCCTACCAGAGTTTTTGCTTTTCATTCTTCCCTTAGCGACTCTCACGACGACCCTCCTCACTCTTGGCCTGATGGAAAAGACAAACGAAATAACCGCGGTTAAGGCCTCCGGGATTAGCCTCTACCGGATTATCCTCCCCACACTTATTCCAGCTATCTTAATCTGCAGCCTCTCATTTTATGTTCAGGAATACGTCACTCCTTTCGCTAATAGAAAAGCCGAGGAACTCTGGAATCGCATCAACGACTCACCTCCCCGGACTTTTTCGGTTCTTGACCGTCGCTGGGTGCTAAGTCAGGATGGCCGGACTATTTATCATTTTAGCTATTTTGACCCGATTGCCGAGATTTTTAATCAGCTCACTCTGTTCCGGCTTGACAGGGAAAGCTGGCGGCTTAAGGAGGTTACTCAGGCTGAAAAAGGCCGATTGAAAGACGAGGACTTAACTTTACTCAACGGCTGGCGGCGAGAATTCCAGGCCGAAAGGACCTCATCCTTTTTTAAGTTTAAAGAAATGAGCCGACATTCGGCCGAGAGGGCTTCTTATTTTGTTCAGGAATGGAAAGAACCATCCTGGATGAATTATCGCGAGCTAAAAAATTATATTCAGGAAGTGGCGGCGATGGGTTTTCCGATTCACAGGCTGAGAGTCGAACTGGATTCCAAACTTTCTTTTCCCTTGGTTAGCCTAATAATGGTGCTTTTGGGCGTCCCGTTTGCTTTCACTATGGGTCGGCGGGGTGCTTTGGTAGGAGTAGGCCTGAGTATTGTTGTCGCTATTATTTATTGGACAGCCATCGGATTTATGAAAAACCTGGGTTATGTTGAAGCTTTACCTTCTTTTTTAGCGGCCTGGGGACCAGCGCTTCTTTTTGGCTCCTTAGGACTTTTCCTTATCTCCCGACTGCGGAACTAAACTACATTTTGTATTTGCCAAAATCCTCGGGCTTTAAACTTTCCAGCCATTCCTTCAGCTTTTCTGACGTTTCCAAGTTCTCATCGAGTTTAAGGCTTTGAGCTCTTTTAATAACTTCCTCTTCGACAAAAATGGGGCATTTAGTTCTCAGGGCTAAGGCAATGGCGTCGGATGGTCGGGAATCAATGACATAGAGCTGCTCACCCTGGCGGCAATGAATAAGGGCATAAAAGGTGTTATTGCGGACGTCGTTAACGACGATTTTTTCGACATAAACCTCAAGGTGGTCCAGAATACTCTTCATCAAGTCGTGGGTCATCGGCCGAGGAGTGGGAATGTTTTCAATCGACAGAGCGATGGCGTTGGCTTCAAAAACTCCAATCCAGATGGGTAAGATACGTTCACTTAAAGGGTCTTCCAAGACAACTATCGGCATCTTAGAAATCGGGTCAACAACCAAACCTTTTATTCTGACTTCTATTTCCATCCTTTTTCTCTTATTATTATAATAAGAGCGCTGAAAGAGGTTGTCAAGGAGAGTTCGATTGCTCTTTAAAATGGTGGTGGATTTAGCGCTTTTTTATCATGAGTAGTTAACATTCTTTCGCCAAAAAACTGCTTCTTGCGGGAAAAAGAGGGGTTGTTATCCCGCCGTGCCTTAGTCCTCTTTTAAAGGTTAGAAAGAGAATAAATCTTCTTTTTATTTTGATAGGCCTTTTGGGTGCTTTTAAAATCTCATATTTTCTCGCTTTTAAAGAAATATAGCCGATATCAGCCTAATAAATTACATCCTTTTGGTGAAAGAGATAGGGAGTTCTTATTCAAGTTCAAACATAGTATGCAGAGTCATTGGGAGCAGGACCTATGAGGCGGCAATTTTAGGAGGAAGAAGCCGGGCCTGGTAGCTTCACAAGGGAAATGAAATCATTCAGAGAAAAAATAAACATCTGCGTAACTCAGTTTGAGCCAAGTCTTTGTTATACCTGAAGTTTCAAGCGATAGAGCTAAAAGAGGCTTAGCTGTCCTCCGCCGCTCGCTCCTTCTATCGCTTCGGCCGGGAAGAGGCTGATTCGGCCGTAGAAGCCGTCATGGCCAGGTTCGATATGGACTAAGCCTTTTCTCATCCTCTCCACTCCTAAGCTAACCTTGTCAGGTTGAACCCGGGACAGTTCGCTTATTGGCACTTCAGTCAGGATTCGTTGTTCATTGCCGAATTCATGAATAAAACGGAAATAAATCTCCCAGACGCTCTGACATTCTGGCGTCTTATTCAAGGCTTCGGCAATGACCTCGTTAAGAGGAATGAGGTTTTTGAAGGGAACTTTGTCTGGCGGTACCTGATTGAGGTCGCGATCGGCTAGCTCCTCCACCCGATGAAGCACCCCGATGGTCAATTTTTTCCCGCAGCGGGGGCAAAGATTATTGGTCCGTCTTGACTCCCGAGGCGATAGAACCACGTTACATTTGCGGTGTCCGTCATAATGGTATTTTCCTTCCTCGGGAAAAAACTCGATGGTGTAAAGAAAGCGGCGGGGGTCGCGGCTTTTCAGGGCCGCCACCAATCCATTGTAACTGAACTCGGTATCAAAGACATTGGCTTCTCTTCCTAACCGGGAAGGAGAGTGGGCGTCGGAGTTGGAAACAAGGGCGTAGCGGTCAAGGGCCGAAAGCCTCCAGTTCATCGGCGGGTCTGAAGAAAGGCCAGTCTCAAGGGCAAAGATAAAGGGGGTCATCTCCTCAAAACATTCTTCTATCGCCTCAAACCCCGAATTAGCGCCAAAAAGGGAAAACCAGGGTGTCCAGATGTGGGAAGGAATAACCACACAGCGAGGACAGAGTTCAGCCACCATCTTGACGAAAAGCTTGGCATCTATTCCCAGAATAGGCCGGCCATCAGCCCTGAGGTTACCTAATCCGGAAAGACGCTGATTCAGCTTCTCTACTGATTCCAAGTCAGGAGCTAGGACGAGAAGGTGGATCTTACGGACCTTGCCCCGTTTGGAATAAATGAAGCTTATCTCGGTGGAAAGAATAAAGTGCACCTCATCAGCGGAAAGCGAGACATTTTTTAAGAACCCATTGGGCGGGAGGTTAATCGACTTGAGGCGGAAGAACCCGTTGCCGCTTGGTTCGAGTTTCTGTTTGGTCAGAAAGAACCATTCAGGGTGGGTAAAGTCTCCAGAAGCGACTAAGGAAATGCCCTTGACTTTGGCCCAATAGGCCAGGTTATCAAAAGTCATCTCCTTTGATGTTGCCCGGGAAAACTTAGAATGAATATGTAAATCAGCTATGAATTTCATCAGCTTAAGAGCATAAGTTTATTGGATTCATCCCGCCTTTGCAAGGCCAGAGCCAAAATACTTTGATTTGATGTCGGCAATATTGCCTGTTTTATAATTCTCTCCGCGCTATTTTGCTTTAACCCCGAGCTTTCGAAGTTCCCAGAGAATTAAATTTAAGGATTAAAAAGAGGTATTTATTTGGTTGTATAGTAAATCAGAGAAGATTCAAACGCGCTGTTGGGCCTCGGAATATTAGATTTTAGAAGAAGTGGTTCTATAGAAATAATATAAATTTGGCTCGCTGGGCACCGAGACTAGATTTTCCGAATTAGTTTTGCGTAGTAATGACTATTGGAGTAGCCCTTCTCGGTCGACGCTGGGTCTTAAATACTATAGTACCTATTACATTTATCCCAACGCCGCTCAGAACACTTTTGTTCCTGACGTCTATAATTTCTCTTTCAATAAAGTTCTTAACCCCAGGGCGATATGTTTGGGCGTCAGGTTCAAGTTCTCAGCGGAGTCACTTTTTTCTTCCCTGATGCTTACTCCCCTCCCCGAGGGGAGGGGGTTCTTTTTTTTTAACAGCATGATAAAATAAGAGTGGATGATTTGACTTAACCTGGAGGAAGAAGGATGAAGCCGGCTATCGCTCTCATCACAATATCTCTTCTAATTTTTGGTTCCCTGGCGGCCCAGGAGCATAAGGGACAGGGGCGGCTCACGGGCTATGTTTTTGACGAACAAGGTAACCCTCTGGATGGTGTCCGGGTCAAGCTTTTTAGCCTTAAAACCCAGAGTGGATTTGAAATTGCCACCGATAAGACCGGCAAATGGGTGGCAGCCTGGATTAGAGGCGGCGGCTGGAATATCGATTTTGAGAAATTCGGTTATCTACCGCGAAAAATTTCCGTCGAAGTTCAGGAGTTTGGGCGCAACCCGGAAATAAAGATTAACCTGAAAAAGGCCGAAGGACTGGTGGTCACTGATGAATTAAAAGACCTGCTCCAGAAAGGCAACGAACTTTTCGAGCAAAAAAATTATGAGGCCGCTATCGGCGTTTATCAAGAGATTCTTCAGAAATATCCTGATGCTTATATCATTTATAAGAATATCGGCAATTGCTATTTTAACCAGGAAAAATATGAAGAGGCAGAAAGGGAATACCAGAAAATCTTAGAAAAAGACCCCCAAAACGTGGACGCCATAATCCTCATCGGCAATACTTATGCTAACCGCGGTCAAAATGATAAGGCTATGGAGTGGTACGGTAAAATCTCCTTTGAAAAAATCGAGGACCCCGTCGTTCTTTATAATTTGGGTACAAACTATTACAACAATTCTCGCTTTGAGGAAGCGCTGAAATTTTACCAAAGAGCGGTGGAACTGCAGAAGGATTTCCTCGATGGTATTTATCAACTGGGGCTTACTTATCTTACTCTTGGAAAAACAGCAGAGGCGATTCAGGCGTTTGAGGGTTATCTTAAAATTGACACTGACTCTCCCCGGGCCGAGCAGGTTAAAGGTTTTCTCGAATACCTAAAAAAGAAGTAAAAAATCGAGGAAGGAATAAAAGCACGGGGTAAAAAGGGGAAAGTTTTGGTGAAAGAACTAAGGACGGAAAACCTGGGAAAAAAGGAAGAGGAGTCGAAAAAAAGGTGAGAAGCGAGGGCCATTTTGAGGCTTAAACGGACTTGGCCATTTAGTTGTTTCCTAAGAAGAGGATTAATTTATTTACTAAGTGGAGTGCTGTGTTTTTGTTCGCGAGCCCCCCGTCTGCAGCTCGACCCGGAAAGTCAGCGATTTTATGAGTACGCCCGATTAATCATGACGGGCGAGGAGGACAAAATTTTTTCCCAGCTTACCGATGCCGCCTCACGTCAGGAATTTATCGAAGAATTCTGGGCCAAAAGAGACCCTGACCCCGAGACCGAGGAAAATGAGTTCAAGAATGAATTTTATCGTCGGATTGATTATGCCAATAAGCATTTTAGAGAAGGCGTCCCTGGCTGGAAGACAGACCGGGGCCGGATTTATATTTATATGGGGCCGCCGGATAAATTTGAGGAGTTTTTTACCCATGACGACCCCAACATCCGCGGCTCAATTCTCTGGTGGATTTATTATGACTATGAGCTGGTGGTCGAATTTGCCGACAGAAATGGAATGAGCCATTTTGAAATTAGAAACTATAGCGGCGACTTCTTTGGCGCTATGGAGAAGATGAAATTGGGCCAGATTGGCTTGACGGAGAAAGGGCTAAAAGTTCAAAAAGTAGACTTTGACCTGGCTCCGAGTGAGGCTGGTCAGGGGGTTACTGTTTCTCTTCCCTTTAAGGCTTTCCATCTGCCTTCCGCTGGGGGAGAGCTAACTGCTAACCTAATCTTTGAGTTTTTTATCTATGATAAAGAGGGCCGAAAGGTGCAACGCTTTCAGCAGGAGAGGAAGTTAAGTTTAAAGGAGGAAGACGCCGCTAAGATGAAAACAGTTGAATTTTCTTTTTCTCTCGGCGTGGATCCGGGCGACTACTACGTGGATTGCTTAATTTATGGGCAGGGAGGAACTTTTCCCAAGGTCAGGAAGATTTTTGAGATGAGCTTCGAGAAATGATTTTGCTCCCCAAGCAAACAACCTGGAAGTGCTTTTTAGGACCAAGGATAATGGCTCGAAAGAAGCCGGAGGAAAAATAATTTTTAGACCTGAATCATAAGCGAAAAAGCTCAGCTCACTTTTCTGGCGAAAGAAAATGGCCCCAAATTTTTTGGCTGGAGGTCGTGATGAAAGATAAATTAAATATAAAAAGTATAATTCTCACAATGATTATTGGTTTATTTTTTTTCTTCCCTCTTTTTGGCCAGGTCAAAGTTAAAGAGTCCGACCTGCCAGAAAAATACCGCGATTGGCTGAAGCTGGTTCAGTACATCATTTTGCCCCAGGAAAGGGAGGTATTTTTAAAATTAGAAAACGACCGTGACCGCGACTTGTTTGTCGAGGCCTTCTGGCGTCAGCGTGACCCAACGCCGGGGACGCCGGAAAATGAGTACAAAGATGAACATATGCGGCGTTTCAATCACGCCAATAAATTTTATGGTCGAAGCACAACCCGCGAGGGATGGCGCACGGATATGGGGCGGATTTATATCATTTTAGGAGAGCCGGTAAGTATCGAACGGTTTGAATCCTCCAGTTTTCTCGTTCCCTGTCAAGCCTGGTCCTATTACGGCGACCCGCGGAAAGACCTGCCGCCCCATTTTGTCCTTCTTTTTTATCAGCGCGGCGGGGTAGGGGAGTATAAGCTTTATGACCCAGTGACAGATGGGCCGGCGAGCTTGCTCATTGATAAACGAGATATCGACCCGACTAATTACGAGGAACTCTACGAAAAAATAAAAGAAATTGCTCCCACCTTAGCCGACATTGCCATTTCTATCGTTCCTGGAGAATTCAGTTATGGCTACACGCCTTCCCCCCGGAATAACATAATTCTGGCCAATATTCTGGAATCACCGAAAAAAGAAGTTAATCCTTCTTATGCTACCCATTTCTTAGATTATAAGGGCGTAGTTAGCACCGAATACCTGACAAATTATGTGGATTGCGAGTCAACTGTAGCCGTGATTCCTGACCCGGCCACGGGTCTTTCCTTTGTTCATTTGGCCATGGTACCCAAGAGCATTTCTGTCGATTACTATGAGCCTAAGGACCAGTACTATTGTCCCTTTCAGCTTAACCTGAGCCTGAGATTGAAAGACAACATAATATTCCAGTATAGCAAGGAAATTCCCTTTTATTTTTCGCAGCAGGATGCCCCTAAGGTCAAAGCCAACGGGCTCTCTATCGAGGATACTTTCCCGGTAATTGAAGGCGATTATAAATTGATTGTCTTATTGCAAAACCCGATTGCCAAGGAATTCAGCCTCTTAGAAAAAGACATTTCTATCCCGGCCGTTTCCACCTCGCGGCCTCTTCTTTTCGGCCCCTGGCTGGGTCACCGGAGTGAAAGTTATCAGGTCGGCGTTCACATCCCGTTTAAAATTCTTGACCGGAAGCTGATGGTCGACCCCAAGAATATCTTTTCCGGTCAGGACGAGGCTTTGGCGGTGATGTGCCTTTCTGAACCCCCAGATTCTCTCTGGCAGCAAGGCAGCCTTCGGGTTGAGATAAAGGGAATGCGCGAGATGAACCCCGTCGAAAAATCGTTTGTGCTCCGTCTTTCGAGCCAGCCGCGGCAACGAATCTTGGCTTTTAGCCAGCCCTTACCAGTAGCAGAACTTCCGCCTGATTATTATGAAATGAAGGTTAGGCTTCTCGACGGCGGGGGGCAGGTTCTTGAGGAAAAAACCAGCCAGTTTATCATTTCTCCCGAAAAAGCCTTGCCCCACCCTATGGTTTCTACCAAGGGTCTTCCCCTGAGCAACCGCCATATTTATCATTTGATGCTGGCTCATCAGTACGAGCGCATTAACTCTTTGGAGCTGGCGGCCAGTCAATACGAAAAGGCTCTTCAGCTCAAACCTGATTACAGCGAAGCTCTTTTGGGTTATTCTCAACTTCTAATCAAAACCCAGAAATTTGACCGGGCCCTGGAAATTTTGGCTCCTCTCTCCACCGACGAGAAAGCTAAATTTGATTATTATCTCTGGAGGGGGTTGGCCTTGATGGGGCTGAGACGTTATGAAGAAGCTAAAGAAAGTCTGCTCCAAGGCAATAAAATTTATAATAGCGACGTTAGGCTGCTTAACGCCTTAGGGGAATGCTTTTTCCGGACGGGCGAAAAAACACGAGCTATTGAAGTTCTGCAAGCTTCTCTCCGTCTTAACCCTAACCAGGAAGCGGTAAAAAAGCTGCTTCAGGAAGTGGAAAAAAAATAAAGCCTCTAATCAAGTGAAAACTTTTTGCTGACCAGAGATTATTTTAAATTGGGAAGAGCTAAGAAAGAAAACGGGGCTACTTTAAGAAGTAGCCCCCTCTTTTATCAGCGCACTTCAAAATTGACTGTTTTAGTCAAGGTTTTGCCAGAAACTTTATCCTGAATCTGGATTCCTAAGGTGTATTTTCCTTCAGGCAGGTCTCTAGTTTCCTGCCGTTGCTCCTCACCTTGCTTGATGATTACAGTTTGTTTCAGCGGCAATGGCTGGCTGACCAGCGGAGCATCGTAGATTTGAGGTACCCAGCGAATGGCCAATTCCTCATCCTTTTTGACTTCATAGTTAATCTCAAGATTATATTTTTGTTCGGCCGAAGGCTGGGCGCCAAGGATGAAGAAGAAGATATCCAGGTTTTCGCCGACAGCAAAAACTCGTTCGCTGTTGGGGACGATTTTAAGAACCGAATAAGTGAAATAATCTTTGTGTAAAGTGGTCCGCATTTCTGGGGCGTCCATGCGGTCGATTGATTTAACGAAGAAAACAGGCGTGGTGTCCATGGATTCTGTGAAGGTAGCCGGGTCAGGCAGGGTGAATTCATAATATTGAACGCCAATTCTTTTCAGGTCCAGAGAGGTCAAGGCTATCCCGAGGAGATAATGGCCGGCGGGCAAAGGATAGCCAAAAGTGTAATAGTCTTCCTTCTCTAAATTAAGGGAGGCTTCATCGACTAGTAGATTGCAAGGCATGTACACTTCTCGGAAAAGTTTGGGCTGGTCGCCTTCCAGGGCGTTAAACATTAAGAAAATATTAAAGGTGGCCTGGAGTTGAGGCCTGGGAGCTGCCTGCGCCTGGGTCTCCTGGCTGGCGGCCCCCTCTTTTTCCACCGGACTGGCTGAGCCAGCCGGACGATAACCTAAATCGGCGTTTCTTATTTTCAGGAAAAAGACGCTGTGGAGTCCATCTCGAGCGGGGAGATAAAGGTTATGGTCAACAGTAAAAGGAATATCCAGGCGAGGTTGCCGGGTAGCCATTCCCTCTAACATTACCTTTTTGACTTCATCCGGAATATAAATCGGTGCCCCCTTGGGCTGCTGAGGCTGGTTTTTTTGTCTCTGCAAATAAGGGGAGGCGGACAAAGTAGAGATAAAGACAGCAATGACTACCAAAACCAGCAGCCAAGGGGTAAGCAATGGTTTGATTTTCATTTTTCCTCCTAAAAAATCCTCAGAAAAATTATTTTAGCAATTTTTATGCCAACTCTTAGTATTTTTTTTCAGGCCACGTCGCCCTTATTGTAAAAAAAATTAACAACTTCCTTAGCCATTCTTAACATAACTTGCTTAATATACCAGAGCAACAGGACAAAAACAATAACTCGTTTAGGTGGCAACGAGGCCGTCCTTCAGGAAAACAAAACTTCTCAAGAAAAGGTCGTTTAAATATAAATTACACCCGAAAAGGTGATTCCTTAGGGCTTACGGTTTAGGTTTGGCCTTGGGCCTTTTTTTTGATAGGAAGCCACCGCTCGCAGGTGTTCTTGGTAAGTGACGCTGAATTGATGGTAACCGTTGCCCCGGGAGACAAAATAAAGGAAATTCACCGCCGCGGGATAAAGCGCCGCTTGTAAGGATTCTCGACCAGGATTACAGATAGGTCCTGGCGGCAGGCCCGGATGGAGATAAGTATTATAGGGAGAGGGGAATTTTAGGTCCTCTTGAAGGAGTTTGTTTTTCTTCTGGCCGGCTCGCGCCAGGGCATAAAGAACAGTCGGGTCACAATCGAGTTTCATCCCTCGTTTTAAACGATTATGAAAGACAGCGGCTATGAGCGGCCTTTCCTCAGGAATGCCCGTTTCTTTTTCAATCAAGGAAGCTAAGGTGACAACTTCTCTTATGGTTAGGCCCAGCTCCTTAGCTCTCTCTTTCCATTCAGGGGAAAAGGTTAGGCGAAATCCGTCTATCATCGCCTTTAAAGCTTTTTGCGGCTCGATACCTTTGGGGAAATAATAAGTTTCGGGGAAAAGATAACCCTCCAAATCTTTAGCCTCCGGGTCTAAATCGCTAATCAAACCAGGGTCACGGATTGCCTGCCAGCATTCGGCTTCCCTTTGGCTAAGCAAGGCGAGCGACTCCGCTATTTCCGAGGCGGTCATCCCTTCGCGGATAGTGAGCGGATGCAGCCAGACCTGTCCCTTAATCATCTTGAGCCAAAGGGATTTAAGCGTTTCGGTCGTTGCGAGCCGATACTCGCCAGCTTGTAAATAGGCTGGCGCAAAATAGAGCTGAAAAAAAGCCGCCGAAATACGCGGTTGGAGCCTTAGTTTTTTTTGGTTTAATTCTTGATGGATTTGATGAAAACTCATTCCCTTTTCGATTTCCAGGGAATTATTATCAGCCGCAATGGAGAGGGGCTGGTATATTTCCTTTACTGCCAACCAAGTTCCCAAGAGGATAAAAATTAAACCCAACTCCAGTAGGAAACGCCATGTCCTAATTACCAGATTCATCCAGTCTCTTCCTTTCGAGATAGCTTTCGAGGATCAAGACAGCAGCGATCGTATGTTCTATTTTTTTGCCCTTGGCGGCGGGTATATTTTGCTCCTGCATCAGGTTTTGCGCTTGCTTAGTAGTGAGGCGCTCATCCCAAAGGACAACAGGCAAAGAGAAATTTTTTTCTAACCAGGAAGCGAACTCCTGGGCTCGTCGGGCTTGGTTGCCTGATTCCCCGTTCATTTGTAACGGCCAGCCGACAATTATTTGACCGATATCGTGTTTAGCTACAAGCTGGGCGAAAAAAAGGCGGTTCTCCTCCTCTGTACTGAGACAGTGACTTCCTAAGGGCTGGGCAGTTATCTGGAGGGGGTCGCTTAGCGCTAAGCCCAACCATTTTTCGCCGTAGTCAATGGCTAAGATTCTCATTTAAGGTCGGGGGTTAGGCAACGCTTTTTCTTTTCGTGTCTTTCAAAGGCAAGGGAAATGAGCTCGTCGAGGAGCTCGGAGAAGGGCAAACCGCTGACCTCCCACAGTTTGGGGTACATACTGATTTCTGTGAAGCCGGGAATGGTGTTAACTTCGTTGACATAAAAGGCTTCTTGGCGGCGCTCAAAAAAAAGGTCCACCCGAGCCATCCCTGAACAATCAATAGCCTTGTAAGCTTCGATAGCTAAGTGCTGAACCTCGATTATTTGTTGAGATGATAAGTCGGCGGGGATTTTAAACTCAGTTTTACCTTCCAGATATTTATCTTGATAATCATAAAATTCTCGGAAAGGGATAACTTCTCCCGGAAGCGACGCTCGAGGCTGGTCATTTCCCAGGACGCTGCATTCAATTTCTCGAGCCGAGATGCCTTCTTCCACCAGGATTTTACGGTCATAGCTGAAGGCCAACTCTAAGGCTGGTTTTAATTCAGCCCAAGTCTTGACCTTAGTAACACCAACGCTCGAGCCTAAATTAGCTGGTTTGATAAAAAGGGGCAAGGGCAGGCTGGCGCGGGTCTCGGCGATAATTTCCTCTGGTCGCTCGAGCCAATCCGCTTCCATAAAGCTGAGAAAGCGCACCAGCGGGAGCTGGCGAGCGGCAAAAGCCGCTTTCATCGCCACCTTATCCATTCCCAAAGCCGAGGCCAAAACACCTGGGCCAACATAAGGGACTCCCGCAAGCTCCAGCATTCCCTGGATAGTGCCGTCTTCGCCGTAGGGGCCATGAAGAATAGGGAAATAAACATCGGCCTCGAGGGAGGAAAAATTCGCGCCTTGGTCCCAGGGAAGCAAGGACAAGGCGCCCCCCTTTTCTAACTCCTGCAGAGGAAGAAGGGGAGAGGGGACTATTTTCCAACCGCCCTGGCGAGGGAGATACAGAGAGAATACTTCATATTTTTCCCGGTTTAAATGACGATAGATGGCGGAGGCGGAAAGAAGCGAAATCTCATGCTCGGCTGAACGGCCACCAAAAAGCAGAGCTATTTTTATCTTTTTATTTTTGGCTAACATGAGATTTTTATTGTAGGAAAAGCGACAGAAAAAGTCTATGATTGGAACTCTAAGCGTAAAATGGTGTTAAGGTTGACCTAAGCTAATGACTCAGAGCGCTTCCCGGAAGCTCTTACTGGGGTTGAATTTAATTCTTTTTTTCTTAGGAATAGCCACTTCTTGACCTGTTTTAGGATTTCTTCCTTTCCGCGGATTACGCACCTTGACTTCAAAGCTACCAAACCCGGAAAGGGTGACCCTTTCCCCCCTTTTTAGCGCCGCTTTAATCCCCTCAATCATCGCGTTAACAGCTTTGGTGGCCTGAATAGTCGTAATCTCAGCCTCTTTCATCAACCTCAGAGTTAGGTCTTTTCGATTCATGAAAGGACACCTCCTTTAAGGCAATGGCGATTTTTGGTTCCGATGGCGTTATGTTATGAAATCAAAGAGAGTTCTGTCAAGTCCAGCGACTAAATAAGTGGTTTGGATTCTTGTTGACAGGCAAAATGAAAAGCGTTTATAATAAGCCCAATATTGCCAAAATAGGCAAAAGGAGTGAGCATGAAACAATCACTCAGTTTAAGCCGCGGGGGATTTTTAGTCTTTTTGGGT
>Ga0209102_1000104_pt1 | contig 57478 bp, 48 predicted proteins | sample ConPoolayeHmetaG_FD_185483 | JGI IMG/M metagenome (GOLD analysis project Ga0209102, IMG submission 185483) | Hot spring microbial mat communities from California, USA to study Microbial Dark Matter (Phase II) - Cone Pool mat layer H metaG... ... | reverse complement strand
ATCGCAAACTTATCCTCTGACAAGCCTGGCGAAAAACGAAAAACGGCGATAATAGAAATAGACATGAAGGGAGAGAAAGGGAAGGTTAAAAAACCCCTATGAATATAAGAAAAATAATAAAGGTTGTCTTATTTCTCCTTATTCTTAGGTTTTTAGCCTGGTGCTCTTCAGGGGCGGGCACTGCCTTCTATTCTAATGAATTAAGGGTCATTAGGGCGATAGTTTTAGTTGACCCCGCATTTGCGGAGCAGGCTAATTGGCAAGAGGCAGCCTCACGGTTAATTAATTTAGCGGCTGCTCCCCTGGAGAAAGAGGCCGCAATTAAATTTTCTCTGGAAGAGTTCGCGCCTTTTACGTTTGAGGCAGGAGCCACCTTAGAAGCGGTCGCCGCGGCTCTAGACAAACAATTGGTTAAAGAAGAGGAAACGGTGGTTATTGGGCTTATTGCCGCCGCGGCTTCTAAATCGCCCCTTTTTGGTTTTTCCCTTTTCTCGGAAGGCATCGTTGTAGTCAAGGTCTTAGAAAGTGAAGCGCTCACTGTCCGCGCCTTGCTTCATGAATTAGCCCATCTTTTTGGCGCCGTCCATGTGGCCGACCCTGATTCTGTCTTAGACCTGTGGAACCGAGGAGAAAGACTTGACCAGCTTAACTTGACGCTTATTCGCCTTTTCCGGGAAAGAAACTTCGGCTCCCTGCGCTACCCCCTTAGCCGAGAAAAAAGAAAGGAGGTGCGCTCACTTTATCAGGAAATAGCCGCCTCCGTGCGCCGCCTGGAAAGGGAGATGAGAGCGAAAGGCGATAGCTCCTTCCGGAAAGTGCCTAATCTTCCTGACGATGTTTATTTAAACCTGGCCCATCTCGAGCTGGAGGAGAGGAATTATGAGGCGGTCTTAAGCTGTTGCCAGGAAGCTCTTCGCCTGAACCCTGATTCCGTAGAAGCCCTGAATCTAATGGGTATCGCCCGCCGCCGGCAGGGCGCGATTGACGAGGCCATAGCCATCTACCGGAAAATTCTCGACCGGCAGCCGCAAGAAGCGCGGGTCCTTTATAATTTAGGCATAGCTTTAGCCAAGCAGGGGAAGTTGGAGGATGCGCTTCAAGCCTATGAGCAAGCTCTAAAACTTCGACCCCGGATGGTCGAGGCGATGGGCAATCAAGCCGATGTTCTCCTTCGTCTCAGCCGAGAAAAAGAGGCCGAAGAAATATTAATGAAAGCTTTAGCCCTTAACAGTCGGTTTGCTCTGGGCTATGCGAACCTGGCCGAAGTTTATTTTAGGCGAGCGGAAAATGACCGGGCCACAGAAATGGTTAACCGGGCGCTGGCGTTAGAGCCGGATTTGCCCGAAGGCCATAACATGAAGGGAAAGATTCTCCATCGTCAAGGTCTGGTCGATGAGGCCATTAAAGAGTTTTCTTTAGCCCTGAAATTTGACCCCACCCAGGCCAAAGCGGCTCATAACTTAGGTAATTGTTATCTTGAAATAAACCGCCTCCAAGAGGCTAAAAAATATTTTGAGCTGGCCCAGAAGCTTTCGCCCTCGCTGGCCGAAGCTTATGAAGGGCTCGGCACCTGTCTCCTGGTGATGAAGGATGCCGAAGGCGCAATTTTCCATCTGCGCCGCGCTCGGGAGTTAGGGTTGAACTCCCTCGGGCTTCAGCTCAACTTGAGCACCGCTTTAATTTACCAGCAAAAATGGGCCGAAGCAGCGGAGGCGGCCCAAGAAGCGCTCAGGATTGAGCCCAAGTCAAGCTTAGCCTGGAATAATCTAGGGCTTTTAGCTCTCCAGGAGAAGAATTGGAATCAGGCTGAGAAATATTTCCGTCAAGCCTTGGTCTATGATTCTCAAAATAAACAGGCCTTGGCTAACTTAGCCGCCCTTCTTCTCGCTCTCAACAGATGGGCCGAGGCTGCTGCTACTTATGAACAGTTGCTCAAGGAAAATCCAGGTGATGCTATAAGTCATAATAACCTCGCGGTAGCTTATTATCATTTAAAAGACTATCGGCAAGCCTGGGCCCATATCCAGCAAGCTCTTTCCTTAGGTCTGGAAGTTAACCGCGAGTTTATGGAAGCCGTAAAGAAGCAGCTTAAGGACTAAACGGAGCGCTCTAAGACTCGCTTCAAGAAGCGTCCAGTTATTGACTCCAAGTTTGAAGCCACCTGTTCTGGCGTGCCTTCAGCCATGATTCTTCCTCCCTCTTCCCCCCCCTCTGGACCGAGGTCGATGATATAATCGGCGCACTTAATTACTTCCAGATTATGCTCGATGACCACGACCGTATGACCAGCCTCGACCAACTTTTGAAAGCAACGGAGCAAGACGAAGATGTCCGCGGGGTGAAGGCCGATAGTCGGTTCGTCGAAGAGGTAAACAATTTTTTTTCCTTGTTCATGGACAAGATGATGGGCTAATTTAAGGCGCTGTAATTCACCGCCCGAAAGCGTCGTCGTCGGCTGGCCTAACTGGATATAACCCAAACCAACCGCCACCAGCGGCTGAAGAAAACGAGTAACCTCAGGCGCTTCGCTGAAAAACTCCAGGGCCTCTTGAGCACTCATCGCTAAAACCTCAGCAATTGATTTTCCCCGGTATTTAACCTCTAAAATTTCTGGCTTGAAACGTCGACCCTGGCAGGCATCGCAGGTAAGGATGACATCCGAGAGGAACTGCATCTCGATAATCTGCTGGCCTGCTCCTTTGCATTCTTCGCACCGGCCGCCCGGCGTGTTAAAGGAAAAATAGCCAGGTTGAAGGCCAAGGAGTCGCGCTTCTCGAGTGGAGCTGAAAATTTCCCTGATTCCGTCCATGGCCTTCATATAAGTCGCGGGAATCGAACGCGGGGAGGTGCTAAGGGGGGATTGGTCGACCATGATCAGCTTATCAACCAACTCCAACCCCCTGATTTCTTTAAAGCCGCCCCTGGCTTCACCCAGCCAGCCAAGGTAAAGCACGTCATAGAGAAGAGTGCTCTTGCCGGAGCCAGAAACCCCGGTTAAACAGGTAAAACATCCCAACGGCAGGCGGGCGTCGATGTTTTTCAGGTTGTGCTTAGTTGCTCCAATTATTTGGATATAGCTGCGAGCCTGGCGCCGTTCGAAGGGCGGTTCGATGGCGAATTCCCGGCGCAGGTAGCGGGCGGTTAGGGTCGAACTTTCTTGGAGAAATTCAGTGAGCGGGCCAGAGTAGAGGACTTGACCTCCTGCCTCGCCCGCCCCAGGTCCGAGGTCGATGATATAATCGGCCGCCTGAATTATTTCGGGGTCATGCTCCACAACCAGGACGGTGTTGCCAATTTCTTTCAACGACTTCAAAGTATTAATTAGCCTTTGATTATCTCGAGGATGGAGTCCGATGGATGGCTCGTCTAAAACGAACAGAGTTCCCACCAAGGAGCTACTTAAGGCGGCGGCCAAGTTAATCCGCTGGGCCTCTCCTCCGCTAAGGGTGAAGGTCATTCGGTCCAGGGTAAGATAATCGACACCAACTTCGAGGAGAAAACGGAGGCGATTTTGAATCTCCGCCAGCAGGCGCTCGGCCAGGCGTTGCTCCCAGGCCGAAAGTTGGAGGGATTTAAAAAAGGCGTCAGCCTCTCTCACGGTCAACCGCGTCACTTCGCCCAGTGATTTTCCCTGCACCTTGACCGCCAGGGCTTGGGGGTTAAGCCTCATCCCTTGGCAAGCCGGGCAAGGGATATATTTACGGTAACGGCTGAGGAAGACCCGAACCTGGACCTTATATTTTTTGCTTTGCAGCCATTCGAAGAAACCCTTAACTCCGTAATAGCCATTACCACCTTCCAGGACAAATTTTTGCCATTTAGGTCTAAGGTCTTTAAAGGGGATATCAGTCGGAATCCCGCGGCGGCGGGCCTCAGATAGTAGTTCCTCCTGCAGCTCGTAAGAACCAGGCTTCGACCAGGGTTCAACCGCACCCGCGGCGAGCGATTTATTCCGGTCAGGGATAATCTTATCTTCATCAAGAACGGCTAAATCGCCAAAACCATGACAAACAGGGCAAGCTCCCTGAGGTGAATTGAAGGAAAAAAGATTGGGGAAAGGTTCCTCATAGGCCAGGCCACAGGTCTTACATTCTAACTGGCTGGAAAAAATTTTTTCCGCCCCCGCCGAGGTTATTACTTTAAGCCGGCCTTCTCCCCTCCTTAAGGCCGATTCGAGGGAATCCACCAGCCTTTCCCTTTCTTCTGGGTCCAGCTGGAGGCGGTCAACAAAGACATCGACCGTTTTCAGCCGGCCGGCCCGGAAAGAGTCAAACTCTACCACTTTGCCCCCGCGAACCAACCGGAAAAAACCGTCCTTCTTAAGCGGGGCTAAACCTTTCTCCAGAGGCCAGGCGAAGGTAATAATGATTTCCGTTCCCTGACCCAACTTAAACAGCTCATCGACGATGGAATCGATTGTATCGCGACGGACAGGCTGGCCACATTGAAGACAATGGACAACTCCCACGCGGGCAAAGAGAACTCGCAGGTAGTCATGGATTTCGGTGACCGTGGCCACTGTGGAGCGCGGATTCTTAGTGGCTGCTTTTTGCTGGATAGCCACTGCCGGCGTTATCCCTTCGATTAAGTCAGCATCAGGCTTGTCCATCCTTTCTAAGAACTGGCGAGCATAGGCCGAAAGAGATTCGATGTAGCGGCGCTGGCCTTCGGCATAAAGAGTATCAAAGGCCAGCGAGGATTTTCCGGAGCCGCTGCGGCCCGTGACCACGATAAAATGATAAAGAGGCAGGTCAAGGTCGATATTTTTGAGGTTATGAACTCGGACGCCGCGAAGGCGAATGATATCCTGTTCTTTAAAGTCAGCTTTGACGGTAGCCATGGCCGTTTAAAGGCAGAATTACTATTATATAAAAAATCTAAAATTTAAAGAACTGCATGAGCGCGCTCTTGAAGAAGTTGCCCATCTTATGGGCTGTCGCTATAAGACTCTGGCCCAGCTCATGATTTAACCTGGATTGCCCTCATGAAACTCCCGAAGCGGAGAGGCCGGCGACTGATTCCGCGCTCGAGGCGGCGGGCGTAATTCCTCGGGGTTAGGAGAACAAGGACATCTAACCTGGCCGAAATTCTGCCCTTTAACCTTTTAGGTTCTTATCCAATTTAGTTGATGGAAATAAAAGTGGGGAAAAGGCGAGGAAAGGGCTAACTTCTTCTTTTTTTTATAGTTAGGATTTATCAAACCATAGAAGATGTTCTGCCTGCACTCTGGCTCTGATATTTTGTCCTTAAGCTGTATCTTTACTCCGATGAAATCTTATAGCTATCCAATAAATTATCCAGTTTTTATCAAATAATCGCGAGACCAACCCCATTTTATTGCTTCTCTCGCGGGCCGAAAACAAAATGAAAAAATCCCAGTCGCTTATCTCAGTCCTTAGGAGTTAGGAGATTTTCTTGTTTTTGCCTGCGTGGCCTAACCCCACCCTGAAAATTTCGGCTTCCTTTTTTTAAGTAGAAATTTTGCTTTGATTATTTTATAACCTCCTTGGTGATTTTGTCCTCCTTTGATTTTAGTAAGAAGCCGCTGATTTCTAACAAAGAATCACCTTTGGCTTAAAAGGCAAGGTCCTATGATTATCCTGATTGCTTTCGCCTTGGCTCTGGATGCTTTTGCGGTGACGGCCGGCATTGGAGCTAACCTAAGGGGCTTGAGCTGGAGAGCGTCGCTCCGGTTAGCTTTTCATTTTGGCCTTTTCCAGTTTTTTATGCCCCTTCTGGGCTGGTTGGCGAGCGAAGGCCTGGTAAACCTCATCCGGAATTTTGACCACTGGGTAGCCTTCTTTATCTTGACCCTGGTCGGCGGTCGGATGGTTATCTCGGGCTTAAAAGGCCAAAAGAGGCCGGTTTCCGAAGCCGACCTGACTAAGGGTTGGCCGCTCCTTCTCCTGGCCATAGCTACCAGTCTGGACGCGCTGGCTGTGGGGTTTACTCTGGCCACGCTAAGCATAAATATTTTTACTGCCGCCGTTCTTATCGGGTTGGTGGCTTTTTCTTTAACCCTACTCGCTGCCTTCCTCAGCCCCTATTTGGGCCGCTTAGCCGGTAGATGGGCTGAGCTTTTAGGCGGCCTTATTCTTATCGGCATCGGACTGAGGATATTGATGACCCATCTGCATTAAGCTCGGGCTAAACCAGGCGGTTTAATGGGCTCTCTAGCGTTTTTTTTGGCAGGTTTAATTGATAAGCCAAACTGGCGGAAGCGACGAGGGAAGGCTTAGCCTGGCCAATCTCCCTTATAAAAAATAAGGCAAAAAAAACCATTCCGGCTCTGATATCTTGGCCTTAAACTTCATCTCTCCTCCGCTAAAATCTTATCGTTGCCCAATAAATTATCCAGTTTTTTATCAACTAATCGCGAGATGAACCAAGAATAAATATTTGAAAAAAAAGAACCGCCTGGATTGGGCCATTATTAGTCGGTTTTTGACCGCTCGAGGCCCAGGTTCTTAGTAACAAGCTTTTTCTAAGGCTTGATTGAGGTCAGCTTCTAAATCGGCGTAATCTTCGCAGCCCACCGAAAGACGGATAAGGTCATCAGTGATTCCCGCCTCTTCTCTTTCTTCGCGAGGAACTGCGGCGTGGGTCATACTGGCTGGATGTTGAATCAGCGTTTCTATCCCGCCCAAGGAGACAGCTAAGGTGCAGAGCCGGACCGAGTTGATAAAGCGGCGTCCGGCTTCAAAACCTCCCTTGAGGCCGAAGCAAAGCATCGAGCCGGGCCCGCGCATTTGTTTTCGGGCCAGTTCAGCCTGGGGATGACTTTCGAGGCCAGGATAGTTCACCCAGTTGACCAAAGGATGCTCGTTAAGGAAGCGAGCTAACCTTTGGGCGTTCTCCTGGCTTTTAGTAACGCGCAGGGCTAAGGTTTTAACCCCGCGCAGGACGAGCCAGGCTTGATGAGGGTCCATGGTGCCGCCAAAATTCACGAGGACACGGCGTAGCCGCTGGTAGAGCTTATCTTCTTTAGTAATTATTATGCCGCCAACGACATCACTGTGGCCGTTGATAAACTTAGTTAGGCTATGCAGGACAATGTCCGCTCCTAAATTAAGCGGATTCTGGAGGATGGGGCTGGCAAAGGTATTATCAACTATCAGCCAGCAATTATTTTTTTTCGCCCACTCGGCACAAGCTTGAATATCAGTCAGCGCCATTGTGGGGTTAGCCGGGGTCTCGATAAAAAGCAGCTTCGTTTCAGGTCGGAGATGCGCCTCGATATTTTCCAGGCTGGAAGTGTCGACGAAAGAGGCGCTTATCCCAAAGCGAGAAAACTCCTTCTCGACCACTACTCGAGTGGCGCCGTAGACTGAGGCAGTGCTGATAAGATGCGTGTTTTGCTCCAAGAGAGCTAAAAGAACGGTGGTTATTGCCGCCATGCCAGTGGCAGTGGCTAAGGCCGAGGTCCCGTTTTCCAGGATGGCTAAGCACTCTTCCAGGGCCTGGACCGTGGGATTGCCCAGGCGGGTATAAATATAACCCTTTTCTTGGCCCGCAAAGAGAGCGGCGCCCTGCTCAGCGGAATGAAAGGCAAAGGTGGATGATTGATAAATCGGCACGGAAACGCCGCCGAAGAGGGGGTCAGGCTCAGAACCGGCATGGATGACCTTAGACATAAGTCCCAGTTTTGATGGGTCACTCAAGGAGAAGCCTCCTTAGATTAATTTATGAGATTTGCTTATTTGATGACGATTTCCTTGGAGAGCAGATAGTTTTCGGTGACCAATTCCAAAAAATAAAGCCCTGGTTTAAGGCGGCGGTCGTTGTTATCTTGGCCGTCCCAGCTGACCTCATAATAGCCAGGCAATTGAAAGGCGGTGAGAAGATTTTTAACCAGCTTACCGTCGGCAGAGTAAATATTCAGCTTGACCTGGCCCATCCAGGGAAGAAAATAAGAAATCAACCGAGAACTATCGCCCGTATTGTCTATGGCTATTTGTACTTCATCTTGAGTGACGCGGGGAAAACGATTCTTGACCCTTCTCTCTTCATCAGTGCGCCGGAATTGATGGGCAATACCTATTTGGGCCCGGAGGCTGTAATTACGACCAGAGTACCACATCCGGTCGATAGTAAATAAAGGCCCGCCTTCAACGAATTTTCCCGGGATGACCCGCGGCCGGTAGACTTCATAATTGTCCCAACCACCAGGAAGCGCGGAGGTGATGAGGATTGGGTTTTCGGGGTCGCGTTCCCAGTTAACGCCGTCGGAGGAAGTGGCATGGCCAATCCAGGCATTGCCTCCCTTTTTCTTCCAGCCTTTATACCACATATGATAAAGGCCCTCGTAATAGATGATTTCGGGGTCGCTAACGCTATAACCATCCCAGCGAGTCGGCACATCAGGGACAAAAATAGGGTTATTTGGATGCTTAACCCAATTTATGCCGTCAGGAGAGGTGGCATACCCGATAGCCGCCTTATCGCGGCTGAGGTCGTTTCCGCCATACCAAATTTTATAGCCATCCTTAGTCTTGAGGACAGTGAAGGCCTCCATCACCGTGCCTTCCCAGGGTTCAGTGACGCGCAGCACAGGGTTGCCGGCATACTTAGTCCAGTGCACGCCATCCGGAGAGGTAGCCAAGCCGATAGAAAAGACGCCTTCTGGTGTGCCGCCTATATACCACATCTTGAAAAGCCTTTCTTGTTGGTCATAAAGAACTGATTGGCAGATCAAGATGGATTCATCCCAGGAACCCTTTGGCCCCAGCCGGATGAGGGGGTTATCGGGGTGCTTGGTCCAGTGAATTCCGTCGGGAGAGGTAGCCAGGCCGATCTGACAACTAAGGTTCTCGGGCGTGCCTACATACCACATCATGTACTGACCAAAAAAGTAGCCGATAGAGAAGCAATCGACACTTTTTTCTTCCCAAGAACCATCAGGTCCAGGCTTAAAAACCGGGTTGTCGTAGAACTTAACCCACTTTTCCAACTCGGGAGGCAAAGCCAGCAGCTCCAGTTTCTCCCTTTCTTTTTGCAATTGAATTTCAAGACGAGCATACTCTTTTCGCGCTAACTCGATGGGCAAAAAGCGCCAAGCCATATTACCTCGGCAGGCATAAAGTGGGGAATAAGCAACCCCCATAAAGCCTCCAGCGAGTGATAGGGTCAGAAGAAAAAATAAAACACGCCTCATCTTTTTCTCCAGTTTATCCCGGCTAAAAGAAATGACTTCTTCTCGGGACTCCCCGCCAAATTGAAATATTCCTTATGAAGGACCATTATACCATTAAAATATAAAAAATCAGGCATATTTTTATTCATTACTTAGGAGCTTGACAATGGGGACAGAGGCCGTAAAAAGTCATCTGGTGGTCTTTGACCAAAAAATGGTGTTTCTCCTTGATCGCTTCTTCCATTTGACGGATTAACTCCACTTCCTCGGCCACGAAATCGGTAGTGTCAGAAATTCGGCCGCAGCGAGTGCAGATTAGATGGTGGTGATGGGCCTCAGGAGAGGGGGGGGTGAATTCGTAGCGGCTCTGTCCATCAGCGTCCATCAGGCGGTCTAAAAGACCTATCTGGCTCAAGAATTCGAGAGTCCGATAAACGGTGGCCAGGCCAAGCTGAGGATTTTGAGGGTAGAGAGAAGAGTAAATCTCTTTGGCGCTTAAATGACCCGGGTTTTGGGATAAAAAATCCAGGATGAGGTCCCGGGCCTCTGTCCACCGGCCATTATGATGGCCGACAAAGGACCGCCATTTCCAGGGACGAGGCATTCTGTCTCCTTTTTAATGATAATCATTTTCATTATAAATAATTGTTTTGGGAAATCAAGCGGAAATTATTGGTTAACCATAAAAACATTTTTAGGCCTTGTTGCCACCCTGTTGGAACTAATCGCTGACGACGATTTTACCAATCTCCAGGCATTAAGCCGGGAAAACTGGGCTACTTTTTTCTATTATCAAACGACTGGAGGCTGTTGTGAGACGATATCCTTGCTCGCTTAAAGGATTATTCCCCAATCATTTAATTTGAAAAGTCCTCTCCCTTTTTCCTAATATTCACCTCCCTTTTATTTTTTGGCCAGGTAGAGGGATAAGATGGCGAGGGAAGATGAGAGCGTGAAAACTGGTTGGGGTAAATTAAAAAGACCAGAAGAGGCCAGCATATAGCCCGAAGCCCGTCGTTCCATAGCCTTTAATCACCTCATAATGTCGGTTGGTTAAGTTTTCTGCTCGCAGATGGAGGGAGAGCGCCGAGGTAGGCTGAAAGATAAAAACTGCCTTGGTGATGGTATAAGCGGGCAGGGTAACTCTTCTGGCTGGCCAAGAGGAATAATCAAGGTCGTCTCTCAGGCCGACTCGACTGATGGTCCAAGTTAGCTTCCAGGCTGGCGCCGGCTGCAATTCGAGCTCTGCCTCTATTTGAGACTGCGGTCGGCGCAGCAGTCTCGTTTCTGAAACCAAGTCCCGAGCCTCGAGCCAGTTAGAGGTTAGTTGTCCGCTTATAAAAGAAGAAGGCTTAAACTGAGCTTCCAACCTTAGACCAGAGGCCGCGGCACGACCAAGATTCTGGTAACCTGCAGCAAAATCAAATTGAATCAAATCCCGGAAACGGCTGAGAAAATAAGTCGCGGACAGCTCTAAACGGCCAGAAAAGAGATTCTGCTCTAAGCCTAAATCCCAGGAAAGGGTTTTTTCAGGTTTTAAAGCGCGGTTGCCTACTGGACCCCAGGCCGTTTGCGGCGCATAAAGCTGGTAGAGGCTGGGAGCTTTAAACCCTGTTCCCAAGGAGGTTCTAAGCTGGGTGGCGGTAGCTTCTATCCAGAAGGCTTGAGCTAAACGATAAGTTAAGGCAAGCCCGCCGCGGGAATGATGGTCAAGTCTCAGACCCGCAGTCGTGAACAGGGCTGAGCCCAGCTTAAAATGCTCCTGGAGATAGATGCCTACCGAGTTGGCTCGTTGCCGGGGCAAGAGGCTTCGGTCTTCTCCCCACGCGGAAGACCAAAGATATTCGGATTCGCCTTCTTCTCGTTCCATCTCCAACCCGCAGGTCAAGGTGTGTCTTTTCTGGAGATAAAAATTGTGCTGCCAATCAAGCTTAAAGAAAAGACTATGAAAGCGCCCCTGCTCTTTTTCTCCGGGATGAAGCTCGTCTTCGTCATTGTGGTTTTCTCGTTTATTCGTGACCGCAGCTAAGCTCAACTTTTGTTCCCAGATTTGGTTAAGTTGAAAGGAGTGATAACTTAGATGGAAAAAAGCGCTCCGGAAATTTTGTCGGCTATTGGGGTCGTCGCCGTAAGGCCCGCCAAAATTATCCAGGTCAGTCTTGGACCTTAGGTAGCGAAAAGCAAGATTGATTTCCTTTTGGGGCCTTAACTGCCAGCCAAATCGTCCTGAAAAGCTGATATTGGTGTAGCCATCCTTTTCTTTATTTCCGGGATAAGAAGAGCTGGCAGCGGAAATGCCTTTGGTGCTGAACCAGGCCGCGGCTAAGCCATAACTTAACCCTTCTTTTTGGCCGGAGGCCGCCAAACTCAATTTCTGGGTAGCGAAAGAACCCGCTTCGCTTAACAAGGAAAATCTTCTCTGCCCACCTTTTTTGGTAACGATATTAATAATCCCGGCCATGGCGTCCGAACCGTAGAGAGGACTTTGTGGTCCCTCGACCAATTCAATCCGGTCCACATCGGTAAGCAAGAGATGGGAAAAATCATAGGAGCGGGAGGGAGAAACGGGGTCGTTAACCTCCACCCCATCAATCAGTACGAGAGTATGTTCTGAATTAGCTCCCCGAAAAAGAAACGAGGCGGCCGCGCCTGGGCCGCCGTTTTGTGTCAGAAAGCCCTGGGGCAGATGGGCTAGGACCTCGGCTACATTGGTTAATCCTCGGCTTAATAAATTTTCAGCGAGGAGCACTTTTACCGAATTACCCAGTTCAGCAGCCGGCGCTGGAAGTCTCGTTGCGGTAACAACTATTTCGTGATGGAGCTTGAGCTTTTCTTTTTCCTGGGCAGCTTTTTTTTCCTGGTCAGAAGGTAGCCCGATAGATGGGGCGGCTAAATTAAGTGACAGGAAAAGAGAAAGCCAGAAAGAAATAAACACCTTGACCTCCTTAAGTTTTGTCCCCCGCTTGGTGTCGATTCTTTAATTAAAAAAATTCAACCCTTCCTTCCTCCCGAAGGCGGGCTGGAACGGCTTAAGACAGGTCTCCTGACTCTCGGCTCATCCTCCTCCCGGGCCTTCCCCTTCGAACTGAAGAGTGGCTTTTTCCGGGATTCGTCCCCGATTACAGTAGCGGGGGCTGTGTCCGCTTTCCACGGACTTCCCTGCTCTTAAACCTAACCAGACTTCAAGTCAAAGAACCCAAAAACATCGCTATTATAAATTGAATGATTTTCTATGGCAAGCCCCTTTTTATGCTCGTTTGCTTAAAGGTTTGGTTACTCCTCTGCTCAGACTCTTTTTTCAGCCACGGCTTTTTTCTTTGATGTCTGTGACGAAGGGCATAGGGTAAGCAAAGGAGAAAAGGTAAAAATTTTCTTTGGCGAATTAAGTTAGCCTAAAAAAGGAGGTATTGGCTTAGCGCTTTCCGATAGGAGTCAAATTGGACAACAGGCCAACATATATTGTGTCCTTAAGAAATTCCTCAAGAAATAAAAAGAAGAACTCTGAGATATCACTAAGGTATCTATTGTGTTTAATTAAGAGGCGTTCTTAGGAAACGCCGCTGAGGCTCATTTTATGAGGAGGTGAACTAAAGTTCTGGGTTTCTTCTTTCGAGCGCGGCACTTGCCAAGATAGCCAAAAGGAATAATGTAAGGCTTTTTTCTTAAGGTTGTGGCGATTCTTCGTTGGGTGGCTCGAAGGAGGAAACGAGTAAATGGTCAGACCGAAAATAAGATCCTGCCGCAGGCTTGGGTTTAATTTTTTGCCCCCCTAATAACAAATAATATTATAGCATATCTAATTTATAAAATGCAAGAAAAAAATTCATTTTTTTTGAATTTTCTTCTAACTCTGTTGATCTTACCTGCTTTTTTCAGTTTAAGGAGCCTTTTGGCGGTTTTTTGGCTTGAAAGCTCATTTTTTTACCCCAAAAGGGCCTTTTTTTTGACTGATGGCGAATTTATTTAATATAATAACCCAAAAACTTGCTTTCTTTTTAGTTGCTTCGAAGGAATTGGCGATGGAAAAAGAGACTTTTCGACTCTTAGGCCATCAATTAGTGGATTGGGTGGCCGATTATTTGGAAAAAGTCGGGCAATGGCCAGTTGTACCCCGCGTTTCTCCCGGAGACATTAAAAATCAACTGGCTCGGCGGCCGCCCGAGACCGCTGAAGCCTGGGCCGACATTTTGGCCGATTTTAACCAGATTATCTTGCCGGGAATGACCCATTGGCAGCACCCGGGCTGGTTTGCCTATTTCCCGGCGAATAATAGTCCTGCTTCAATCCTGGGTGAAATTCTCACGGCCGGCATGGGCGCTCAGTGCATGAGTTGGCAGACTTCGCCTGCTGCCACCGAACTAGAAGAAGTAGTCATGGACTGGCTTCGACAGATGCTTGGCCTGCCTCAAGGGATGGCCGGAGTAATTCAGGATACGGCTTCCACCGCGACCCTCTGTGCCCTGCTTGCAGCCCGAGAGAAGGCGACTGGCTTTCTCAGCAACCGACAGGGTTTTTATCAACCTCTCACGGTTTATGCCTCCGACCAGGCCCATTCCAGTGTGGAAAAGGGAGTTAAGATTGCCGGCTATGGCCGGGAAAAATTGCGCTCCATTCCCACCGATGAAAACTACGCCCTGATTCCGGAAGCTTTGGAGGAAAGTGTTCGCGAGGACATTAGAGCGGGAGCCATTCCGGCCTGCGTGGTAGCCACCTTAGGCACAACCTCCTCGGGTGCTATTGACCCCTTGCGGCCAATTGGTGAAATCTGTTCTCGCTACGGCCTGTGGCTTCACGTGGATGCCGCTTATGCCGGTACCGCCGCTATCCTGCCCGAGCTTAGATGGATGCTGGACGGCGTGGAATATGTTGATTCCTTTGTTTTTAACCCTCATAAATGGCTGCTGACCAATTTTGATTGCTCGGCCTTTTTTATCCGTGATGAGGAGAACTATGTGCAGACCTTTGAGATGCATCCCGAATACTTGAAGACAGCGCAAGACAGATTAGTCAAAAATTTTCGAGATTGGGGAATTCAATTAGGCCGGCGCTTTCGGGCTTTAAAGCTCTGGTTTGTTATCCGTTCCTACGGAGTGCAGGGACTTCAAGCCATGGTGCGAGAGCACCTTCGTTTGGCGCAGCTTTTCCGCTCCTGGTTAGAAGAGCACCCATTGTTTGAATTAATGGCTCCCACCACCTTGAGCTTAGTTTGTTTTCGGCTGAACGACGGCCGACCGGAAGACCAGCTCAACTTGATTAACCGCCGGCTCAATGAAAACATCAATGCTTCGGGCAGAATCTTTTTAACCCACACCGAGCTTCGCGGCCAGTATGCCTTACGCTTAGTGGTAGGCTCTCGAACTACCCAGGAGAGCCATGTGAGGCAGGCCTGGGAAATTATCCGGGGCGAGGCGGAGAAACTGGCCGGTCAAAAATAGCCCTACTTTTTCCCTGGGATTCCTGGTTTCTGGAAAAATTCACTGGCGGGGACGACTAAGACATTCTCCGGTTTGACAGGAAGCGGAAAGATCTCGATTTCTTTATCCTCGTCCAAGACAGAAGCCGGCATGCGGGGGTTGGCGTATTTAATCGGCGAGGCGGTGTTGGCCACTAACGCCTCTTTTAAGGCTTCCCCGTCTTTGGTGATAATGGCAATATATATATTTTGATAATTGAGGTATTTCCGGATAGCCCGGTTAACGTCTTCCTTAGTGAGTAGAGGCAAGCGCTTCTGAACTTCGCCCAGGAAATCCTCATAGCCATAATAATGGGAATCAATTTGCCAGCCCAACCTTTCAGCCAAGGTCTGAGTGTAAAGCCGAGTATAGTTGAGAAGATAAGTTCGGACCAAATCGAACCTCTCCTTAGGAATTCCGGCCTCGACTAACTTCTGCAATTCTCGGAGTGTCTGTCGCAGGACAAAATGACGGTTACTGTTGGGAACGGGACGGATCCAGACCGAAAAATATTGCTGTTGGCGGCAATAATTAGTGGCCGGGAACTTATCTCTGCCCTGGAGGAAATATTCAGCGTAGGCATAATCGCCGTAATTCTGGCCCCTTTCCTCCCTGATTTTTTGAAAGAGCCGGGAAAGGTGCTGGCGGTGCTCGCCGAAATGAGAACAGGCCAGCCAAAGAGGGAAAAAGTCGTCCTTAGACCTGGTTAGCGGATGGTGAAACCCTAAGGAGATAGCTGTGGCGGGAGTTTCCTTTTCGGCAATAACTATCTCGAGACCCTTAGCCGGCTTCGGCACCGGCAGTTTTAATTGGGGTGTAAAACCGCGAGGCAGACAAGAAAAGTCGGCGCTTATTTTAGCCGGAAAATTGTCCGGATAGCCGCCGGCCAAACCAATAATCAGGTTTCCCTGAACCATCTGGTCCTTATAGAAGGCTTTAATTTCATCCAAAGTGATGCTTTTCACTGTCTCCACGGTGCCCGCCTCATGATGGCCGTAGGGATGATTTTCATAAAGCATCAAGTTCAGGATTTCCTTGCCGAATTGTTCATCCATATTGTTAACCAGAGTTTTTTCTAAAAAACTGAGTTGGTCGGTTTTCAGTCGGTGGAAATCGTCCTCGCGGAAGCCGGGGTCAAGAAGCATTTCTCTAAAAAGGGCGTAGAATTTTTCGAGGTTATCACGATGCACGGTGGCGGAAAAAACCGACATTTCTTTATCAACGTTTAGCTCTACGGAGACGGCTAAGGGATAAAAAGCCTTAGTAATTTCTTGGTAAGTTTTGGTTCTTGTCCCGCCGTTGGCCAGAAGATTAAGACAAAGTTGGGTAATTCCTTCTTTACCCCGGGGGTCGTTGGCAGAACCTATTCGGAGAAGAACGCGGAGATGAACGAGAGGGTGATTTTTCTCCGGAAGGAGCTCTAAGCGGAAGCAGTTGGGGTCAACTCGCTGGCAGGAGAAATTGGTCAGCATGAGTCCGACTCCTAAAAAGATGAAAAAGCAGAGGCGAGGCGCTAGATGATTCATGGTTCTTTCCCTCCCGTTAGAGTCACGACTGTGCTCGCTTCAGGACGGAAGTATTTCCTGGCCATCTGCTGAATTATTTCGGGAGTAACTTCCTCGTAAAGGCGAAAGAGACGGTTGAGAATTTGCGGGTCAGGCCTGAGGTTGAGGTAAAAGGCTAAGGTGGAGGCAAGGCCATCTGTTGTCCCCAAGTCCTGAGCCAAAGAATAACGAAGATTAGATTTGACCCCAGCTAAGGTTTCAACCGGGATAGGTTCGGTTTTTAGCCTTTCGAGCTCAGCCACTATCTGTTGCTCAACGTAGGGCAAATCTTCATCCTTTTTAATGGTGGCGGTAAAAATCAAAAGATATGGGTCGCGACGGTCAGGGAAACTGGCGTTTAGGGAGACGCACTTTTGCTCCTCGATGACCAGTCTTTGATAGAGCGGTGAGGAAGGGGAGAAAGAAGCCTGAGCTAAGAGGTCCAAAGCCGCTTTATCAACCACCTCAGCCGAAAAGGCCGGTCCATGAAAAGCAATGGCCAAACGGGCCAAGGTTCGGGCTGGCCAAGGATAATGGGCCCGCTTTGGTCTGGTTTGAGGCGGCTCCTCAGGAGTCTCGAGGAGATAATTGGAACGCGGCCATGAATTATAATGATACTTTATTAGTTTCATTAATTCGTCATGGTTAAAATCGCCGGCCACTAAAATAATAGTGTTATCCGGGGAATAATAACGCTCTTTAAATTGCTGGCTGTAAGCAAATTGATTGGGCATATCTTTAATATCTTCTAAATAGCCCAGGGTAGTGTGCTTATAGGAATGTTTCTCAAAGGCGGTCTGGCGCAGTAATTCCAACAGGCGGCGGTCGGGGTTGGAGACGCTCGAGTAGTATTCGCCTTCGATGACCGGAGCCTCGGTTTTTAGACTTTCTTCGTCATAATAAAGGTTGATAAAGCGGTCCGCCTCGACCTCCACCACTCGGCTTAGGTTCTCCCGCCCGGCAAAAACTACAAAGTAGCAGGTGTAATCATCAGTAGTATAACCATTGGTGCCGGCTCCAAGACGAGTCAGGAAATCATCATACGCCGCTCGCGGCATCTTTTTGGTTCCTTTGAACATCATGTGTTCAAAGAAATGGGCAAACCCAGATTTCCCGAGCTCGACCTCGTTGCGGGAACCGCAGCGGATGATGGTGTAATAGGAAATGATATTCGGAAAAGGCAGAGGAACGGAAACCACCGTGAGCCCATTTTCTAATTGTTCCATTTTATAAGCATAAGGAAATATGTCAGAAGAGCCGGCACTAACTGAGGTGGCGAACCCTAATAGGATTAATAAAGCCGGCGTTAACTGCACCATGCTCTCGCCTCCCCTCAGAGCTCGACATAGGTCAGCCATTTTTCGTAGGCCGGGTTTTCACCTCGGACGCATTGGCTGTATGCTGCCTGCAGGCGCTGCGTAATGGTTCCTGGTTGGCCAGACCCGATGACATGAGGCTGGGGCGATTCTTCACCTTGGGAAGCATCGATAACGCGAGTGATAGCCACAATTTCTACCGCTGTCCCGCAGAAAAAGGCTTCCTCGGCCTGGAGAAAATCGTTCTTGCTGATGGCCGCAATGGCGGTGGGTATTCCGAGGTCCCGGGCGATAGTTAGCAGAGAAGACCTGGTTATGCCTTCGAGGATTGACTCCTTGTGGTCGTTGGTCAGGAGAGTGCCGTCCTTGACAATGAAAATATTTTCTCCCGGACCTTCGGCGACTCGTCCCTCGAGATTAAGGAAAACGGCCTCGTCCGCGCCCCGCAACCGGGCTTCAAGACCGCAGATGGTAGATTGGATATACATACCGCCGAGCTTCGCCGACATGTCGAGCTGGCTCCAGTGAAGGCGTCTCTGAGGAAGAATATAGACGGTAACCCCCTGTTGAGCCTTGTCTCCCAGATAAGCCCCCCATTCCCAGGCACCGATGACTAAATGAACTGGGCAGAATTTAGGCACAAGGCCGAGGTTGCCGTAAGAATAAAAAAGGAGAGGCCGAATGTAGGCTGACTGCAGCCCGTTAATCTTCACGGTTGCCTTAATAGCTTCGATGATTGACTCCCGAGTCCAAGGAAAAGTCATCCTCGCTACTTCGGCCGAGTGGAGAAAACGGTCGATGTGCTCAGCGAGGCGGAAGATAGCTGGGCCACGCTTGGTAGGGTAAGCACGGATGCCCTCGAAAACTGAAGTCCCATAATGGAGCGCGTGGCTCATCGGATGTAAACCCGCTTGCTCCCAGTCATAAAAGGCGCCGTTATACCAGTACTTAGAGGCCTTAGGAAATTGACTCGTATCGAACATTAATCTCTCCTTTTGCTTGTTTTAATTTTTATATAATAAAATCATTAACCAAAAGCCGGAGATAAACCGGATTGTTCTGGAGAGCATGAAAGTTTTCCTGCGGCTCGACGAGGCTTATTCCGGCCTAATCTTAATTTTCTATCCCGGCGCGCCATTTTTTGTAGCCCTCAACTGCCTTTTTTCGGCCCACGGAGGCATTTTGGGTGGCAAGAGGATAAAAGAGCCAAGAATAATAAAAAAGAAAGAAATTAATAAGGTTCTCAAACCCCATTTTTTAACCTTCGAGCCAAAACTCCCAACGGCACCAGGCCTCGGCGGGATGGGGGTCAGGCGGACAGAAAAGGCAGCGGGTAGCTATTCGCGGGTCGATAGTCTGGGCAAAGCCGCTGTATTCCACCAAGCCTACCTCTCGGCACGGAAAATCAGGCAGGCCTTGTCGTCGCCGCGCCTCCTGAACGCGGCAGGTGCGCATCTCAAAAACACACCGCCGGGAGTTAAGCTCGATTATGGCTTGTTCGTTAATCCGGGCATAAAGGCGGAAGCGGAGGGCAAGCGCTAAGGCTTCCAAACCGCCATTAGGGGGCAAATTTAATCTTTTAATAATCCGTCGAGCCTCAATCACCGTAAACTGAGCCCAGGCCATCTTATCCAAACGAATGGCCGCCTCCATCCCGAAGGTCTCCTCCGCAGCCCTAAACCAAAGGCCGTCGTGGGTTAACCAGTTCAAGGCGGCATCCTGCAGGAGCCCGAGGAGCGTTTCTTTATCCAAGTCAGCGAGCTCGCTCATCTCTCTCCCTTTTACTCTTAATTTCATATTGAAGCTGATGATAGTGTTTTTTGGCCACGATTTTTCCTTGGGCTAAGAGAGACTCTATGGTTTCCTGAATTCGTCGCTGGGATTCGCCCGACATGGCCGTGAGCTCCTGGAGCGAGGCCGGCCGCCGCTTCAGCGTGGAGAGGAGTGTATCGGCCAGGCCGTCTGTTTTCAGCGGTGATATTCTTTTTCTCGTTTCGGTGACAATTTCTGTTTCTGGGCCAAGCAAAGCTTGGATTGCTTGAAGCTCGGCCACCTCAAGAGGCAAGGCCCAGGCTTCAGCGGGCGGTCTAACGACAGTGTTGAGCTGAATTTTATCGGGTTTAATAATGGAGATAGCCTGCTTTAGTTTTAAAATGTGGTCGGGGTGGTCATTAACCCCTTTAACTAACATAATCTCTAACCAGATTTGGCCGGAGTATTCAGTCCGAAAAACGGCCAAAGATTCGATTACGGCCTCGAGGCGCTGCTCTGAGGAAGGCCGATTGACCGCGCAAAAAACCTCCTGAGTAGCACCGTCCAAAGAGGGAACCACCAGGTCGGCCCAAAGAAGCTCGTTGCGGACCTGCTTATCAGAAAGAAGCAGACTGTTGGTCAAAACGGCGACAGGGGTAGAAGCAAGATTTTTGATCTCAGTGATTATCTGCCCTAAATGAGCGTTAAGCGTCGGCTCGCCAGACCCGGAGAAGGTAATGTAATCTATTTGGGGAAAGCGGTTAACGGCCGCTTTGACGGCCTCAATGACATCCTTAACGCGAAAATAGGGACGTCTGGTCTCGGCCCTTTTCCTGGTCGGACCCAGCTGACAATAGATGCAATCTAAGTTGCAGGTCTTTGGGGGAAGGATGTCCACCCCCAAGGAACGGCCCAGACGTCGAGAGAGGACAGGCCCATAAACGAAACGGTGTAGCTTTTCTTCCTTAAAGGCTGGTTCCTCTTTGGTTTCTGTTCCCTTTGGGCTCATTAAAGCCAACTCTTTACCTAACGTCCCTTATAGGCGGCGAGGAAACGTTTTAGAGACCGGTCATAGGTCTTTTCGATTTCCGGCGGGAAAAGGCAGCCGGGCAATTCTCCGTTATTCCAGTGGTAGGTTAAACATTGGCAACAGATTCCCTTGCGAGAACAGGGTTCATATGTACAGGTACAATGAAGTTGGTTCTCTCTTTCTTGACATTCCTTCATTACCTCTAACTCCTCTGGAAGCAAAGGGTTACAAAATTAGGATTGAAAAAATAGGATAACTTAACTTTTAAATCAAGGCAAGGGAAAATTTAAACCCCAGTCGACCTCTGCGTTTGACTGGCGAGGGCAAAAATTGGGAAAACCCCCGGGTCAAGCTGTCTTATCTTGCAATCCCGCGCCTCTCTTCACATCCAACCGGCTGAACTATTGTCCGGCGCCGGATTCCTTGGGCCCAACTATGTGCGCTCCATGTCAAATATTTAAAATAAATTATAACTTTTGTATCCCAAAATAAGGTTGAATACCAATCCCTTTTTAGCCCTGAGAAGCGGCCATTTTCCTCCGCAAACAAGTTTATTCTTGCTACCTCGGCTTCAATTAAAAGGTCCTCGCCGGCCAAGTACCTCCACTAAAAGCGTCGCTGATATCTTAACCGCGTCTAAGTATTTGCACCGGTTAACGGCTTTCGCTATACTTGAAATTTCAAGAGTAGTTGGGACGAGAGGAAGTTTTAGCGGAATTAAGGGAAAAGTTCCATGAGATCAGCCGTCAAGCCGCGAATGACTGCTAAAGAGGCCAAAGCCGGGTTAGAAGCCAAGCTTCCGGCAATCGAGACCTTTCCTAACCAGTTTCGAGGCTATGAAATAAAGATTGAAATTCCCGAATATACGTCTGTATGCCCCAAAACTGGTTTACCCGATTTTGGTAAGATTACCATCATTTATGAACCCCGTCAGCTTTGTCTTGAGCTGAAATCGTTAAAAATGTACCTTCTGGCTTACCGGAATTTAGGGATTTTTTATGAAAATGCTGTTAACCGTATTCTGGAAGATATTGTTAAGGCTTGCCAGCCAGTATGGGTGGAAGTGGTCGGCGAGTTTAACCCGCGGGGAGGCATCAAATCGGTTATTACCGCTACCTATCCTCGGCTTAAGGCCAGGAAACGGGGCAAACGGTAAAGTAAAAATCCGGCTCGCTTTTTATTATTTGTTTTAAATTAAGATGAATTATTATTTTAAATATAAAGTTTCAATTATATAAAATAAGATTTAGAGAACTCCAGCCAAACTTAAGGAGGATTAAGTTTAAAGCAACACCAAGAACCTCGGGTTTAAAAAGAGGCCAAAAGCTCATAAACAAGGTTGATAGCAAGAGATTTAGGCCTGGGGATAAAGGGAAATAAAAAGAGGCTTCGCTTTGGAGCCAGAAGGATAATAGATAACCAATTTAGCTGAAAATTAGCTGAAAGAGAAAATAATGAGGGCGGAACAAGATTCAAGGTCAAAAATGGAATTAAAGGCGAATAATTCCGCCTGGGGAAGCAGCGATTTTCTGATGCTTTTTACCGTCATCATCTGGGGAGTAAACCTAACCGTAGTTAAATTGGCTCTGCAGGAGTTTCCCCCTCATCTTTTTAACCTCCTCCGTCTTTTCGGGGCCTCGCTCTTCCTCCTTTTCTTCCTTCTTCTTCGCCGGGAATCTCTCTCTCTTTCTGGTTCCGAGCTCCTCTGGATTATTTTTCTTGGCTTCTTAGGTAACACTTTTTATCAGGTGCTTTTTATTCAAGGAATCAGTTTAACGACCGCCTCCAATGCCTCGCTCATCATGACCTCTTCGCCTCTCTTCATCGCCCTCCTCAGCACCTGGTTAGGCCATGAAAAATTGTCCTGGGAAGGTTGGCTGGGCCTTTTCCTGTCTTTTATCGGCTTATATTTAGTTATTACCCAGAGAACTGGGGGGTTGTCTTTTTCCTCCCGTTCCCTCCGCGGCGATTTAATGATTCTTTTAGGCAACCTTGGTTGGGCTGGTTATACTATTTTTTCTCGACCTCGGCTTAAAGATATGAGCTCCTTGAAGCTGGCAGCGCTAACCATGCTTGCGGGCATGATTCTCTACCTTCCCTTCGGACTCCTTCAGAGCTCTTCCTTTTCTTTTTCGGCCGTAAGCTGGCAAGGGTGGGCTGAGGTTTCCTTTTCATTTATTTTTGCCTTAGGCGTTGGCTTCGTTGTTTGGTACAATTCACTCCGGTATGTGGGTAATAGTCGCACTGGCATCTATAGTTATTTAACGCCGCTCGTGGCGATTATCACGGCCCATTTGGCTTTAGCGGAAAAAATTACCTGGCTTCAAGGGCTGGGAGGGTTGATTATTCTTTTTGGCTTTTCTTTAACTCGGGCCGGCCTCTGGTGGCACCGTCAGCCTCAGAAGCCCCTTTCCGGCAGCACGTTATAAAGACAAGGGTTATCAGGATTCTTTGAAACCTAAGGGATTCTTTTAATTTCTGGTTCATGGAATTTTCAGGAGGCGGTGGAGGGGCAGTAGCAGCCGCACATTGGCCGCTTCCTTTTTTTGGCCTTGCCTGATAAGAGATAAAGCTTTTTTTATACTCCATTTTAGTCCTGATTGAGGTTGGAGAATAAGGGGCGTTCGGGCCGGAAGAAGACGGCGCAATTGGAGAATAATGTTTAAGGATAAATCGCGCGTGACGACCAGTTTCACTTCTCGGGCCAATTTTTTAAAATCAGGCTGGAGCCGATAATTCGGGGGCTTGGGAGAGACCGTCCACCAGTCGGCAACAAAGCTGGGTTTGATGGTGCCATTGGTTTCGACTTGAAGCCGAAAATTAGCCTTTCTAATAGCCAGCGTTAGCGGTTTTACCTCCTGGAGGAGGGGTTCTCCTCCGGTCAAGCAAACCCAGGAGCAGGGAAGACGACGCTGTTGGTTTAAAATTATCGCCATAATCTCCTCAATCCTCATCTCTTGGCCAGCCTGCCAGGCCCTTTTCGTGTCGCAAAAAGAACAGCGCAGGTTACAACCACTTAAACGGACAAAAATAGTCGGCTCGCCTTGCCGCAAACCTTCTCCCTGGAGAGAAGAAAAAATTTCAACGACTTTCAGTGTAGGTGGCGCTGGCATCTTCTGATTCCCAAACTGTCACCTCGTGGACCGGGAGCTTGGTTTTAAGTTCTTGGAAAAAATGACGAGCCAAGTTTTCCGCCGAAGGATTAAACGAATAAACCTCGTTCAAATGCGTGTGGTCAGGCAGGACCTCGGCCAACTGCCTTTTGATTTCAGCAAAATCAATGCCGATACCCGTGGCCTCTAATTCCTTGACCTCAAGAACTACTTCTACTTTAAACGTATGGCCGTGGATTCTTTCGCATTTCCCCTTGTAATCTTTGAGAAAATGGGCGGCTTGAAAGGTGTCGCGGACACGAAGTAACCAGCTCATAGCTTCCCTTCCTTTCTGAGGCGGCAAAGAAGATGGTCTTCCTTCCCCACCGCCTCCCAGGCTCTTTGGCGAAAAACACAAGCAGGACATTCAAAGCAGGGGATTTCACCTCCGCGATAACAGGATAGAGAGTAGGCGTAATCAGCGCCGAGCTCAAGTCCGAGGCGAAGGATTTCAACCTTGGTCAAGGCAAGAAAAGGGCAGATGATTTTAAAGGGCGGAGCGCCGAAAGCAGCTTTGGTTCCCTGATTAATTGCCTCTTCCATCGCTTGGACGAAATTTTTTGTCGTGTCCGGATAATCGGGAGAGTCGAGGACATGGAAACCGCAAAGAATTTCGGAAATCGACCTTACTTCAGCCCAGGCTGCGGCCAATGAGAGAAATATCCCGTTACGAAAGGGAACATATGTTGACGGCGGCCCGGCTCTAGGCTTCTGGGCTTGCTCGGCCTTCCAGCGAGGAATATCGAGAGAGTAATCAGTCAGGGCGGAACCAGCAATCGGCCTCAGGTCGACCTTAAGAATTTCCCTTGGTATACGAAGTTGCTCGATGGTTCGAGCTGAGAGGTCAATTTCTAAGCGGTGCCGTTGACCGTAGTCAAAACTGAGAGCCTGGACCTCCTTCCCCTGACTTAATGCCCAATAGAGGAGCGTTGTGGAATCTAATCCCCCTGAGAACAGAACTACCGCCTTCATCTAAAATCTTTTATCATCATAAAGAAAGCCGAGACAGTTGGCAAGCCGACGCACACTAAGGGTCAGTATTGACACCGGCTAAGAATTGGCTATTATCGAGTACTTTTTCATGCGGAGTCAGATAATTAATGGTACCTTATAATCTCTGCGATTAGTCCTAAACATTAATTTCGTTCTCCTTGAGAGGGGTTTAATTTTTTCCTCTTTGATTAATTTATGCTCTGGGCAAAAAATCATTAGGGCCGTGGTTTATCACTGAGAAACCTTAATCCCAAGGTTCCTTGACCTTTTGACTCTATCCGCGGGCTTTACAGAAAAGGTAAATTCTGACATATTATTTAGTTTTGAGGCGATGAGATGAACTCAGAATCACCAGCGTTTTTCCCCAGGTCAACGGGTTTTAGCGGCAAAAAACCGCTGGTCGTTCGTGATGACCAGATTACTTGGGCAGAGGTTATTGACTTAGCCAAGGAGTGTAAAGGCAAAGGGAAAACTCTGGTTTTTATTGACTTAGGAGGGCTGACTCTCTCGGAGCTGGAATGGTTGGTTAGTTCCGGGACAGTCATCCTGAGTTATCCTGAAGCTAACCGAACCTGGGCAGAAATGCTTCTGCTGCAAATCATAGCTCGGCGTAAGCATGGCCTCGTAATTTATGCTTACGGAGGGAAGTTTAAGAGCGAGGAGGAGAAAAGGGAAGCCTATTTAGGCTGGCGTCAAATGGCGCGAGGTGGAGTTGATTTTCATCTTTCTAATCGCCATCAATTCTGGGAGCCTGAGGCCATCGTCCAATTAGCCGCCGATTGCCGGTTGGGCCGAGGCTGGTTCGTTTATTATCATCACGGCTTTGTCGAGCCGTGGTTAAACGACTTAGCCAGGGAAGGAGCCTGGGTCCATTTAACCGATAGATTTTATCAAGCCAGCCAGAAGGAGAATTGGGAAGAGATGCTCCGCTCGTTTTCACGGCGTCAGGTTCGCCTTATCCTTCATGCTGAAAGCGCGGCGACTGAGTTAAAAGAGATCATCGATAGGCACGGTGGCCTAATAATTTATAATCTCCCTCCTATCTCGCCGACCCAGCCCTTGGACACGCCAAAACTGAAGAGCTTGCCTTTTCGGGCCTATCATCTTGACCCTAAGGCGATGCTTTGAGGTTGAGACTAAGTCGTTTTAGCGCTTTAAAAACGGTCTGGCTTTAGCTATAATTAAAAGCCTTTCAGCGGATTGATGCCGGATAATTATTTAAAGAGAGTAATTTTTAGTTTAAATTGTAAAGCATAAAAAGCAGGCAGCATGGAAGAGAAAGAATTGACCGCGCTCGAGGCTCTGCAGAAAGTAAAGGAGGCGGAAGCCAGGGCCAAATCTCTGGTTGAGTTCACCCGGGAAAGGGAGGTTCCTTTGATTCTGGAGCAAGCCAGAGTCGAGGCCAAGGCCAGGGCCGAAGAGATCCTCGGTCGAGCGAGGGAAGAAAGCGAAAAGAAAAAACAGTCGATAGTGGACAAGGCCAAGGAGGAAGCCGAATTAATAAGACATGAAACCCAGAAAGAGTTGGCAAGAATAGAGGCCCAAGCTGAGGCTCAATTCTCGGCGGCTTGCGAGGCCTTAAAACGTCAAATTGCCGAGGAACTTGAGCTGAAAAAGGACTAAAAAGTGGCTTTAGCGGCGGTCGAAAGAGTCGAAGTCATTGCTTTAAGCTCCCTCCGGGATGAACTTTTATCCCAGCTTCAGGAAGCCGGTGTCGTCGAGTTAGAGACAGTAGAGCCAGAGTTAGGCCTGAAGCCTGTTTCCGGCCCTGAGGTTTCGCTTGAACCGTTACTTTTTCGGTTTCGCCAGGTGATTAAATATCTTTCTCTCTGGAAACGATCGGGCCTGACTGAAAAATTATTTAAACCTAAGCCTACCTTAAATCGGGAAGACCGACAGGCTATTTTAAAACAAGATTGGAACTTGCTTCTTACCGCCGTGGAGGAAGTCGAGCTGAAACATCGGGAAATCGGGGCTGAATTGAAAGCCTTGGAGAAGGAAAAGGCCCTTTTGCTTCCCTGGCAACCGCTGGCAGTTCCTCTAAACGAGCTCAAGCCGACAGCGACCGTCGAGGTTTTTTTAATCCGTCTGAACCGCTCCCGGCTGAACGAGCTTGCCTCACTTCACTCCGAGTTGCCGTTTTGGTCCAGCCCAGTTTCTTTGGATAAAAAAAATGCCTATCTCTTTTTATTGGCCTGGAAACCTGCCTTAAATGAGATAGAAGAGAAATTGAAAGCATTAGGCGCCTCCTTTTTCTACCTCCCAGAATCGCTTTTAAAAAAGACGCAGCCATCGGATAAGGTCCAAGACCTGATTGCTCACCTTGATCAAGAAATGATAAGCAAAAAACAATTACTCTTGAGTCTCGAGGCCGAAAGCCGACGTTTGACCGAGCTCTTACCGCAGCTGACCTCGGCTTATGATGTTTTGGCCAATGAACAGGAAAGAATTAATGCTTATAATCGGTTAGCCCAGACAGAGAAGACGGTTTTCCTTCAAGGATGGATTAAGTCTTCCGATTTGAGGCCATTAAAAAAACGATTAGACTCTCTTTCCTCCTCGCTTGCAATTAGGCATCGGCCTCCGGTGAAAGGCGAAGAGCCGCCGGTTGTCCTAAAAAATCCAGCGGTTCTTCAGCCCTTCCAAATAATTACCCAGCTTTACGGTTTTCCCCGACCTGGAGGCATTGACCCCACCCTTCCCTTGGCTCCGTTCTTTTTCCTTTTCGTCGGTCTTTGTGTAAGCGAGGCCGGTTATGGATTACTGGTTGCCCTGCTGAGTTTATTTTTTTGGCTAAAAGTAAAGCCAAAGGGGTCGACGCTTCTTTTCAGCCAGTTGATGCTTTTTCTCGGGGTTTCGACAATAATCTTAGGTACCCTTGTCGGTGGCTGGTTCGGGTTCCCGGTGCGCCAGCTTTTAATTATCGACCCTCTCACGCAGCCAGTTAGTTTTCTGCTCTTAGCCTTAGCCTTAGGTTTTATCCAGGTTTGGTTTGGTACTTTAATAAAAGCCATAAGCTGCTTCCAGAAAAGAGAAACAATTCCGGTCGCCTTAACCCAAACCGGATGGCTTGTCCTTCTTCCTTCGATTGTCCTCTACGGCTTAAAAAAAATCCAAATATTTGGAGTCGCCTCTCTTCTGGGAGCGGGTTTGATTATTCTTTTTGCCAACCCGAAACGTAACCCCGTTGTTCGTTTCTTAGGCGGGCTTTATGGTCTTTATGATATTTCTAAATACCTGGGCGACGTCCTTTCTTACTCCCGGCTTTTAGCCTTGGGTCTTTCGACAAGTGTCATCGCCATGGTGGTCAATACGCTCTGTCAAACGGCTTTAAATATACCCATCGTGGGCTGGGTGATTACGCCGATTATTTTCCTAGGTGGTCATCTATTTAATTTAGCTATAAGCTTTTTAGGCGGCTTTGTCCATTCCATGCGTCTTCAGTTCGTTGAATTCTTTACCAAGTTTTACGAATCCGGAGGCAAGCCGCTTCGACCCTTTGCCTTGCAGGGAAAATACGTTGATTTTCAGTAAGATGGGGCGAAATGGGCGATAAAATGGGAGGTATAGAATGGAAATGGGTTTAGCCTTAGCTTTTCTGGGCGCGGCCTCGGCCGCCATCTTGGCGGGAATTGGTTCCGCGATCGGTGTAGGTTTAGCCGGCCAGGCCGCTTCGGGCGTGATGAGCGAAGACCCTGAGAAATTCGGCAGCCTTTTGCTTCTGGTAGCTTTGCCCGGCACGCAAGGAATTTACGGTTTTCTCAGTGCCTTTTTAGTCATCCTTAAACTCGGCGTAACGGGGGGAACGATAGCTCAGGTTAATGTTCATCAAGGATGGCAACTTCTGGTCGCTTGTCTTCCTGTGGCTCTGGCCGGCTTAGTCAGCGGCATTCATCAAGGCAAAGTTTGCGCCTCAGGAATTTACATGGTGGCCAAGCAGCCAAAGGACATGACTAAACCACTTATCCTGGGAGCGCTGGTCGAGACCTATGCGGTGCTTGGCCTGCTGATAACGATTCTGCTCCTGAACGGAATTAAGATTTAACCCGAGCCCGCCTGTTTCGAGTCACCATGAGCCTGGAAACAATAATTGAAAAAATAATTAGCGAAGCCGAGGCCGAAGCGGCGCGGCTGCGCCGGGAGGCCCAAGACAAGGCAGAACAAATCGTTGCTGCTAATTGCCAGCAGGCCGAGAAAAAGGCCGCCGCCCTTCAGCAACAGGCAGAGCAGGAAGGCCAGCTCGAGGCCTTAAGAATCCTCTCCCAAGCCCGGCTGGAAAAGCGTTTGACCTTGCTTCAGGCCAGACGGAAATGGGTCGAGCGGGTCCTGGATAAGGCAGTGGAAGCGGTCGGCCCGAGCGGTCGGTCGATGCAGCGAACAATCATCACCCGAGAGGGACGGTCGCAGGAAGAATTGACGCCTGAGGAATTAAAAGAAGACTTGAGGCTTCGCTATGAAAAGCTGGTGCTGGAGATTTTAGGGTTATGAGCCAGCGCTCGCGTCTGGATTATGCTTTTGCTGTTGGTCGAGTGCGGGCGCTTGAAAAATACCTTATTCCTCAGCGTCTTTTTATCGAAGCGGCCGAGGCGGACGACATCAATGATAGCCTCAAGGTCATTCACGAGGCGGGCCTCTGGCCGGAGGAAATTGTTGAGGCAAGAAAACCAGAAGATATTGACCACATTAGCCATAACGAGCTGGGCAAAATAGAAAGGTTGATGTCTGAATTACTTGAGAGCGAAATTGTTTTTCTTTTGAGAGAGGCAGAGCGACCGGAAAAACTTTTGACCTGGGCCCAAAAAATCGGCAATCCTTTTTTCCTCAGCTATGCCCGGCATTGTCTTGATTTAGCGAATATTAAGATTTTCTTGCGCTTCCTTTATGCCGGTCGTGGTGACCAAGAGGCCGAAAAATATTTTTTTGCGGGCGGTTTTCTTGAGCCCCAAACTTTTCGGCCTGGCTTTGGCCTAACTTGGTCTGAACTCCATCCTCTTTTGGCGAAGACAGATTATGGTCTTCTTTGGGAGAAGGCTTTAATGGCCATCGAAGAAAGAAACACCTTTGTTATTTTAGAAAGGGAAACAGAGAATTTTTTAATAAAGTTTTGGCGGCAAGCCAAACAAATAGTTTTTGGCCCTGAGCCAGTTCTGGCCTTCGCAATGGCGCGGCGACAGGAAATAAAACTGGTGCGCCTAATCGCCATTGGCCGGATGCTTAAGCTGCCGGTTGAGTTAATCAAAGAAAGACTTAGCGAGACCTATGTCTGAAGAAAATCTGAGGAGAATGGCCATAATCGGCGACCCCGATATTCTGGCTGTTTTTCAATTAGCGGGGGCCACAGTTTTTGCCGCCCGCAATGAGGCGGAAGCTCGTCAGGCCATCGAAGAGGTTAGCGCCGAAAATTACGGTCTTTGTCTTATCCAGCAGAATTTTTTCCCTTTGCTTAGGGAAGGGAAAGAAAAACGAGCTCGCCTCTGGCCAGTCTTTTTGCCTTTTCGTGATTATCGGCAGCCGGAAGATTTAATCCTGGAAGGCCTCAGAAAAATGACTATCAGAGCCACTGGCTCTGATTCCCTGTTAAAGCGAAATAAATAGCAGGAGCGCGAAGATGAAGGAAGGGAAAGTAATCCGGGTGGCAGGCCCGCTGGTGGTGGCGGCCAATTGCGCCGGAGCCAAGATGTATGATATGGCCCGGATAGGCTCCTTAGGCTTGATTGGTGAAATCATCGAGCTAAAGGAGGACCTGGCTTATATCCAGGTCTATGAAGATACGACAGGCATTGGGCCTGGAGAGCCGGTTTGGCTTACGGGGCAACCCTTAAGCGTCGAGCTCGGACCAGGGCTTCTGGGCTCGATTTACGACGGAATCCAAAGACCTCTTGACCTTATTCTGTTTAAGGAGGGTAATTTTGTTACCCGCGGGGTGGAAGTTCCAGCCCTGGACCGAGACCGGCTCTGGGATTTTGAACCGCAGTTAGCCAAGGGACAGGAAGTAAAGGCCGGTGATATTCTGGGCATAGTGAGGGAGACACCTTTAATCCCTCATAAAATCATGGTTCCGGTCGGAATTAAAGGGAGGATAGCCGAGGTCAAGCCCGGCCGGTTTAAGGTGACTGAAACTATTGCCGTATTGGAAACGGAAAAGGGTTCAATCGAGCTTACCATGGCGCAAACTTGGCCCATAAGAAGGCAAAGGCCAGTGGCTTACCGCCAGATGCCAGAGGAACTTTTAACCACGGGCCAGCGCGTCCTGGACACTCTTTTTCCCTTAGCCAAAGGCGGGACAGCCTGCGTCCCAGGGCCTTTTGGCAGCGGCAAGACGGTTGTCCAGCACCAACTGGCGAAATGGTCGGATGCTCAAGTGATCGTCTTTGTGGCTTGCGGTGAAAGAGGGAATGAAGTGGCCGACCTCCTGTTGAGCTTTCCTGAGCTTAAGGACCCGTTAACCGGCCGGCCATTAATGGAAAGGACGGTGATTATTGCTAATACCTCCAATATGCCGGTAGCGGCCCGGGAAGCTTCCATTTATACCGGGATGACCATTGCCGAGTATTTCCGAGATATGGGTTATTCAGTGGCTTTGATGGCTGATTCGACCAGCCGTTGGGCTGAGGCGTTGCGAGAAATCTCGGGCCGGATGGAAGAGATGCCTGGCGAGGAGGGTTACCCCGCCTATTTGGCCAGCCGCTTGGCTGAGTTCTATGAACGGGCCGGTCGCGTCGTCTGCCTAGGTTCGGACCAGCGTTCGGGCGCGCTCAGCGTCATCGGCGCTGTTTCTCCCCCTGGGGGCGACCTTTCTGACCCGGTCGTTCAATCCACCCTCAAAGTAGTTAAAGTCTTTTGGGCTCTGGATGACCGGCTGGCCAACATGCGCCATTTTCCAGCTATTAACTGGTTACTGAGTTATTCGCTCTATGCTGAAAATTTAAGACCCTTTTATCAGACCAAAGTAGCCGAAGATTTTCCTGAACTTCGTCAAGAATCCCTCGAGCTACTCGAGGAGGAGGCGGAACTCTTGGAAATTGCCAGGTTGGTGGGCGTGGAATCGCTTTCCTCGCGGGAAAGGCTCATCCTGGAAACAGCGCGTTCGGTCAGAGAAGATTTCCTTCATCAAAACGCTTTCCACGCCGAGGATACCTACAGCGCGATGCGCAAACAATATCTCATGCTGCGCAACATTCTTCACTTTCATCATCTTGGGCTCCAAGCCCTGGAAGCCGGAATTGAACTGGAAAATATTCTTTCTCTTGCGGTGAGAGAAAATCTGGCGACGATGAAGTATGAGCCAGAGGAGGCCACTCTTCTTGACCTTTATTTGGCGCTCGATTCGTCCTTTAAAGAGCTTTTTCAGTCGGCCAAAAAAGAGGTGCTCCATGTATAGGGATTATTTAACTGTTTCCAACATCGTTGGCCCTCTCCTTATTGTGGAAAAGATAGAAGAAGTCAAATATGCCGAGTTAGTGGAAATTGAGACCGGTGATGGACAGCTTCGTCGCGGCAAAGTTTTGGATATTTCGACGGAAAAAGCCATCGTCCAGGTTTTTGAAGGGACGGCGGGCCTTGATGTCACTAAAACCAGGGTTCGTTTCCTCGGTCGGTCGGAAAGGCTGGGCGTCTCCGAAGACATTATTGGCCGGGTCTTTGACGGCTCTGGCCGGCCGAAGGATGGCGGCCCACCAGTTATTGCGGCCAAATGGTTAGATATTAACGGTTCACCGATTAATCCCTGCGCCCGCGATTATCCCTCGGAGTTTATTCAAACCGGCATTGCGGCCATCGACGGGATGAACCCTTTAGTCAGAGGCCAGAAACTACCTCTTTTTTCGGGAAGCGGCCTTCCCCATGCTCGAATTGCCGCGCAAATCGCCCGGCAGGCCAAAGTTCTGGCCAGGGAAGAGAAGTTTGCGGTGGTTTTTGGCGCGATGGGTGTCACCTTTGAAGAGGCCAATTTTTTTATCGAAGATTTCCGGCGCACGGGCGCCCTGGAACGAGCTGTTCTCTTTCTCAACTTAGCCAATGAGCCGCCGATAGAAAGGATTGCCACTCCCCGCTTGGCCTTAACCTGCGCTGAGTATTTAGCCTTTGATTTAGACATGCACGTCCTGGTCATTCTAATGGATATGACTTTTTATGCGGAGGCCTTGCGGGAAATCTCCGCAGCCCGCAAAGAAATCCCGGGCCGCCGCGGCTATCCAGGCTATCTTTACACTGACTTAGCGACAATGTACGAACGAGCGGGCCGAATCAAGGGGAAAAAAGGTTCGATTACGCTCATCCCCATCTTAACCATGCCTGAGGATGATAAAACGCACCCGATTGCTGACTTAACTGGCTATATTACGGAGGGACAGGTTATTTTGAGTCGTGAGCTCCATCGCCGCGGCGTCTATCCGCCCATCGATGTTCTGCCCAGCCTTTCGCGGCTTAAGGACAAGGGAATTGGCCGCGGAAAAACTCGCGAGGACCATGCTGATGTCCTTAACCAGTTGTTTGCCTGTTATGCTCGAGGCAAAGAAGCGCGGGAGTTGGCCCTGATCCTCGGCGAAGCAGCGTTAAGTGATTTGGACCGTCTCTATCTTCGGTTAGCCGACCTGTTTGAAAATCAATTTGTCCGGCAGGGCGAATTTGAAAACAGGAGTATCCAGGAGACTTTGGACCTTGGCTGGAAACTGCTCCGCCTGCTTCCTCGACGAGAGCTTAAACGCATCCGTCCAGAATTTCTGGATAAATATTATCAAACAGCTTAGCGAAAATGCGTCTAAGAGCTAACCCCAACCGGATGGAGCTGCTGCGTTTGCGGCGGCGGCTTGTCTTGGCTGAAAGAGGCCACAAACTGCTTAAGGATAAGCTCGATGAGCTGATGCGCTCTTTTTTGGCCACGATGAAAGAATTGAGCGTCATCAAGGAAGAGTTGGACCGAGACATGGAAAAAGTCTGGCGCGTCTCAGCTTTGCTCCGGACGCAACATTTTCCTCAAGAAATAACCAAGTTAGCGGGCGAAAGAGAAATAGGCATTGCCTGTCGCCAGGAAAGAATTCTGAATTTAATCGTTCCTGTTTTAGAAATGAAAGCTGTTGACCAGCCTCATGTTGACCTCTGGCGGAGCGAAGCTGAGCTGGAGGTGGGAAAGAAGGCTTTAAACCTGGCTTGGCCGCGGCTCCTCAAGATGGCCGAGCTCTGGAGGCGGGCGGAGCTTTTAGCTGACGAGATCGAGACAACGCGGCGTCGGGTCAACGCCTTAGAGCATATTCTAATTCCGAGCATCAAAGAGACTATTCGTTACATAGCTTCGCGCTTGGATGAGATTGAGCGCTCTTACAAAACGCAGCTAATGCGAATCAAGGATATCATAGAACGCCACTAATTGTATTATTTTCATCATCAACCCCCTAAAAAATGTATTTTTTGAAAAAAAACTATTGACATTTGAAAGAATTGTCCTATATTAATCCTTAGAGAGATGAGCAATTACAAAGTACTGAACTTATTTATTGCTTACGTAATTGAAAATAGTTTGAAAAAATTATGTAATTGAGAAGCGAAGCAACGGGGTCATGAGAATCGCCTTTGTTTTCAGCTCCAAAGCCGGGATGGCGGCCTGGTGGCGTAAATACCATGGTGATGACCAGAAAGCCGAGGAGCAGGAGCCTCCACCTGATTGGTTCGCTGAGTGCGATTCTGAAGAGACCATTGCCGCAATTAAAGAAGCCTTGGCGGAAAGATGGGAAGTCATCCCCATTGAATCAGATGACGAAGCCTACAACCAGCTACGCTCATCAAAGCCCGACCTTGTTTTCAACATAGCCGAAGGAATTGCTGGCCCGAATCGCGAAGCCTACATTCCTACGATTTGCGAGATGCTCGGCTTGCCATACACTGGTTCTGACCCCTTAACTTTGAGCCTTTGCTTGGATAAATCAAGAGCCAAGGAAGTTCTTTCCTATTATCGAATCCCAAATCCAAAGTTTTGGATATTAAACGGTATTAAGGAAAATTGGAATAGCGTTGAGTTGCCCTCGATAGTTAAGCCTTTGTATGAAGGCTCAAGTAAAGGAATTCGCGATAATTCCGTCGTTAGGACTTATGATGAGCTCGAGGCTCGAGTTAGAGAAGTCGTCCGGTTGTATCAACAGCCAGCCTTAGTCGAACGATTTCTCAAGGGCCGTGAATTCACCGTCGGTGTCCTGGGTAATCTGCCCCGACTGGAAATTTTGCCTATAGTCGAGATCGACCATAGCTATTTGCCACCAGGGGCCAACCCCATTTATTCCTACGAAGCTAAATGGGTCTGGGACCAACCCACTAACCCGTTGCCCCTTTTTAGCTGTCCGGCCCGGCTTTCCAGGGCGCTCAAAGACAAGATTGAAGCGGTAGTCACTCGCACCTGGAAAGCCCTGCGGCTGCGCGATTGGTCGCGGTTAGATTTACGACTGGATGAGACTGGCGAACCCAATATTCTGGAAGTAAATCCCTTACCCGGAATTTTGCCCAAGCCCGAAGATAACTCCTGTTTGCCCAAGGCGGCGCGGACCGCCGGTTATACTTATGCGGGCTTAATTCAAAGGATGGTGGAGGTCGCCTGCGAGCGTTACGGTCTAAAACCATGAAGGAAACCCTTCGCTTAGGAATCGCCTACGACGTTTTTAACCCGCGGTTTTGTCTCGAGGATAACCACCCTTCAGAAGAATCAGTAGAAGAAATGGCCTTGGAAGTTTATGAGGCTCTCAGTGCCGTTGGTTACACGCCGGTTTTGATTCCCTTGCACGAGAGCCTGCTTAATTTCTTCCGACGGATAAAAGAAGAGAGAATCGATGTCTTAATAAACCTGTGCGAAGGATTCCTGGGTCAATCAAAGTTTGAAGCCAACGTGGCGGCAGTCTATGAAATGCTGGGCATTCCTTTTACTGGCAACAACTCGCGCGCCTTAGCTCTCTGTCAGGATAAATTTAAAACTAAGGCCGTTCTCCGCGCCTTTGGTTTGTCCACCGCCCGCGGCCGGTTGATGACCTCAGCGGCTCAAAGTCGCGACCTTAGTTTCCCGCTGATTGTGAAGCCGAACGCCGAGGACGCCAGCTTAGGGATAAAGACCGATTCTGTCGTCTATGACCTGGAAACCTTGGAGATTAAGATTAACCAGATTCTTCAAGCGTATAAACAACCGGCTTTGGTCGAAGAATATATCGAAGGCAGAGAATTCAACGTAGCCATATTAGAAAGGGAAGGCGTGAGTGTCGAAGCCTTGCCTGTTTCTGAGATCGATTTTTCTTCGATGCCCGAAGGCGTGCCGCGGATCTGCAGTTATGAAGCTAAATGGTATGAGGACCACGAGCTTTATCGCTTAACTCCACCCATCTGTCCGGCGGCCATCGATGATGAGCTCCGCCAAAAAATTGAGCGTTTAGCCCTGGCGGCTTTTCAGGTTACTGGTTGCCGAGATTATGGCCGGGTGGATTTGCGCTTAGCGGAAGACGGCCAACTTTTTGTCTTGGAGGTTAACCCCAACCCCGATATCAGCCTAAACGCGGGCTATGCTCGGGCATTAAAAGCGGCGGGGATCGCTTACCACGAGTTTTGGGAAATTATGATTAATAACGCCTTCGAAAGGCGGCAGAAATTAGCCCACCCGACCGAAACGGCCTGGCCGTTTCCTGCGCTGGATGAAGAATCCGAGGAATTCTGGTTAACCATGATGGAGAAGGCGGCTCGTTCCCGGCGCCGAGGGAGAAGATGGTAAGGCCGCTTCGTGCCTCGGACCGGGAAGAAGTTAAGCGAATTCTCGAGGCCGCTGACCTTTTTACCCCCCCCGAAATCGCTTGTGCCTTAGAGCAGGTAGATATTTTTCTCCACCAGCCGCAGCAGCCGGATTATCGTCTCATGGTGGTCGAAAACGGCCAAGGAAAGATAGCCGGGTTTATGTCCTATGGGCCGACGCCGCTTACTGAAGGCACTTATGACCTCTATTGGATAGTGGTTTCTCTGTCGGAACAGAGGAAGGGCTATGGGCAGCTTCTGGTTAAATGGCTGGAGGAAAAAGTCCAGGAGGAAAAAGGCCGGCTAATTTTGATCGAAACTTCGTCCCAACCCAAATACCTTGGCACCCGGCTTTTTTACGAAAAAATGGGCTACCACGAGGTAGCCCGGGTGCGTGATTTTTATCGACCCGGTGATGACCGGGTTATTTATGCTAAAAAGCTCAACAAGGAGAGAGGGCGAAAATGAGTGATGATTGGCAGCAACAACTGCGGGGAAGCCTGCGGCGACCCGAACAAGTAGCTTTGCGCTTTGGGCTGAGTTTGGAAGCGGTGAGACGGGTGACTCAATTTTTTCGGGTGCAGGTCACTCCTTATTACGCCAGCCTGATTCGAGCCAAGGGCGACTCCATCTATCGTCAGGTAGTTCCTGACCCTGCCGAGTTATATAACGGTGGTGTCCTTGACCCGTTGGCTGAGGATGAGGACTCGCCTGTCCCGAGCATCGTTCACCGCTATCCTGACCGCGTCCTTTTTCTCGTGTCTCATTGTTGTGCTTCTTACTGCCGTTTTTGCACCCGAAAAAGAAAGGTCGGTGACCCCAGCAAAATTAGCCCGCGGGCGATTGAAGATGGCCTTGACTATATCCGCAATCATCCTGAAGTGAGGGATGTGATCATTTCCGGCGGCGACCCCTTGATGCTGGGCGACCGCAAACTGGAATTTATTCTTCATTCCTTGCGTCAGATTCCCCATGTGGAAATTCTGCGCATCGGCACCCGGATGCCCTGTTTCCTGCCGCAACGAATAACCAAGCGCTTGGTCAACACGCTGCGGCGCTATCATCCTCTTTATATCAACGTTCATTTCAATCATCCCGATGAAATCACGCCTGAAGCTACTCGGGCCCTCAATCTCTTAGCTGATGCCGGGATTCCTCTGGGTAACCAGACAGTCCTCCTTCGCGGGGTCAATGATGACCCCTATACGATGCGCCATCTGATGCAGAAGCTACTTATGGTGCGCGTCCGACCCTATTACATTTATCAAGCTGATTATGTCAAAGGGACAGAGCATTTCCGGACTCCGGTGGAGAAAGGGCTGGAAATCATGGAAGCGCTGCGGGGCTGGACTTCTGGCTTGGCTATTCCTTATTTTGTAATCGACGCGCCGGGCGGTGGTGGAAAGATCCCAGTGTTGCCTAAGTACGTTCAAGAAATAACGGCGGAGAAAGTAGTTCTGCGCAATTATCAGGGTGAAGTTTTTGTCTACCCTCAAGTGCCAGAGTCGGTGGAAGAGCCTAAGGTGGAGGTGCCCTGTGCCGACCTGGTCTCTAACTTGCCTCTCCGCTAAATTTCTTTTTTCCTCCTTCTAAAACTCGTCAGGAGACAAAAAGGAGATTTCTACTTGACATGGACAACAGTTACTGCTAACAAGTTTATGAAAAGGTGAAAGAAAGAATTAAGGATAGGGAAATGAGTTGCTCCGAGGAAGGCGACCCACTCTCTGCTCTTATTGAGCAAAGAGATGATTGCCGCGGAGTCAAAGAGCCGGCTGGCCAGGTGAAAGTAAACTTAGAATGAGCTTTTAAGTTCACCTCCAGCCGCACTCTGACGGCGGAGGTGAACGATGATAAACCCACTCTTAGCTCCTGAACTCCGGGAATTAATTAACGAAAAAAAATATGAAGATTTAGCTCAATTTTGCGCTACCGTCCATCCCGCCCTGGTAGCCGAGTTTATCTCAGCCCTCAACCCCCAGGAAATCTGGGAAATTCTCAATCATCTCCCAGCCTCCATAAGAGGGGAGATTTTCAGTCACTTGGATGAAGAAGTGCAGATGGCGATGGTGGACAGACTGAAGCGGGATGACTTGGGGCGCCTGCTTTCCGACATGCCGCCTGATGACCGCGTCGACCTGCTTAAACATTTTCCGGAAGAGAAACGGGAGGCGATTATTCCCGCTATGGCGCAGGCGGAAAGGGAGGACTTGCGGCGATTGATTGCCTATCCTGAAGGTTCGGCGGGCTCGGTCATGACTTCTGATTACGCCACCTTAACGCCTGACCTCTCCGCAGATGAAGCGATAGCTAAATTACGGCGTGAAGCGCCGGATAAAGAAACCATTTATTACACTTACGTTATAGATGACCGGCAACGTTTAATCGGGTTTGTTTCCTTAAAAGACCTGATTGTCGCCCCCCCTCAGGCTCGAGTTGGGGATATCATGCACCAGGATGTCATTGCGGTCCGGGCTTCTGACGACCAAGAGGATGTGGCTCGTAAGATTCAAAAATACGACCTTTTGGCTGTTCCGGTGGTGGATGACCAAGAGAGGCTCGTGGGCATCATCACTCATGACGACGCCATCGACATCATTACCCAGGAACAGCAGGAAGACGTGGAGAAATTGATGGCCATCACCGGCTCGCATGAAGTAGGCGCCTATATGCGGCTTTCGGTTTGGGACCATTTTAAAAGCCGGATGCCCTGGATTATAGCTCTGGCTGTCCTCGGTTTTGTTTCTGGTTATATTGTCCAGAGTTTTGAGGGGCTGCTTCTCCAGGTAGCTATTCTGGCCTCGTTTATGCCTATGCTGGCTGATACTGGCGGTAATGCGGGCAGTCAATCAGCCACCTTGGTGATTCGGGCTCTGGCCCTCAAAGAAATCTCTCCCCGCGATGGCTATAGAGTCTTGGTTAAGGAATTCAAAGTTGCCTTTTTAATGAGCCTTTTATTAGCGGTCATTGCTTATCTAAGGGTATTATTGTTTATCGGGCAATCCACTAATTCGACGATTTCTCCGTTGCGCGTTGGAATAGCCGTGGCGACGGCCTTAGCTCTCCAAGTAATTAGCTCGACCATTATCGGTGCCTTTTTGCCACTCGTCGCCGCTTCGGTTAAGGTCGACCCAGCCGTCGTTGCCAGTCCGGCGTTGACGACTGTCGTCGATATAACCGGCCTCCTCATCTTCTTTTTTACCGCCAAACTTATTATTGGCCTATAAATAATTTCTCTCGAAAGATTAAAATAAAATAGCGGACATAATTATTAGGCCGTTTTAACGCCTATCTCGATGGGGATAAAAATGAAGATTAAACTAAGGTCGGGTCTCGAGCCCCCTGTATTTTTCAGCGGGTGTTTCTTCTTATTATTTTTTCCAAAATAACTCTTAAAAAATCAGCCGTATTGGTGGCGGTCATCCAGAATATCGTTTTTGCGCCAATCTTCGACCCAGCGCTTAACCGAAAATATCTTCTTTTTCCCGTCCGCTGTGGAGCAAATAACCCGGCTTAGACCGGCGTTGATAATCATCTTCTTGCAGATAAAACAAGGGAAAGCATTAATAGGCTCGCCAGTTTGATAGACACTTCCGTAGATATACATGTCGCCGCCCAGCAGGCTCACCCCGGCCCTGGCGGCGTTGATGATGGCATTCTGTTCGGCATGGACGCTGCGGCAGAGTTCATAGCGCTCGCCATGGGGAATCCCCAGTTTATCCCGTAGACAAAAGCCATGCTCAAAGCTATCTTTGGTCTTGCGCGGTGCCCCAACATAGCCCGTGGAAATAATCTGGTCGTCGCGGACAATGATGGCGCCGATCGAACGGCGCCAGCAGGTACTGCGCCTCGAGACTTCCTGGGCAATCCCTAAATAATAATCGATTTTGGAGACTCTTTTTGGTTTCATCCTATCTTCTCCAGTTGAGCATAAAGCGCGGCGAGGGAGCCGTCGTTCCAGATCTTAATATCAGCCAATTCTAAGCATTTTTGGAGCTGCTGGGCCTCGCTCACCTCGGACATTTCCTCCTTTTCCTTGGCCACGAATTCCTCCAGGGTTTGAGCTGATTCGTCGCGGCCACGGCCCTGAACTCGAGCGAACCGAAGCTCGACTGGGGCATCAACCGCAATAAGTACGAAAGAGCCTTGTTTTCGGAAATAGAGGATTTCGGCCGGGTTACGGATACTATCAATGACTGCTGGCCCTTTAATTCCTTTTATTTTTTCCATGACCCGCCGAGCTAAAATATCTGCTCCTTCGAGGCGGCGGAGTTCGTTGCCGAGCTTGATCAGGTTATCTCGGCTCACGGGCTGGCCTCTTTTCCTCAGCTCCTCCCGCAGCCAGTCAGAAAGGGAAAAGTACTGATAGCCTTTATTGACGAAATACTTGGCCACCTCCCCCTTTCCTGCGCCATTAGTTCCGGTTAAGCCGATAAGTCTCGCTGGCTTCATTCTTTTTTCTCGGCTTCAACGGCTATTGGGAGCGTCTCCCGCGCCTTCTTCCTCAGCTTCCCCTTTTCCACCATCAACACGATAAGGATGCTTAAAGAATAAAGCAGGAGCATAGGCACCGCCAGGATGCTCTGAGAAATCATATCGGGAGTTGGTGTGATTATGGCGGCAATGATAAATATAATAAGAACAGCATATTTAAAGTTACGGAGCATCCACTTAGAGGAAATGACACCGATTTTAGCCAAGAAAAAAACCAAGGTCGGCATCTCAAAAACTAAACCAATCCCCAAAAGAAGTTTCAGCGAGAGGCTAAAATAGGAGTTCACGGTGATAACCGATTGAAAATCAGCTCCTAAGTTGAGGAAAAAGCGGCAAGCCCAGGGGAAGATGATGAAGTAACCAAAAGCGGCGCCGAGCAAAAAGAAAAAGGTGGTGGCGGAGACAAAGGGAATGACATAGCGCTTTTCTCTTTGGTAGAGCCCAGGGGCGACGAAATACCAGATTTGCAGGAAGATAAAAGGTGAAGAAACAAAGATAGCTGTTAGGAAAGAGACTTTGATGTAAAGCATAAAGGGTTCGGTGAGGCCGGTGTAGGCAAGTTTTGCTCCTTCAGGAAGGAAACGGGTCACGGGCCGCGCTAATAGCCGGAAGACGTCGCGGCTGACAAACCAGGAGGGGATAATGGCAATAACAATAGCTAAGAAAGAATTAAAGAGCCTTTTCCTGAGGTCCTCGAGATGCTCCAGGAAGGTCATCTCGTCCGGAGACTTCTTAACCTTCCCCATCCTTGGTTATATCCTTGCGCAGCTCCTCCTGAAGATGACGGAGGTCGTCGGCCTTGATCTCGTCTTCCAGCTTTTCTTTAAGCTCATCCGAGGCGCGGCGAAACTCCCGTAAGGCGCGGCCCACGTTTTTCCCCACTTCAGGCAGTTTGCGGGGGCCAAAAATCAGCAGGGCTATAAGGAGGATGATAAGAAGCTCCGGAAAACCAATGTTACCAAACATAAGGACCTCAGCCCGCTCGGGGCTATTCTCATCATAAATCTATGAGGTGCGGTAAGTCAATACATCAATGGCTCTTCCGTAAAAAGTGTGGTAATTTTTTGATAGAAATGTGGTAGGAACTCCTTGAAAATAAAGGGGAAAAAAAAGGAGTTAACCTACCACAAATGACCCTTCAAAATTTTATGCCATTTTTTTTAGGCTCGCCAGGCTTCCAAGGCTCTTTCAGCAAAAAAGGTTTTATGGGTAAGCGCCAGTCAAGAGGATAACGAGAAGGCCAGCCTATCATCCCTCGGCCGTTTCTCTTTACACTAAGGCGAGGCTTTGTTAAGATGATAATTCGAGGAAAGAATTGATGCGACGCGAATATTTAGCCCTTTTTGTTGTTCTTAGCCTGCTTTTATGGAGTAGCCAGGACCGTCCTGAGGAAAACTGGAGTACCTCCATCGCCAAAGTGGAAGCGGTGGCCACCGTTATCCAGCAGCGCTACTACGATAGGGTGGAAACAGATAAATTACTTTATGCCTCGATTCGAGGCGTAATGGACACTCTTGACCCTCATTCCTATTTTCTTGACCCGGATAATTTCGCCCGGATGCGAGAAGAATATACGGGAAAATATTATGGCTTAGGCATTCAAATCCAGAAACAAGAGGACCGCTTAGTCGTCATCTCGCCGATTGAAGGGGGGCCAGCCTATCGCTTAGGCATTCTCCCCGGCGATGTTATTTCCCATATCAACGGCGAAAGCACCAAGCCCATTTCGAGCTTCGAGGCCATGCAAAAGTTACGGGGACCCAAAGGAACCAAAGTGACCATCACCGTTGTCCGAGAAGGATTGGATAAGCCCTTTGACCTCACCATTATCAGGGAGGAAATTTCGCTCAAGAGCGTCCCTTATGCTTTCCTCCTCCAGCCAGGGGTAGGTTATATTTTTATCCGCAATTTCGCCGAAACGACGGTCGAAGAGTTTGAAGAGAAGATGAGGGACCTCTTAGCCCAGGGAATGACTTCGCTAATCCTTGATTTGCGGGGTAATAGCGGCGGCACCTTTTTTCAATCAGTTGAATTGGCTGATGAATTTCTGCCCAGCGGCTCAGTGATTGTTAGCATTAAAGGTCGGAATCGGCGGTATGAACAAGAGTTTCGAGCTCGCCGCGACCGCCAGTATGAAAAAATCCCCCTCCTTGTCTTGATTAACCAGGGGAGTGCCAGCGCTTCGGAGATTGTGGCGGGCGCGATAATGGACCATGACCGGGGGCTTATTTTGGGCGAAGATTCCTGGGGGAAGGGGTTAGTGCAAACGGTTTTTCCGCTAGGGCCAAATATTGCTGTGGCTTTAAGTACAGCCAAATATTACACCCCGAGCGGTCGCTCTATTCAGCGAGACTATTCGCACATTGAAGATTATATGCTCAACAAAGAAGCGCCCGAGGAACAGCGAGAAATCAAATATACCAGCAAAGGGCGACGGGTACTGGGTCAGGGAGGGATTACCCCGGACTACAAAGTTAGTGCGACGCTCAAGCCTTTAACTGCAGAACTGCTCTTCCGCGGCCAGATTTTTAGTTATGCCCGGAAATTTGTTGGCCATCAGACTGAATTGAGTCAAAAGTATCTCTTTCCTTCTGATTCGACCTCTGGAAAAGGCGAAGGGAAAATATTTTTTGATAAGAAATTCTGGCCGACGCCCGAGATGATGGCCGAATTGCAACAATTTTTAAGAGCCAACAAAATCGATTTTACGGCTGAAGCCATGGCGGAAGCGGAGAAGGAAATTCAAAGAGAATTGCAACGAGAGCTCTTTTCCCTGGTTTGGGGGATGGATGAAGGGATAAAAGTCTATCGGCAGACTGACCCGGTTATCCTGAAGGCCGTGGAGATGCTTCCGGAAGCAGTCAAGATGCTGGAAAACTAAAGGGCTGACCTCAGAATGCGTTTGGCGATTGCTTCTGACCATGCGGGCTATGATTTAAAAAAGGGGATTATCGATTATCTCCATAGTCAGGGAGTGGATGTAATTGATTTTGGTTGCGGCCCTGGAGAGGTGGTAGATTATGTTGATTATGGCGTCAAAGCCGTAGAGAGCGTTTTGAGGGGTGAATGCGACCGGGCAATTCTTTTTTGCGGCACCGGCCTGGGAATGGCCATCGTGGCTAATAAATTTAGCACTATCCTGGCGACGCCTTGCTGGGACGAATTCACCGCCCAGGTCAGCCGGAGTCATAACAATTCTAACTGTCTCACTCTTGGTGGCCGGGTTTTAGATTTAGATAAGGCTAAAAAGATTGTTGACGTCTGGCTGAGAACCGAGTTTGAAGGCGGTCGACACGAGCGGCGGATAAATAAAATCTTCACGGTAGAGAAAAATAATAAGGCTAAGGAGAGAGCCCATGTCTTCCTTCGAAACAAAGGCTAATTCCTTGGTGGCAAGAGTCGTCAGAAATAACCTTTGGCGGCAGAGTGAAGCCTTTAATTTGATCCCTTCAGAAACCACCCCTTCCCTCTTGGTTAAGCTTTGTGAAATCTCCGACCCTTCGGGTCGTTACGCTGAGCACCGGACGATGAAGGGAGAAGAAGTTTATTTTTACCAGGGTACAGATTTTATTCGGGATGTTGAGCTGGAAGCGCAAAAGGAGCTCCAGGAATTTTTCGGCTGCACCGATGTTGAGCTGCGTCCGATAAGCGGGCAAATGGCTAATGAAGTCGTGTTTAAGGGAATGGTGAAATACGTGAACCGAGGGAAACCTCAGGAAGCCGTCTCCCGACGACTGCGGCTCGTGCTGAATAATGATTTAACCAAGGGGGGGCATCTGAGCTCACAGCCCATGGGCGCGCTTTTTAACCTGGTGGAGGAGGACCCTCAGACAGGAAAAGAAAGAGTGGTCCATTTTCCGGTGCTTAAAGAGAATCCTTATCGGGCCGACCTTGAGGCCTTAGCTAAATTGCTGGAGCAAAACAAGCCGGAGTTGGTGGTTTTTGGCAAGAGCATGTTCATTTACCCCGAGCCGGTAAAGTTTGTGGCTGATTTGGTTAGAGACTGGAAGGAAAGACCGGTTCTGATGTTTGACATGGCCCATGTTCTCGGCCTCTATGGAGCCTTTCAATCGCCCTTCGAGGAAGGCGCGGATATTGTCACCGGCAGTACCCATAAAACTTTTTTTGGGCCGCAACGGGGGGTTATCGCCGCCCGGTTATCCAACCATGATTCACTCCGCCAGTTATGGGTTGATATAAAGGGCCGAGCCTTTCCCGGCTCCACCTCTAACCATCATTTGGGAACGCTGGTGGGTCTTTTAATGGCTGCCTATGAAATGAACGCCTTTAAAGAAGAATACCAGGCCAAGGTTAGGGCCAATGCCAAGGCCTTTGCCCGGGCGCTTAAAAGCTATGGACTCTCGGTAGAAGGGGATGAGCAGGACGGGTTTACAGAGACCCACCAAGTGTTGCTACGCGTTTCCGCCTATGGTTCAGGCCAAGAAGTGGCTCGCCGGCTGGAAGATAATAATATTATTGTTAATTATCAGGCCTTACCGGACGACGAAAGCTTTCTCCGCTCTTCGGGTATTCGGTTGGGAGTCCAGGAAATGACCCGTTTCGGGATGGAGGCGGAGGATTTTGATACCCTGGCGGGTTACATGGCTGAAGTTATCAAGCATCAGCGTCCTGTTAAGGAAGAGGTCAGCCGTTTCCGGAAGAATTTCCTGAAAATGAAATATTGCCTGGCGGAAGAGAAGGCCATTCCCTTAGCGGCTAAAATCTGGGCTAGCATCTTTCCCCGGTCCGATTTTTCTCAGGCCTTTTTGGAAAGCCTGGCCAAAATGATTAGTTGAGATTTTTGGTATTTTCTAAAAAGGCTCGAAGGAGATCAGACTCTACTTAGCGCCGGGCGTAGGGAATAATCTCGGTAAACTTTGAGAAATGCCTTCGCCTAATTCGTATCGTTTGGCCAGGGACTGGAGACGGCCTATCAGTGGCGCCACAACGGTCAGGTTGTCTTTGGCCCGTTGACGCTCCAATATTTTTTTGTCAGAATGGTAAAAGCTCTTTTTGCTTATTGTCCTGGCGATTTGGGTCTTTGTCTGGTAGGAATAGGTTTAATCAGGGCTTCATGAGGCGGCGAGATTTCTGATAAACTTTGAAGGAAAGGAAATTAGGATGAAGGTACTAATCGTTGGGTCAGGTGGCCGGGAACATGCTTTAGCCTGGAAGGTGCGTCAAAGTCCGCTGGTAAAAAAGGTCTATTGCGCTCCCGGTAATGGGGGGACGGCCCTCATTGCCGAAAATGTGCCGATAAAAGAAACCGAGCTTCAGGCTCTGGCGGATTTTGCCATCAGCGAAAAAATTGACCTCACTATTGTCGGCCCAGAACAACCGTTGGTTGCTGGAATCACCGATGTTTTTGAAGCCAAAGGTCTCAAGATTTTTGGGCCCTCCCGGAAGGCGGCGGAGATAGAGGGAAGTAAAGTCTTTGCTAAGCAATTCATGGTTCGCCACCGAATACCCACCGCCCGTTTTCAAATAGCCGACTCGCCTGATTTGGCGATGAAAATTATTCGCTCCGGTGAATTTCTTTTTCCGATGGTTATCAAGGCGGACGGTTTAGCAGGCGGTAAGGGGGCCATCATCTGCAATAACCTAAAAAAAGCCGAAGAGACCGTGAACAGCCTGATGATCAAGAAGCAATTTGGAGGTTCGGGCGACCGAATCCTTATCGAGGAATATCTGCGTGGGCGGGAGGTCTCTTTTATCGTGATTAGCGACGGCAGCCGAGTTTTGCCTTTGGTGACGACTAAGGACCATAAACAGGTTTTTGACGGCGACCGAGGGCCGAACACTGGTGGCATGGGAGCGATTTCTCCCTCACCTGATATAACTAAAGAAGAATTCCTTAGGATTATGGAAATTATTATCCGGCCAACAGTTACTCGCTTGTTAGAAGAAAGGCGAAGATTCAGGGGAGTTCTGTATGCGGGGTTAATGCTGACCGAAGAAGGGCCGAAGGTTCTGGAATTTAACTGCCGGTTTGGCGACCCAGAGACTCAACCTCAAATGCTGCGCCTGGAATCGGATTTAGTTGAAGTCATCTTAGACGCCTTAGAGGGCAATGTGATGCTGAAGGAGGTTAACTGGCGGCCGAAGCCGGCCGCGTGCGTTGTTTTAACCTCTGGCGGCTATCCTTTAAAGTATGAAACAGGAAAAAGGATTACCGGCGTAGATAAGGCTTCTTCCATTCCCGGGATAACCCTCTTTCATGCTGGAACTCGTCTGGAAGAGGGTAATTTTGTTACTTCTGGCGGCCGGGTTATCGGGGTTTGCGCCTCCGAAGAGACCTTAGAAAAGACGATGGATAAGATCTACGAAGCTATTGCCCTCATTAATTTCGAGGGAATGCATTATCGCCGCGACATTGGCGTGGAAAAATAGCTTAAATGAGGACCTTTTCTATTCAGAGCTTTGGTTGCCGAGTCAATCAAGCGGAAAGCTTTGAATGGGCCGAGCAACTGCAAGCGGCCGGGTTCAGTCTCAGTCCGGAATGGGGGCAAAGCGACCTGATCATAGTCAATACCTGTGCCTTGACGGCGGGAGCTGAGAGAGATGTTCGCAAGTTTTTAAGACGGATTAGACATTGCCACCCTCAAAGCCAGCTGGTGGTTACTGGCTGCGCCGTGGAGTTATTGGGAGAGGAGCTGGAGAGAAATAAACAGGTGAAAGCTGTTGTTCCGAATGAGGCCAAGCCGCAGCTTCTTACCCAAATCTTAGGGAGCGAAGCGAGCCGGCCGGAAGTGCTTTTGACCGCCGGCGAGCCTCATAGTTTCCGGTCGCGGGCCTTGGTCAAGATTCAGGATGGCTGTAGCCAAGCCTGCACGTTTTGTGTCATTCCCCAGGTAAGGGGAAAAAGTAAAAGTCGACCCGCCGATGAAATTATCAGCCGAGTGAAGCATCTCACCAACCTGGGCTATCGTGAGATTGTCTTAGCGGGTATTCATCTTACTTCCTATGGTGCCGAGCAAAACCCGCCTTTATCCTTGCTTCAATTGCTGCGCGAACTTACCCGAATTGATGGCCTTGGTCGCCTCAGGTTGAGTTCGCTGGACCCCCGGGAGATGGACGAAACCCTGATTGATTTCCTTACCAGCCACGAAAAAATTTGTCCCCATTTTCACCTCTCTTTGCAGCATGCCAGCGAACCGGTGCTAAGGCTTATGGGCCGGAAAAGCCAGGCCGAAGATTATCGCCGCCTTTTGGTGACCTTAAAAGAAAAGTCTCCGCAGGCAGCTCTGGGAGCAGATATTCTTGTTGGCTTTCCCGGCGAAAAGGAGACGGATTTTAAATTCCTAAAAGATTTTATTGCCGCTTCTCCTCTCACTTACCTTCATGTTTTTCCCTACTCCCCCCGTCCAGGAACAGTCGCCGCTCGCTGGCCTCAGCCTCCCCGAGCGGTGAAAAAGGAAAGGGCTAAAGAATTACGCGGCTTAGCCCTAAGCAAAAATCTGGATTTCCGGAATTCTTTAGTTGGTCAGATTTTACCGGGGATAGTTATTCGGCATAGAAGAACGGGGGAAACAGAGGTGCTGACAAATAATTATATTAAAGTGATGTTGTCTAAATTTTTATCGCCTGGCCAGGAAGTTAAGGTCCGGGTCCGCCAAGCAAAGCCCGAAGCCACCTTCGGGGAGATTGTGGCCTGATGGGAAAAATTAAGATCCTTAATTCCGAGGTGGCCCAAAAAATCGCGGCCGGCGAAGTGGTTGAAAGGCCAGTCTCGGTAGTTAAGGAACTAGTGGAAAACTCCTTGGATGCCGGAGCCACGGACATTCGTGTCGAGGTAATCGAAGGCGGGAAAAAATTAATTAAAGTGGAAGACAACGGCTGGGGGTTGAGTGAAGAAGACATCGCCCTTTGTTTTGAAAGACATGCCACCAGCAAAATCTCTCAGGTCGAAGACCTGGAAAAAATAGCCACACTTGGTTTTAGAGGCGAGGCCTTAGCCAGTATCGACTCTGTTTCCCGTCTTCTCCTGAAGACATCAGAGGGGGCGGGGGGCTTCAAAGTGGAAAGAGAAGGAGGGAAGCTAATTAGAATAAGCGAGGGGGCTTATCCTCGAGGCACAAGCGTCGAGGTGCGTGACCTTTTCTTTAACCTTCCTGTGAGGCAAAAATTTCTTCGCTCCGCCCAGAGTGAATTAACGCTTATTGCCCGCTATCTGACGACAGTCTGCCTTGCCTTTCCTGAAATAAGCTTTTCTTTGCATCACGGCAAGCGCCAGCTTCTCCATTGTCCATCAGTCACTACTCGGCGGGAGAGGTTTTATCAGCTATTTGGTCGCCAGGCGTTGGAGAGGCTAATCGATTTGGCTTGGCAAGAGGGGGATTATCAGGTTTCTGGTTTTGTCAGCCGGCCACCCCTGGGCCATCCGGACCGGCAGCGCCAATTTTTTTATGTCAACCGTCGGCCAGTGAAAGACAGGACGCTTGCGGCCGCGGTTCAGCAGGCGGTTAAAGGCCGCTTGGAGAAAGACACCTTCCCTGAGGTTTATCTTTTTTTGACCCTGCCTTACGAGGAGGTGGACGTTAATGTTCATCCTACTAAAGCGGAAGTGAGATTTCGCGATTCTTTGCGGGTCTTTCAAATCATTTTGAGCTCGCTTAAAGAGGCCATGGAGAAAGAAGCAGGGGCCAAACCTGTTTATTTTGGAGGTTCGGAGGCCGGACCGGGAGGAGAAAAAACGGAAGGAGCGGCCATTAGTCGAGCGAGGAGCGGAGAAGAGAGGCTTATTCCTTTCTCTTGGAAGCGGGTTGCAGAAGACGCCGAGGGGAGTAGAGATTTACTCTCTCTGAGTCGAGAGCAAGAGCCGTTCGACGAAAAGGAAATTCGAGAATTAAGAGAAGAAAAGAGCTTTCAGATTCTGGGTCAGTATTTAAACCTTTATCTTATAGTTGCGGATAAAAACGGCCTTTTAATCATCGACCAGCATAACGCTCATGAACGGGTGCTTTATGAAAGATATCTTGAAATCGAACGGCGGCAAGCCTGGGCAAGCCGTCAGGCTCTTTTCCCGCTTATCCTGGAGCTGAGCCCGGCAGAAATGACCGGGTTAGAAGAGATAAAGCCTGAAGTTGAGGCCATGGGGTTTGAAATCGAAAGCTTAGGAGGAAGAAGTCTTCTGGTGCGGTGTTTCCCTGATTTTTTGGAGGCCGAAGAGGCCCGTCGGGTTCTTTTGGGGTTTATCGAAGCCCAGGCCGTGGCTCAAGCTAAGCCAACCCGCAACGAGCTTTTAGCCACCATGGCTTGTCGCACGGCGATTAAAGCCGGCGCAGCCCTCAGCCGCGAAAAGATAGAGGCTTTGGTTGCCGCCTTTTTTCAGACTGAAGACCCTTGGCTTTGTCCTCATGGCCGGCCAACAGCGCTTCGCCTGAACCGCAGCGAAATTGAAAAGGAGTTGAAGCGCCCCTCAAATTGACAAGAGAAGAGGGCTTTTGTTAAGATAACCAGGCTCGTCAGGGAAACCTGAAATTTGAACACGGGGAGTGGCGCAGCCTGGTTAGCGCGCCTGCCTTGGGAGCAGGAGGTCGTCGGTTCAAATCCGATCTCCCCGATTCGACCCTCGGGCGGGAAAAGGCGCCTGTAGCTCAGGTGGACAGAGCAGCTGCCTTCTAAGCAGCGGGTCGGGGGTTCGAGTCCCTCCAGGCGCGCAGTTTGTTTTTTGCGAAGAACCAGAGAAGGCAGGAAAAAGCGACAAAAATCGATTGAGGATAATAGATTAAAGTTTTTAAGCCTTGATGATGGGAAGAAGAATAACCCTTTCTGGTGGAAGAACTGGCTCAAATATCACCCTAAGATTCCCCTTTGTGGGTGATTGACCAGGGAAGGGAGGTGGCTAAAGATAATGGTTGACAAATTTTGGCAGGCAGAATATTTTAAGGAATAAAAATGGCTTCTAACCTGGGGGAATTGCTTCTACGCGAGAAGGCTATTTCTTCTGACCAGCTTAAAACCGCGGTGGAGCTTCAAAAGCAGCGCAGTTTGCCTCTTCACACAGCCTTAGTTTCTTTGGGCTATGTGAACGAGGAGGAAATAGCCAAGGCTTTGAGCCGGCAGCTTGGTTATCCCTTTATCGACCTGGACCAATTTGAGGTTTATCCCGATGTCGTTGAACTCATCCCCGCGGAAATCGCTAAAAAGTATATGGTCATGCCGATTCACCGGATTCGTTCCTTCCTTACCTTAGCTATGGTTGACCCCACTGACCTTGAAGTCATAGAAGATGTTCGCTTCCGCACCGGTCTCAGCATTCAGCCCGTGATTGCCACGGAAACGGGCGTTATGAATGCCATTAATAAATATTATGGCTCAGTTGCCGCTCTTAAGGTTAAACAGATAATCGAAGATGTAGAGCTGGCTGACGAATCTCGGGTCAAGGTAATCGAGGAGCCCACCGAGGACTACACGATCGAGGAATTAGTGCAATCGACCGAAGAGGCACCGGTTATCACCCTGGTCAATACAATCTTTGTCGACGCCATCAAAAAAGGCGCCAGCGATATTCATTTTGAGCCTTATGAACAGAGCTTTCGGGTCAGGTTTCGCATTGACGGCACTCTTTACGAGATGATGAACCTGCCGCTTAAATTTAAAAATCCAGTCATCAGCCGGGTGAAAATTCTATCTAACCTCGATATCGCAGAAAAAAGATTGCCCCAGGATGGCCGAATCAAAGTGCGGGTGAAACTGGAAAATAGCGGGGCCAAAGAAGTGGACATGCGCGTTTCGACCGTGCCCACCCTTTTCGGGGAGAAGGTTGTATCCAGAATTTTGGATAAAGAGATGCTCAAGCTCGACTTGACGCAGCTCGGGTTTGAAGAAGAGTCCTTGGCTATTTTCCACGAGGCGATCCACCGCCCCTGGGGAATTATTTTGGTCACCGGGCCAACCGGAAGCGGCAAGACCAACACTCTTTATTCGGCCATTTCAACCCTTAACAGCGGCGAAAAGAATATCATGACTGCCGAGGACCCAGTGGAGTTTTATATTTCGGGAATCAACCAGGTTCAGGTCAAGGACGAAATTGGGCTGGATTTTGCTCGTTGCCTGCGGAGCTTTCTCCGTCAAGACCCTGATATTATGCTCGTAGGCGAGATGCGCGATTATGAAACCGTCGATATCGCCATTAAAGCTGCCCTCACGGGCCACCTGGTCTTCTCGACTGTGCACACCAATGATGCTGCCTCGACGATTATTCGACTAGTTAATATGAACGTGGAGCCCTTTTTAATTGCCGACTCAGTGATTTTAATCCTCGCTCAACGTTTGGTGCGACGTCTCTGTAAGAAATGCAAAACCCAGCACAAACTACCCATAAAGGCGCTGATCGATATAGGGTTTACTCCGGAGGAAGCGGAGACAGTGCAGGTTTTTAAGCCTAAGGGTTGCGAGGCTTGCAATAATACTGGCTACAAAGGCCGGATTGCCCTTTTTGAAGTCCTGCCGGTAGACGAGGAAATCAGAGAGATGATTCTCGCTCGGGCCCAGTCGCGGGAAATCAAGAAGAAGGCCATGGAAAAAGGTATGATCACCCTGCGACGTAGCGGCCTGATTAAAATAAAAGCCGGAATTACCTCAGTCGAAGAAGTGCTGAGGGAAACCGTGCGGGATTGATTCTTTTTAATTCAAGGAGGGAAAATGGCGAAAACAATCCATGAGTTATTGGAAATAGCGGTTAGGGAGGATGCCAGCGACTTGCATATTACGAGTTATATTCCCCCGCGCATCAGAGTTAATGGCGAGCTGCGCTCGATTGACCATCCGCCTCTTTCACCCGCGGAAACCAAATCCTTACTTTATTCTTTGCTCAACGACCGTCAGAAAAGGCTGTTTGAAGAAAAATTAGAGCTGGACTTTTCCTTTGGAATTAAAGATTTAGGCCGGTTTCGCGCCAATATTTTCATGCAAAAAGGAACAGTCTCTGGGGCTATCCGGCGTTTCCTTCCCGAGATGTGGAGTTTTGCCAAACTGGGCATTCCCCAGAGGGTCTCGCAGCTTTGTTATCTGCCCCGTGGCTTGGTCTTAGTTACTGGCCCGACCGGTTGTGGTAAATCCACCTCCATTGCCTGTATGCTGGAGCACATTAACGCCGAAAGAGCCGTGCATATCGTAACCATCGAAGACCCGATTGAATACTATTTCACGCCCAAAAAAGCCATTGTCAACCAGAGAGAACTTTATGTTGACACGCTTTCTTATTCCAATGCTCTCCGTTCTGTCTTGCGAGAAGACCCGGACGTCGTGTTTGTGGGCGAGATGCGCGATTATGAGACCGTGGAGGCGACGCTCCGCGTGGCGGAAACCGGGCATTTAACCTTCTCCACGCTTCATACCAATTCCGCGGCCGAGTCAATTTCGAGAATTATTGATATCTTCCCGTCGCAATACCAGGCACAAATTAGGATTATGCTTTCGATGTCCTTGGAAGCGGTGCTTACTCAGGCGCTCTTGCCGCGGGCTGATGGCCGAGGCCGCGTCTTAGCCATGGAGATTTTGATTCCTAACTCGGCCATTCGTAACCTGATTCGGGAAAATAAAATCCATCAGATTTACTCCGCAATGCAGATGGGCCAGGAAAAATCAGGGATGCAGACCTTTAATCAATCGCTCGCCGACCTTTATTTCCGCGGCCTGATTACCTTGGAGACCGCGATGAGTGTTTCCTCCTATCCTGAAGAGTTGACGGATATTATTCAGAGAAGGGAACATGTCAAGAGGGCGGGCGGACTGGGAGGAAGCGCGTTCCGAAAATAATCTTTAAGGGGGAAAATTATGGCTTTATATGCCTGGAGAGGGAGAAACAAGTTTGGGGACCTGGTCGCCGGGGAGAGAGTGGCGGCTTCAGTTGATGAACTGGCCCGGCTCCTGCAGAGAGAACAGATTACTGTTCTGGAAATCAAACCCAAGAGAGCAATCATTACTATCCCCTTTTTGCAGCGGGAGAAAGTCAGGTTAAAGGACCTCTCTGTTTTCAGCCGGCAGTTGTCGGTCTTGATTGACGCCGAGCTGCCGCTAATTCAGAGCCTTAATATTCTGGCGGAGCAGACTAAGAACAAATATTTTCAGCGGGTCATCCGCAGTATCCGCAGCGACGTGGAAGCTGGTTCCACTTTAAACCAGGCGATGCGAAAATTTCCCAAGGCCTTCGATGACCTCTATTGTAATTTGGTCGCTTCAGGTGAGCAGAGCGGCTCGCTCGATGTCATGCTGCGACGGCTGGCGGAATATATCGAAAAAATCGTCCGCTTGCGGGCCAAAGTCAGGCAAGCGCTGATTTATCCTTCGGCCATTGTCACCTTTGCCATCTTAGTAGCAATTTTCTTGCTCTGGCGGGTTATCCCGGTTTTCGCCTCCATTTTCACGGAGCTTGGCGCCAGCCTTCCCTTTTTAACCGCGGCAATTATCGGCTTGAGCCATTTTGTCCAGCGATTTATCCTCCTCATCTTCCTCGGCCTCATTGCCTTAGTCTTCCTTTTCCGCTATTACCGCCGCACGCCCACTGGCCGCTGGACCGTGGACCGATTTATTCTCCGAATGCCCATCTTTGGTCCTTTGATGAGAAAAGTGGCGGTTTCTCGTTTCACTCGGACGCTGAGCACCCTCGTTTCTGGCGGCGTGCCGATGTTAGAGAGCCTTCAGATTACCTCCACCACAGCCGGCAATGTTATTCTGGAAAAAGCTGTCCTGGAGGCCAGAAAATCTGTGGCCGAGGGTAAAAGCCTGCATGAGTCACTCCTGGCGACTGGCCAATTTCCCTTTATGCTGACCCAGATGGTCAGCGTGGGCGAAGCCACAGGAACCTTAGATGAAATGCTGACGAAACTCGCCGATTTCTTCGATGATGAGGTGGATACGGCGGTAGCCGCCTTGCTTTCCATCCTGGAGCCCGTGCTGATTATTTTTGTCGGCCTTATGGTTGGTACGCTGATTATTTCGATGTATTTACCGATTTTCAGCTTGATGGCGCAATTTTAAACTCAGGGTTAAGGCGTGGTCGAAAAGAAAAAAATCCTGAACATAATTATTTACCGCCTGATTGCTATTTCCGCGCTGCTGGTAGCGGTGGTCATCCTTCAATATTCGACGGCGACATTTTTCCCCATCGTTCCCTTTTATTATTTAATCGGCCTCGCCTATATTCTTTCGCTTGGCTATTTGCTTCTCTTCGCTGTCGTCAAGAACTTAGAACTCCAGGTCTATACCCAAATTTTTATCGACCTGATGCTGATTACCGCGCTGGTTTATCTGGCCGGAGGAATCACTGGTTCCTTTTACTTCCTTTATATATTCCCCATAATGGCGGCCAGTCTTCTTTTGGGCTCCCGGGCTGGCCTTTTCATCGCTTCTTTATCGGCCATTCTTTTTGGTCTTCTGGTTGACGGCCTTTATTTTCGGCTCATTCCCTACTTTAACCCTGAGCAAAGAGTGGCTTTTTCCTTAGGCCAAGTTCTTTCTACCATAATTACTGCCTGGGCGGTCTTTTTAATCATGGCCTTTCTGATGAATGCCCTTGGTTTGCGGCTGAGAAAAACGCAGGAGGAATTGAAGCGGGCTAAGAAAGAGCTGGAGGTTCGGGAAAGGCTGGCCACAGCGGGCAAGTTAGCGGCTCAATTAGCCCATGAAATCCGTAACCCTTTGGCGGCAGTTGTTGGGGCCGTGCAGGTGCTTCGCGATGAAGTCGAGTTGAAGGAAGAGCAGAAAAATCTGATGAGTATAATTCTTAAAGAATCGGAGCGCGTCAGCCAAACTATCGAACAATTCCTTGACCTGGCTTCTCCTGGCAAAAAGACCTTTGTGACCTTTGATGTGGGCTCAGTTGCCGAGGAGACTTTAACCATGCTTCAGGCTGGCGGCGAGCTTAACGGCGCTATTAAAGTAGCTGGAAATTTCCGCGACGGCCGCTTCCGCTATTACGGTAATCCTAATCAATTCAAGCAAGTCTTCTGGAATTTGCTTCGGAACGCGATTAAAGCTATGCCTCAAGGGGGCACTCTGGGTATCGACTTGGCTGAACATCGTCGGGAGCTGCGGATTTCTATTTCTGATACTGGCCGGGGTTTGAGCGAAGAAGAGAAGGAACATCTCTTTGAGCCCTTTTTCTCGGGTTTTGAAAATGGCCGGGGTTTAGGGATGACCGTGGTGCGGCGCATCGTGGATGATTACGATGGCCGCATCCTGGTTCGTTCCTCCCCGCGGAAAGGGACAACAATCACCGTTGTCTTTCCTCAGAGAAAAGAAGGATAAACAGGGTTAGGACAAAATGGAAAAAATTTTAGTCGTGGATGACGAGAAAAGCCTCCTGGACCTTCTTTCCCGGGTTTTTACTAAGGAAGGCTATCGCGTTCAGACCACGTCGTCCGCGGCTAAGGCCATCGAGGTTTTAGAACAAGAAGACCTGGATTTGCTCATCACTGATATCAGGCTGCCGGAGATAAGCGGGATGGAAATCCTGCGGCGATGCCGGGAGCTCCGGCCTGATGTGCCCGTAATCATGATTACCGCCTATGGCAACATGAAGCAGGCCATCGAAGCTTTGAAGATGGGCGCGCTGGATTATATTGTCAAGCCTTTTGATATGGAAGAGCTGAAAATCACGGTGGCCAAGGGACTGGAGAAGCGCCGCCTCGAGCAGGAGAACATTCTTCTTAAGCGAGACCTGAAGGAACGCTACAGCTTCGAAAATATGATCGGCAGAAGCCGGGCGATGCAGGCGATTTTTGCCCTGATTGAAAAAATTGCCGGGACTGATTCCACGGTGTTGATTACAGGGGAAAGCGGCACGGGAAAAGAAATGGCCGCCCGGGCCATTCATGTCCTTAGCCGTCGGGCGGAGCGTCCTTTTGTCTCGATTAACTGCGCTGCGCTTCCCGAGAATCTTTTAGAAAGCGAGCTTTTTGGTCACGTCAAAGGCTCATTTACCGGCGCGGTCAGCGATAAAAAGGGAATGTTTGAGGTGGCCCAACGGGGCACTCTTTTCCTGGATGAAGTAGGCGAGATGTCGCCGTGGACTCAGGTGAAGCTCCTGCGAGCGATTCAGGAGAGGAAAATCCGGAGAGTGGGCGGGACAGAAGAAATCTCAGTGGATGTGCGGATTATTGCCGCCACCAACCAGGATTTAAAAAAAAGAATTGATGAAGGAAAGTTCCGGGAAGAGCTTTATTACCGGTTAAACGTCATTTCTTTTGAAATGCCGCCTCTTAGACGCCGCATCGAAGATATCCCGCTTCTTGTCCAGCATTTTCTCCAGAAATATTGCCAGCAGATGGGCAAAAAAACGAAGCGAGTGGCCCCCGAAGCCATGAGCCTTTTGGAAATGTACCGCTGGCCGGGCAATGTCCGGGAGCTGGAGAATGTTATCGAGAGAGTTGTGGCCATCGAGGACCGGGAGACAATTACGCCGGCCGTGCTTCCGCCCGAAATAATTACGCCGGCCAAAAAGGACGAGACGCAGATTATTTTTGAGCCTGGTTTTAACTTGATGGGGCATCTGGATGAAATCGCCAAAAAATATTTGCGGCAGGCCTGCTTGGCGACTAATTGGAATATGAAGCAGGCAGCTTCTCTTTTAGGCCTAAGCTATCGTTCCATCCGCTATTTGATGGATAAATACAGGATAAGGGAAGAGGCCGAAACTACGCCGCACTAATTCTTGGTTTTTTAGCCTTTGTTACCTCCCACACCCTGTGGGTTGTTCTTTTTTAAGCGGAGTGTAACCATTTTAATTAACGGCCAAAGCTTAAAGACTACGAACTTAGGCCTTGAAGGTTATCTTGAGCGCAGACGAGGGAGGCCCGGTTTCAGTTGCTTCTACAAGATTTGTTGACATTATTTGACAAGAAAAGACAAAATTTGTCG
>Ga0209102_1000103_pt1 | contig 57599 bp, 47 predicted proteins | sample ConPoolayeHmetaG_FD_185483 | JGI IMG/M metagenome (GOLD analysis project Ga0209102, IMG submission 185483) | Hot spring microbial mat communities from California, USA to study Microbial Dark Matter (Phase II) - Cone Pool mat layer H metaG... ... | reverse complement strand
TGAGAAAAAGAGAGAGGTGTTTTTCGCCTCTTCTACATTTACAATTAGGCTTGCCGCAAACTCGTCCTCTTCCTCCTGACAAATTCTTTGGAGCTGAGATAAGGTTTCAGCCGGGAGCAAGCTTCACATTCCTTCTTTGTCATTTGTGATCTATACAGGATTTCCTCTCCATTCTGTTATATATTATATTTAGCAGATTAATTTGCTCAGGGCTTATCTGGCCGAGAAGAATATTTTTTATTAGAGAAACTTTAATTTGTTAAAAATTAAAGTTTCAGAATCGCTGAAGAAGAGACATTTTTTTGAGAGAAGAGAGATTTTTCTTGCTAAGGATTGAGAGCTTCTCCGTTGAGGCTATAGGGACCGCAGGAAGTTATTTTTACTTCCACAAATTCTCCTATGACATCCTTTCGTGAGACAAAATTTATCACTTGATAGCTCTCATTTCTCCCTGAATACATCCCATCACCTTTTTTGCTTTTTCCTGAGCAGAGAACCTTCATTTTCTTTCCAATTAAGCCATTATGTAGCTCGAGCTGTATTCTTTTTTGGAGGTCTTGGAGCTCAATCAATCTCCGTCTTTTCTCTGGAAGAGAGACAGTTTCTTTTCTTTTAGAAGCAGAAGTGAGAGGCCGGGGAGAATAGCGAAAGGAAAAAATGTTGCTGAAGCGAATCTCCTCAACCAAAGAAAGGGTTTCTTGGAAATCCTCATCTGTTTCCCCAGGAAAGCCAACGATGATATCCGTGCTAAGGCTAATTTCAGGTACCATCTCTCTAAGAAGCGAAACAATTTTGAGATAATCCTCTCGGGTATAACCTCTGTTCATATTCTTCAGAACAGAATTCGACCCAGATTGAAGGGGAAGATGGAGCTGGCGACAGACCTTTTCTTCTTCTGCTATTACCTTGGCTATTTCCTCAGTGAAGTTTTTAGGGTGAGAAGTAAGAAAACGAATCCACTCAATGCCCTCAATCGAATTTATCTCTCTTAAAAGCTGGGGGAGGCCTTTACCTGAACGAGGGTCTAGATAAGAGTTTACATTTTGTCCGAGGAGGATGACCTCTTTATAGCCTCTTTGTGCTACGTCTTTGATTTCTGTGAGTATGTCTTCAAATGGTCTGTATTTTTCTCTTCCTCTTGTAAAGGGGACGATGCAGTACGAACAGAAATTATTACAGCCTTCCATGATGGTTACATAGGCAGAAATTTTACTTTGTCTAAACTTTAAGGGATGATATTCCTTACTCCAATTCTTGTTCCACTCTGTTGAGATTACTTTTTGTTGTTGAGAAAGAGGGATTAAACTTGGAAGATTTTGATAACAATCAGGACCTGCTACAAAATCGACGAATGGTTTTTTCTCCACAAGCTGGGAGCCGTAGAGCTGAGCAACACAGCCTGTGATACCGACGGTCAATTTTTTCTTTCTTTTTAAGCCCTGCAAACGTCCAAGGAGAGAAAAAACTTTTTCTTCTGACTTTTCTCTTACGGCGCAGGTGTTAATGATGACTATTTCAGCCTCCTCCATCTCTCCACTCGGCACTGCTCCTGCAGCGATTAGAATGCTTGCTATATGCTCAGAGTCGTTCTCATTCATCTGACAGCCAAAGGTATGAATGTAGAATTTCTTGCCTTTCATGTTTTTCTCGTTCTGGGTCAGCCTTGAGTAAAGTAGCATAAAAAATGAGCTATCAAGTTTTGCTTTTTTATTCTTGAGCGAGTTCAAGATTATGGATGAGCATCTCTCTTGCCGTCTTCAATGTTGCCTCTGTTATTCTTATTCCTGAAAGAAGATGTGATATTTCCTGGATTCTTTCCTCAAAATCCAGCTTCTTAACTGTTGTGTAGGTCCTTTCCTTCTCGACTTTTTTATCAATCCGATAATGATGGGTCGCGGATGAAGCAATTTGAGGCAAGTGGGTGATGCAGATCACTTGATTCTTTTTAGCCAGATTTCTAAGTTTTTGCGCGACGAACTCTGCCGTTTTTCCTCCTATTCCTGAGTCAATCTCATCAAAAATCAATGTCTTGTGTCTTTCCTCTTCCTTGCTAATGGATCTAAGAGCGAGCATGATTCTGGATAGTTCTCCTCCTGAAGCAATCCTGCGCAACGGTCTTAATTCTTCTCCCGGGTTCGGGCTAATGAGGAATTCGACCTCATCTACACCGGTATCCCTCACTTTTTCTAGTTCATTAGAGTCAAGAGGAGTGGTTAAGATTTTAATCTTAAAGAGAGCTCTCTTCATTCCCAGTTGAAAGATTTCTTTTTCAACGAGCTTCTCGAGCTCTGAAGCTGAGTTTCTTCTCAGGGCAGAAAGTTCTTCTGCTTTTTTTGTATAAGATTCAAATACTTCCTCAATTTCCTGGTTTATCTTGCTCAATTTTTCACTTTTCAAGCTGAGTTCTGTGTATTCCTTCTTGGCTTCTTCTAAATATGCGAGTATTTCCTCTATGCTTCCTCCATATTTTCTTTTCCATTTCTCTATTTGACTCAGACGCTCCTCGACTTGTTCGAGTCTTTCCTCGGAAACATCCTGTTTTTCTAAAAATTTGATTAAAAAATTGGAAAATTCTTTTATGGCTATCCTAAAATCTTCTATAGTTTTTGAAATTTCTTGGCAAAAGGGTTCGAATTGGGAAAGCTCATCGACTATGGTTTGAAGCTTTGAAAGTCTTTGGATCAGGGAATCTTCTTCGCCATAGGATATTTCTAAGGCGCATGCAACGAGAGAACGAATTTTTTCAGCATTTTTAAGCACATTCCTTTCCTGACGAAGTATTTCTTCTTCACCTTCCTTGAGGGCTGCTTTTTCAATTTCATCAATCTGGAAAGAAAGGAAATCGAGACGTCTTTCTCTTTCTTTTTCTTTCATCTCGAGCTCTTTCTTTTCCCTTAAAAGTTTTCTGAGTCTTTGTGCTAAAGAGGCAATTTCTTCCCGGAGAGGAAGAGCGTTGGCAAAATGGTCTAGATAATTTAGTTGATATTCGGTCTCACGGAGGAAGACGTGGTCATTCTGCCCATAAATGTCCACCAATGTGTTACCCATTTCCTTAAGATTTTTTAGAGGGACGAGTATTCCATCCAAATAGCTTTTACTAGTCCCGCTTTCAGAAATTATCCTCTGGGCAATTAATTCTTTTCCCTGATCGGTCTTTTCTTTTCTTGATGGAAGCTTGAAGATTGCTTCTATGGAAGTTTCCTTTTTCCCTGTGCGAATTACATCCGATGACCCTTTCTCTCCAAGGACAAGCTTTATTCCTTCTATGATTATTGACTTTCCTGCTCCTGTTTCTCCTGTGAGGATAGAAAATCCTTCTTCGAATTCTATTTCGATATCTTCTATGGTAGCAAGGTTGGTTATGCGCAAAGATTTAATCATGGAGAACTATTTTCCTTTGTCTCTCAATTTTGAAGAGAAAGCCTTATCTTTATGGGGACAAGTCCTTTCTCCATGTTAATTCTTCCATAGCCTGCAAAGTCATCTTTACCCGGGTGAAAGGAGGAGTTGATATCGTCTGCGGAATAGCGAATGACGCTCATAATTTCTCTGGCAGAAAGCCAGGGCTTTATGCTCTTTATTAAGGCTGCAAAACCAGAGACATGGGGTGTAGAAGCAGAAGTCCCATTTCCCCATACATAAGGAAGATATCCTGATGGTGTCAGGTTTTCTGGCCAAAGGCTGAGTATCCAAACCCCAGGAGCTGAGACATCTACTTCAGGTCCGTAATTCGACCAGTCAGGTGTTGAGTCATCATAATCTGACGCAGCAACAGCCAAGCAATAAGCATCATATGCAGCAGGATAAAGAACCGATGAGCCTTCATTTCCTGCTGCGGCTGCGATTAAGACATCTTTCTCGTAAGCATACTTCACCGCTTCTTCAAGGCTAAAAGAGGAAGCTTCACCTCCAATGCTAAAGTTTATTACCTCGGCTCCCTGGTCAACTGCCCAAATAAGTCCATCCACAATCCAGCTGTAGTAGCCTTCCCCATCTTCATTCATCACCTTCACAGGAAGAATCTTGCAGTTCCAGGCTACACCAGCAATTCCCTCTGAATTGTTCGTCTCAGCAGCGGCTATCCCAGCCACATAAGTTCCATGTCCGTTATCGTCTGAGGCATCAAAATCCTCATTCACGAAATCACGTCCGCTTGAGAAAATCTTATTCTTCAGGTCAGGGTGGGTGAGCTCTACTCCTGTGTCGAGGATAGCTATGACAATATCATCATCTCCTTTTGTCTCTTCCCACGCAGCTGTGGCTTTAATATCGGCTCGCTCTTTTCCGCTCGGAGCTCCTGGAACCCCAGGAGGAGCCACCCTTTGACCTGAATTGTAGAGGTTATACTGGTACTTAAAAAAAGTATCATTTGGAGTTACTAAGATATAGGCTACATAGTCAGGTTCCGCATATTCAACGTCAGGGTTTTGATTCAGGAGGTAAATCATCTCTTCCACCGTCTTATCTTCAGGTATTTCAAGCACTGATATCCCCAGATGTTCAATTTTTCTCAGTTTTCTAATTTCATAATTTTTGATGATTTCTTCAATCTTGAAAACAGGAAGAAAAGGTTTGAATTTAACCAAAATTCTCTTATCAGCAAATCTTTTTTCCTTCAAGCGGGGAATTTGAGTCCTAACCAAAACGTTTGAATCACTTAAAACAGTTTCTCCTCTCTTATTTATATTTTTATCTAGCCTCTGTTTTTCGTATTTTGCAGAAAATAATAAAGCCGAGATGACGAAAATCAAGAGGGCAAAGATTTTTTTTCTCATTTTTTATCTCCCTTAAAATGAATAGATAAATCTCATTAGAAAGCCTGGGTCGATTCCTTTTTCTCGGGGAATGAGACTAGCTTCGGCTTTAAAACCTATCTTTCCTGTTATACGGTAAAAGAGACCAGGTCGGAAATCGAGTATACCTTTCCCTGAGATTTTTTTCTCCTCTTTTCCCTCTAATTCCTGCACTTTCTCTTCAAGCTTAAATTTACCCCACAATTTATTATAATATATGCCCAAAGAAGGAGTTAAGCTTTCAAGAGCTTTGTATTCAATTTGAGGTCCGACAAGAATTCTCATCCAGAAGGGTTTCCCTTCAACACTCCCCTCAACAGCAAGCCCCGGAATCTGCCACTCTTCCTTTTTTCCAAGGTAAGAGACGAATTGCCCCCAAGCAGCTATCTCAATTTCTTTAAACTTGAATATTTTTTTGGTGAGTTCGGCTCCCGCTAGATAGCCTCCAATCTTTCCCACATCCAGTTCAACAGAAAATGGAAGATTTCTGAATGTCATTGCATCAAAATTGGAAAATGAATAGCCGATGAGAACTCCTAATCTAAAACCCTCCTCGATTTCAAGCTCTGCTCCTAGATGGATGAGGTATGCTTTGAGCTTGGAATTTGATTCTCCTTGATCAGGATTTATCATCCGAGTTAGATACTCAAAGCCAAGAATAGGCCTTATTTGATAGGAGTTAAAAGAATTTCCGGCTTGGGCTAGAGGGTAGAAAATGAGGAATAAGATGGCTGAGAGGGATACTGATGAAAGTGTCTTTTTTTTCATTTCTTAGCACCTCCCTAATTCTGAGTTACCATGATTCCTTGGTTTGCTATTTTTTCATCTTTTCTTCAATTTCTTTCAATCTTTTCTGGGCTTTTTTAACGAACTTGCTTTGGGGATAGTCGCTGATGAGCTTGGTGAAGAAGGGAACAGATTGGTCTATCTGTTTCCCTTTAAAATAAGAGTCTGCGAGATAAAAATAGACTTTGTCCATCTTAGAATAGTTCGGATAATTAGTAAGAATTTCTGTCAGCCTATTTATAGAGGCTTTATAGGCTTTCCTTTTGTAATAATGTTCTCCTATACTCAAAGTGTGCTCAGCCAGCCTTTCCTCACACTCTTTTATTTTTTCTTGAGCCATTTTTGCTTCTTCACTTAGAGGATAGTTGGTGATTACCTTTTTAAACTCTGCCAGAGCTTGAACAGTCTTTGTCTGATCGCGTCCTGGTTTTAGGGCCTTTTTGTAAAAGGTCATGGCAATCTTGTATTGAGCATAGGCTGAAGAGGGACTAAAAGGATAGAGGGAAATGAACTCTCTGTACTCTGCAGCAGCGATAATCAAGCTTCCTTCATCCCCTTTTTCAAAATATGAATCAGCGATGGCTAATTTTGCTCTTTGAGCGTAAAAGCTTTTGGGGAAGGAATCAATAACCTGCCTTAAATAGAGACGTGCTTTTTCCTGGTCTTTTTTTATATATGCCATCCCAAGGTTATAGAGTTCTTCATCAGATGAAGTTATTTCTGGCGAGAGCTCTATTTTCTTTCCCTTACAGCCAAATCCCAGCAAGAGGATTAGGGCTAGAATGATTCCGAGCGAAGAAATTTTTTTTCCCATATTTTTTCCTTGTTTATTAAATTTAATATCTATTTTTGTGAATACAATCTTCGGATCCACTTCCACTCTTCTTTGAGTCCATCCGCAAGCTGAGTCTGGGGAACAAAGCCCAAATCCCTCTTTGATTTTGTTATCTCAGCCTGAGTGTGGAGGACATCACCTTTTTGGGCGGCTCTCCATTCCACGCTGATTTTCGTGCGGCTTATTTCTTCGAGCAAAGGCAGAATATTTTTCAGAGTTTCCTGATTTCCTCCGCCTATATTATAGATCTCTCCCACTTTTCCTTTTTTAAGCGAAAGGAGGTTTGCTTCGATTATATCATCGATATATGTAAAATCTCTCGTTTGTTGACCATCCCCAAAAATATGGATTGGCTTTCTTTCTAAGATATGGCAGAAAAATCTATGAAAGGCCATATCGGGTCTCTGTCCTGGGCCATAGACGGTGAAGAACCTCAAGGAAATGATGGGGACTCCATAATTTTTGGAGTAAAGATGACAGAGGTGTTCGGCAGCAAGTTTTGTTACTCCATAAGGTGAAAAAGGAAGAAGCGGGCTCGATTCTCTCATAGGAAGCTCAGGGCACATTCCATAAACCGATGAGGATGAAGCAAAGATAAATTTTTTTACTCTGCTCTTTTTTGTCGCCTCCAACAATCTTTGGGTAGCCTCGATATTGTTTTTCGTATAGAGATGGAAATCATCGCCCCAGCTCGACCTTACTCCTGGTTGTGCAGCGAGATGGAAAATTATTTCTGTATCCTTGAGGAATCTGTCCAGGTCAGAGTTATTCAAATCCTCCGCAAAGAAACGAAACCTTTTCTTGGTTAAGAGGGGAGCAATGTTTTTTTCTTTCATCCATTTTGGGTAGAAGTCTGTGAAGGAATCGATGCCCACTACATCAAAGCCTTCTTCAAGTAGCCTGGAGCAAAGATGTGAACCAATGAAACCAGCTGCCCCTGTAACGATACAATTCATGGGTAATATTTATCCTCAATTATTTTAAAATCCACTTTAACCACAAATTTTAAAATGAAAAAGTGAACCATCATTTACTTACTTCGAGAGTAATCATGTTTCTCTTCAATATCCGATAACCGAGAGGAGGAGATTGTTTGATGATTATTCCTGGTTCAAGTCCAGGGTAATAAGAATAGCGAATATCACCGATCTTGAATCCCATTTTTTTGAGTTTTTTAATCACCACATCAGCGCGTTTACCGATGAGGTCGGGCATGAGATACTTTTTTTCCCTTTCCCCCTCGCTCACAAGCAAGCTTATTTGAGTGTTTTTCGGGACTTCTTTAAGTTCAAGAGGAAACTGGGCCATTATTCTCCCGGCTGCATATTTGGCGGTGTGTGTATGGGCTACATGGCCGCGGCGTAGCCCTGCCTCATGGAGGATAGAGTTTATAGCCTGAAGGTTTTTCCCTTTAAGAGAAGGCACGATGACTTTTTCACTTCCTGCACTTAGGGTTACCTTGACCACTCTATTAACTTCCATTTTTGATTTCGGAGGCGGATCCTGGCTTATTATTCTCCCTGGTTCCCATTCGTTGTTGAAGTCTGTGCCTTTTTTAACAAGGGAAAGCCTCAATAAATGAAGTTCTTTTCTTGCTTCTTCGAAAGTCTTTCCAGTTAGGTCAGGAAGAGTCACCATGTCCCCTTTTTGAAACACCTGGTAGGAGATGTTGGCACTGAGAAAGAAGATTATTAAGAGGATTAGAATATAAAAGATATAATTAAAACTTTTTTTCTTCATATTTAAGATAAAAAAAGAAAAACATGAATATCTATACCATACATTTTTAACCGTGTAAACTCGTAAAAAGTTCCATGATTAGCAAATATTCACGATTACACTTAAGAATCTTTTTTAAGGTTCAAAAATAATAAGAATAGATTTGCTCCAAGGGGTTGAAGTAAATATAATAGAAAAATAAAAAAAGTAAGGAGATCAGGGTGATGAATGATTTTTCTGATTTTAGAAGCGATACTGTAACCAGACCAACGCCCAAGATGAGAAAGGCAATGGCAGAAGCAGAAGTAGGAGATGATGTGCTTGGAGATGATCCCACAGTTCAGACTCTTGAGCAGCTTGCGGCCGAGATAATGGGGAAGGAAGCTTCGCTCTTTGTTCCCTCTGGGACGATGGGGAACGCAATTGCCCTTAAAGTTTGGACAAAAGAGCTGGAAGAGGTCATCGTCGAAGCTCGCTCTCATATCTACAACATGGAATCGACTCACATGACCTTCATCTCAAGAGTAACTCCAAGGCCTCTTCAATCTCAACGAGGAGCAATGGACCCCAAAGAAGTTGAAGAAAACATAAGGAAACCTTCCGTTCATATCCCCCGTACTTCTTTAATCTGTGTAGAAAATACACACAATAATTGGGGAGGTGCAGTAGTTCCCATCGAGAATCTAAAAGCGCTGAGGGCGATTGCAGATTCCCAGGGAATAAAGATTCATCTTGATGGTGCTCGTATCTTCAATGCTAGCCTTGCCTCGGGCGTTTCTGTAAAAGATTATGCTTCAATAGCAGATTCCCTCATGTTCTGTCTTTCTAAAGGGCTCTCTGCTCCTGTGGGATCAATGCTCACCGGGTCAAGGGAATTTATTGACCAAGCCAGGAGGGTGAGAAAAGCTCTGGGAGGAGGAATGAGGCAGGTGGGAATTCTTGCTGCAGCGGGGATTGTTGCACTCACAGAGATGGTTGAGAGGCTTATAGAAGACCATAGGAGAGCAAAAAGGCTTGCTCTTGCTATCTGTGAAATGTCTGGAGTCTTGTTGAATCCTGAGCATGTAGAAACCAACATCATCATCTTCGGCTTCAACCATCAAAGATTGACAATTCCTCAATTTCTCGAGGAGCTTAAAAAAAATGGTGTCTTAGCCTTGGCCACTAGAGGTGGGATTCGCCTTGTGACCCATAAAGATATAGATGATGAAGACATAGAAAGAGCAATTTCCGCATTTCATAAAATTTTGGTTTCCCCAAGAGTCTAAAAATTTTGGGGAATGAATTAAGGAGCTTATTCTTTTTCAGAAATTGCCCTTTCCAAAACTTCCACTATATCCAAAACTTTTAGTTCATCTTCCAGATTCTTCTCTTTGACTGCATCGCTCAACATGGTCACACAGAAAGGACAGGTAGTGGCAATCCATTCTGGCTTAACCTTTAAGGCATCTTCAAGGCGGGCGGTATTTATTCTCTTACCCGTCCTCTCTTCCATCCACATCCATCCTCCCCCTGCACCGCAGCAGAAAGAGTCTTTTCTTGACCTTTTCATTTCTTTAATTCTTAAGGAAAGAACCGAATTCAAGATTTTCCTTGGTTCCTCATAGATTCCATTGTACCTACCAAGATAGCAGGGGTCATGATAAGTCAGAATTTTATCAAGGGGCTTCTCAAATTTGAGTTTACCATTTTTAATTTGTTCCAAGAGAAATTGGGCGTGATGAATGATTTCTCCTTTAAAGCCGAGCTGGGGATATTCGTTCTTCAAGGTGTTGTAGCAATGGGGGCAGGTTGTTAAGATTTTTTTTATTTTGTAACGATTGAAGGTTTCGATGTTTGCTTGAGCAAGTAGCTGATAGAGATACTCATTCCCAACTCGTCGAGCTGGGTCACCACAACAGCCTTCTTCTTTTCCAAGAATGGCGAATTTTATTTTCAGGAAATTGAGGATTTTAACCATGGCAAGCATAACTTTTTTATTCCGCTCATCATAAGACCGAAGGCAGCCCACAAAAAAGAGGTAATCAAGATTATTTCCCTCAACTTGAGAGAGAAGGGGAAGATTTAACTCCTTAGCCCAGTCTTCGCGAGAATCTCTGCTTATTCCCCAGGGGTTGGAATTCCTTTCCAGGCCTTTGAAAGTCAACATCAATTCCTCAGGAAAATTGCTTTCCATGAGAACTTGGTAGCGCCTCATCTCCACTATCTTCTCCACATGTTCAACGTATACTGGACAATGTTCCATACAAGAGCCACAGGTTGTGCATGCCCAGAGAGAATCTTTATCTATTACCTTCCCTACTAAGGGAGGAGATTCTTCTGATTTAATTTCCTTTGATTTGGACTTCCGTAGTCGAGAAACGTGGAGGCGCATGTGGTCCCGCAAATTAATTATGATTCTCTTGGGAGAAAGGGGTTTTTGCGTGAGATGAGCAGGACAGTTATCCTCACATCTTCCGCAGCGGGTACAGGCATCGAGGTCAAGAAGTGCTTTCCAGGTAAATTCTTGTATCTTGGAGACCCCGAAACTTTCTGCTCTTTCATCTTCTAGGTTAAGGTAAGGAAGGGCGCCCCTGTGTCTGAGCGAACGAAAAATTATGTTTGTGCTTGAACTCACAATGTGGAAAAGCTTGGAGTAGGGGATGAGGGAAAGGCTTAAAAAAACGAGGAAAAGATGGATTCTGAACATTATTAGAGCAAATGTTGAAAGGCTAGTGCTTTTTTTAATAATCAAATTCAGGATAATTGCTACTCCATTCCCAACCGGTGTCCAGGCACGAGCTACGTCCTTTACGACTGAAAGCCTTGCTCCTTCGAGCATGAAGCCGCTCAGAATAATCAGCGTGGGAAGAAGGAGGGCAATTAGGTCTTCTCTCCGATTGTCCAGTCGAGGTGGATGAGTTACATAGCGACGATGAAAAGCAAGAAGGAGGGCAAGCAGTGCGGTAAACCCCAAAAGGTCGAGAAATAATGATAAGCCCCTTGCCAGAAAAAGGGGAAGAGAGAAGACAAACTGGACGGCGAAAATGATTCCCAGGGGGATAAGGAAGCCGTAGAAAAGGAAAAGATGAATCAGCCCCGGATAGAGTTCGCGAAGGATTCTCCTATGAAAGATTATGTCGATGAGAAAGGATTTAAGTCCGGGAAAAAATTTATTTATGTTTTTATCCTCTTTTCCTATTTTCCAAACTTCCACCCTCCTCCTTAGCCCCCAAGAAAAAATTAAAATAAAGATTAGAATAAGACAGATGTCAAAGGCCTTGATCATCCTTGTCTAACCTTCCTGAAGAGAAACAATTGATTCTCTACTCATTCCTTATTACTTTATTATTTTTTCTCTAGGCGAAGGCACAAATTCTTTTTCAAGAGTGGCCCATATCTTTCCGGGAATGAGAATCGTCTCATGACAATTTAGGCACTTTTGATTCATCGGCATTCCTTGAAATTCTTTGAAATGGCAGCCAAGGCAATCTTCAATCGTGGGACGGTTTGTGCTTCCCTCTAAGTAATCATGGCTGCTGTTACGGTGGCAACTCACACAACTCAAGTTTTCTTGGGCATGTATTCTGTGATTGAATTTAACGGTTTTTTTCTTGGGATTGTAGCCATGCTCCATGAGCTGCGGGTGACAATCAAGACATCTCTGGGAAACGAGTTCATCATCGGCAAGATAACCGGGTGGCACAAGCTGATCGCGGAAGTGGAGAAGTAGATTCCAGTTTTCGGGAATAAGCTTGAATCGAGACGAGTGACAAGCCGAGCAACTTGCCTCCTGAGAAGGATGGCCCTTTGAATTTTTCCAGAGAGGGTGGAGCTCAGGATGGCATTTTCTGCAGGCTTTTTCGGAAGTGGCTGAGTAACGGATAAGGAAGGCCACGAGATATCCGCAACCTGAGAGAAGGGCTACTAAAAGAACGAGGATCAGGAATTTTCTTTTTTTCCTTTTACCTCTCACTTCCACTTGCTCACTCCCTTTATTCTTGTAGGCTGAGGAGGTAAAATTCAGGAGTATTTCTTCCTGCGGGAATTCCAGAGAGAATTAGTTTTTTACCCTTAAAATCCAGAACTTTGGGTGTCCAGAAAGAGGGCACTTGAGGAAAATCGAGAAGAGAAATTCTTTTTTCATCAGGTGAGGCTTCTTCATCGAAAATAATCGTCTCTTTACCTGAGCCTAGGTCTAACATCACCCCTCTGTAGATGTGTTTAAAAATAACGCGCTTCCCATTTCCCGAGAAATCAAAAAATTCGATTTGAGATGAAATCTTTGACTCTAAAAGCCTTAATCCTTCGTCATCAGAGTTGATGAGATAAGTTCCCATCCCTTCTTTTTTATTTCCATTGTAAAAGAAGATGATTGATTTCCCGTCGAAACTCATCTCTGCTTGAGTGAACCAGCGATCGTGGAAATCTGTTATTCTTTTTAGAGATTGACCTTCCCAATCTGTTAAGAATAAGTCATAATCGTTTTCGACCTCTGAAGCCTGCGCACCAAAAATGACCAGTTCTCCGTTTCCGCTTATCGCAAAAGACCATCCTCCGCCCGTCAGGGGATTGCGGGGAAAGGAAGACCAGACCCACTCCTTTTCCTTAAAATCAGGAGCCAGTATGGTTCTCTGCCTTTCTTCGGCAAGGTCCAGGAACAATAAACAGCTTGCGTTTCCATAGCGTCTCGGTCCGAGATGCCCCTTAAGCACAAGGGCAATCCTCTTTCCTTCATGGTCCAAAGCGTAGGTAGAGATTCTTTCCCAGGAATCACTCTTGAAACCTAATTTTTCAAACTTCATTTCGCTCAATGCTTTTATAGGAAAGGAGATTAGTTTTAATTGAGTGCCATCAGTTTTCAGGACGGCAAGATAATGATCGAGGATGTGGTAAGGCGCGCCGATGCTGAGGGAAAGAATGGCGATTTTTCCGTCTCCACTTAAAACAGGAGGCTTTGAGCCTATTTTAAGGCTTGCTTCCTCGAAAGGTGGAAGTGCCTGGAGCCTATCCTCAACAAACAGCTCTCTTTCCTTAGCTTGAGCGATATCAATTACTCTAAGAGCCCTGATGGATTTCCCCTCCTTCTGAGTTTCCAGGGTATATATCATAGTATTTCCATCATCGCTCAGGCAAGGGAAAAAAACCTTATCATTTCCCGAATAGGTTAGCCTCAGGATACTGGTTTTTGTCTCTTTACTTAAAGCGCTCTCCATGGTCCCCAAGGATGATAAAAAGAGGATGTAAAAGATACAGATGAGTTTATTCTTCATGAGGTTCTTACCTCCAAGCCTTCAATTTTCCTTTGAAGCTATTCTTTCTATCCTAACTATGGTATCTTTCAGACCATAGCCTTCTCCTCTCAAATCAATTCTCTTTTCGATTAGCTGCATAGGATTCACACCCTTTCCTTCATCTCCCCACCAGATAAGATTAGTGTCTTGATCTTCGCTCTTGAATTTTTCTCCCTTTGCCAACTTTGTATCCCCTTTATGACCAAAACCCTCGGCTAAGGCCACTGAGTGAGGGTGAATAAGGTTTGTGCTCATGACTTGAACCAGGAGAGAGCCTACAGGAGAGGTTAGTCTCACTTTTTCTCCGTCTTTAATTCCCATCTTTCTCGTAACATTTTTATTCATCCAGAGAAGGTTCTTGTGTTTTATTTCTTTTAGCCACTTCGAGTTTAGGAGTTGGGGAGAGAAAAGGTTTGTTTTAAAAGTGGTAAGGATGAATTCCCCAGGGCCGAGCCTCTTAGAGGACGGAGGGGGAAGATATTCAGGGAGAAGGGGAAAGGCCTTGGGTTGAGTCTTTGATAATTTGGTAGAGATTAAGTTAACTTCTTTAACCTCAATACTTTTCAAGAATTGAATTTTTTTCTTCAATTTTAAAAAACCTGAAGACTTCAATTGAGTAAAATCTAGCTTTTCTTCAGACCAGGGAGGGGAGGAAAGGTATTGTCTGATGAAGTCCTGGAAAGTCTTATAAGGTAACCTCTCCAGCAGCTTATTTCCTATCCTCTTGCTCAGCTCAAGGCAAATTTCTGCCAAGCCTTTGGCTTCTCCTCTTGGTTTGAAGGAAGGCTGAATCATCTTCCCTTCCTTGAATTCTGGGGACCTTAAAATTTCAGAAGTGCTTAAAAGCGAAACAACAGGTTGACGCAGGCTTAATACTGGTTCTAATTGAGGAGAAAATGTCTTTCGTATTCCCCAGGTCTCAAGATATGAGGCTGCGGGAAGGAAAAGATCTGCATGGATTGCTGTCTCTGTCAAGTGTGTATCCATCACCACGAGAAAAGGTATTCTCTTCTCATCTCTGAGCAGTTCTTCACTTGAGAGGCACTCAGGGTCTTCATAGGCTGGATTGGAGTGGATTACAAAGTAGGTATCAATTTTTTCACTGTATTCTGTTATTCCCCTTATGACTGAAGAAAAACTCTGCCTGATTTTATCTTGAGAGAATAGGGGTGATTTTAAGATATCTTCTTTTATAAGATAAAGCCCACCTTCTCTTGAAATGTTACCAGCGATAATATTCAGGAGGAGAATTGCCCTTGCATTTTCAAAGCCATTTTGATGATCAAACAACCCTCCACCTCCAATGGCTAAGGAAGGCTTCAACGTCGAAAACTCGATTGCCAATTTTTCTATTAGAAAGGCATCTATTCCAGTTTCAGCTTCGGCTTCCTTGAGCGTATAGCGCTTAAGGTGATTGTTTAATTCCGAAAGAGGCACGCTCAAGTAGTTCTGGATAGATTCTCTATCCTCAAGTCCATTCTCTAAGATAAGGCGAGACATCGCCAGAGCAACAATGCCATCTGTTCCTGATTTAATGGGGTACCAGGCATTGCTCATTGAAGCTGTTTCTGACATCCTGACATCAAAAGTAATAATCTTTGCCCCCTTCTCAGTCTGGGCCTTGAGCAGGCTATGGGCAATGTTTATGAACTGGTCATGATTGGCATAAGGATTTGCCCCGAAATTGAGGATGAATCTACAATTTTCAAGGTCTTCGAAATACGTTGTGGTTCCTGTCATAGAAAATAGGGCACGGTCGCGGTTTAGATTCTTCAAAGCCCTTCTCTCTATCATTCGGGTAGCATTTATTTCCTTTAGAAATAGTTCAAAAAGGAAATCATCCTCTCCTTTATCAACCACAAATTCATCTATTCTTTTCTCCTCTATCATCCTTTTTAATCTGGAGGCAAGGAGGTTATAAGCCTCATCCCAGGTGATTCTTTCCCACTTGCCGCTTCCCCTGGGTCCAGTCCTCTTTAGAGGAAAAAGGATTCTTTCAGGATCATTTGCCAGATTTATTCCGGCTATCCCTTTGGCGCAGATTCTGCCTTTATTCAGAGGATGGTGGGGATTACCCAGGATTTGAACCAATCTTCCTTGGTTGAGGAAGGCTATTATCCCACAGCCTGCAGGGCAGAGCTCACAGGTTGTGGGAATCGAGGCTAGCTTCTTCAGAGAAGTTCTAGAAACGCTACTCACTTTTTCCTGAAACTCGCCCTTCTTGAGGGCGGAAAAACCCATCGCCGCTTGAGCAAGAAGGATTCCTGACTTGAGGAATTGACGCCTTGAGATTTCTTTTCTTTTCATGCGTTTTTTTCTTTCATAGCAGGGGTAAAAATTCACCGCCCACGACTACCACATATCTCATGAAGAAGATCCCGATGACTACAAGCAGAGAAGCAAGCGCCATGGTGAAGGATGACCTTAATCTTGGTGTTGTGAGGATGATGAAGGGAATTATCTTTCCCAGGAGGTTTTCTAAGCCGATGAACAGAAGACTGAATTTTCCAGTCAAAAGAATATGAGCTACTTCCTGGGCATCTGAATGGGAGATGGAAAGGACCGCGAGCTCGCAACCTGTGAGGAAAAGGTCAAAAACAATCATCCAGGCCAGCAACTTTCCCAGATTGAAGATTAGAGCAGTGTTGACTTTCCTTTCTCGGGAAAAGAGAAGATCCCTGATGATGCTTATCAGAATCATCAAGGCTATCCCTGAAACAACGGCAGAAACCAAGAAGAGAATAGGCATCAATGCTGTGTTCCAGAGTGCCCTTGCCTTCCCAAAGGCGAGGATGAATCCCGTATAGCCATGAACAGCGATGGCTAAGGGAATCCCGATTAGGCCAAAGATTCTGGCGAACCTGAGGTTTTCTCTGAACATGTAATATCCATAGATGATGCAATTTACAGGATAGAGGATGAGCAAAAATGAACCCCAGGTGATGGGGGAAGACATGTTTAGATAAAAGAAGAGGTGCCAGCTACGGGTGGGCATTCCGATGTGAAGGAGAAGAAAAAGAGGAGCAATCACGAGGACTAAAGTAGCCACAACGACTCCTATTTTCCCTAAAGGCTTATATTGATTAAGACCGAAACCATAAGCCAGAGTGGAGAGAATGAAAGAGCCTGCGCTCAAGCCTGTAAGATAAAAATAGATGGCGATGAAGAGGCCGAAGGCTTCCTGGTGATTGATGTTATACAATACTTGAGGTTCCATCTCTTTTCCTTAGAGCTCCTTACCCTGGTCGATGGTTTTATATCCAGATTTATTGTCTTTCATCTCTTGCTTAATTTTTTTGCCTCGACGACTGAGTCGTCTAGCCCAATATAGAAAACGCAGGGTTTGGTCCCAAACTCTGGCTTTATCACTTGGGTTGGGTTTTTTGCAAGTGCCTTGGAGATTTCGCTTTCAGGGTCGTTTAAGTCTCCGAAGCAAATGGCTCCTGTAGGGCAGGCAAGGACACAGGCTGGTTTGAGTCCTGCATCGACTCGATGGTGACAGAAGAAGCATTTCTCTACTATCTTTTTAGTGGGATGAACATACCTTACACCATAGGGGCAGGCTGCCATACAATATCGACAGCCTATGCAACGGTGCGGGTCTATATACACGATTCCATCGGGTCGCTTGAAAGACGCCCATACTGGACAGACTGTGACACAAATTGGGTTTTCACAATTGTTACACACTATGGGAAGAAAGTGTTGTCTTGCATGAGGATAGTTTCCTATTTCTACAACCTTAACCCAGGACCTCCAGACACCAAGAGGAACGTTGTTTTCGCTCTTACAGACAACAGAGCAAGTGTGGCAACCGATGCAGAGCCGAAGGTCGATCAGCATCCCGTATCTCTTTTTTTTATCTTCCATAGTAAATAACTTTTTTTATTCCTTGAGCCATGATTTAATTTCAGAAATGATTTTCATCCTTGATTTATAACCGAAAAAAGCGAAGATACCGATTATTATCAATAAGATCAAGGCGCTGCTTACAAAGTTCAAAGGAGCCCATTTTCTAGAATCAAGATGGATGGGTCCGATGATTATGCTTGGTTTTTGGAGAGGGTTATGGCAGGAAGAACAGTATTCTTTATAAACTCTCTTTGCGCCATGAGCCGCATCTTCATAGTGACAGTTGATGCATATTTTCATCTGAAACTTTTCAGATATATCCCCTTTGCGATGACCCGAGAGTTTACCCAAGGATGAACCTTTAAGAATTCCCTTGACCATAGTTTCCTGATGACAACTACCGCATGTATCGCCAATATTTTTCTCATGCACAGAAGAGAGTGGGTCATCATGGCGAAGCACATGGTGTTTTGTGTGACAGTGATGGCATGCGGGGAGTTCTTTTCCTGGTGATGGTGAGCTGAATGTAAGGTGGATGTTCTTCTGGTATTCCTCAGCTTCTTCAGGATGACAACGAGCGCAGTCAACATCAGGATATCCTTCTCTGAAATGAAAATAAGGATGAGCGCTCTTGTGACAGGTGATGCATGTCATCTGGCTCTTCCTGTGGATATCGCGTTCCCATTCTTCAGGATTCACGTATAAAGTTCGCACCTCTCCTTTTGGGGTTAACTGAAAAATATTCTTCTTTCCATGACAGGAAAGACAATCTTCATCTTTGAATGTTTTTTCAAGAGGTGTGAGAGTCGAAACGCCGAGAAGGGATAAGAAAACTATGATTAACAGGCTTTTCCTTCTTGACATTACCTTAAAGCTAAATCATTGGCTCAAGTAACCTAAGCCCAGAAATATTATTTAATCCCGTAAGTTAAATCCTGGCTCATAGTTATCTTGGGTAGATATTACTTTTGCCTTTTTTCCCAAGTTTGAAGCTTAAATAAATTGGATTTGAACAGAGAAAATTCTTGGTACCACAAGCCTTTCATGTTGTCAAGGAAAAAGCGAATCTCAAAATTCAAGCCTCAACCCAAGCCTGAAGACCCGAGGGGATTGAACTTCAGTAGCAAAACGCAAGGGGAACTCAGGTCCAGTCCATTCGTTTTCTTCGGTAGCGAGGGCCCTGTTCAGAACATTAAATCCATCCACAATGATTTTAATCTTTCTTTTTTCCAGGAGAAAAGTCTTTTCCATGCGCACATCAAAGGTCATGTTGTATTCATATCTTGCCACTCCTCTAGGAAATGCTTGGATGTAAAAAGGGCCTTGATTCATGCCCCGGACAATTATCTTTCGAGTGAATGGCTGACCATCATAATATTTGAGGATGAAGCCTGCCTTTATTCCTAAAGGAAGTGAAAATTCTAACCCCGACCTAAAGGTATAAGCCCTATCAAAACGCAACCTTCCTTTTGAATTTATAAGCGTGTTAGGGTTATCAAAGAGAGCTCCTATTACCCCATCATCATTTTCCCACTCAGTGTTTCCAGGACTTGTCTTACCCACTGCTTTTGTGGCGGTGAAAGAGAGGAAGAAATTGAACTTTTCGCTATATTTTTTGACAAGCGTAAGGTCAGCCCCGTGGTATCTGGTAACTCTTCCTTCTTCTCCATCATTGGTGAGCAGGAAAAAGTCCTTTCCCAAGGTCTCTTCTTTTTGGTTAAAGACTGTGAAGGTGAGGTCGTCGTGAGTTCCAGGAACCATATCATCCCCAATATCGAAGATTTCGACTTCAGAGAAGGAAGAAGGAGTGAGGCCAATGTTTACTGTTTCTATAAGATTTCTCGTCTCCCGCATGAAAAAACCCAACATCAAATGCCATTGTGGTCCAAAGTTGTGATGAAAGGAGATTGCAAGCTCATCTACACGAGGGCTTCTCAAACTTTTATCTATTTTGGCAAAGAATGGACCTTCTCTTCTTATCAATTTTCCTCTTTCATTCTCTTGAAAAAGGTTGTCCTTGTTTTCGTCATTCCAGAGATAAACCAGTCCCCCAATGGCACCGGGGTTACCAAAAGAAAGATAGCTTAAGGGGAGGTTGAAGAAATACCTCGCAAGAGAGAGTTTCATCGCCCATTGTTTAGAGCTTCCGAAGGGCCATAAAATCCCCAGGCGGGGGGAAAGATTATGCCAGATGATTCTCGTTTTTTCCTGTGATAATAATTCGAAACCCTCAGTTTGAGTTTCATGGCTTCCTTCTTCCGGAATCCAACCCTGGCTTGCTCTGAAATGGAGGTCGAAAGAAATAGATAAGAGGCTTGGGAAGCTAAGAGTATCCTGAGCATAGAGGTTTAGATGAAAGGCTGACTCTTGGTGTTGGGAAGGGCTGTTGAACTTCACTACCTCGAGTGGTTTTCCTTCAAAAAATCGTAGATGGAGATTTTGGATGATTTTCTCCTCTATGCGAGAATCACAGTAACGGAGGCTTAATCCGTAATGGAAAAGATGATTCAGATTCGAAGAAGCTAGAAAGAAGGTTTTTCCAGCGATTAGGAAGGAAAGATTCTCTCTCTTTGATTCCGATGCCAAGGGGGCTGGGCCAGAAGGAAGATTCTTTAATATTTCAAGAGAATGGAGTGAAGAGATTCCTTCCTGAAAATCACAGATTGTCCTTCCCTGATTATATAAGAAACCCAGCTTGAGCTGATGAGCTTGGCTTAAATTTAACTCCCAGATTGCTTGGAAGATATGGTAGAGGTCTTTGCGATCCAAGGTTGAGGAGAAAGGGATTTTCCTTCCGGCTCCATAAGAGGGATGAGAAATCGATTGTCCTGTCCAAATCAGGCGAAGATTATTCTGAGCGAAACTATAGGAAAGACTGAGGAAACCGGAGACGAAAAAAGCCTTATCTTCTTCAGGGAATTCTGCAATATCTCTTGAGAGACTGAAGGATGAGAGGGAAGTGAAGAAGAAGAACTTGCGGCTTAAGAGAGGACCTGAGAGCGAAAAATTTCCTTCTAAAAAATGATTGAAGGAATGGGTGTCTTTCAGGCCTTCTTTCTCTAAGTGAGGAGTTATGTTTTTGCTTTGAAGGACTCGGTGAGTGAGAAAAAAAGAGGCAGTGCCATGATATTCAGTGGCCCCCTCCTTGGTGATGAGATTTAGGTATGCTCCCGGTGATTGAGTTTGGGGAGGAAGGTCAGCGTTTATCAACTGAGTAAAGCTCAGGGTATTAAGCTCAGGATAAAAAAGTGGCAATCCTCCAAAGTAGGGGTCTGTGACTTCCATTCCGTTGAGATAATAATTGTTCTGTGTCCAGGAACAGGCTCCTCTTGAACTGAAGAGAGCCGGGACACTTGCCCACAGGCCACCGACATCTATTCTGTTTGTGGTCGATGAGAGGTCCTGGTTTTCTATTAGAGACCAGACATTATGGGGAGTTGGCATGGCCCGGAGCCTTTCGCTGCCTAGAGTAGTCTGGTATTCGTAGTCCAAAGAATAAAGGGTGATTAGTTCAATTTTTGGAGAATCTTTTACTGTCCCAGGAACGAAAATCACATTCAGATAAACGGTTTGAGAAGGTTCGAATGAAATGAGCCTGGGGTGAGGTATTTTTTTGCTTTGGTATTCAAAGGAGAGGGAGTAGTGACCGAGGGGAATACTGCAAGAGATGAAATGTCCGTTTTCATCGCTTGAAAGGACAAATTTTTCCTCTCCTCCAATTTTCGAAAGAGAAACTTTTACTCCTAGAAGAGGTTTTCTATCACTATCGACGACCAACCCCCAAAGGTTTGCCCTTTCTTGCGCAAAAGCGGGGTAGAAGCCGAGGAAGAGAGAAAGGGAAGAAAGAAAAAGCTCTTTTATAAAGAAAAATCTTTTCAATTTCTCTCTTCTCATTCAAATTTCAGTTATTTTTGCCTTTTATGCGCCATCTGTCAAGGAGTTTCATAGTAAAATCAAGACTGGTTCTTAAATCTTAAAATTCGTTCTTTTTCGATTAATCTATTTTTAGTTAGCAGGGGAAAGAATAAAGAAGCCAGGAGATAATCATTTCAAGAATTTTGGACGATGAAATGAGGAAGAATGGGCAAATCTTATCCACCTGAATTAAAACTCTTAAGGGCCAAGAAAATCATAGTCAATTTTAGTAGGCGCAGAGAGTTATTTCTCAGAACTCAATCTGAGTTTATTGAACAGCCAGAATTCAGAGATTCATTCAAGGATAAAAGATTGAACCAGAGATTTAATTAATCATTTTTTGATATCTTCCCTAGGTTGTTAAGAAAGACTATAATAGCCTGAGATTAGAGGAAAAAAGAAAAAAATGGAAAAAAAGTATCAAATTGCGGTGGTAGGAGGAGGCCCTGGAGGGTATGTAGCGGCTTTGAGGGCTTCTCAGTTAAGAAAGAAAGTGGTTCTTATTGAGAAAGAGAAGATCGGTGGGACATGCATGAACTGGGGCTGCATTCCCACTAAGTATCTTCTTCAGCAGACAAAGATTCTTGAAGAAATTAAAAAAAACACAAAACTTGAAGGCCCTCTGGATAAAATTCATCTCAATTGGGAAAAGGTTCAGAAAGGCAAGGAACTTTTGGTAGAAAGGCTGGTGAAAGGGGTTGAATTTCTGCTCCAAAGAAATGGAGTCGATGTGATTAAGGGGAAAGCTAGGCTCACTCAGGAGAAGAGGTTGATTGTAGAGGTTAAGGGGGAAAAGATGAGTTTAGATGCAGAGAAGGTCATTCTTGCCCTGGGAAGTAGGCCTGCAGAGCTTCCCTTCCTTAAACCGGAAGGTAGAATGGTGCTTACAAGTCGTGAGGCGCTCGAACTTGAAGAGATTCCTCGCTCTCTCCTCGTTGTCGGAGCCGGCGCGATTGGGCTTGAACTGGGAACAATCTTCAGCAGATTAGGAACAGAGGTGACGGTGCTTGAGATTATGCCCACAATCCTTCCTGGATCAGACAGGGAGATGGTGACTCGCTTGGAGAGAATCCTCAAGAGACAGGGGCTAAAGATATTCACCGAGATGAAAATTGAAGAATGTTTTAAGGCAGAGCAAAAGGTTTTTCTCAGAGGTGTTTGTTCCAAGAGTGAGGAAAAGTTTGAATTTGAAGCAGAGAAGGTTCTCCTTGCCGTGGGAAGGAAGCCTAATTCAGAAGAAATTTTAGAAGAAATTTCTAGAGATGAAAGAGGCTTTATCAAAGTCAACGAGAAGCTTGAGACCTCATATTCAGGTGTCTATGCTGTGGGGGATCTAATTGGAAAGGGTCTCCTTGCTCATAAGGCATCTCATGAAGGAGTGATAGCTGCAGAGAACGCTTGTGGCTTAAGAGGGTCGATGGAATATAACGCCATTCCCATGGCTGTTTACACCGAACCTGAGTTTTCTTCTGTCGGTCTCTCTGAAGAAGAAGCACTTGAAAAGGGAGTGAAGATAAAGACAGGAATTTTTTCCCTCCAAGCCAACGGAAGAGCCTTGACCATGGAGAAGAGCGAAGGGATAGTCAAAGTTGTTGCCGATGAAAAAGATAGAATATTGGGTGCCCAAATCCTCTCTCCGCTTGCGAGTGAACTAATCTCTGAGCTCACTCTAGCCATAAAGAACCGACTTCGTCTTAAAGACATCTTTTCAACAGTGCATGTCCACCCCACGCTTGCGGAAGCAGTGATGGAGGCTTCGATGAGTGCCAATAAAAGAGCCCTCCACATCCTCAACGAATGAGGTTTTAAATTTTCACAAGCTTTGTCAGTAAAATTGACTTCCCACGAATTTAAGGAATATAATCAAAAAAAGGAAAAGATGAAAAAGTTCAGCATAAATTTTGGAAAAGGATGGTATGGGGAAGAAAAAGATGACTTCTCTTCCTTTCGCTGGACATCTAGAGAAGCCTCTTGCTGGCTAAGAGGAGAGCTGGGCTCAGGGAAGAAGTATCTCCGTCTCGAGGCAGGTCATTCTTTTTTAAGGGAAGAGTCTCCGCTTCTTGAGGTCTTTTTTAATGGAAAAAAAATTGGAGAAAGGTTGATAGAGAGTGCTTTTAGTCTCTATGCCTTTCCCTTTGATGAAGAAGGAGAGGGAGAGCTTTGTTTTAGAGTGAACAAGGTCCATCGAGTCTTCGGTGATCCCAGAGAGCTCGGAATCATGGTTAGAAGAATAGAAGTTTTAACTCCGCCTTATGAAGGAGTCTTTCTCGATGGATGGTACAGCGAAAGAGCTAAAGACTTTTCTTTCCCGCTTAAGGATTTAGTGTGGATGAAAAAGGAAGCGTTGTGTGTCTTACCCTGTTTAAGGGAAGAGAGAGGAAAATTGATCCTCATCGAAGCCGGCCATCCATTTAAAATCTCTCAAGACCCAGTACTAACGGTTTTTGTGGAGGGAGAGGAAATCGGAAGCAGAGAAATTTCCCAGGGAATGAATCAATACTTTTTCCCTTTTAAATTTAGCTCAGAGTTTGTTGAGGTCTTGCTTAAACTGAACAGGACTTTTAGCGCCTCTCTCACAGGTGATTCAAGAAGCCTGGGAGTGAACATCAAGGATATCAGGGTTATCTCACCCGACATAGAAACGATTCTTTACGGTTCAGGCTGGTACGAATGGGAGAAAGATGAGCTTTTCTCTTTTCGCTGGATGAAAAAAAAAGCAAGGGTTTTCATTCCTTCGCGGAAGATAAATAATAAAAGATACATCTCATTTTATCTTAAATCTGAATTCAACGATTTAAGCCAGAAGCTAACCCTGAGCAGGTCACAAACTAAGCTTGCGGAAATAACTTTACTAAATCGATGGAATTACTATTATTTACCTCTAAGTATCTCTCCTGAGCAGGAAAGGGCTCATAGAGAAGAGGAAGGGAAAGGGGAAGAAGAGTTTGTGGAACTTACTTTTTCAGTGAACAAAGAATTCCCTGAAATTTATCATCCAGATGATTCAAGGGAGCTTGGGGCTAGAATCTCGAGCCTTGAATTCCACGATGATGAAGAAGATTATGAAGATTTTCTCTGGTTTCACAAAAACGCGCTCCTCAACTATCAAGAAATGAAAGAGGGTAAAACAAGACTCAAATCCTACCCGCTCAACCTTGGGATTGATATTTACGGTAAGTGCAACATAAAACCACCCTGTGTTTACTGTACCTGGGAGGTGATGAAGAAGGAGGAGGGTGAATTTGCCAATGCTCCTTTTGATGAAAAGACGCTAGAAGGCTATGGGCCTTTTTTTCGCTCTGCTCGTCAGCTGACAAACTGCAGTATTGGAGAGCCTCTCCTTCATCCTCGAATCGCCGAGATTCTTGAATTCATAGGCAGGAAAAGAAAATTTCTTGAAATATCAACAAATGGCCAAGCTTTCACCACAAGAACAATAAAGGCTCTCGCCGGAAAAAATATCGTGCTTTATGTCTCCTTGGATGCGGCCACAAAGGAAACCTACGCCAAGATTCGAAATGACCGCTGGGATTCAATAATTCCCAATCTTATCTTACTGAGTGAGGAGAGGAAAAGGCACAACAACTTGCCAAAGCTCTACATGGTTTTTATGCCCATGAAGGTAAATAAGGATGATCTTGAAGAATACTTCAAACTATGTCAGAAGATTGAGGCAGATGCCCTTGTGCTCAGACCTTTATTCTACATAGAGAACCCCAAGATAGAGGTTGATAGGGGAGGTTATCATTTTGATTACAAGAAGGAATTCCTTTCAGAAGAGGAAATCAATGAGGTTTTTCATAGGTGTGATGAATTTTCAGAGAAATATGGAATCCCTGTGGCTAACCAGTTTAACTTTGGAATAATCGAGAAACTTGAGCGAGGGGTAAAGAAGAGAATATCTTTTGAACTTCCCCGCTTTTAGAGAAAGTGACACGGATGAAAAAGAATGCTGAGGGTTTAGATAAGGTTGAAATACCGCTCTGTAGAGAACCCTGGGAGAGCTTTTACATCCTTCGCCGAGGGATAATTCCCTGCTGTTTCGGAAATCCTATAGAAACTTCTTGGACAAAATGGGAGGATGCCTGGAATTCACAAGAACTTCAGGAGATTCGCAGTTATTTAAGTCGAGGGAAATTAAGTCCCTATTGTTTGAAAACCCTTTCCTGTCCTATTGTCCAGAGGCATTTGAGGAATGAGAGAGGGCAGAAATATGGGCTTTTTTACTCGCCTCAAGAAAGACATCCTCTCTTACGCCTCATAAACAGGATGTTTTTCAGGATTCCTGGAAAGATTTATCGTTTTCTATCCAGTTTAAGAAGAGTTCGGCTTCTTTCTTAATGTTTTAAGGTTTATTATCAATATAAGGCGTGGAGGACTCCCCTCATCACGAAAAAGGTAGGCTCCCTCCCCCTCATTCAGGTCTCTAAGGTAATGCCTATCGAGGGAAGGTCAAGAAAGTAAACCTAGAGGTTTCACTTTCCAAATTTGAGAGGAGGAGCATGAACGCACTCGCTCCAAGGCTGGGTTGAGACAGGACGTGTTCTTAATTCTCTAGAATTCGGTATGTTACCCTGGTTATTTTTCCCTCGCTCTCTCCTCAATGGGGAAGCCAGATGAGGATTGTTCCCTTTATAACTGACTCTGCCGGGGAGGATTGCGCTATTAATCATCTCAACCTCTCCCTTATTCCAGACAGACTCCCTTCACCCTTCTTGCTCCTCGTCAACTTTTAACACGCGCAGATCGAGAGGACGAGTACTTTTCATGATGCTCAAATTGATATCCATGCCCAATATTTTTTATCATTCATGACAAAGGGAGGAAAAAACGGGCCACGAATGCCAATTAAGTCAGGAGCCTCCAAAAAACTAAATTCCTATAAGAAGGCTTGCTAGAGAAAGAATCAAGTCTTCCCCAATTACTTTTTTTATTCAATTGTCATTCTCCAACCTAACTCATACGCCTAGATAGCTCAAGATGGTGAGAGAAGTTATCAAAAATTGGATATAGAAAGTGCTTCAAGAGCCAGCAGGGTAGGGAAGAAAGAGGCGGAGCATCATCGGATTAGTGCCAAGAAGCTTGGTAACTGCAGAGTCTAAAAGCGATACTTTCCGGGGTGGACTATTTTTTAAACTCAGGGTTGGGTGCTAATTGATGATGAGGGGGGAATCGATGCAGTAAGGGCATGGGGTCCGAAAGCATGGCACTATAGAAATGGATGAAGATTCCTTCAAGTTCGAGGGGGAAATGGCTGAATACGAATTCCTCATTAAAAAGTTATTTTAAGAATGATGTTTTGCTTCATCAATCTTATTCTGCAGGTGATAAAGGATTGTTCCATGGGCAAAACCCAGCTGCCTTTGGGGAAGATTTGGGTTTGGAAGGGGTCACTGGTCTAAGAGCATTTAATCGGGCTTAAATAGACTTAGGACTAATCACAGTCGGCAAGGATGCCTTTAGATAAGGTTATAACATTGAGTAGTACTTAAGGTCGGTTTAAGGGGAAGAAATGGGTCTAGGTTGCCAGAAATATGAGCTATAATAATCTTTAATCAAAAGAATTTTAAGCCGGAGCCTGCCATCGGGAATCGAATTTGAGCCCTTTCTCAGTGCAATCTTAAGATGCGCCGATCAAAGAGAAAGATGCTGGCTGCGTATGTCAGCGAAATGCTTGCGCCAGCCAGAATAGGAATCTTTTCTCCTATGTGGTGAGCCACTGCTCCAACCCAGAGGGCGGCAAAGGGCATCAGGCCGAAAAAGACAAAACTGTAAATGCTCATCACTCGACCGCGGATGTTTTCTGGCGTCTGGAGCTGAACTAGGGCATTGCAGAGATTATAAATCATAATCAGATTTATTCCGGAAATTAATAAAAGGCCAAGAGACAAGGGAAAAAACCTAGAGAGGGCAAAGAGCATTATAGAAGTCGGAAAGAAAAAGGTCCCTAGGGTGAGAAGCTTGCCCCGCGAAAGATGATGACTGAAAGAAGCAATGAATAGAGCGCCGATCAAAGCCCCAAGACCTGAGGCAGTCTGTAAAAATCCATTAGTTCGGGCATCACCGTGAAAGGTCTGAACTGCCCAGGCTGGAAGAAGAGTGATGAAAGCCCGCCCAAATAGAGTGGTTATGGCTACAGTCAGAACCAAGATGCGAATAGTGCCGTGGTTAAAGACATAGTTCAAACCTTCTTTGAGGTCCTGGAAGAGGGAATTATTGGACCGGCGTGGAACAAAGGGAGGGAGGTTCATCAAGGCTAGCGCGATAAGGACTGCAATGAAACTTACCCCGTTTATGGTGAAACACCAGGCTGGACCTAGCGCAGCATAGATGATCCCACCCGCGGCTGGTCCCAAAGCCTGAGCCGTGTTGAATATGGCTGAGTTAAGGGCTATGGCGTTCGTCAGTGCATCTGGTTCTATCATTTCCATGACAAAGGCCTGGCGGGCCGGGGCGTCAAAGGCATTAACTATGCCCCCGCAGAAGGCTAGAATGATGATATGCCAGGGCTGAACGAGATGGAGAAACACAAGGGCCGCCAGAATAAAAGCCAGAATCATCATCGTCGTCTGGGTTATGATAAGAATCATCCGCCTTGAGATGCGGTCAGCTACCACGCCACCATAAAGCATGAAGAGCCAGGTGGGCAGTCCAGCAGCAAAGCCAGCATAGCCCAGAAAGGCGGGTGAGTGGGTAATTTCATAGATGAGAAAAGCCTGAGCAGTCATTTGCATCCAGGAACCGAATACAGATATCATCTGCCCCCTGAACCAGAGCCGATAATTAGGGTATTTAAGCGCATAGAATGTCTGTTTCCATGAAAATTTTTTGCTCAAAGCCAGGAGGCGAGTGAGCAACTGAGTTGAGGTTCCGTTAATTTCCTGGTCCATAGGCTCTTTTAAAGGTTCAGCTCGAATGACTTCATCTTCGCCTTAGATATCATTCAGTGTTTCTTTCGGGAATTTTTCATTTGCCTTCTAGATAGATATTTTTCCTGAACGCTATTGGATGTCCCTGTTCAAACCATATCTAGGGTTTAACAACATCTTCAGATCTCTTATCCAAGGAATTAAAAGCCTCAGCTAAAGGGAAAAAATTATACGCCTCAAGACAAGGGTTTTCAACAAGACAAATAGAGGTAATTTGCTAGTTCTGGAGATTTAAGCCCGAGAAAAATATGTTCCAAGAAAAAATAAAAAATAGATGAAAAATCCAAAGAGCCCTCCTTCTCCCGGGAAAAAGGGAAAGGCTTGCTCCTAGTTGTCCCTCATGGGCAAGGGGAGAGTGTCATTAATATCTGGGGAGCCTTTACTTAAATTAAATTTTTTCCCATCATCAAGGAAATAATCAGCTTCCTCTCTCTTTTTAACATAGCTTATTAGGAATTGAGCCTGGATTTTTATAAGGAAAGCTTTCCCGATCCTAAATATTAGTTTTTTCCTCTATACTAATGCAAAATTTCAAGAAATTCTAAGGCATACCTTGAGTTAAAATAGAAGATCGGGTTTAAAATGTTTGAGTAGCCTCGAGCTTTACTCTTGTTTTTCCATTATCCCCTGAATTAATATGTTTATTTTTCGGTTCAGCTCATGGTCGACAGATTCAAGCCTTATTAGTTCCGCCAAAGTCACCATATACTGTTTCCCCGTAATCAAGACCAACGGGGCAGAAATTAAGACCAGCGGACTGAAACAAACAACAGCAGACTAAGGATGCCCCACAATCACAAGTGTATAAACCTACATCTTCGCACCTTTGAAGTTCAAGCTTTTCCCTAAGTCTAGAAGCTGTTCTGAATTCTAAGATTCTTAGGCAAGATTCATGCCCATCTTTCCTCCAATATCTGAAATCGGCCTGGATTAGGGCGTCTTTAGTTTTATCCTCCTAATCAGAAGCAGTAATTTCTCTTTCTTCTTCCTCAAGTTCGATCTGGTAATTTGAATGTCTTAGTAAAATATTTTTTACTCTTAGAGGAAGACGGGATATGCAACCCAGAGGAAGAGTGAATTTCAGGTTTAGTTACGCTCATGGATTAATTTTTCGAGCCTTATTCTTTCACCTTTAGCGAACTCGGCTTTTCAGTGTCAGGGTAAGTTTAAAGAGGCGCCAATTTTAGTCACGAATTTATTTCATTTTCAAAAAATTTAGCTGAGATTTGCTTTTTAAAACGCTTACTCTCTTGAAAGCCAGGCTAAATTTTACCTTTCCTTCTTCTCTTTGAATCCCTCCTTAAAGCTCTGGGCCAAGATGATCCTTTATTTCTTCACGCGTCTTCAAAAAGATTCAAAAAGATTTCTAGTTAAACCAAGCTTCTAATCTTTTAAACTCTTCTCTTCTATAATCTGCGGGGTGGTTTTTTCTAATGTTTCTCTTTAGTTTCTTAACCTTTCTAAAATTTCTTTAACAATGAAAGGTTCATCGAATGTTGGATAGCCAAGATAAATTTCTTTTCTGGCTTTCGTTTAAAGTTAGCCTCTCCTCGCTGTCACTCGATTTCAAGGCTAATATTTTCAATAAACCAGGGAACGTTGGATTAGTAAACAAAAATTTTTCCTTTTCATCTTCTTTTGTGAGGGTGACAATTTTTAATAATCCAAGCGAGGTCAGATAAAGAAAATTTATTCTCCTCAAGGCTTGACTAATGGATATAGCCAAGAGCGCGAAGCTTTTCTTTTAGCCTTTCATCAAGCTTAATGCGCTCTGTTTGCCTCTTGATTTTTTTCTTTGCCTGATAGTAATTCTCGAGCCTCTCGATTTTATCATTCCCCCATTCATAAAACTTCGTTATCAGGTTGTTTTTTTCCTGGGGGTCTTTCTTAAGGTCGAAGACTTCTATATTTTTTATCCCCTCTTTTGCCATTTCAACGATTAGCTTCATCTCCCCTTCGTTAGTTGCAATCAGGGCAGGACAGGGATCAGGAACATCTTTTCTTGCCAGGTCAGAGATAAAAGTTCTGTCCTTTTTTTCTTTTCCTCTTATCAAATCGAGGAGGCTTTTTCCATCAAGAGATTTTTTTGGATAATTCAAGGAATAATATTCCAGAATGGTAGGCATGACGTCTATCAGACGGCATTTTTCTTTGATGCGTATTCCTTTGAATTCTCCTTTAGGAAATTTCATGAGCAGAGGAACACGAATCTGCTCTTCATAAAGCTTTTGACCATGAAGCCAGCCTCCATGGTCGAGGAATTCCTCACCGTGGTCAGAAGTGATAATGAGCAGAGTGTCGTTGTATATCTCAAGTTTCTTAAGAAGATTGATTAGAGGCCCTATTAAAGCCTCATCTGTATACCTAATTTCAGCATCATAAAGGTCTACAACATTCTTGACTTCCTCTTCGCTGAAGGAGTATCCCTCGGGATTAGATTCAAGGAAATTCCTCATGGCCATCCTTTTCCACTTTGCCTTCTCCGAGGCAAAATACGTGATCCAGGGAGAAGGACAATCATAAGGGTCATGGATCTGGAAGGTGTGGAGAAAGAGAAAGAAAGGTTTATCCCTGTTTTCCTTTATCCAGCCTGAAGCAATGTGCTGGAGTTTTTCGGCTTCCCTTATGGAGAGAGGGGCATATCTTCCTCCCCGCGGTTCTTCATACCAGTGGAATCCTTTGGCAAAACCGTAAAGATTGCTCACATAGCCTCCGCCCGTGAAGGCAACGGGGAAAAAACCACCTTTTCTTAAAAGAAATGAGAGAGAAGGTAGAGAAGGATCAATGCGTTGATCGTGGTAGTAAACCTTATGATTGATTGAATTGAGTGAATAAAGAAGGGAGACGTGAGAAGGGAGGGTCCAGGGACTTTGAGCGTACACGTTTTCTAAGAGTACACTTTCTTTACTCAAAAGGTCGAGATTAGGGCTTGTTTCTCTCTTGTAGCCGTAGCAGCCGAGATGATCAGCACGAAGAGTGTCTAAAGAAATGAGGATTACCTTGGGAGATTCTCTGACTTTCCTGTAGAGCACCGGGTTATACCAGAAAGAATAAATGGCATTTTTGGAGAGGGAGTTTCTATTTCCTTCGGTGATGAAGCTTATCTTTACTTTTTTCCCGGCATATTCTTCAAGATCTATCTTTTCCAAATGGATTGTCTCTCTCTTTTTTTTGGTATTTTGGGGCATTCTTATTTCAAATAGATTCGTTATTTTCTTTCCCTCACTTATTAAGACCTTAAAAAGGACAGAATCATTTATCTCAAGAGGCTGGTTATCATAGCGAAAAATGCCTGTTCCGAATTCCAGATAAGCTCCTTGTGGGATTTTAACCACAAACTCAAACTCACTCCTGGGTGGTGCGATGAGAGCATCCAAAGAGGTGTCCTCAAGAATTATTTTTTTCTTGATGTTTTCAGGATTTCGAGCTTGCTCTGAAGGGGAGAGGGTAAACTCTTGCTTAATTCGGTAGAGTTGGGAATAGGGATTTTCTTCTCTTGATTCGTCTTGAGAACTCAGATAGCGAGTTTTGAGCTCTTTTTCTTCAAAATCTTCTTGGGATGAGGAAGGCAGGTGAAGGAGAAGGTAGTCGTTTTTAGCCTTTATCCAGATTCCAAAGATGAAAATGCGGGAGACATTTTTCCCTTTTAATTCTTTTCGCTCTTCTCCATCTTCTCCTCCCCTCGTCTTCAAAGATATTTTGTGAAATCCAGATGAGGTACTATTCTCAAGTGTAATTTTTCTTTTTTTGATTTGAAGCGACTCCTTGCTGATAAGCTTTTCATCGAGATAAATTTCAAGCTCGGAAGGGATACGATTTCTCCTCGCCACTATTTCTAAGGAAAAAGGGGTGGAAGGAAGAAAGGTATCGAAAGAAAAGTATTCAGACTCTTCTAAGATTAGACAGCGGAGGTGTCGGCTGAAACTCTTGTCTTCTTCCAGAGGGATTTTTTTTGATATCTTGATAAATTGCCAGCGGATTTTATCCCCTTGAGCCTCATCAAAGTAGGGAAGAGGTTTATTTTTATGGAAGACTTCTATTTCCTTTGGTTTTTTCTGGAGTTGATAATTTTGATAATGGAGAACGGGTGCTGAAGTTGAAAAACCATATACCTTCTCGTCTGGGGTAGAAAGAGTTGGTAAGTATTCAAGATGGGATGAAAGAGATTCTTCTTGGAGATGGAATCTTTCCTCAAGTTTCAAAAGAGGAGATTCTTTGATGTTTTTCTTTTCCATAAGGTCGATAAATTTGAGAGAGGCTTTTTTCAATTCTCTTCCTCGATTTTCACATGAGGAAGTGGTGAAGATGAGAAGGAGAGTAATTAGGAAATAATATAATGATTTTATTTTAGGCATAACTAAAAGATTATTTACTTCCTGCTTTCATTTGTCAACCTGCCGGAGGCTCATTCTTAAAAAGTGTGGTAAAAATTGATTAAAGGGATAAGGGTAAGGGGGAAAAAAGAAAGGAGCATTTTCTTTTTATAAACCTCCACATTTTTAAACCCGTAACTCATCCTCTTCATTAATTTCATCTTTGTATGAACCCCTTCTGTAGAGGCATTCGGAGTGTAATGATCAAAATAATTGAGGATGTATTCTCGCCTTCTCCTGAGGGTCCTCCCCAATCATTCAGCGTTGCCTCTTCAGAATGCTCCATCGACAGAATTAGGCTCTCAAGAAGGCCCCGAGCCTGCTGTTTATTAGGCGCTTTATAGATGCGGCGAAGCTACCCTTTGGCCCAATACCATTCCCGAAGCAAAGGATATGCCTCTAAATAAGCGCTGAGCTGCCTCCTTTCCCCTTCATTCAAGCGCTCCGAGGCCTTCAAGAAAAGGTGTTTCTTAATCACCTTACGACTGGCCTCCTGTTCCAGGCGCCTCGTCTCATCCAATCTCCGGTTAGCATCCTGAATGACGTGAAAATGGTCAATGACTATCTTGGCTTGAGGCAAAACCTCTTTATTGGCCAAATAAACCTCCTCTAATTTCCCTTAACTACCTCTGGAATCCCCTCAAGAAAATCTCGAAAGGTCTGCTGACGATCATCACCTAAAATAGTAAAAACCTTTCCCCTCCTCAGGTTGGGTACTGTAACGACGAGGTTTCGACCCCGAAAACTGTGTTCATCTCCGCCTAGCCTCACTTCCCTCTGTCGTTTCTCCTCCTCCCAGCTCGGCCCTAACTCTATCTTCTTAACTAACCCTCTGGCCACCTCAGCGCTTATACCCCAGCGCTCCTCCAACCGCTTAAAACTATTGTCCCTTATTAACCTCAAAATTTCTTCCTCCGCTCTCATCGTTCGCTGCGCCCAGCGCCTCTTCCTGCCCACTAAATAAAGCTTCTTTCCAGCTAAAAACCGATGCCGAAGTCGTAGCTCCTTCCTGTACTGATGAAGATGTTTTGTCCTTTTCCCACACCAGGGACATGTGCCCGTCTTCCTTGTCCTCTCCACTCTCAGCATTATCCCTTCCTCTTCTATCTCAACCCTTGTTACTTTGAACCCTTGAAGCCCTAAGAAAATTAGCATAAAATTTTGAAGCGTCATTTGTGGTAGGTTAACTCCTTTCTTTTCTCCTTTATTTTCAAGGAGTTCCTACCACATTTCTTGCTAAAATTCACCACACTCTTTACGGAAGAGCCCTTGCCGCATTCACTCTGTTCCGTGAAAATCAAAAGGATAAATTTTGAGAAAATCAAAAGTAGACAAGGGGATAATTTTAGATTGAAAACGGGCCAACTTTTTAACTTCCCAGAAAACAATAATATTTTTCTGAGGGATAAGACAAACAGTGACTCTTCTCTCAGCACAGTGTCGAAGTTTATATTCTTTTCCCTGGAAGCTGAATGTTCCGTGCATTCTTTCGGTTCTTGGATAATGGAGAGAAAAAATAAAGTCTAAGTCAAGGGAAATCTCTAAAGACCTCATAAACCCTCTGCTTGCCTTCAGAGCTTCCTTCCAGCGTCGAAGGGGTATCTTGTCTTCTTAAAATGAACCCTTTGCCTATGCTAATAATCATAGACTTAATCTCTTATCTTTTGGCCAATAATAGATGCTGTTTGGAGAGAAGGTCGAAAAATTTTTATAAAAGCCTAGCTCAAGAACTTGAAATTCAAGATGAATTAAGTCATTAAATTTATTCTAAAAAATTATGAAGTTTGAAATACTTTTCTATACCAAGAGTGGATTTCAGAAGTTAATTTCTCCTTCGAAAAAAAGTGAAAAAAAAAGTTTAAAAATATTTGCATCTTTAAATTTATTTTTATAAAATTTATGCCTTTATTGAGGGCTTAGAGATGATTGAACTCTTTTTGGTTTTCTTCGTCTTCGGGTTCTTAGGGGTTCTCCTCGTGGTAATGAATAAGTTTCTCGGTCCCAAGAGGTCTAACCCCTTAAAGGAAATGCCTTTTGAATGCGGGAGCCCCTATCTCCAGGAGGAGATAAATCCCGTTCCCATCAAATTCTACATTGTCGCCTTTTTGTTCTTGCTTTTTGATGTCGAAGTAGTTTTCTTTTTTCCCTGGGCTTTAATCTTCAAAGAAATGGGACTTGTTGCTTTAGTGGTCATGTTTGCTTATCTCTTCATTCTCGTCATCGGATTTGTTTATGCCTTAAAAAAGGGCGGATTTGAATGGGAGAGATGAGGCAGAAGATGGAAGGAAGATTCATCACCACCAAATTCAATTACATCCTGGGGTGGGCTCGGAAGTTTTCTCTATTTCATTATCCCTATGTCACAGCCTGCTGTGGAATGGAATACATGTCTGCAGCCTGTGCTCATTTTGACTTGGACAGATTCGGTGCAGGCTGGACAAGGTTTTCCCCCCGACAATCAGATATGCTTCTAGTGGTGGGAACTATTACCCAGAAGCTTGCTCCAGTGCTTAAGACAGTTTATGAACAAATGACAGAGCCAAAATGGGTGGTAGCCTTTGGAGCCTGTGCCGTAAGCGGGGGAATATATGATAATTATGCTGTGGTTCAGGGCATAGATAGTATAATCCCTGTTGATGTCTACATTCCTGGCTGCCCGCCAAGACCTGAAACCGTACTAAATGCCCTTATCAAGCTCCAGGAAAAAATCCAGAATCAGGAACAAGAATGGAGATGGAAAAAGAGAAAATTTTAGAAGAAGTTAAAGCTAAATTTGGTGAGAAAATCAAAGATGTCATTTCTCAGTTTGGTGCTGAGAGCATCATCATCGAGAAAGATGCCCTGCATGAGATAGTAAGTTTCCTCAAGAATAAATCCTTCTCTTTTACCATGCTCCTCGACTTAACCTGCGTCGATTGGAAAGGAGATGAGGAAAGGTTCGAGATGGTCTATCATCTTTTCTCTCTTTCCCATAACCTCCGCCTGAGGATTAAGGCCCGTCTTCATGAACGAGACCCTCATATTCTTTCCCTGACTCCGTTCTGGAAGAACGCTAACTGGCTCGAGAGAGAAGTGTATGATATGTTCGGGATTTATTTTGATGGGCATCCTGACCTCCGAAGACTCTTCATGTACGATGGGTTTGAAGGGCATCCCTTGAGAAAAGATTACCCTTTGCGGAAGAGACAACCCAGGATTCCGATGAGAAAGTAAGATGACAACAAGAATTCAGAGAGAAGCACGAAAGGAAAGCATGCTCCTCAACATGGGGCCTTCCCATCCAGCGATGCATGGCACAATCCGCGTCATGGTAGAGGTTGATGGAGAGAGAATACTCAATTCTGAAGTCGAAGTTGGGTATTTACACAGAGGATTTGAGAAGATATGTGAAAACAGAACCTACTTTAACCTCCTTCCTTATACTGACAGACTGAATTATGTTTCTCCCCTTATCAACAACCTTGCCTACGTAATGACGATGGAAAAGATGCTTGGTCTTGAAGTTCCTGAACGTGCCCAGCTGATTAGAGTCATCATGAGCGAGCTTTCTAGAATCTCGGACCATTTGACATGTCTGGCAGCCATGGCAATGGAATGCGGTGCCTTTACTGTGTTTTTATACAAGATCAAGGCTCGTGAGTTCATCTGGGACGTAATCGAACAGACCACGGGCGCGAGGATGACCACATCATATATCCGTATCGGAGGAGTGAGGGCTGACCTTCATCCTGATTATGAAAATGGATTAAAAACAGCCATAGTAGAGACTCGCAAGGTGTTGAAAGATGTTCACGGTCTTTTGGATAAGAATAAGATATTTTTAAATAGAACAAGGAATATTGCCGTAGTCTCCCCTGAGATGGCAATAAACTACGGCTGGACGGGTCCCTGCCTGCGTTCAACCGGAGTTTATTACGATGTGCGCAAGGCACATCCTTATTCGATGTATGATAGATTCGATTTTGAAGTTCCCCTTGGTGAAAGGGGAGATAACTTCGATAGATACATGGTGAGAATGAAGGAAATGGAGCAAAGCCTGCGCATAATTGAACAGGTTCTAAGGATACTCCCCTCCTCTTCCTCCCAGAGTTTGATGGCAGAGGGCATTGAGCCTGCCGAAGCAATCAAAGCCTCAAGGAAAAAGAGGGTGGATAAACACATAAGACTTTCTCCAAATCTTGATGGTTCAGAGAAAGAGAGGCTTAAAAATATCCTTGCCCCGAAACATACCCCCCCTCCCAAAGAAGATACTTATACTACCATAGAGGGCCTAATCAGGCATTTTAAATTCTTCATGAGAGAACATGGGATAAGGCCGCCAAAAGGCGAAATTTATTTTTCAGTGGAGGGGGGAAACGGAGAATTAGGCTTTTATATTGTCTCTAACGGAACGGATAAACCTTACCGAATACACCTTAGAGCACCTTGTTTTCATGTAGTCTCAGCCATGGAAGAAATGATTAAGGGTCATTATATAGCCGACATTATTCCCACCTTCGGCTCACTGAACATGATTGGAGGAGAACTGGATAGATGAGTCCTGAATCAACGGCTTCTTTAAAAGAGAAAATGCTGAGAATTATCTCGCGGTATCCTCGAAAAGAGGCGGCTCTTCTGCCTCTCCTGCATCTTGCCCAGAGAGAATTCGGGTATATTTCCACCTTAGAAGAGAAGATGATAGCCGACATTTTAGGGATTAAACCCATAAGAGTCAGGGAGGCTGTCACATTCTACACCATGCTCAATCGTAAACCGCTGGGCAAATATCATATCCAGGTATGCACGAACATTACTTGTTCTTTACTTGGTGCAGAAAGGCTCATAGATTATCTAAAAGAAAGACTCAAGATTGAAGTGGGGGAGACAACGCCCGATAAAAAATTCACTCTCTCCGAAGTTGAATGTTTGGGCGCCTGCGAGCAGGCCCCCTCGATGATGATTAATTTCGATTATTACGGTAATCTCGATAAGAAAAAAATTGACGATATCTTGAAGAGCTTGGAATAAAAAAGTGGAAGAGAGATACTTGACGAAGCTTTTTGGCCTGGAAAATGCTTACCGCATAGATATCTACCTCAATTCTGGGGGTTATGAGGCTACGAGGAAGGCGCTTAAGGAAATGAAGCCCGAGGAGATTCTGAATGAGGTGAAGAGGGCGAACTTGAGAGGCCGAGGGGGAGCAGGCTTTCCCGCTGGAGTGAAATGGGGATTCGTGCCCAAAAATGTGGACAAACCAAAATATCTCTGTGTAAACGCAGATGAAGGAGAACCGGGAACATTCAAGGATAGATATATCATGAGCCATGATCCTCATCTCCTCCTTGAAGGAATAATAATTACTTCCTACTGCGTGGGCATCCATCAAGCCTTTATTTATATTAGAGGAGAGTATGAACGGATCGCTCAGAGGCTTGAAGAGGCGATTACTGAAGCATATGAGATGGGTTTCCTGGGAAAAAATATTCTTGAGACTGGATTCGACTTAGAAGTCATAGTCCATAGAGGTGCAGGGGCTTATATCTGCGGAGAGGAAACTGCCCTTTTAGAATCTCTGGAAGGGAAGAGGGGACATCCTCGTTTGAAACCACCTTTTCCCGCGTCAGTTGGTCTTTTCCAGTGTCCAACAGTCATCAACAATGTGGAGACTTTGTCAAACGTACCGCTCATCATTCTAAACGGTGCAGAGTGGTTCCAGAAGAGAGGGCTCCCTAAAGATGGGGGGACGAGGATATTTGGGGTAAGCGGGATGGTAGAGAGGCCAGGTGCTTATGAACTTCCTCTGGGGACAAGCCTGAAGGAAATCATTTTCAATCATGCGGGAGGGATGAAAGAAGGGAAGAAACTCAAGGCGGTCATACCCGGAGGATTGTCAGCTCCAATCCTTACTGCGGAGGAGATTGACCTTCCTATGGATTTTGATTCTCTTGTGGAAGCCAAATCTATGCTTGGCTCAGCAGCCATTATTGTCATTGATGAGGAAACATCGATGCTCGATGTTCTTAAAGTCGTCACAAAATTCTACTCCCATGAATCCTGCGGACAGTGTACCCCTTGTCGAGTTGGAAATTCCTGGATAAACAAGATTGTTAAGCGCATGGTCAGGGGGGAGGGGACAAGAGAAGACCTTGATAATATAGCTCGCCTGGCTTCCAATATTCTGGCAAAGACTCTTTGTCCCCTCGGGGATGCTGCGGCAATGCCCATTCTTTCTATTGTCAAAAAATTCAGAAAGGAGCTTGAGTCTCATCTCAGAGAGTAATGTGAGGGAAAATGGTAAAGATTTTCATAGATGGAAAGCAGGTTGAGGCCAAAGATGGCTCAACAATTCTTAAGGCAGCCGAAGAGGCTGGCATCCAGATCCCTCACCTCTGCTATCATCCTGCGTTTGCTCCTGAGGGAAGCTGTAGAATGTGCATGGTGGAAATTGAAGGCCTTCCCAAGCTTGAACTTTCCTGCTCCACTCTGGTAAGAGAGGGTCTAAAGATATCCACCACAAGCCCGAGAGTCATCGAAGCCCGCAAGAGCGTGCTTGAATTTCTTCTTGCCGAACATCCCCTGGATTGTCCTATTTGCGATAAAGCCGGAGAATGTAAGCTTCAGGACTATTATGAAGAGTACGGTTTTTTTGAGAGCCAGTTCAAGGAAGAAAAGGAAAAGAAGTCTAAGAAAGTGAGAATAGGGAAAAACCTAATCCTTGATCAGGAGCGATGTGTGCTCTGCACACGCTGTGTGAGATTCTTGAGGGAAATAACAAAGTCTGAGGAGCTTGGTGTTTTCGAAAGAGGAGTGCGCTCGGTAGTGGACATTTATGAAAAAGATTTAATCGAGAATAATTATTCAGGCAATCTCGTTGACCTTTGCCCCGGGGGAGCAATTACAGACGTGGATTTCAGGTTTAAGACGCGGACCTGGTTCCTTAGAAGTAAGGAATCAATCTGCCCCCTCTGTAGCAGAGGTTGCAACATCTTTATTCAATACCATCCTGGTTTTCCTCGTTTTGAGTTACCTAAGAGGGTTTACAGAATAAAACCAAGAGAAAATCCTGAGGTGAATGGATTCTGGATATGTGACCAAGGACGCTACGGGTATTCTTATCTGGATGAAAATAGGCTTTTTGAAATAGTTCAGAATGGAGAAAGAAAGCAAGAAGAGCAAGGAATAGTTAAAGAAATAGCAGAAAAGATAAGAAGAATGAGATATGCAAATAGGCTCAAGAGGGTTGCCGTAATTCTTAATTGCTGGCTTTCAAACGAAGAACTCTTCCTTGCGAAGAAGATTTTCTGTGAGAGCCTCAAGCTTGAGAAAGTCTTCTTTGTCGACCCTCCCTTGGGTAAAGGAGATGATTACCTGCTTACCGAAGATCGCTCTCCGAACAGGCGAGGAGCCAAAGAGATTGGGTTTAGCTATAAACCCCTTGATTTTAATGCTCTTCAAACTGAAGTAGAGCTTCTTGTTGTCTTTGGTCCCTTTCTTACAGAAAATTTTATCCTAGCTGAGATAAAATCCGTCTTGGATAAGATCGAAACCAAGATTCTTTTCACATTCAAGAAGAATGACTTTCTTCGTTTTTTTGAGACAGTCCTCCCCACTGCTCACATCGCAGAGAAAGAAGGCTCATTGGTTAACGTCGAGGGGAAAGTTCAAATCTTTAATCAGGCTCTTGAGCCCCGAGGAAAAAGTCTTCCAGAATGGAAGATACTTTTAGACCTAGCTAAAGAGATGAGTATAGACTTTAATTATTATCGCCAATTCTCTTCTCCCCAGGATATCCGGAGAGAGATGGCGAAAGAAATCCCATTTTTTGAGAATATGAAGTGATAGAAGCCCTGATTGTTTTTATTAAGATTATTTTAGCCTTAATCTGGTTTCTAACCCTGACTCTTTACCTGACTTGGGTCGAAAGGAAGGAGAGTGCAGTTATTCAAGACAGAATAGGAGCAAACAGAGCTTCAATTTTTGGCCTTCGTCTCTTCGGTCTTTTTCAACCCTTTGCCGATGCCATTAAGATGATTTTCAAGGAAGATTTCACTCCTACATTTTCAAGAAGGTTCCTCCATAACCTTGCTCCCTTTATTTCCTTCTTTTTTGTCTCGATAACCATTTGTGCCATTCCTTTCGGAGATTTCATCAATCTTGGGGGAAGGAAGATAAACCTTCAGATTTTGGACATGAATGTCAGTCTTCTTTTCGTACTTGCCATGCTCTCCCTTGGAATTTATGGCATCCTTCTCAGCGGTTGGTCATCGAATAACAGGTTCACTCTCATCGGAAGCCTGAGGGGTGCGGCTCAGCTGATTTCATATGAAGTGGCTCTGGGGCTATCTTTAATCGGGCTAATTATGGTCTATCCCTCACTGAAGCTTTCCTGTATCGTCCAGCATCAGGGAGGATTGATTTTTGGATTTATACCTAAATGGGGCATATTTCTTCAACCCCTTGGTTTTCTGGTCTTCTTTTTTGCTGCACTGGCAGAGACAAAGAGAGTCCCTTTTGACCTTCCTGAAGGAGAATCAGAAATAATTGGGTTTTTTACCGAATACAGTGGACTAAAGTGGGGACTTTTTATGATGACTGACTTCATGGAAATAATCATCGTTTCTTCACTCCTCACCACACTCTTTTTTGGAGGCTGGCAGTTCCCCTGGCTTTCTTCTGATGGTTTCCATTTCCCCTGGGGAGCAACATGTGCCTTGCCTCACTGGGTTGTAGTTATAATCCAGGTTGGGTCGTTCAACCTAAAGGTTTTCTTTTTTTGCTGGCTGCAGGTTCTCATTCGCTGGACCTACCCTCGCTTTAGATATGACCAGCTCATGAATATGGGATGGAAACTTCTCGTTCCCTTGAGTCTTTTGAATATCGTTGGTACAGGAATTTTGATGAGAATCTGAGATGAAAAAAGAACTGGAATATTTTATTGAACTCATAAGAGGAAGCCTTATCACCGCACGCCATTTTGTGGTAAACATGTGGTTCCATACCTTAAACTTATTGGGAGTGAAAACAAAGAGAAAGGGTGCGGTTACCATTCAATATCCTGAACAGAGAAAAGAGATTGCCTATCGTCATAGAAGCCTCCACCGCCTCCTAAAAAGAGGGGATGGAAAGCCCCGCTGTGTGGTGTGCATGTTGTGTGTTACTGTTTGCCCTTCAGAGTGCATCTATGTCGAAGCTAAAGAAGATGAAGACCCTGAAATTCAGAAATATCCTGCAAAATTTATCATTGATCTTAGCCGCTGTTGCTTTTGTGGTTTCTGTGTGGAAGCCTGTCCTGAAGATGCTCTGCGCATGGACACAGGAGAAATCGAGCTTGCCGCATATTCACGCGAGAATTTAGTCTATGAGCTGGACGATCTCCTGAAATGACTCGGAGGAAGATTCTCATCGGGGAATTTGAAGCCTATGGTCTCCGAGATGGCTTTTTCTATCTCGATGGGGGCTCGATGTTTGGGGTTGTTCCCAAAACAATATGGGAAAAAAAGGCTCCCCCAGATGAAAAAAACAGAATTAAGATGGGGTTAAATTCACTTCTCATCAAATCCAAAGATGCTCTTATTCTGGTGGAGACAGGAGCTGGAGAGAACCTGGAGAAAAAATTCATAGATTTTTATTCGATTGAAAGAGAGCCAGACCTCTTATCCAGCCTGAAAGCAGAGGGTTTTAAGCCAGAAGAGATAGACTTTGTGGTTAACACCCACCTCCATTTTGACCATTGCGGAGGGAACACAAGAAAAGATGAAGAGGGAGAATTTATTCCTACTTATAAGAACGCAAAATATATAATCCAGAAAGAGGAATGGAACTACGCACTCCACCCTTCAGAAAGGGACAAACCCAGTTATTTCCCCGAGAGGTTTTTGCCACTTGAAAAATTCAATCAGGTTCATCTTGCAGAGGGCGATGAAGAAATTGTCCCCGGAGTCGAGGTGGTCCTTACTCCAGGCCATACCGCTTCCCATCAATGTCTCAAGGTGAGTTCCAAAGGGAAGACGCTTTTTTTTCTGGGTGACATGGTACCCACTTCTGCTCATGTGGGATTATCCTACATAATGAGCTATGACCTTTTTCCTCTCCAAACACTCGAAAATAAAAAGAAATTTTTTGAGTTAGCAATAGAAGAAGACTGGATACTCTCTTTTGTTCATGACCCTCATCATTTTTTTGGGAAAGTAATTAAAGAAAAAGATAAGTACCTTTTCCGGGCTATCTGAGTGAAGAAATTTAGACTCTTCTTTCCTTCACAAAATCAAGGCTCAAGAAGGTGGTTGATTTGCATTCTCCTGGGACAAGTGATATAAACAGGGGGGCTAGATTTGGCTTAAGAGTTAAAAGATTGAATACTCAACTTCCATGAGTCTCAAGGAATACAGAAGGAAAAGGGATTTCAAGAAGACCCCCGAACCAGAAAAATCAAGGCTTAAAAAGAAGAATAAGCTCATCTATGCCATCCAGCGTCATGATGCCTCTCACCTCCATTTTGACCTTCGTTTAGAAGAGGAAGGAGTCCTTCGAAGTTGGGCAATACCCAAGGAACCCCCTCTTGAAGAAGGGGTAAAAAGGCTTGCTGTGGAAACAGAAGACCATCCCTTAGGATATGATGAATTTGAAGGTTTGATCCCTGAAGGTCAGTATGGAGCAGGAAGGGTAGAGATATGGGATAAAGGCTACTATGAGATCTTGGAATCAGGCCCTGAGAAGAAAATAATCAAAATTCAGGGCAAAAAATTAAGGGGAAGATATGCCCTGATTAAAATAAGAAATGGACAGAAAGGAGAGAAAAACTGGCTTTTTTTTAAACTCAAAGAAGGAGATAAAAAATAGAGTCAAAGGAGTAAAAAGATGGGAGAAAAAGAAGAGAAGATAGCCTGTCATGTTTGCAAAAAAGAAATCCCCAAGGCAGCGGCGCTCCATTCTGAAGGAAGGGAATATGTGTTTTATTTTTGCAACATCGATTGCCTTGACTATTGGAAGAAAAAAGAAAAGGAGAAAAAAGACTGATTGCCATCTTTCACTTCAGCTTAGGTTACCTTAAGCTTAACCAAACCCTAAAAATGAGGGAGGGTAAAGAGTAGTATTATCTCCTCTTTAAGACAGCGATTCGAATGATGAATCTTTTCCTCTCAAACTTTAAAGAGAGAAGGAAAAAAGCGCATTCTCAGAAGGATGAGCCTCTTTTCTTGCTCTTAAAGGGAAACAGCGAAAAACGTTTCTGGTTTCCTGCATTTTTTATTTCTCCCTCTCCCTAGATAGGTTGGAAATTAAGCTAAGATTTTTTAGGGATGATTAAACCTTGAAAGAGGAGGCGAAATGAGAAGAAAAAGACCGAAAAGATTATTAATTCTCCTTATGGGGCTTTTAGCTTCAAACTTCCTCATCCTTTCGAGTCTGAGTGCAGCCGAGAATTTAAAATATGAGATATGGGTAAAGCTCGATAATCAGGAGAAAATGCTTCATGGAAAAGAAAGGCTATTCTGGTCGAATAAGACCTCGGATGAGATAAAGGAAATCTGGTTTCATCTCTATTACAATGCCTTCAAGAATGAAAAAAGCACTTTGATGCAGGAAGCAAGGGAGCAGGGTAGATTCTTAGGATTAGAAGTAGGAGATGGAGAGTGGGGGTGGATAGAGGTCACGGAAATAAAGCTTGCTGATGGCAGGGATTTAAAACCCAGCATGGAATTTATTACTCCAGACGAACCCCTTCATCCCGATGATCAGACTGTGATGAGGGTTATTCTACCCGAGCCATTGATGCCAGGTAAGGGGGTAGAGCTTGAGCTTGAGTTTCAGGCTAAGATACCAAAAGGCATTCTCCGTAGCGGTTATTATAAGGATTCATATTTCATTTCTCAGTGGTTTCCCAAACCAGGAGTGTATGAAGAGGGAAAGGGATGGAATTGCCACGAATATCACTTGAATTCTGAGTTTTATGCTGATTTTGCAGATTTTACCGTCCACATTACCGTCCCTGAAAATTTTGTGGTGGGCGCCTCGGGCAAGATGATTGAAGCTGCGAGGAATAAAGAAGAAAAAGCCATGACCTATACCTTTTATCAAGAAAATATCCATGACTTTGCCTGGACTGCGGACCCACGCTTCCTAAAGATCGAGAGGGATTTCATTGCCTCAAAGGAGATAACAGAGGAAGAGTATACAGAAATTGCTCATCGGCTCGGTTTGCCCGTTGCAGAAGTCAGACTCAATGATGTGAGGATGATTCTCCTCATTGAACCAGAGCATAAAGTTCAGATAGAGAGACACTTTAAGGCTCTTAAGGCAGCCATCAAATATTACGGTCTGTGGTATGGACCGTATCCTTATGAAACCATAACCATGGTTGACCCTCCCTTCCGCACAGGAAGCGGGGGGATGGAATATCCAACCCTGTTTACAGCAGGGACAGGAATTATTCGCAACGAGAGAGTCCTTTCACCCGAGGGTGTCATCGTCCATGAATATGGACACGGCTACTGGTATGGTCTTTGTGCCAATAATGAATTTGAGGAAGCATGGCTTGATGAGGGCATTAATTCCTACAGTGAGTCAAAGGTTCTGGAAAAGGCATACGGGAAAGATGTTTTATCTTTTTCAATTAATAGAATTCCGCTTGCCTGCTTCTTGAGGCTTCCTGAATATTTTGGCTACGAACTTGATAGAGCGCTTGCCATTCACGTGGTGAAAATCGATCCCATCATGACTGAGAGCTGGAAATTCATGAATCGAGCCAGCTATACCTTGAATGTCTACATGCGCGCTGAAACTTGTCTGCACACGCTGGAGAGAGTGGTAGGAGAAGATATGATGCTTCGTATCTTGAGAACCTTCCAAACAAGATTTCGCTTCAAACATCCCCGCACAGAAGATTTCATCGCCGTGGTAAATGAAGTAACCGGAAGAGATTTTACCTGGTTTTTTGATGAACTTTTCTTTCGGACCCTTGATTTTGACTATGGATTATCCTCTCTTGTTTGTGAAAAGAAACCAACCCATTGGCGCGGAGTTTTTGATTTTGAGGGAAGAAAAGAGGAGCTCACGAAGAAGGAAATAAGGGACATGGAGAAAAAAGAGAGAAAGGAGAAAAGGGGGGAAAAAGAAAAGGACCTCTACATTACCCGCCTCATGGCTCGAAGGTTCGGGGAAGCCAGAATTGGTCAAGACCTCCGACTCAAGCTGAAGGTGGTTTTTGAGGATGGAAGTGAGGAGATCCGAGAATGGGATGGCCAGGAAAGATGGGAGCTATTTGTGTTTGAAAAGAATTCCCCGGTTCTCTATGCCCAGCTTGACCCTGAGACTATCTGGCTCATTGACTCCAACCTCACCAACAACAGCATCAGGAGAAATCCCTCAAGAGGCGGGATTTTGAAGCTTACTTCGAGAGTTTTCTTCTGGATTCAAAACTTGCTCCAGACAATTTCGGGCTGGAGTTAAGGAAGGGAGAAAGGAATGAAAATGATGAAAATTTTTATAAAAGGTCTGGGGACGACAAACAGGAAAATTATGATTGCCGTGTATTTGTGGTTAATAAATTCTGCGTTTTCAGCCTTGATTGTGGCTCCTTTATATTTCATGTTCAAGGGTGACTTTTCTCGCTCTTTGATGGGGGAGAAGCTTCTAAAGGGCTCGGACTTGTTGTGGCTCGGGGATTTGCTTTACAAACATAGAAACAACTGGCCCTCCTTGCTGGGGAGTTTGATTGTCACTTCATTTCTTTTCCTTCTTCTCTATATTTTCCTCAATGGAGGGATTTTAGGAAGCATTACCTCTCAGGAAAAAAAGGTTTGCTTTTCGAGTTTTTTTTCCGATTGTGGAAAATATTTTTGGAGGTTCCTGAGAGTTTTCTTGATCTCGATTGTGAGCTACGCGATAATCTTTTTGCTCTTGGGGAAAGCCATATCTTCCCTGCTAAAAATCTGGACAAAATCTGCCTCTACAGAGTGGCCTCTTATCCTTTCTTCAAATTTGAAATTCTTGCTCTTCATTCTTCTTTTTTCTCTGGTGAGGATGTTTTTTGATTATGTGAGAATTAGGCTCGTGGTCGAAAAGAGCAGAAAAGCCATCAGAGCCACTCTTTTGACATTTTCTTTTTTAAAGAAAAGATTCTGGAAGGCATGGTCTCTTTATCTTACAATAGCCCTGATCTCTATCTTTTTCTTGGTTATATTCCTTGCTGTTTCCAGCCACTTTCCAGGAGTGATGAATCTATTTCTGTTTTCAATCCTCTGGCAACAGGTATATGTTTTCTCCCGAATGTGGACTAAAGTTCTCTTTTTCTCCACAGAGTTTCATTTGTTTATCTCCTGAAAAGTAAGAGTTTTTTTTCTCTTAGGGCATTATCTTCGTCTTTAAATTTTAATTTGAAGAGAGAAGACAAATGATTTATAAAAAGAAAGAAGAAAGGAGCGATTAACATGCATAAAAAAGAGACCTTGAAGGATGGTAAAGAAGTTTTAATCCGAGAGTTGACTCTTGAAGACCTAGATAGGTTGATGAAGTTTTATCGAGAGCTTCCCCTCGAAGACAGAAAATATTTGAGAGTGGATGTCACCAACAGAGATGTAGTTAAAGAGAGAATCGCGATGAGCAAGACGGGAAAGGTGTTTCGGATCGTGGCACTTGATGGAGATGAGATTGTAGCCGATGGGGCGCTCGAGCTTTCGCCAGAAGAATGGAGCAAACATCTTGGCGAGCTAAGGGTGATTGTGGCTAAGGCATATCAGAGAAAAGGACTGGGAATGATTATGATGAGAGAACTTTATCATCTGGCTGCAGAGAAAAAAGTGGAGAAGCTCGTGGTGAGGATGATGAGACCTCAAATTGCAGCGCGCAACATATGCAGAAAATTAGGGTTCCACGAAGAGCATCTTTTCCCTGACTATGTTAAAGATATGGAAGGCAAGCCACAGGATCTAATCGTCATGACCTGCAACATGAATGAATTCTGGAAGGAGCTCGAGCGCTTTTACCTAGATTCAGATTGGCAACGTTGCCGATGAGGAAAAAAATGGTCGATATTCATAAAAGGCTTGCCCAAAGGGCAAAATACCGTACCCCTTCTCCCATAAGAGAACTCTACAGGTTCATGCAGATTGAAGGCATGATCTCTCTTGGAGGGGGATACCCAAATCCCAAAACTTTTGTTTTCGACAGAATGAACCTTGAATTTAAAGGTGGTAAGAGGATTTCTCTAGAGAGGAGTGAACTCGAGGCAGCCTCCCAATATGGTCCTTCAGATGCTCACCCCATGCTCCGAAAGGAGCTCGTCGCCTGGCATTACTGGAAAGACAAAGTCAAATTGAATGATTCGCAGCTTGTAGTCCTCAATGGCTCCCAAGAAGGACTTTTCATAATGGCCTACCTTTTTCTCGAAAAGGAAGATAGTGTTGTCGTTTCAGAGCCAACTTATCCTGGAGCTATTTCAGCCTTCAAGGCGTTTACCAATAACTTCATCTCAGTCTCAATCGATGAGAAAGGAATGGTCACTGAAGAACTGGAAGAAGTGCTCCATAAAATCAGAAGAGATTCGGGAAGACTGCCTAAATTCATCTATGAAATTCCAAACGGACACAACCCCGCAGGTGTCTCTCTTTATGAGGAGAGAAGAAGACATTTACTCGAGATAGCCCGCGAGTTTGACCTTCTTGTGCTTGAAGATGACCCTTATCAACTGATAAGCCTTGAGGATAAGCCTCGCCTAAAAACTATACAGAGTCTGGATGAGGAGGGAAGGGTTGTGCGCCTTGATAGCTTCTCAAAAATTTTTGCACCTGGTTTAAGGCTTGGCTATGTTTCAGGCTCAGAAGAGATCATCAGGCAATTTGTTATCTTCAAGCAATCCTCAAACCTCCATACAAGCATCTTCATTCAGGAAATTCTCTACAGGTATCTGAGGTCTCACGGGTACCAAACTTTCGCCGAGCATATCCATCAAAATTGCAAACTCTACCGAAGAAATAGAGAGGCGATGGTCGAGGCAGCGAAGAAGTATCTTCCCCCTGAAGTCAAGTATAATGTCCCGAGGGAAGGGATGTTTATCTGGTTTGAGCTCCCCCCAAAGTTTCAGGCAAAAAAGATGATAGAGAAATATTCTCAAGAGTTAAAGGTTCTTCTCGTTCCGGGTGAGGCTTTTTCTACAAGAGATGGATGCAAAAATTGTATGCGCGCAAGCTTCAGCCTCGTCACCCCTTCTCAGATTGAAGAAGGCATCAAGCGCTTTGGGGAGATGATTCGCCTTGAGAGGGATAGCGCCTCACCCCAGATATAAAATAAATAAGGGAGGCAGTTTTTCATTTTCTGTATAAAATCTTGCCTCCTACAATGGTATAAACAACTTCTGTTTGGAGAATCTCCTCTTCGGGAATAATCATGATGTCTTTAGAGAGCACGGTGATATCGGCGAGTTTCCCTTTACTCAAAGAGCCAAGGAGGTCTTCTTGGAAGGAGGCATAAGCCCCGTTTAAGGTATAGGTACGGAGAGCTTCTTCCCTTGTCATTTTTTGTTCTTCAAAAAAAGGCATCCCATCTTTCATCTTCCTCGTCACCGAGGCATAGAAACAGGCAAGAGGGTCCACATCTTCAACGGGGGCATCTGTTCCATTTGAAATGATTGCCTTTGTTTTCATCAATTTCTGCCAGACATAAGCTCCTTCTTCTGCCCTTTTTTCTCCCAGACGCTTGATTACCCATGGCCCATCGGATGAGCAATGGATTCCCTGCATCGAAGCTATGACTCGAAGTTGGCCGAAGCGCGGTATGTCTGAGGGATGAAGATGCTGGGCGTGTTCTATTCTCCAGCGCAGGTCCTTTTTCTCTGGATAGGCTTTGAAAGTTTCTTCATAGATGTTGAGTGTTTCTCTATTTGCCCTATCCCCTATGGCATGAGTGCAGAGCTGAAAATCATTTTCGATTGCCAGGCGAGCGGTCTCTTTAATTTCTTCGACTGAAGTTATGTTCAAGCCGTAACTTGAGGGGAGGTCCTGATAGGGTTCAAGGAGCCAGGCACCATGAGCTCCAAGTGCCCCATCTATCAAGCACTTTATGGAACGCACCGTGAGATGGTTATTCCCGAAGCCAAGAATCTTGTATTCTGAAAGTCGCTTCTTGAGTTCTTCGTTTTTTTCTCTCACCATGACATAGAGCCTGAGGCCAATCCTTCCCTCAGCAACCACTTCTTTATAGAGATCTATTGTTTCAAAAGAAACGCCGGCATCATGGAGGCTCGTTATTCCTTTGGAGAGGCATTCTTTATCAGCAAGTTCTATCGTCTTTATTCGAGAGGCCTTGATTTCTTCGGGGGTTCGCTTTTCAAGATATGATTGGAAGGCAGCCTCAAGAAGGTTCTGAGCTGTTTCTCGGAAAACACCGATAGGGTTTCCCTTTGAATCCTTGAGAATCTCACCCCCTTTTGGGTCTGGTGTGTGTTTTGTAATTCCGGCAAGTTCCATGGCTTTTGCATTTGCGAGAGATGAATGACCGCTGGCATGGGTGAGAAGGACAGGATTTCGAGGAGAGACTTTGCTTAGCTCATCATGATAGGGGAGACCCTCAAAGTTAGGCTCGGGTGTTCTCTCCCATTTCTCCTGGTGCCAGCCTCTTCCGATTATCCATTCACCTTCCTTTGCTTTTTGGACCGCCTCTTTCACCATTTGAACTATTTCCTCCCAGTCTTTTGCTTTCCCAAGATCAAGTGATAACTTTGCTTCGCCGATTGCCATAAAATGAGCATGAGAGTCTATGAATCCAGGTAGAGCAAGCTTACCTTCGAGGTCAATTACTTCAGTTTTTTCTCCTATGTATCCCATTATCTCCTTGTTTTTCCCGACATGAACGATTCTATCTCCCCGAATCGCAAGCGCCTCTGCTTCTTCGAGCTTAGGGTCGACGGTCACAATCTTTCCCTTGATTAAAACTAAGTCAGCTGGCTCTTTTTTCTGTTGACAGCCTGAGAAAATGCAGATGATAAGAAAGAAAATGATTAATTTTTTATGCATCGCTACTCTCCTTATTAGCTTAAGAATTAATTTTTATTTAAAATCAATTTTCTCCTAAATTATAAATTAATCGGCTTTCCCCGGTGAAGGATTGAATATCCTGCCCTCTCTACTTCTTCTGCAAAAGGCTCGTAATCTTTCTCAAAGAACTCGTTGAGGAAAGAAATTTCTTTTTTGACTATTTCTTCCAGTCGCTTGAACTCCTGCAGCTGTCCCTCTGTGGGTGAATCAAGCGCTGACTGGAGCCTTGAATCAAGAGAGAGAAGCAGACTTTGAACCTCGGTTTCTTTAAATATTCCAGACCTATCTCGGGGAGGGGAGAGGCGATTGGCAATCTCTTTCAACCTTTCTTTCATGGTTTGACATTTTTTCTCTATTCCCTCCCTCTTCATCTCCTCGCCTTCATCGATTCTCTTTAAAAGAGTTTCTAAAGACTCCAAGGATTTTTCGATTTTCTTGTAAGCCTCTGTTATGGCCTCTATGTACTTTCCGTTTTTCATGATGAGCTCGTATTTTTCCTTTCTTTCCTTTTCCGGGAGAGGATAGCGGGGATCGGGATGGACTTCAAAGGATTGCTCTACGCTTTCATTTTCTAATTGAATTCTTACTTTATATTTCCCCGGCAGGACAAGGGGCCCTATCTGGGGAAAGAATCCTTCAAATGGGTCGAAAAGAGTCTTAAATGGTTCATGGCGAAGGTCCCAGTTTATTCTGTTCATTCCGTATTTTTTCTCACCTTTCAAGGTCCGGACGAGCTTTCCCTCGGAATCAAAGATTTCGATCTTAATCGACTCTTTTTGAGCCTCATTTTCTGAGGTTTTCTTGAGTGCTTCTTCGCTTAGAGAGTAGGTAATGAGGGCACCATATTTTCGGTTTTCACCCTGAAACTCAGCATCTCCAGGGGCTAGATACCCCATCGTCATCCAGCCCGTACGGAATTGATAAACATCGTTTACCTTGAAGAGATGTAATTTTCGATTTTTTATTTCTTCCTTAAGCTCTCGCAAAGGAGTGATGTCATCCAGAATGTAGAGCGAACGTCCGTGTGTTCCCACTACAAGGTCATGATCTCGGGGATGGATTACAATGTCATTAACAGGGACAGTGGGGAAGCCGTGAGTCCATTTCATCCAGCTTTTTCCCCTATCTAGGCTCACGAACAGCCCGAACTCTGTGCCTAGGAAGAGGAGGTTTCTTTCCCCTGGGTCTTCTCTTATGACATGGATAAATCCATCTATTTCAGGTGTTACTAGGCTTGTCCAGGTTTCCCCATAGTCCTCGGTCATGAAGAGGTAAGGTTTCCAGTTTGAGCGGCGATGGTCGTCGAAGGCAACATAGGCAGTCCCTGGGTCGTGATGGGAAGCTTCGATACAGGGAATCCATGTCCCAGGAGGCGGTGCCGAACCTTTTTTTCCTAAAATTTTAGGAGAGAGGTCTTTCCAGGTAGCCCCATCATCTTGGGTGAGCTGGACCTTACCATCATCAGTTCCGACCCAGATCATCCCTCTTTTGAGTGGAGAAGGAGCAATGGTCAAAATAGTACAGTGGTTTTCAGCATGAGTCACGTCCCTTGTCAACCCACCACTTTCAGCCTGTTTTTGTTTCTCAGGGTCATTTGAAGTGAGGTCAGGGCTTATTATCTTCCAGGTCCTCCCTTCATCTGTGCTCTTATGCAGGAATTGGCTTCCGTAATAAAGAATATGGGGATCGAAGGGGTCTACGGCGATGGCTGCGTTCCAGTTGAAACGAAGCTCGACTCCCTCAGGAGAAGGAGGCCGAATGTCTTTTTGTTCACCAGTTTCTGTGTTAAAGCGCATGAGATAGCCCCCTTGAGACATACAGTAGCCAAGTTTCGTGTCTTTCGGGTGAGCAAGAGTCCCGAATCCATCCCCAAACCCTACAGGTTGCCAGTGAAAATTAAATATTGCTGGGCCGTTGAGAACCCAGCTTGGCCCACGCCAGGAGCCATTGTCTTGGAGACCTCCATAGATGTTGTAAGGTCTTTCAAGGTCAACGCTGACATGGTAGTACTGACCTAGAGGGAGATTCTGGACAAAGTCCCAGCTCTTCCCCCCATTAAAGGTAAAGGCAATCCCACCATCTCCTCCCACGATCATCCTCTCCCCGTCTTCGGGATGAATCCAGAGTTCATGAAAGTCCCCATGAACAGCGAAGAAAGACATGAGAGGCTTAAAAGACTTTCCTCCATCTATGCTGATATCAAGATTGCCTCCAAGTCTGTACACCGTGTTTTCCTTTGCAGGGTGGACTCGAATGTCAGAATAATAGAAAGGCCTGGGGCTTACGCCTGGGCTATCGTTAACGATTTTCCAGGTTCTGCCACCGTCTTCTGAGCGACAGAGGGCACTTCTTTCAGCCTCGACGAGAGCATAGACTATCTCCGGATTGCTTCTTGAGAATGAAATGCCTATGCGCCCGAGGTTTCCTTTAGGAAGGCCATCCTTCTCGGTAATTTTCTTCCAGGTTTCCCCTCCATCTGTGCTTAAGTATAAGCCACTGCTAGGTCCTCCTGAATTGAAAAACCATGGCCACCTTCGATGTTCCCACATGGCAGCGAGCAAGCGATTCGGGTTTCGAGGGTCTATGGCAAGGTCTGCTGCTCCTGTTTTTTCATCCACATAGAGAACTTTCCTCCATGTCTTACCCCCATCTTCTGTCTTGAATATCCCTCTTTCGGGATTCTCTCCCCAGGTTGTCCCCATGGCAGCCACAAAAGCTGTCTCAGTTCTGGTAGGGTCAAGAAGCACCCTGCTTATCCTCTCCGTCTTTTCTAATCCCAGAAACTGCCAGGTCTCTCCTCCATCGAGACTCTTAAACACCCCTCTCCCCACTCCCGCGCTATTTCGCGGATTTGCCTCTCCCGTGCCTACCCAAATTACTTCTGGTCTCTGTTGGTCTATGGTCACATCTCCGATTGAAGAGGTGGGCTCGCTGTCAAAGATTGGTTTCCAGGTAACACCACCATCCACAGATTTCCAGATTCCGCCAGTTGCGGTTCCCACATAGATTATTCTTGGGTCAGAGAGGACAACATCGACTGCAGCAATTCTGCCGCTCATTCCGGCAGGTCCTATGGAGCGGGCTTTTAGACCTGCAAAATAATCGCTCCCGTATCTTTTTGCGGCTTGAGAAAGGCCTGGAGGAAAAACAAAGAAAATGAGTCCGATAATTGTTGATAAATACTTACCCACATTCTTTTTCATTCACTTCCTCCTTCCATTTTTTTAATTTATCTTAAATCTTATTAAAACCCAATTCATGAGCAGGAAAAAGAGGTTCTTGAGAGCCTAGAGATTTTTCTTCCAGAAATCAAGCATCAGGGTGTAGAGATGAATTCTAGCCGCAGTGTCGCTTATACCATGCATTCTCCAGGGATAAATCATCATCTGAAATTGAATGTTGTTGGCTATGAGCTGGTTTACGAAGGCATACGTGTTTTGGGGGTGAACGTTGTCGTCGTAAGTGCCATGAACGATGAGGAGCTTGCCTTTCAGTTTCTGGGCAGCGAGCACAGCCGAGGTTTCTTTATAGCCTTCAGGATTTTCTTGGGGTGTGCCTTGATAGCGTTCGGTGTAGATGGTGTCATAATAATGCCAGTCAGAAACAGGCGCTACTGCAATCGCAGCCTTGAAAACGTCGGTGTGAGTCATGGTGTAAAGGGTTGTGCATCCTCCTCCGCTCCAGCCCCAGAGACCAAGCCTTTCCTCGTCGATAAAAGGCAATGATTTTAGCCAGCGTACTCCATCTAGAATATCCTTCACGTTCTGCATTCCATATGCTCTTTTGTAGACCGATGTCTCCAGCTCCTTGTTCTTTCCCATTCCTGCTCTTACTTCGAAGACAAAGACAAAAAAGCCCTCCTGAGAAAGGAGATTATTCCAGAGGTCTCTCCAGCGGTCAAGAACTTGTTGGGCGCCCGGACCACCATAAACATAGACTATGGCAGGGTATTTCTTCTCTGGGGAAAAATCCTGAGGTTTAAACATCATCGTAGGTAGTTCGAGACCATCCTCGGTTTTAAAGGTGTGGAATTCTGGTGCACGGAGGTTATACTTTTCGATGATGCTTTTAGCCGAAGATGTAAGAGCAAGAATTTCTCTTCCGTCTGCAGCATGAAGAGTAAGGGAGGGAGGTTGAGAGCTTGAGGAAAAAGAATCGAGGTAGAATCTGAGACAGGGAGAAAATTCCACGCCGTGTACACCTTCTTCCTTGCTCAAACGCCTCAGCCCCGAAGAATCAAGGTTTATGCGGTAGAGATGCCTTTCTTTCAAGGCATCTCGGTTCGAAGTAAAATATACCCATCCTTTTTTCTCATCCACTCCCACAAGTCCTCCATTTCGGCTGACGAGGGCTCCTTGTGAGGGACAGACCATGTATTCTCCCTTGGTAAGCTGGCGAATTAACTTTCCTTCTTTGCTATAGAGATAGAGGTGCTGGTATCCATCTCTTTCAGACATCCAGATAAAATTTCCATTTTTTAAGAAATACAGGCTGTCATTGAGGTTGATCCAGGCTGGCTGTCTTTCGACCAGGATTACCTTGGATTCTCCATTCTCTCTTTTTGCCAACAAAAGCCTCAGCTCAGATTGAGCACGATTCAGAGTTTGAAGAGCAATCTCATCTCCCTGAGGAAGCCAGTTGAATCTCACGATGTATTCATATTCTCCGCAATCTATCCAGGTGATTTCGGCAGTAGAAACCTCGACTATTCCCAGCCTGACCACAGGATTTTTCTGGCCTGCTTTTGGATAGCGCTGGTAGACAACTGCCTGTGTGGCGGGCTCAAAATTGACGAAAGTTGAAACCGAGACCTGTGATTCATCTGTCTGGAGGAAGGCTATTGCCCTGGAATCAGGTGACCAGACATAGGGAACTTCTGTATGGTCAAAGATTTCCTCCCAGTAGACCCAGGAAAGAGCGCCGTTAAGGAGGGTATCCGTGGCTCCCTGCGTCAGGCGTTTCTCTTCCCCGCTCAGCAGGTCGAGCACATAGAGCTCATTATCCCTTATGAAGCTTATCTTTTTCCCATCGGGCGAGAAGGCAGGAGATTTTTCAACACTTTCCGTTTCAGTCAGACGCTTGAATTTCTTTGTTTTTAGGTCGAGCAAGAAGAGGTCACTTTCGATGACATAGAGCATGCCTTTCCCGTTTAAATCCACAGCCTCTGGCCATCTTATTTCGGGAATTTTTTCTTTTTTCAAGAGATTGCTCAAGCCTTCCCGGAATTCTTCTGTATTCAAGACCTCTACCCTCATTTTTGTTTCTGGGTCAAGAATCTCCACAGCCCTTGCTTCTCTTTCTCTTCTTGAATCAAGGAGAAGAATTTTGCCCTCGTTTAGCCAGACTAATTGAGGCGTGGAGAAATTTTCCTGAAAACTGCGATCAAAAAGGAGCTCAACGGTGAGTCTCTCTGAACTTTCGGCAAAAGTAAGGAAAGTAAGCGCAAGAAAAAATGCCACAAGAAAGAAAGAACTGATCCTTTTCATCCTATTCTTCCTCCTTTCCATCAAAAGCTTATTATATTTTATTAATTCAACTTAAATTTTGAAATCAAAAAAATAAATAAATCAAGATGGATTTAGGAGATAAGCTCTAGGTCTAGAGAAACGATTAGGTGCTTTTTTTCTCTAAACAAGGTTTAAACTTTTTTACTCTTCTCTGCTTTAGCCCATAAAATACGGTTGTGTACTTCTTAGGGCTACACTTACCCCTTTTATACCTTTCATTTTCGCCATCGCTTCTTTCCATTTTTCTTGACTAATCTTAAGATAATCTCTTTTTGGGATTTGTTGAGAAGAATAAAAGTGGTCTTATGGTTCTCAAATCATCATTTTTTTACCCAAAAAGATGGGGCCGAAAGGGTTTGATAAGGCTGAGCCTTGGTTTTAAATAATTTGGTTTTAAATAATTAAAAGAAGGAGAGAATCTCTTCATTTCTTGTCTCCTAAATCCTTGAGTCATCTTTTGGTCTCCTCAGAATTAATTTTTAACTTTGGTTGATCACAATAATAATGAGTACCTGGATAAGTGGAGATTATAGATTTTGAGCTTAAAATACTCCACTTCTCTGTGACCATAAGCCTTTCTCTTCATGACTTTAATCTCGTTATTAATCCCTTCGACCATTAGAGGGGATAGAGAAAATAATTCAGGATGCCATCGGCATGTCTCTGAAAAAGAGTGTCAAACTTCATAAGCTTCCTAATCCCAGATTCAGCACCTTTTTACTCCAAGCGATAAAAAACCTCCCGGCATCTTCTCTAGATTCAAATCCCCAGAGTCTGCGGAGTTCTTCTTTAAGCACATAAGCTATGAAGGAGAGATTCCTGTTAATCTGGAGAAGCTTTTGGAGTTTCTCTTTGGTCGGGATGCCTCTCTTGCCCTCGAAAAAGCAAGAATCGAGTCCCCTTAATGAGCTTTCTCATCGGGCCTGGGAGCTTGTGATACTCATGGGTCCGCAGAGCATCTAGCATCCTGGAGTAAGCGGCGAGAATAGGGAAGGCATCAAAGAGCAACGCACTTTGAGGAAAACGCGCTCTTATCGCCCTCAGAGAGAACCGCCACACATCAAGAGTTAAAGCTTTAAGGGAAACTTTAAATCTCAGAAGTCTTTTGGAAAAAGGAGAAAGACTTCTCTCTCCTCCTTCTCCCCCATAGACTACCCCTACACAGCTCAACCCCTGGAGTAAGAGATCGATTTCTTTCCTTCAAACTGAGCTCATCTTGTCCCAGAGCACCCTCCTCAGACAAGAAGCAGAGGGTAGATTCTTCCTCATCCTCTGCCGATCAATGGCTGTGGCCTAGTGAAGCTCGGGGTGGTGTGAAACATCACGAGTACTCATCATCAAGCACAGAGGCCTCGGGTAATACTTCCTCCTTTCCCAAATCCTCAAACCCTCTCCTGTGGCCTTCCTCAAAGGAGAAACGTCTCAATTTGACCCCTATAGACACTCTTTTCCTTTCAATGGGGAGAGTGTGAAGTGTTCTCACCCTAAAACCCTTGTGGATGAGTTGGGAAGAATGAAAGAACAACGGTTTGGTGAGCGAAGCAGATGAAAATAGATGGGACCTTCTTTGAGTTGAGTCTGAAGATGTTGGTAGCCTCTAATTCTAACAGCA
>Ga0209102_1000102_pt1 | contig 57756 bp, 47 predicted proteins | sample ConPoolayeHmetaG_FD_185483 | JGI IMG/M metagenome (GOLD analysis project Ga0209102, IMG submission 185483) | Hot spring microbial mat communities from California, USA to study Microbial Dark Matter (Phase II) - Cone Pool mat layer H metaG... ... | reverse complement strand
CGGTGGGAAAGACAGTTTAGCGACGCTGCTCCTGGTTCTGAAAGCCGGAGTAAAACCCAAGGTCTCGTTTACAAACACTGGGATAGAGCTTCCTGAAACCGTGGAGAACGTGAAAAAGGTGGCTGACAGCCTTGGCCTAGAGCTTTTAACAGTCGACGCTTACGATGGTTTCTGGAAAGGTTTGAATGTTTTCGGCTTGCCCTCGAGAGACTACAGATGGTGCTGCAAAGTTATAAAGCTTATTCCGACTGCACGGCTCTACAGGAGAGCATTCCCAAGAGGCAGCTTGACCTTCGTGGGACAGAGAGCACTGGAGTCTAGAAAAAGAGCTAGAACTGGAAGTGTGTGGCGGAACCAATGGATTCCAGGATCAATCTCTGCCTCTCCCATAAACGATTGGGATATGTTGACCGTATGGCTGTACTTGCTGTATCGAGGCGTCCTCAACCTGGTGAACAAGGCTTATTTCTACGGGTTTAGCAGGATAGGGTGTTACCCATGTCCCTCCTGCAGCATAGGGGACTACCTGCTTTTAGAGAAAATCCATCCTGAGCTCTGGAGCAGATTCAGACGAGAAATTCTTAGGCATCTCTCGGATAAAGACTCGCTGTCGCTAAAGTATCATTTGTGGAGATGGAAACGGGTTCCGGTAAAGATGAAGAAGGTTGTTGGAGAAGTCCATAGCCGCCGGCTTGAAAAATACGTGGTGAAAGACAATGGAGTTGCCACATGCCTGGTTTTAGACAGGGAAATAGATGAGGATAGGTTAAGGGAACTCGTGAAAACCCTGGGGCATTCTGCAGCATCATATGTGTTAAACGGAAACAAGGTGGTGTTCAAGTTAGAAACCAAGAATAGAAAAATGATTAGCATTGTTCTCAGAGCAGCATACTGCTTGGGATGCGGTTCCTGCGAGGCTTGGTGTCCGCATGAAGCATTGTTCCTTAACCGGGATGGGAAGGTTCATGTGGATGAAACCAGGTGTAAAGGGTGTGAAACATGTATGGAGAAATGTCCAGTAGTCGAGTTCCTCCTCCCATTTTGAAAATCGTGCAAGTCCACGCATGGTGTTGCGTACCAAGAATTACTTAAAGTGGGTTAGCGGGTTCTGCGCCGTCATTTAAAAACAGCAGCTCTTTTCTCTCTAGTCGTCACAAATCAGGCTCAGAAGGCAACTCATAGCTGTTGCATCAAGCAGGGTTAAAACCCAAGTTCCTTATAACTCTGCTTCCTCAAGGGCTCTCTTCCATCAACAGTATCTTACTATTTCTAGAAGCCGGTGAGCATGTGCGTCTTAAGCAAAACAGTAAGTTGCAGTCATATATCCTTCTAATGTTCCTCACTAATTTTATTCAGTTGGTTATCTTGCATTTTTATTTTTAACTAGTTTTGCTGTAATCAGACCTGCAAGCCCTAAAACAATAGTTCCAATACCTATGTAGACATATCCTTTTGAACTCCGCTGGATATTCGTGTAATATACGCTGATATGCCTTCTTCAGACCTGTTCACTATGAACAGGAAATAGAGACCCCTCTTGTGTTCGAGCTTGAAATCAGCATTATCTACATTTTTAAGCTCGACAAGTGGTTTTAAATCCGCCACCTGGATGGTTGACTTAAGTTGTTCAGCATCCAGGAGCAGTATATCTGCCTTAGCCCTTGATGGGATTATTTCAATTACAAATTCAACATCGTAGCGCGCGCTAAAGCTGCTGTTTAATTTACACCTATCAATATGTTCTCCTTCCTAACTTGTTCTCCACTCGTAGAGCCTCCAAAGAAGATAATTCCAAGAGAACAAGTATGGGGTTTATTAGGACTGGCACTAATTGGGCTAGCGCTCCTAGTTTCAGTATTTGCAATATTTAGGATGAAGCGGCTTATGGAGGCTCGGGCAGAATACAATGCTCATAATGGTTTTAACCTCGCTGCGTATAAGCGCGCACTTGCAAATAGGTTCTTCATTGTTATAGGGGATGGGAAACCGGTGACGCCGATAAAGCCGGCATAGGAGACGATCAACGAGTATCTTAAAAGTATAACATTAACGTAGTCATCTCTAACGAGGAGCTGGAGGTCAGAGAGCTAACAAGGCATATGATAATCGATAAAACACGATAAAACAATTAAGCGCACTAGCAAGAAAATGAGAAAGTGGGGAGCTTTAATAAAGCTTATGTAATTCATAAAAATAAACGCGGAAATGTGGTTCCTAGTGGAACGGATGTAGGTGTTAACTTTTTACAAGCGTGCTAGACTATCCTCCAAAGCGTCATTTCGATACTCGGCACTCGAATTAAACTCGTTGATGAAACTGAAATTCTCCAGCGCCTAGAATCGCTCTCGGGCATGGAATAACTTTTTATTCCTCCTCGCCAAAAGGCTTTTGCATGAACCCCACTAGGAGATGGATAGCGGACGGGCATCTTGAAAGGCTGAGGGAAATAGGCAGAATAGCCCGAGGCGATATTTTGAAGATGACTACTCTAGCTGCCTCGGGACATCCCGGGGGATCCATGTCCAGTATAGACATCTATCTTGCTCTCTTCTCTTTCGCAAGAGTCAGGCCTAAAGACCCCTGCTGGTCGGCTAGGGACAGGATAGTCGTCAGCCATGGTCATACTTCCCCAGGTGTTTATGCTGCCTTAGGCAGGCTCGGGTTCTTCGACATTGACGAGGCAATAGCCACTTTCAGGCTTGCCGGCAGCCGTTTCGAGGGTCATGTGGAAAGGTGTGTACTAGGCGTGGAATGGTCCACCGGGAACCTTGGCCAAGGGCTTTCTGCCGGATGCGGCTTCGCAGTCGCAGGAAGGGTAAGAGGCATGGACTACCATGTTTTCGTCGCTATGAGCGACGCAGAGCAGGCTAAGGGACAGGTGGCTGAGGCCAGGAGGTTCGCCCACAAGTATGGTTTTTCAAACATTACTGTGATAGTCGACTATAATGAGAGGCAGATAAGTGGTAAGACGTATGAAGTGATGCCGGTCAACATTAAGGAGGGATATGCGTCAGACGGCTGGAGAGTTGTTGAGACGGATGGTCACGATTTTAAAGCTCTACGAAGCGCGTTGGACCAGGCTGTGACCGACGGTTCTCCAACAGTCATAATCGCTCGAACAGTAATGGGGAAGGGTGTTTCCTTCATGGAGGGTAATGAAGAGTATCATGGCAGACCGTTGAAAATAGACGAGTATAAGAAGGCGATTCTAGAGCTAGGTGTTGAGGATGATCTGGACAAGTATAAGGCGTTGAGAAACAGGTTCGCCTCAGAGCTTAAAGATTCTTCACGCCGCAAAGCTTACGAATTATGCTCGGAAACAGTGGTGCTCAAGCCTGGGGTGCCGAGAACATACGGGGCTGGAAGCCCTGTGGAAACCAGGCAGGCTTTCGGCAATGCTTTAATCGACATTGCTGAAGCCCAAGGGGTGGAGAAACCTTTAATCGCCGTTTTTGACTGCGACTTAGCTGAGTCCGTCAGGACAATGGAGTTCGCAAAGAAATTCCCAGACAATTTCTTCCAAGCCGGTGTTCAGGAGCACACCACAGCGACTATTGCAGGAGCAGCTTCAATCCAGGGGGTTGTATCCTTCTTCGTGGACTTCGGGGTTTTCGGTGTTGACGAGACCTATAATCAGCATAGGCTTAACGATATTAACCATACGAATCTTAAGGTTGTTGTTACACACTGTGGTTTAAACGTCGGCGAAGACGGGAAGACTCACCACTGCATTGATTACGTGGGTGTTTTCAGGAACCTTTACGGCTTCAGGGTTATAGTGCCTGCTGACGCTAATCAGACTGACAGGGCTACGAGGTTCATCGCGTCGACACCCGGCAACTTTCTGCTCGCCGTAGGAAGGTCGAAGCTACCGATAATCACTGATGAGGCAGGTAGAGAGGCGTTCACGGGAAACTACGTTTTCAAGTATGGTAGGGCGGACGTTTTGAGGACCGGTGGGGATGCTGCAATTTTCACCATGGGTTCAATAGCTCATAAGGCTGTCTCAGCTTGGGGGAGGCTGAGAGATATGGGTGTCAACGTTATGGTGGTTAATGTTTCCAGCCCTTTGGAGGTTGACGAGAAAGTGTTGGAGGAGGCTGCTAAAACAGGCAGGATTGTAACCTATGAGGATCATAATGTTAACACTGGGCTAGGGGCTTCCGTCTCGCAGGCTATTGCTGAGCGTGGCTTCAGTGTTAGAATAAAACGGTTGGGAATTAGTGAATACGGTTCCTCTGGGGTGTTCGAAGACCTTTATAGAATGGCAGGGTTGGATGAGGATTCGCTGGTTGAAGCCGTTGTGAAACTTGTCCGCAGCTAAGCAAATAGGGTTGCAGAATAGAGGTATCCTGGATCTTCAGGGCTCTGAAAAAGCCGATTGGAAACGGGCTTGTGAACTTTCTATCGCCGTTAAGAATAAATGTTTCTTCTTCGTTTCGTATCTGGTGTATGAAGATTCAGGACTTGGTGTGTTTCATACCGGTAGGTGGTCAAGCTAAAAGGCTGAGGCCGCTGTCCCACGATGTTTCTAAGCCCTGTGTAAGATTTCTCAACAGGCCCCTGATAGAGTTTTCGATGATTGCTTTGGCTGAGCAGGGTGTTAGGAACTTCATATTCGGGGAAATGGGTTATACGAATTATTCTAATCTTTTCGACCAGTATGGGGAGGGGATAGGATTCTCGGCCAAGTATAGGATTGAACCAAGGATTCACATTAAACACCAGCCTAATCTGGATGATGCTGGAAGCGCTGATTCATATAGGATAAACATGGAGTATTACGATATTCGTAAGCCTGTGATCGTTGTTCAGGGTGACAACCTTTTCAGCTTCGATCTGAATGATTTTATTAGGAAACATGAAGAGAGAAACGCTTTGATGAGCATCGCATTAATAAGAGTGAAGAACGTGGAAGAATACGGTGTTGCCGATGTTGACCCTGATATGAGGATCAAGCGGTTCGTGGAAAAGCCTCAGCCCAATCAGGCACCCAGCAACCTTGCGAATGCAGGAATATACCTCTTGTCACCAGAACTAAGAAGTATAGTGAATGGAGAAGAGGTGATGAGGATTAGAAATGAGAGGGAGAGGCTTGATTTCGGATACGACCTGATTCCGTATCTAGTGGATAAGGGTTTTCCAGTTTACGGCTATGAAATCCCAATTTGGTTCGACGTTGGCTCTCCAGAGAAATATCTGGAAGCGATGCTTAACGTTCTCAAGGGTGCATTAGATATCAGGATAACTGAGGAAAGGATCGTACCCGGGAAGAATATCTGGGTCCAGGGGTATAGTGAGGAATCTATAAGAAGGAGGGAGGAAATCGTGAGAAAATATAATGAAAACAAGCTCGGTTTAGAGGATGCTGTCTTAATAGGTAGGCATACTAGAATAGGTGACTATTCCAAGATAATGGATTCTTCAATAGACAACTTCTGCATTATAGGTGAGCACGCGGTCATCGAGAGGTCAGCGATTATGGACGCGGCAAAGATAGGTGATTATGCTGGCATATCTGATAGCATTATAGGGAGAAAAGTAATCGTTGAATCTTCTAAAGAAAAACCTGCCCTCGTAGAGTCTTTCTCAACGATTGGAAACTCAGTCCGGATACGTGAGGGTTGTAGGCTTATAAACACAAGGGTAAACCCGGGTCTAACTCTTCCTCCGGGAATGACCTATAAGAATAAGTTTCTCCAGACCTATGAAGATGTTGTCAGAATGGCGGAGTAAGAACCTGTTTCCATCCAAGCATATTTTGACAGTTATTTATTTTACGAGCGATTCATATATCTTAATCGTTTGTTGAGCCACCTTGTCCCAGGTGAAGTAGTTTAAAACCCTCTTCCTGCCGTTTTCACCCATCTTAAGCGCTTTATCTTTATCAGACAGTATTAGGTTGACGCCCCACGCTATGTCTACAGGATCATTACCATTTATGTGGACACCGTTTTGGTCCGGCCCGCTGCTTATCACTTGCTCCCTGAACCCGCATACTCCACTCGCGCCAACGACGATCGGCTTCTTCATCGCCATCGCTTCGAGCGAAACTATTCCAAACGGCTCGTAGATGCTTGGAAAAACGCACAGGTCTGCTGCCGCGTAATGCAGGATGCGTTCGTTCTCCGGTATAAACTCATACCTGTAGTAAACATTGTTTGAAAGCCCCAGCCGGCTCGTCAACTCTTCAATGTCCTTCTGCTCTTCTCCTCTTCCCAGTATCACCAGCTTCGTGTTGGGGTGCTCCTTGAGGATCAGGGGCATTGCTTGAATCAGGTTTCTAACGCCCTTAACCCAGGTCAACCTGCCTATGAAGAGCAGCATGTTCTCTTCCCTGCTTATGTTATACTTCCTTCTAACTGCCTCTATGTCTTCGGGCCTGCATTTATCAGGATTGTAAACGTTAGCGTCCACACCGTTCCAGACTACGCTTATCTTATCCCCAGGCCAACCGTGTTTAACCAGATCCTCTTTCATCGCGTAGCTTACTGTAATTATCCTTTCCGCCGTTGAAGCAGCCTTCTCCTCTAAGTATTTTATTACTTGGGAGCCGTTTCCAGTCCTACCCCATTCTGTTGAATGCACGTGGAAAACCATTGGTATGGTCGTGTGTTTTCTCGATATCAACGCCCCTATGCAGCTCAACCAATCGTGAAACGAGATTACGTCGATTTTGGTCTCCCTAATCTCTGCAACAAGGTCTGACGCAGTCATCACGTTGTAGATGAAAATATCGCTGAAGAACCTTATGTAGGTTCCCCAGTGCTTCAAATCCTCCGTCACTATAGGGGCGAAAACGTCGCTCGCATCCACCGTCGGGTATCTCCTGATTTCAACGCCTCCCGTTATTTCTCTCAATTGAGTTGCCCCCCTGTGCATGGTGAAAACAGTAACATCGTGCCCAAGCTTAACAAACTCCTTTGTAATGTACTGCGCGTATGTTCCAAGCCCCCCCACGAGATACGGTGGGTATTCGTACACCATGAATGCTATCTTCATAGGGGTATTCTTCACTAAACGTGCAATTATCCTTTATATGTTTTTAACTTCTCAAGATTTATGTAGTCGTCCAGCGACGTATTCATTATGATTAACCCGCCTTCCGGCGAGGTGGAGAGCGAGGTAAGGTTCGACGATTTCACCGGCAGGATTGTTATAGTTGCGAGAGGAAGACGGAAAAGGCCTCACTTCTACCGTGAGGAATTCAAAGAGGATGGTAAGGAGTGTCCGTTCTGCCCCGGTCGCGAGGACAAGACTCCTAAGGCAAGTCTTCTATACGTTTCAGAGGGTGTTCAAAGCGTTCTGAAGACCTTTGACGAGAATGGGCATAGGAGAAGCGACTGGTCTGTTAGAGTTTTTCCCAACATGTTTCCCGCGCTTAGCACTAAGATAGGATCCTCCGGGGCAGGATGCTTCAACCCGTATGGTTACCACGAGGTTGTTGTCGAGAATCCAAATCACTTCTGGAGCTATGAGACAGCTGAGCCCAGAAGCATTGAGCTGCCTCTACTAGCACTACTCGACAGGGGGAGATTCATGGAGTTTGACGAGAATGTTAAGCATGTTGCTATTTTCAAGAATCACGGTAGGGAGGCTGGAGCCTCCATCACGCATCCTCATTACCAGATTATAGGCGGCTCATTTGTTCCTCCTTTAGTCTCAAAAGAGTTAGAATCTTTCTCAAGGATTACACGGGTTCATGGTGAATGCTATTTTTGCGCGTTGATCAAAGAGGCTCAGGAAGGCGGTCGGCTTGTGTCGGCTGGCGAACGCTTTAAGGTTATAACTCCTTTTGCAAGCATCTTCCCGTATGAGTCTTGGATTGTGCCGAAGCGTCATACCGGTTCTTTCCTTGACTCCCGCTTGGAGGAGATCAGTGGTCTCGCTCTAATCTTTAAAGAGCTTTTTTCCGCCTACAAAATGGTGTTGGGCAATTTTTCATTCAACATTGTTTTTCATTCGAGGCCTGTGGGTTACAGGGATTTTCACTGGCATATTGAGGTGTATCCGCGTGTTGCTGTACACGCCGGCTTCGAACTCGGGTCCGGCGCGTTTATAAACATCGTAGCGCCTGAGGAGGCTGCTTTTCAACTGCGTCAAGCTCTTCACGCGTCTAACAATGTTTAAGACACGGCCTTCTTATCCTGGCTTTTCCTGTTGTAAGCTCTTCGGACTCTGAGTTCAAAGTCAAGCAGCGCTTCCATCATATTGTTGTACGCGTTCAACGGATTAGGGTATGGGTTAAAATAGCTGTGGACTTCGCCAGCTCCCCCTGTTTTAGTGCTTAAATAATAGTAATAGTCGCTAGTTGTAAACCTTCTCCACAGCTCTAGAGCATCATTGTCTCCAACAGCCTTTACTAGGGGCTCCAAAGCCTTAATTCTTTCAAAAAGAAAGATTTGCATCGGGTTCTGCAGCCATGCCGTCAAATCCTTTTCCTCGTCAGCCCAAGACACGGTTCCGCCAAGCTCGAAAACATCTATCTCGTCCTTTGCGTCGAAACGTTCCACTACCTCGCTTGGAAGCATGAAAGAAAGGTTTTCGTGTTCGAGTACTTTCTCGGGCAGGGCTCTCAGAAAATCGAATATGCCGGTCTCCCTCCAATGGTGTTCCCCGAAAGTCTCATAGTCCATGAATATGTTGATACAGTCTCCAGGTGTGGCGGCAAGCCAGGACGCGTATTTTTCAGCGGTCAAAGGATACTGTTCCCACCTGGTTGATGAAAACCTGAAGCCTATGTCGTCGGTGAGCCTGTAGTTTCTAAGCAGCAGCCTCAAGCTGGAGGCTCCTTTCGGAGAATAAACGTAGTTCGGAGACCTCCAGCCAAGAATTCTTTCAACGCCTTCGGTGAAAATAGCCTTAAAACCCATTTTTTCAACCGTTCTGGCTATGGAATTGTTATAGATAAGCTCAGTGTTTTCGAAGACGGCGGGTTTCTTATTAAATTCCTCGCCTACAGCATTCACATGCTTCCTAACCTGCTCTATAAACTCGGGCCTCTCCTCCGAGTAGAGGCTTACGAGCGAGTGGTAATAGGTCTGCGCTAAAAATTCAACTCTACCCGTGTCCGAGAGGTCCCTAAAGGCTTGAAGCACTCTTTCATCGTATTTTCTAGCCTGCTCTATGAAGAGCCCGCTCAGGCTGAAAGCAACCCTGAGCCCCCTATCGTCAGACTTCTGCCTCTCAATAATGTCGATCAAGACTTCACTAGCCGGCAGATAGCATCTTTCAGAAACCCTCTTGAATATCTGTTTGTTAAGCTCATCGTCAAAATATATCTTCTCGAGGTCTCTGAACCTTACTATTTGCTTTGAAGCTATCTGCTCAACTATCCTTTGCCTTATCCTGTAAGGTTGATGGGCTTCGAAGCACAATACTACTCCTTTCATCCTTAATACGGGGTGAGAGGATTTTATTTAAGCTTAAATAGAACGCCTGAAGTAAACATAGTGTGGATGGCTGAACCAGGTGCTTACGAGGATACTGATGTAAAGATACTTCTGCAGCTTCATAACTTGGCGGCAGTAGACCCTGGGAAAGCCGTGGAAGCTGAGGATGTTGCTAAGATCCTTATGATAAAGCCAGAGGAATTGATTCATAGGCTGTTCGACCTTGTTAGTAGGGGCTACGTAGCATCTCTTCAGGACAGGGTTGGTAAGAAGAAGTTTCATTTGACGGGTCTAGGCCTGATAAAGATAGAATCCCTATTCTCGTGATACGTAGCGTTGAGGATTGTTCTACTTACTACTGAATTCCCTCCTCGCGTAGTAGGCGAGCTCTCGAACATTGTTAGTTTTATCGCAAGGTCTCTTTCGAATAAGGGGTTTGAAGTTAATGTTGTGGCTTTCGACGACTGGAGGAGCGGGTTTGAGATAAAGAGCGGCATAAAGGTATACTATGTTTCCAACAAGGTCTCGTCCCACGTTAACCCTTTTACTTGGGCATCAAGCCTAAGCTGCGAGTACACTAGAATACTGGCTGACCTGCTGTGGGAGCAGCCTGGTCTTGATATAATTCATGCTTTTGAATGGAGTTCTGCCCTGCCGTTGATTTCATTAAGGGAGGCTGTTCCACCCCCTTACGTGCAAAGTTTCCTGTCTCTAGAGGAGCTCAGGTCTCATTCTAATCTCTCCCTCCTAGGCCAGACTATTAAGTGGGTTGAATCTTTCTCTGCGAGTCTTGCAGACCGCATCGTGGCACACTCGGCAGCAACCTACAGTATGATTAGAGCATTATATCCCTGGTGTGTTAAAAAGCTGCACCTAGTGGATTTTAACAGTATGAATGCTGTTGAAGAATTAATTAGGGTTTACGAGGAGGTTTCTGAGAGGCATGGATAGGCTAAGGGTTCTTATGTTGTCTTGGGAGTACCCTCCCAGGGTAATCGGGGGATTAGCTACTCACGTCAAGCATCTTACGGAGGAGCTGCGGAACATTGGTGTAGAAATAATCTTGCTCACGTGTAATTATCCAGGGGCTCCTGAGACAGAGAGGCTTGGAAACATGACTGTGAAAAGGGTTGAATCCTACACTGCGCCGACGTCGGATTTCGCATCCTGGGTTCTCCTTATGAACATCAATATGGAGCGCGAGGCTGTAAAAACAGTTAAAGAGTGGGGCCGTGTCGACATTGTTCACGCGCACGACTGGCTTGTTGCTAAACCAGCGATATCGATAAAACACCTGTGCAGAGTCCCACTCATATCCACAATACATTCAACCGAACAGGGCAGGCGGCGCGGGTTACACACTGATTACCAAAGAATGATACACCAGATAGAATGGTGGCTGACCTACGAGTCTTGGAAGGTGGTTTGCTGCAGTAGTTACATGAAGGAGGAAGTGGTGAGGTTCTTCAACACGCCTCCCGACAAGATACTGGTGATACCGAATGGTGTGGATAGAAATCAGTTTAACGGCTATTCCTGCGTGAGAGACTTCAGGTCGCGATACGCTGCAGAAAAGGAGAAGATTATTCTTTATGTTGGGAGGCTTGTCCCGGAGAAAGGGGTAAACGTGCTCTTAGGCGCGATGCCGAGTGTGCTGAATTCTCATCCCGAAGCCAAACTGGTTGTGGTTGGAGAAGGGTATTATAAAGAGGAGCTGATGCGGATTGCGGGACAATTAAGCATTTTTCCCAAGGTGCATTTCACCGGCTATGTGGATGACGAGACTCTTAGACGGCTCTACAAGTGTGCTTCAGTAGCCGTATTCCCAAGCCTATACGAGCCTTTTGGCATAGTGGCTTTAGAGGCGATGGCTTCCGGGGTTCCAGTGATAGTTTCCAATGTAGGGGGCCTCTCGGAGATAGTTGAGAATAATGTAAACGGCCTGAAGGTGGAGGCTAACAATTCAGACTCGTTGTCCCGCGCGATCTCTTACTTGCTGGATAATCCTGACGCGGCGGAGCGTTTAAAGCATAATGCTTTTAAAAAAGTTACTGAGACATATGATTGGAGGTCTATTGCCGAGAGAACTAGGGCTCTCTACCTGAAGACGCTTGAGGAGGCGAGGGGAAACCCGTGGATGAGGGGAAACCTGCCGGCTGCGTCGGAAGCACTTTAGGGAAAGCAAGAATCTTCTAGATTTAAATCGTCTGACTCGCTTTAATACAGAAGCTTTCTAAGCGTATGCTCCATACTTCTTAACCAGCTCTATGACTCTCCTGTAGTTTGCGAAGCTAACGTTTTTCGGTATCGAGTGGTCAGAGTGGTAAATGTATCCTCCACCCTGCTTCGCGAAGGATATTTTCCGTTTTATCTCCTCCTCAAGTAGAGTAGAGTCGTCTAAAGCCATCAGCCTCACATCTATTCCCCCCATGAAGCAAAGCTTATCGCCGTATCGCTCCTTAAGCTCGACGAGGTCCATGCCTGCCTTTACTTCAAGCGGCTGCAAGCAGTCAATACCCTCCTCTACGAAGAAGGGTATTAGGTCCTTAACCCTTCCGCAGCTGTGAAGCAGGACCGGCATGTCTCTACTGTGGAAAAACCTGCAGAGCTCTTTAAAAACAGGGTGAAGCTGCTGCTCATAGTGTTTCGGAGAGAATAATAGGCCGTTCTTATAACCCAGGTCGCAGAAGAGGAATGCTCCGTCAAACTTTAACCCTGCCCTCATCATTCTTTCACACATTTCCATTGCAAGCTTAGCGTCTGTCCAATACATGTCAACCACCCAGTCTGGCTCCATTATGACTGCTTTCAAAAGCCTTGTCGTAGCGACATAGTTCTGAATCTTATCGTATCCTACAGCCGCGTTATAAGTTATGAACCTGCCTAGGCTCCTCTGGTAATGGTAATTGTTGAAAGTCGAAACCCAGTCAACCCTCCAGTCGCTCGGCTGAAGCCGGGGCTTAAGCTTCTCCCAGTCAGCCCTGCTCTTACAGGGGTAATCTATTATCTCTGGAGTGGTTGACCTATCTCTATGGTTTCTCCTAACCCCTCCGTAAGAATCTTTTTCAACTATGTACTCTTCATCCTCCCTGATTACCTCAACGGGAAGCTGTGGTGTAGTGTCTGCTGAGAACCCGGCTATCTCATAGCCAAAATAGTCGGCGGGTGAAACGCCTGAGGGTAGGCCTTCACTCCTCCACCTGTCGACAGTAGCACCCCAGGGGCTATCATGTATCGGAATCCTGTCGGCTTCTTTATGCTTAAGAGCCATCAACACTCTTTCCCGCGGTGTCAAAGCCATTTTAAAACAAGGCACCTGAGACCTGCATATATGTTTTTAGAAGCCCGGTGTGGCGAGCTTCTAAAGGGCCGTATGACTTTAGGTTTACCTGTTATTGAAGAGTCAATATGCTGGGTTTAGCCATGGTTAATGTTTTCAGTGTTTCAAACACTAGTCTCGTCTTCCCAGGAATCCCACTTCGTTTTAAGCTCGAACTCCCAGTATTCCTTCTCAGTCTTAAAAGTTCCTTTGCGGTCAATGTCTGGCCGGTGAGTAAGGTCGATAACACTCGGCTCTTCAGAAGAGAATATCGTTCTGTTTCTGAACCGAAGCTTCATCCCATCTATGAAAGCGTATTTTAGCAGGTTACCATTAAGCCTCGCATAGAGATAGGCTGCATCAGTTGCAAATTCGTCGTATCGAACTTCCCCGGCTTCATACGTGTAGATTGGTCTAACCTCGGGTCTAACTAGCCCGATGGAGAGGTCGTGCTTAACGCATACGTATGCTGTCCCGTTGGGCTGTTCTATTCTTATAGCGGTGGCGTTCGGATACTTGTCCACTTTGACCCGCTTAAGTTTCCCGAGCATAGCGTCAATAGCCTCATCCTCCCTGTGGGGCCATAGGAAAGTTGTGAAGGAGGCGTATTCTCCTTTTTTGAAGCGATTAGAATAAGTCTGGTAGATACATTTCTCAGGAAGATAGCATCGCATGGCCTCGTCAACCCCTTGCGTCTTGTTCCCGTCAGGGTGGAAATAGATTAAAAGCCTCTCTCCCTTCCTATTGGGCCATGCGAGAAGTTTTCTCTCGTCTAGAGTTATATTCGGTTTGTTCATGGCTCCAACCATCCCTATTAAATCGATCGAAGTGTCGAAGAACTCTTCTTCATAAGCATGAATGTTCTGGGTCCATAGTAGGTTGCTGATTGTGAACTCGCCATCTTTTAGAAGCCTTACTCCGTCATGGATTACGAATGCTTTCAAATCCTTCACGTATGTTATAACCCTGTCCCAATGATACCCATTCTTATCATCTGTCACTTCACTCCTGCTCACATCAACGTCTCGGAATGTTTTGAAATGAACCCTCCTAGTTCTAACAGGCTGGTAAACCCCTTTATCGTGAAGAAATTCGAAAAGCTTTTGGCGCGATGGTTTTCCGGGGCGAACAACTATGCGATTATGGTAGACGTCAGCCCGGTAGGCCCCGTTCGGCAGAGCCTCACGGTAACCCCCGTCGTGAAGCAGGAAAGCCCCATTTTTAATGAGGGTGACGATAGAGTTTTCATCGGCATGACCATGATGCATCTTCTCGGCGGTTACTACGAGGGTATTACGCAAATGCTCCTTGTAATACCATCCGATATCTCCCTCATCCATATAGTTGAGAAGCATGTAGGTTGTGTTCTCGTCCCAGCCTTCTCTGAAAACAATCTTCTTACCGATAACCTCGTCCAGAACTTCCTGGCTGCTGGACGCCGGGACCTTAGCTTCAACATTGTCGTCTGACCAAAGGTATGCGAATATAGTGTAGACGCCTAGCCTTTTCTCCTTAACGGCGAACCTGAAGATTCTGTCCGCAGCATACTTCATATAGGGGTCCCTGTACACGCTGGCTCCTTTCTCCAGGATCGCTAAATACAGTTCGGCGTTTGCACCCCATGTCGCATCGCCGAAATCCGGGATCATTCCGAGTGGACAGAGCAAGTATGTAAAATAGTGAAAATAGTACTTCATGATGGGTGAGTCGAGTACTTCACGGTCTCCAGTAACATCCAGATACAGAAGTAGGTCTGAAAGCCAGATCGGGATATAGAGCTCACTGTCTTCAAGCGACCAGTGTTTTAGACTCGGTTCCACCATGAGTTTTCCAAGCTTGCTCCATTTCGAAGCATCAGGATGGTCTGGGAATATTTTTGCAGCATAGGTTAATGCTAATCCCCTTTTAATCGCACGGTTATGCGGTCCCCACTCTGGGAAGGAGAAGAATGGTTCAAGACTGTTTCCAACTATCTGCTTAAATACCTCCCTATCCTCCAATCCTATAACCCCACTATCCAGTATGAATTCATAGGCTCGTAGGAAAAGGGTAACTCCTCCGAACCAGTTCAACATTGGGCGAATACCTTTAGCATATTTGGGCATTCTTCTCAAATGGTTCGGAACCATGTCGGGTAGCTTCTGATAAGTTAGCATTGCTTCCCTGGCTTTTTCAGCATATTCCTTGTTTCCCGTAACATGGTAGAGAAAGCCTTCGACGAGAGCGCGTGCAACCGGAACCATAGGCGGGTCGATGGAATTAGCGGTTTCCATCCTTTTCTCCCATTCTTTCAAAGAATTTTCGTAATTCCTTAATAGTTCCTCATAATACTTGTTGATAAAGTCGAAGTATTCTTTCTTTGTCACCATGCTTCGGGCTCCGAAGCATATCGATTAATAAAGATTTCGCGTCTAGAAACCTTTAATAGAATCAGGGAGAGGAAAGTAGTTTAGGTTGGAAGAGTTAGCTATTAATGGTGGTCCGAGAACTAGGTTGAAAGAGCTTCCGAGCAGGAGGGATATTGGAGGCGAGGAGATGAAGGAGCTTGTTGATGTAATCTGGTCCGGTAATTTAAACAGGGTTGGCGGGATAAAGGTTTCAGACTTTGAAAAGGAGTTTGCAAAGCTATACGGGGTTAAGCATGGTGTTGCCTCGACTTCTGGAACAGCCTCGATCCATGTTGCTCTGGGGGCGATTAACCCTGAACCCTGCTCCGAGATAATCACTGGCCCCATAAGCGACATTGGAAGCATAGTTCCAATTCTCTGGCAGAACTGCATACCTGTTTTCGCCGATATTGACCCTGAAACCTACGGGTTGGATCCCGAAGACGTGGAGAGAAAAATAACCGATAGGACTGTTGCAGTCATCGCTATACACCTATTCGGCCAATGTTGCGACATGGACCCGCTTGTTAAAATCTGTAGGGAGCACGGGCTTTATTTGATTGAAGATGCTTCTCAAGCCCACTTGGCCGAGTATAAGGGTAGGCTGGCAGGGACAATGGGTGATCTGGGCTGCTTCAGCCTCCAGCAGTCGAAGCAGATGACTTGTGGAGACGGTGGAATAACTATTACGAATGATGATAAGCTTGCTGAGAGGGCGCGTCTATTCGCGGACAAGGCTTGGCCCAGGGATCAGGCTGGAGACAGGGGGTATCTTTTCCTAGCTATGAATTACAGGATGACTGAACTCCAGGGGGCCGTAGCGCTCGCCCAGCTGCGCAAGGTGCAGAATATAGTTGCTAGCAGGAGAAGGGTGGGGGATACTTTAACGAAGCTTTTAAGCGAGGTTGAAGGCGTGAACCCGCCAAAAACCCTTCCTGGGTCGAAGCACTCATACTGGCTTTACCCTATGACGATCAACCCTGAAGTCATCAGGGTTACTCCGGAGGAGTTTGCTAAAGCTGTTTCAGCGGAGGGGATACCTGCTTTCACCGGATACATTAAGAGGCCGCTCTACATGTTCAGCATTCTTAAAGAACAGGCTACGTACGGTTCCTCACACTGCCCGTTTGACTGCCCACGCTACAACAGGAGGGTCCAGTACAGTGAGGGAGACTGCCCCAATGCTGAGAAGGTTCTTAGAGAGATAATAACTATTCCTGTGAACGAGTTTTACACGGATGAGGATATTAACGACATATTTAAGGCTATAAGCAAGGTGGCCAGCTATTATAGGGCAAATCCTAAATTCTGAAAACCCTCTTAGCGTTTAAATAGAATATTTTTTCTTTATCGTTTTCCGAGATCTCAGAATCCATAACCATTCCGATCGTGTGAGCAGGGTTTAAAAGTGTTAAGTCGCTGCCGAACATGATTTTTTCAGCACCCGCCTTGTCGACAGCTTCCTCGAGCTTCCCCTTTTCAAAAAGCGTCATGCATATCTCTAAATAAAGGTTTGAATACTCTTTAGCTGCAGCAATCGCCCTCCTCCAGCTTAACCCGGTTCCAGATGCGACTGTTCCACCCATGTGTCCAGCTATGAATATATTGTCAGGAAATCTTTTAACGAGTTCGATAAGCGCCCTCACGTTGTCCAAACTGTAAGTATGTATTAGAAACGGCTTTCGGTATTCCGCTGCTTCGCTTATCACCGAGATACTGTCCTCAGAGTCTGCTGAAACCCCTGAGTAATCCGGATGTATTTCGCCTACGCCTTTGAAAAGCGGATTGCCGAGATACTTCTTTACCTCGGCCTTAGAGAGCTCTGGATAATTCGGGTTAACGTACACGTAGCCGTATACCCCTTTGTTTGAATCAAGGATCCTGCTTAAATCCATGTTTCCCTCCGTCATGTCGTAGGTTATTGCTTTACTTGAGGATAGAATAATCGCCTCAATACCGTGGCGATTCATCAACTCCTCTATATCCTTCTTCTTCGACCTGTAGATTGGGAAGAACCATTCCCCATAGTGAGCATGCGCATCGACTATGGTCAAGTCAACAAGCCTCCTTGACAATCCTGAGAATGTTTCCACCGAGAATCAAATCCTTGTCTTCCTCACTGATTCCGGCCGATTCAATCATCCTGTAGGAGGCATTAAAGTACTCGAGAAGTATTCCGGAGCCGAATATGAGCCTGCTGGCGCCAACTTTCTCAACAAGAACCTCGACTGCGTCACTAGAGGCTAGAAGACGGGTTTCAACATACAGGTTCCTATTCCTCCTGGCTGAAACTATGAACTCGCTTAGAAGAGAGTACGTGCATCCAAGAATTATCACGGGATAATCCTTATCTGCAGTAAGCCTCGAGAGAAGGGTTATACACCCGTATTCATTGCAGGGAAATAAGAGTGGCACTCCTAGTCCCTTCATGCTTTCAGCGATCTCGATTACGGGGGAGTAGTCCAGCGGGTAGCCTTGAAACTCCCTGAAAAGCCTGAGCCCTTTGAAACCCTGTTCAACCAGGTTTTCAATCTCCCTCCCCCCTCCCGGAAACCTTCTAGGGTTGACTGTAGCTAGAGGAATAAGCCTCTTATCCGTGTAGCATGCTTTAAGGGTTTCCTCATTTCCCTCCTCATAGCTGTAGAAAGCCCCTTTCAGAGAAGCTGTTAGGACTTTTTCAATCCCGTGAAGATCCAGGGTCTTGAGCAGGTTTTTAAGCGAAGCGTCTATTTTCCTCTTCGGATATGACCCGAAGACAGTGTTCGCATCAACTACCAGCCTTTTATCCTTACGCATCACTATTCGAAAAATTATCCGCTAATTAAAAAGATTATTGGGGATGCGGCTTGATCAAATTTCTGGACTGTGAAGATTAGGCCTCATGTTCTTAAGAGCTCCCTTACTTCCCTGAATATTCTTTTCTTCGAGTCTCTTAACAATTCGTACATCAACATTTCTGTTGAAGAAATTATGATTCCAGCATCCCTCATCCTCTGTAGAGCGAGATCAACGTTTTCAATTTTGCGGGAGGAAACTGCGTCAGCCACGACGCAGGTTCTTATTTTGCTAGGGGTTTCAAGCGCCGTCTGCATTATGCAGACATGCGCCTCTATTCCTACAATTATTAACGTGTTTACCCTCATATTTCTGACAGTGTCCCTGAATTCTTGAGACCCAAAACAGCTGAAGCTTGTCTTCTCAATAGGCTTAATATCCCTTAGCTCGCTCCTTATTTCACGAATAGTTCTTCCAAGCCCCTTGGGATACTGCTCAGTCAGTATGATGGGTATTTCACACTTTTTGCAGAAACGTATCAGTTTCAAAATGTTTCTCAAGATCTCTTCCCTCCTACTCATTAGGGGAACCAGCTTCTCCTGCATGTCGACAACCAACAATACAGATCCATCTATATTAATCAGTTTTGAATCAGCCTTCATCTTAATAGAAACAATTATGGATGGTCTTAAGCTTTTTCCAGTTCTTACCTGAGAATCCTTCGCCATGGGCAGTTTAAACGGTCACGTTCAACCTGTTGGAAAAGGATTTAAACCAGCTGCTTAAGACATCGTTATGCAAAAAACAGTGTTAAAGATACCTGCAAGATACTATCGGCTTTATCTTGAAGGGAAGCCCTACGGGTGTCTAGAGAAAGATTTTCATTATTTTGAGGAACTGCTTGAAATACCTGTTGTCGAAAGCGCTTTAATCTTGGTGGACTGTTGGAGCATTCATTACTGTGAAAGCTATCTCTCAAGGTCGAGAAAAATAATAGAGGAAAAGATCGTTCCAGCGGTAGAGGCTGCTAGAGAAACCGGTGTGACAGTGATACACGCTCCCTCGTCGAACGTGGCTGAAAAATACTCTCAATCATCCAGATTCTTCGAAAAGGGGGATGAGGAAAGATTCCCTGTATACGCCTCGATAGACCCTGAATGGCCTCCTAGGGAGTTTGTAGAGCGGAGGGAAGGTTATTCTGTGTTCAAAAGGGTTTTTTCACCGCCGCGTGAGGCTTGGGAGGAAGTATACAGGGAGAAACTAATGATAGCTGAGCCTCTGACTCCTAAGCCGGAGGATTACGTGGTCAGGTCTGGAAGACAATTGCATAAGATACTTAAGAGGCTTAGGAAACTCCATCTCTTCTACGCCGGCTTCGCTACCAACATGTGTCTGCAACATAGGGATTATGGGGTTAGGGCTGTAAGCGAAATGGGTTATAACGTGATCCTTTTAAGGGATTGTACTGCAGCAATTGAGGCTCACGATACTGTTGACCAGCAGCTGGCGACAAGAATATTTGTTCAAGAGATTGAGACTAAGTATGCTTGGTCAACAACCTCCAAGGATTTTATAGAGGCTTGCAGAAGCCATTAAGAATCCTTGACTTAACAGTTTCAGCTCATGGGAATACTGTAGGAACGGTTTTGCGAACTATAAAAGTTTCTTCCAATCTGATTTTTTAATGAAATCCTCCAGCTCCTTCGCGAGTCTTTCCACCTCGTCCTTCCTGTGAGCCGTTGACAAGGCGAAATGCGGGGTCTCGGGTCTTAGATACACTATGCCCTTCTGAAGCATGTGGTAGAATAATTTTCTACCCAATTCCCTGTTCTTAGTTCTCTCCGCTGTCAAACCGTTAACCGGCTTCTCTTTTGTAAAATGCAGCCCGAACATGGATAGTAATCCGGTAACGTATGCTTCAAACCCTGTTTCCTCAAGGGTCTCTCTAATCCTCTTCCTCCCGTATTCTGCGAGAGAATTAATATAGGGATATATTTCATCACTCCTCTTCTCGAGCTCGCTTATTGTAACGTATCCGGCGCGCATCGTCAGAGCGTTGCCGACGTAGGTTCCACCGTGGAACGACCGTCTCCAGAACTCCGGCCTATCGATCTGGTCTAGTAGACTCATTATTTCTCTGTATCCACATATCCCTCCTGCTCCAGCGAAATACTGCCCGCCGGCCGTTTTACCTATTGTTATTATGTCCGGCTTGACTTTGAAATAATTCTGCATACCGCCGGGATGCCTAAATCCAGTTATAACCTCGTCGAATATTAACACTATGTTACTTCTACTGCAGAATTCCCTGAGGCCTATCAAGTATTCTTCGCTCGCCGGAATAACTCCTGCGGATCCGAGAACCGGTTCCAAGATTATGCCAGCCAGATCCTCATGCTCAGCTATTCTTATCGTTGCCTCAAGATCGTTGAATGGAAGCGGAACAATGTTTTCAACGCTGGCTAAGCCTAAGGAGGATGGCTTATCATAGGGATAGTTAACCGCCTTGTGCAGCCCGTCGTATCCTCCATGCCATCCCCCCTCCATCTTCCCGATCTTTCTTCTTCCAGTGTAGGCTCTAGCAAGTCTGACAGCATACATGTTTGCCTCCGTCCCACTGTTCGCCGGCTTAGCCATATCCATATTGAACCATCTGCACACTGCCTCCGCCCACTTCGCCTCCCATTCGTTGCACCATCCGAAGTGTGCACCGTGTTCAAGCTGTTCCCTTGCAGCTTCGATTACAGGCCTATAACCGTGTCCAAGGACGGCTGCGAAATGAACCATCCAAAAGTCGATGTATTCATTGCCGTCGACATCCCAGATCCTGCTGCCTTCAGCCCGCCTGACGTAAAAAGGATAGGGCTCGAAATACCTTATGGAGTATGCCGACCCGCCTGGAATATGTTTCTTTGCTTTTTCAAAAAGCTCTCTGGAGGCTCTCGTTCTTTCCCAGTAGCTCATCTTTCCTGATCTTAAGCGGTTAACCGCCTTTTAAATCTAAGAAGGCTGATGGCAGAGGGATATCCGTTATTCTGAGCAAGCCTGTTCTCGCCCCTAAAACTTTAGGGATAAGGTTTACTATTACTGCGGCAGTAGCAGTGTCGCCTGCAATACCTGTGCTCCTCCACTTGACCGGTGGCTCCCCCTCTATCACTACTTCTTCAAACTCTTCTCCACCGACTTCAGCTAGAAGCTCAACCCTGACTAGCTCTTTTTCCCCAGCATAGCCGATTCCGTAGCCGTGCACTCCCGAGACTCTTCCCGGCATTATTTCAAAGTATTGCGTTTTCAACTGTTTCGTCGAGACTATTGGCTCCTGTTTTTCAACTATCCTAGTCAGGTTTACCCCGAGGGCGGATGCGATCAGGTCAACGGATTCACCATAACCTACATGCGCCGTTATCTCGCCGCTCTCTATTTTACGCGTGAACTCCTCGACGCTTAAGGCAAGACCGTACTTCTTTTGGAAGGAGAGTCTTCTTTTCCCCGCGTCTAAGGACCTTATGACTCTTAAACGGTTTATTCTTGTGCATACCAGTGTCATGAGTATGGGCAGGGCGTCGAAAAAAAACCCAGGGTTTACGCCAGCACCTATGATTGAAACATCGTTTTCCCTAGCCATTCTGTCTATTTCTGAGGCCAGCTTAGGATAACGATACCAGGGGTTAGCCAGTGTTTCTGAAGTCGAGATTAAATCCGTCCCGGCTTCTATACACTTAACTATCTGCGGATAAATTTTGTCCAAATGCGAAGAGGTCGCGTGGAGCACAATATCGGCTCCGCTCCTCCTCAGTATTTCAGCCGCTTCGGACTCTCTTGAAACAGTGATGCCAATCCTACTGTTAACCCCAATCACTTCGCCCACATCCCTGCCTATTTTAGAATCATCGACCTCGAAAGCTGCCACCAATTCAAGGCTCTTTATCTCCAAAACTTTTCTAGCTATAAGCATTCCGATTGGCCCTAATCCATAGACTGCCACCTTGACCAGCATACTTTCCCACACCCTTAATAGATATTTAAGGGTTCGTGAACCATGATTCAACGCTTAAATACGAATTCAGAGGAATGGTTTCAGCGTGATGATGAAAACTGTTTCCTCTTGGATTGATTTCATCAGCTCCGGTCCCGGAGCAAGTAGGCTGGCAGAGATATATGGGCCGGATTTCGTTGAAGAAAGGAGAAGAGTGGTTCTGAAGGTGCTGAAGACGTTTGGTGAAACATATGGTTTCGAAAGAAAGGTGATTATAGTCAGGGCCCCGGGTAGGGTGAACATGATGGGTAGGCACGTGGATCACAGGGGTGGGTTCGTAAACCCGATAGTGATTCCTAGGGAAGTCATAATGGTTGCCGAGGGGAGAGGGGACTCCTGCATTGAGATTCATAATGCGGAGGAGAAGTTTGAATCCGGAAAATTTGAAATAGGAGAGGAATTACCCGGCAAGAAAATATCTACGCTGGATGAATGGAGGAGATGGACTCAGGAAAACCTCGAGAAGAAGCCGGAGAGGGAGAGGAAATCCTGGATAAACTACGTTAAGTCAGTATGCTACTTGCAGAATGTTTACACCAGGGAGGGTTCACACGGGAGAAGATTGCTGGGGGCGAACATTGTCTGCTACGGTGACATACCTCGGTCCGCAGGGCTTTCCTCATCGTCAGCTTTAGTCGTCGCCACATTCTTGACGGTTTCAAACCTGAATGATCTTGAAATCCCGAGGGAGAAGATGGTTGAATACACGGGCATCGGGGAATGGTACGTGGGAACCAGGGGTGGATGGGGAGACCAGGCGGCAATGCTCTTCTCGAAAAGAGGCTTCGTAAGCCACATAGGCTTCTTCCCATTCCGAATATCCTACATACCGTTTCCAAGCGGCGTCAGCATTATTCTTTGCAACTCCTTCGTCGCGGCAAGCAAGATGACGGGGGCTAGGAGTATTTTCAACGAGAAGGTTTCTACCTACGAGTTTGGGTTTGAACTAATGAAGAAGTTCAACCCGAGGCTAAAAGGGTTCGAGTATTTGAGAGATATTAATCCTGAGAATTTTGAGCCTGCTGAAATATACCGGATGGTCAAATCCCTGCCTGAGAGAATAGGCAGGAGCGAGCTTAGAAGCCTCCTTCCGGAGAAAGAGGAATGGTTGAACAAGATGTTTAAAGAGCATGAGGAGCCGAGGGAGGGCTATGACTTGAGGGGAGTATGCTTATTCGGGATTTCAGAGTGTGAACGGAGCAGGAGAACCCGGTGGATTCTACCCGGAGACGTGGAGCTTTTCGGAAGGCTGATGAATGTTTCTCACGACGGGGATAGGGTGGTTAAGTCAGGCTTGAAATGGCGTGTCGGGGTGACTGATGAATACTTGGAGAGGCTTATCCTTTCTGAAGGCGAGACTAGGCTGGAGTTTCAGTCAGGCTACTACGGGTGTGGAGCCGAGGAGACTGATTTCCTCGTCGACACCGCGTTGAAAGTTCCGGGTACCATGGGGGCATCGATAGTTGGTGCTGGCCTAGGGGGTTGTGTCGCAGTCCTCGCGTATACGGGTGCTGTGAATGAGATTGTAGATAGGCTGGAGAGAGACTATTATTGCGGCGAGAGCAAGCCGAAAAGCGGAATCATGCTTGTTAGCCCTGTCGAGGGTGCTTGCCTAATTTGAAAACCTATTCCCCAAACTTTAAAAAAGCTCTTTCTTACCAGGTTCAGCATGCGTGAGGAGTCTGAGGAAAAGATTAGGGAGAATACTGTTGCGATCGTTCCTGCAGGCGGCTCAGGCTTCAGGTCTACACCGCTCTGGACTAGGTTGGACCCGTATGCCGACACTATTTCGAAGCCTGCGATGAGAGACCTCTTCTGGAGGAAAACGTATTTAGACACCATATTCGAAACTATAATGCGCTCAGGCCTAGTTAAGTCGATTCTCCTGTCAGTCGGCAGAAGAGTAGGGGGGAGCGTTGAGGAGTGCAGGGATGAAAGGGACCTTATAGACCTTAAGGCACTGATGGACTTGAAAGCGGTTGTGGCGAAATGGAGGGGCGTTGAGATTTTTTTCGACAATCCTGGCGACAAGGGTACTGGTGCTGCGGCAACAAGCGTGGAGGGTAAGAAACTGGTTAGGGAGAGCGGTGTGAAATACGTTTTCATATACTACGGGGATGTGCCTACTGTACCTCCTGAAGAAATAAGGAACATTATAGGGAGCCACGTGTCTTCTGGTGCGAAGATCACTGTAGTAACTTGCGACAAGGGTGATCCATTCATGTACGGGAGAATAGTCAGGTACCCGAAGAAGGTTTTAGGCATTGTTGAGGAGAAGGATGTTAAGGATGGGAAGTCGCTAGAGATAAACAGGATGCTTAAAAGCGAGGAGCTGATCGCGGTTAGGCTTCCCGAGGTTGATACTGGGAAACACGGCGAATGGGCTTCATACATGTTCCTTAGGAAGCAGGATGTTGATAAGGCTGGCGACGAGATCTGCATATACCACCCCATAAGAGAGGCTCTCCCCGGGGGGAAAATAGTTATTTCAAGAAAACAGCTTGAAGAGAGACGGGTTAAGCTAGACGGGAGGGCCCTGCTTTTCCACCCCATGTCAGACGAGTTCCTAGATATAAAGGAGCAGGATGAAATCGGGGTTACTGCGGAGCAGAGGAGGAGCATAGGCTCTCTGGAGGTTAACCTCCTGGACTACAGGGTTTCAACAGACTATCTTAACGCGATAAGGGAGAGGAACACGGGGCTAATGGTTATGAACGCCGAGGTTTATCTTAACGTGATAAGGGATGTTGACGCGCCAAACTATGGGCGGGTTTTAAGAGGTGATTCGGAGATTGTGGTGCCTAACCCGGATGTTTTTTCTCTAAAACCCAGTGAGAGGATACACGGGTTATCCAAGGAGGAACTGCTCTCAATAAGCGAGTGCAGGAGGATTGGTCCAAGCCCGCTTGGAGTATACGTTCTAGAGAGGCACGCTGGAGGCGAGTACTTCCTGCCGGAGGTCTCTAAGGAGGCTGTTTCCAAGGGGGAGAGGGTTAACATATATTTGCTTAAGGGTGAGGAGGGTGTTGGCGAGGGATACGATTACAGGAGTGAGGCCAGGGTTGGGGCGATGCTCCAGTCTAGGAGAATTGCAAGGATGCTTGTGGAAAAGGGGTGTTTTATTGAGGGTGAGGCTGTAATAACTGTCGGCGAGGATTTTGACGCGAGCAGGATTGGGAGGGGCACTGTTTTCTCAGGCAGGGTTGACGTAAGGGGGAGCGTGACGATAGGTGAGGGTTCTCGCATACGCAATTCCTTCATTATCGCTCTGCCCCCCGGTGTTGTCAGCATTGGGAAAAACACTAGGATAATTGATTCCGTTATAGTTGGCTCAAATATTGGTGAGAACGCCGTAGTGGAGAGGTGTGACATCTTTAAGGCTGAAGTAGATGCCTTCGCGTTTCTAAGGAATATGGTGTTCTGTTCGAAAGACGGTGAACCATACGCGGCGGTGAGGGAAGCCCCGGAGCTGGACCACGCCGGCCTAGAAGTGTTAGAGGGGACTTCCCTGGAAGCGCTCGAGAAGATTTTCGGAGTTACTGTGGACCTAGCTGCAAGAATATACGTGGAGAGCAGGGTTAAGCGTTTTCTATGCGACATGATGATGGTTGCTGAAAAGGAGGGTGGCTTAAAGAAGTTTGACAAGAAGTTCACCAAGCAGTTAAGGTCTCTAGCGTTCAGCGAGATACCTGGGCTACAAGAGTATAGTGATGTCCGCTTCTATGTTGGCGTCAATTCCTTTCTGAGTGGAGAAATCGTTTTCAGGGGGGAGGTTCACGTCAAGCCCTGGTGTGTCATACACAACTCGATGATAGAGGAAAGCAGGGTTGAAAGGGGTGCTATAGTTTGGAGCAGCATCCTGAAAAGGTGCTTGGTTAACAGCTCGCTTGCGAAAAGAACGATAATCGACAGGGAGAGCCTTATCGGCATGATTATCGACGAAGGGTGGAAATCGCCGGGGAGCGAATGGAAAAGCTTAATAATCTTTAAACACGGCGAGTAGCATCCGGAGGATTAGAAATGTCAGAATACTCTGTTTCGCCAGAGGGGATTAAATACAGGATTCCAACTAGAGAGGAGTTGAAGGCTGAGCTTGCAAGCATAAGCAGGTTTGTGGATGATCAGCGGGCTAAGGGAAGAGAGATAGTTACAGTCATGGGGCTGGGTTTCGTCGGAGCAGTCATGGCTGCAGTCGTCGCGGACGCGAAGAATTCCCCATACTTTGTGCTTGGCTACCAGAGGCCTTCGAAAAGATCCTACTGGAAGATTCCCTACATAAACTCGGGTAAGCCTCCCGTGAGCGCGGAGGATCCTGAGATACCTGAAATATTCAGGAGGACTGTTATCGAGAAGAAGACCCTGATGGCTACTGGTTGCGAAGAGTCGCTGGGGCTTGCTGACGTAATAGTGGTCGACATACAGCTGGACGCTGCTAAGCCTGTTTTCGGAAAAGCTGAAGCAGGGTATGTTGAGCTGGATGCTTTCAAAGCCGGCTGCAGAACAATAGGGAGATACATGAGGGATGATGCCCTCGTACTGGTTGAAACCACCGTGCCCCCGGGAACCTGTGAGAGAATCGTCCTCCCAATACTTAGGGAGGAGAGGGAGAAAAGGGGTATAACTAAGCCGCCGTATCTCGCACACTCTTACGAGAGGGTCATGCCCGGTAGGAAATACGTCAGCTCGATAAGGGACTTTTGGAGAACCTGGGCTGGGATAGACAGGGAGAGTGCTGAGCGTGCAAGGAGGTTCCTTTCCCGGGTGATAACCTATCCCCTCTACGAGGCTGAAAACACAACAGCCTCTGAAGTCGCGAAAGTACTGGAGAACTCCTACAGGGCTGTCAACATTGCTTTCATCTACGATTGGACTCTTAGGGCTGAGGAAATAGGTATAGACCTTTGGAAGGTTCTCCCCGGGATAAGGGTTCGCCCAACCCACAGCAACATTATGAACCCTGGGCTGGGCGTAGGCGGCTACTGTTTAACGAAGGACAGCGTTCTGGCTAACTGGGCTTTCAAGGAAATATTTGGATGCAGCGATGGTGTGCCATACACTATAGAAGCGATAAACATAAACGATAAAATGCCGCTTCACACTGCCGACCTGGTTTTGGACGCTCTTAAGGAGAGCGGGAGGGATGTTGAGGGTTCAATCGTAGCGGTTCTCGGAGCCTCCTACCTTGCTGACATAGGTGATACTCGTCACTCGCCTTCAGAGATCCTGATTAGAAGGCTTAGGGAAATGGGTGCAGAAGTAAGGGTTCACGACCCCTATGTGAAGGCCTGGCCGGAGTTCGCTCAGCAGGATGAGGACGAGTTCTCGCTTGCAAAGCAATTCAGGAACCAGGAGGACTTGAAGAATTTGAGTGTTGAGCAGGACCTTAATAAGGTTGTTAAGGGTGCTGACGCCATAGTCTTCGCCGTTAGGCACAGCCATTACCTTCAGCTTGAGCCTAAGGAGGTTCTAAGGATGAACGGGGGTACTCCAGCAGTCGTGGATGCTTTCAACATAATTGACGATGACAAGATAATTGAGTACTTGAGGAACGGGTGCGCTGTCAGAGGAGTTGGAAAGGGACATATAAAGAGGCTTAAACAGTTAGCATAGGCCCGTTTTCAAAAGATGATTCGTCATTTTAAACGGTAGATGTTTAAAGCGTTCTCGTAAAGCAGGTTTCTAGCTGCTTCCAGAGCAAGCTCCACATCCAAATAATCTTTTTCAACCAAATCGTTTAGAGTGTGGGCAAGCTGGTGTTTAACCAGCTGCGCCTTGCCGAAAACCCATTCTGGAACCTGAGCGTCGCTGAAGAACGCGCACCACTTGTTCACCGGCAGCATTTGAAGCTTCTCAACAGTCCTCTCCATCATTATTGAGGGATAGTACGAATACCACCAGAAGCCTGATACGTAAACATTCCTGTAGTTTTTAGCAATCACGTCAAGCTCATGGCTCTGCGTCCTGCTCGCAGATATAAGGTCGAAATTAACCTCCTTATACTTGTGGAATAATGGGCAGAGCGATAGCAGCTGACTAGGCTCGTTGGCAACTATCGCGTAGTCCGGTGGGGAGGCTCCGACAACCGGTCTTTCAACACCCAGCATCAGTTGAAAAACAATACTTCCATCGTTAATAAGCTTGAGGAACTCTTCTACTACGAAGGATATAAGCGCGTTTTTCTCCTCTAGGCTAAGCCTCCCCCCTGACTCTGTCTTTCCTATTGCCTCGTCGACAAGCTCCTCCCTAGGATCAGTAATTATGGTTTCACTAGGGTTCAGGCTTATAGTAATCGTCGAAATCCGCTCCTTAAACTTGTCGAATACTTCTGCTACAGCATCCCTCATGCTCCTAGCATCGCTTACTTTCAAAGAGAACATGTCTCCCAGCGTTCTGAGCGACTCCTTCGAGAGCTCTTTCGAGAGTCTTTCAAGCCTCAGTGAACCGGTGAAGAAGGAAGTTTCGAAAGTTAAACCAGTATCCGTGAATTGTAGTGTTAGAAACGCTTTCTCAACCTTGACTCTTTCTTTCAGGAAACCGATGCCGTCGAAGTTTTTCTCAAAATCCATGAATTTGTCTTTAAGCAGAGGAAGGCTTTTCTCAGTTAGTTCCTCGTTGAAATTAAAGAGGCTGAAAACCCTTCTTAAAGCCCAGAAGGTCGACGTGTTTCTCACGTTTTTAAGAAAAGGAATAATCCTTCTAACTCTTTCATCAGGATCCTCTATGTCAAGTATTTCTCTAGGCGTTCCTGAGGAGGCAAGCTCGGTAGCAATGTAATGGTATAGGATTATTTCAGATAAATCCTTGGCTTTCAGCCTCACAGGATCCAGATGCGTATGAATATCTATCAGTGGAATGTTGGGAATCTCTTCAAAAATCTTAATGCATCGCTTCTCCTTCTCCATAATTCTGCGGAGAGACAGTAGGCTTATAAACGTTGTGATTTTTTAAAATCACATCATTTATATACTGCTCCCGATTCATCCGCAACGATACGAGATGGATGGAAGGAAAGTGAGGGTGGGAATAATCGGGTGCGGCGGGATTGCGGCTTCCCACATCTCCGGCTATTTGAAATCCGGTATGGCTGAGATAACTGCTCTCTCCGACAGCAGGGTTGAAAGAGCGAAGGCTCTGGCTGAGAGGCTTAGCATCAACCAGGCTAGTGTTTATGAAAACTATGAAGACCTGTTGAAGGATAGGAGTGTTGACGCAGTAAGCATATGTACGCCTCACCACCTGCATGCTGAAATAACGGTAAAGGCTGCGGAATACTTTAAGCATGTTCTCTGCGAGAAGCCGATAGCGATATCCCTAAAGCAGGCAGACGAGATGATCAGCGCGTGTAGAAAAAACGGCGTGAAGCTGGCAATTGTTTTTCAAAACCGTTTCTCAAAGGATGTTCAAAGAGTAAAGAGGGAGTTTGAAAACGGAGCATTCGGGATTCCAATATACGGCGAAGCCGTCGTAAAATGGTATCGTGAAGACAAGACTTATTACCATGCGGACGAGGTCGCGGAATCTTGGCGTGGAAAATGGGCCACCGAGGGCGGAGGGGCTTTAATAAATCAAACAATCCACCTAGTGGATCTTCTGCAATGGATAATGGGGCCAGTGGAATATCTCTATGGAATATACGATACTAGGATGCACAGTATTGAAACCGAGGACATCGCTGTCTCAATACTCAGGTTTAAGAGTGGCGCCATAGGCTATATTCTGGGGAGCGTCGACATCCGGCCCCAAGAGGATTGGGTAGCCATATACGGCAGCAGAAAATCCGTCGTCATAGGGAGTGATAAAAATGTTGAAAAGGAGTGGATTGAGGAAAGCGGGACAATCTTGAAGAAAGGAGGCGTGGAGGAAAGAAGGGAGACAGTAACCCCGTTCCTTGGGCACGACGAGACTGTTAGAGACTTTATTGAGTCAATACTGGAGGACAGGCCTCCCGCCGTGCCGGGTGAGGAAGCGAGGAAGTCGCTGGAGATTGTTCTCGCAATATACAGGGCTCATAGAACTGGTGGTAAAGTAACTCTCCCACTCGTGGAGTAAGGAGGTTGTCGAGAGTTGAGTATTAGGTTTAAACCATCCTTCATAACGGATGAGGTTTCACAAGACCTGGATGAGGTGGCAGAATTCGCCAGGAGTTTCAACATAAACGCTATAGAGATTAGGACAATACTTGACAAGGGTTTTCCAGAAATCCTCGGCGAGAAAAACGTGTTGAAAAAGTTTCTCCAGGATAATGGTTTAAAGGTTTGTGCAATCGCATCCCCGACTTTCAAATGCAATATTGATTCAGCAGAGGAATACGAGAAGCACCTGGAGATATTTAGAAGCGCGTTGGAGCTTGCTGGCCACGTGGACACTAGGCTGGTCAGGGCCTTCACATTCTGGAGGAAAGGCCGGTATGAGGACTATAAGCAGACGATAATCGAGAAATTCGGGAGGATTGTTGAAATGGCTGAGGAGCAAGGCGTTACGATAATTGTTGAGAACGAGCCTTCAACCTTCGTCGGGAACGGGAGGAAACTGGTGGACTTCTTAAACTCCTTGGGCGCGAGGTCTGTGAAAGCGCTCTGGGACCCCGGTAACGAGCTGATGGATGAGGAGGGTGAAGATCCTTATCCAACCGGGTTCAACTATGTGAAGAAGTTCATAAAGCATGTGCATGTTAAAGACGGTGTTAGAGAGGGCTCTGAAACCAGGTTCCTGAAAGTCGGCGATGGCCAGGCTAAAATAGAGGAAAACCTGAGGGCCTTGAAGGAGACGGGGTATGAAGGCTATGTTTCGCTTGAGACCCATTGGAGAGTTATGAAGAGCCTGGGGGAGCCCCTGCTGAGAACCCCTGGTGGAAAAGAGTTCAGCTCAGGCGCCTACGCCGCCTCATATGTTTCAATGCAGGGTTTGCTTGAGGTGATTTCCAGAATAGGTTAGCCTGAAGCTTTCTGAACCCTAGTCTCCATCTCAACCAGGCTCTTAAACTGCCCAGTGCTCCAAGAGCGTGTCTCCCACCCTGACTCCTTGGAGCGTTTAACAAGGTTTTCCGCCTTTTCAAAATCAGTTTCATATATGTGGTAGGAGTTTGAGAAATCCACGTATTCGCCTGGAACAATGGTTCTCCCAGTCCTCTTCGACAACTCTTCTGCAACGTTTTTCTGAAGTATTGTGAGAGCATAGATGTTCATGAAAGCCGCCTTCATAGCGTCCCTCGACCTCCAGCAGGTTTCCATGAGGAGGTTGTCTCCATAAACCCTGAGCCAAACCCTCTGAAGACATGGCGGGTCCTCAATCCTTGGATCAACCCACGGCTTCCAGGTTATCGCCTGCGCCCTCCTGGAGTAAGGTGTTTCCGCCAGCTTTCTAACTATATAGTCTATCTGGTCAATCGTCTCGTTGCAACACTTGTAGGAGCGCAAGCGTTCATGATAAGTATAGGGCCAGATTCCTCTTTCCACGTAGGAATCATGTATCCCGTTGCAAACCTCCTGAACGTATTCTTCAAGCTGTGAAAGCTTGCCGACCATCAGCCCAGCCTTGTGGATTCTCGGCTCAGCTAAAGGCCTCCTTATTATCATCAGCATCGTGCAGTCCTTGCTGTCGTTCCCGTATTCAGTCCTAATGTTCACACCCTTACTCCAGAGCTCGGTTATCGACTTCTCCCAGACCTCTGGCAGACAGCCTCCTTCAACAACCACCACAGGATGCATAAGGCTCAAGTTCCTCGAGAAAATATAAGCGTTTAGGGGTTATGCTTGAGAAAATCTCTTAAGAGTCAACAGGTTTTTCAAGCATGATATCCGGTTTTTCTCTATTGTTCGGCACGCTGTTCTTAAAACTTATTAACTGAAAACTAAAGCGCTACTCATTGGACTCTAGAACCAGGGTTCTGACGGCGCTGAGGCGTGAGGAGCCGGACAGGGTTCCAATAGACTTAGGCTCAATGCCTTCAACCGGTATAATGGCAATAGCCTACGCTAGACTGAAGAAACACCTCGGCTTGGAGAAGGGTGTTGTAAGGGTTTACGACGTTGGCCAACAGTTAGCTGAGCCTGAGAAAGAGATACTTGAATTGTTTAAAGTGGACGTGATTTCCCTTACCAGGACGCTTGAACCATGCGGACCCGGAAACGAAAGGTGGAGGGAATGGTTTCTACCGGATGGAACTAGTTGTGAAGTCCCAGCCTGGTTTAACCCTGAGCCGGATGGTGCTGGCGGATGGGTTGTTAAAAACGGAAGAGGAGTAGTGGTTTCAAAAATGCCTAAGGGCAGCCTATACTTCGACAGCGTCTATCATCCTCTTGAAAAAGCAGAGAATCCTGAAGCGCTGAAGGACTATGATTGGGAGAGCCATAAAGTAGGGGATGAGCATGTTTCGAGCCTCAGGAGAAAAGCGGAGCATCTTTACAACAACACGGGTTTCGCGATACACTTCTTCGGCGCGGGAAGTGTTCACGAGGCGGGTCAGAGCTTAAGAGGATGGTCAAACTGGCTCATAGACCTTTCCTCCAGAAGGAGCTTGGCCTCAGCAATTCTTGATAGGATGATGGATGTTTTAATGCATAATGTGAAGAAATATGTTGAAGCCTTGAAAGACCACGTGCAGGTCATAGGTTTCGGAGACGACCTCGGAATTCAGACTGGCCCCCAAGTTCCACCGAAAACATACAGAGAACTCTTAAAGCCTTGTCACAGAGAGCTTTTTCAATACGTGAAGAAGCATTCGAGAATGTTCGTCTTCCTCCACTCCTGCGGCTCAATACACGGTCTTATCCCGGACCTGATAGATGCTGGCATCGACATACTGAACCCTGTTCAAATCTCTGCGAGAAACATGGAGCCGGAGAGGTTGAAGAAAGAGTTCGGCGATCAGGTTGCCTTCTGGGGTGGAGGAGTGGATACTCAAAAAGTGTTTCACGTCGGGAGCCCGGAGGAGGTTTACAAGCATGTGAGAAAGAATATTCTGGTTTTCGCAAGGAATGGTGGATACGTTTTCAACCAGGTTCACAATATTCAGGCCAACGTGCCTCCTGAAAACATTCTCGCCGCCTACAGGTCAGCTTATGAAAACGGCTTCTACCCGTTAAAACCCGTAGGCTCCCCATCTATCTGAAGCATTTCTTGCAAGGGGGTTGAAAACTATCTTAGTCTAATGCAGAAATCCTCCATGGCTTGACACAGAGCCTCAACGTTTTCCAACGGAACATCCGGCCCGATCTCCCCCTTCATCATTAAACCGCCCTCGGGCAGATACAGTTTTTCAATGCTCTCCCCAACCATTCTACGAATATCCTGGGGGCTGCAGAATGGGAGTGTCTGCCTGTCTAAGTCAAGGTCGACGCACAGCTTGCCCTTGTAAGCCCTGGCAATCCCGTCCAGCGTGTTCGCGCGGAGCTGCGGGTCGTGGACAGAAACCCCGCATTCAACCAGGTCGTCAACAATATCCAGCAGCCGCCCGTCGGAAGAGAGATAAACGTGTACACCCGCATTCCTGCAGAGGGTGAAAAGCTTTTTAAACATGGGTTTAAAGTATTTACGGAACTTCGCTGGGCTTATCATTAAACCGTTCTGCGTCCCAATGTCTGTGTGAAAGCTGACGACGTCAACGCCTATTTCAAGCCACTTTTCAACGAGCTTCATCTCATGCTCCATAAGCATTTCTATCAACCTTGGAAGACGAGGATCATCCGTAACAATATCCATCATCAGGTTTCTAAAGCCCCTTAAGAAGTATAAGCGGTCGAAAAGGCGCTCCCCGTCGCCGACCCTCAGAAGACCCTTCTCCTTGCGGTCCGCAAAAACCTTCTTAACATGATCCCAATACTCTTTCCCCCTCTCTCCCCTCTCCGTCTTCTCAAGAGGGTTGGGAGGCCGGTAGTTTTCCAAAGCTTTCCAGTCGGCTAACGGGTGTCCAACAACCTGCCCCTCTAAACCCTCTTGCACAGTATGCCAAACGCATCCCCAGTTATCCGTGAAACAGCCTCGGCGATAAACAGGAGGCATGTCGTCAAAATTCCTAATACCCTTCTCATACTGGCCGAAGATAAGCGGGTGTCTAACCAGAACGTCCTCAATCTTCTCTCTATACTTCTTCCAGACACCGGGTAAAAAGTTGACGCTGCATGGAATCCATTCTGGGTAACGGTATTCTAAAGCCTTCAAATAGTTATCCCTGATGTCCTTGTTCGGGTATCCTAGTTCTAAAGCCTTCAAACCGTCTTCCCCAGACCTTTAAAGCCTTTAATAAGATTTTATCCCCGACCTTAACGGTGAATGTTCTGTAACCGGTTAAAGGGGGAAAATCTTTATAAGCTGTTAAAAAGCCAATTTACATGTGTTAGAAATGAGAAAAATAAGATTATGCAGCATGATATTTTTAATAGTTTTGATAATTGCGTGTTTAAACATCCCACGCGCGCGCTTTCTAATTGTTAGCGGTGAAGAAGGGAGAGTCGAGGCTGTTTTCCAGGCTTCCGTCGACACATATATCGACCAGGAGAATCCAGATAATAATTATGGTTCAAGCGAGTATCTCAAAGTAAGGTCGCTAGCTTCCAAGAATGCTAGAACCTATGTTTTCTTCAATCTCTCCACGATTCCCCCAGGAGCCTCTGTGCTAAGCGCGAAACTCTCCATATACCTTTCAAAGCCCCCGGCCTCGGAAAGAACCTATCTTTGCTACAGGTTAAACTCAGCCTGGGATGAGGACTCGCTAACCTGGAATAGAAAGCCCGGGTCCTCGTCGACATTCGCCGCTTCATCCACCGTCTCCACAACACCCGGATGGGTGGTTTGGGATGTTAAAGAACAGGTTCAGAAGTTTCTAAACGGGATTGAGGAGCATGCGTGGATAAACTTTGGCTGGGAGATGTTTGACGGCTCAGAGGACTCTCAGGAGGTTCAGGAAGCGTTCTTCGCCTCAAGCGAATCCGGGGAGCAGGATAAGAGGCCTTATTTAACCGTAGAGTTTACTCCTCCAAAGCTCAACGTTACAGTGGGCACGCCTCTCGCAGCCGGGGAATGGGTTGGCTTAACGATCAGGAGGCTTTCGCAAGACGGTATACTCGTCACAAGGGGGGACAGAATATTTAAACAGGACTGGATTAACATAGGCTCGACAACCGTAAGGCTTTCAACATCCTCTGGAACAGGAGTCTTCTCCCTGGCCCCGGGTGGCGAGCCCGTGGACAGGGTGGTTATAAGAGGGGGGGAGACGCAGGCTGTTGTCTACTACCGGGACACCACCCTGGGTAATCATACGCTGAGCTTTTCCCCCGAAGGCTATCCTTCAGGATACTATATGGGAGGATCCCTGCAGATTACTGTGGTGGCGGGTAACTATTCTCTGGAGATAACGTCTGTTTCTATAAGCCCGGAGAACCCTGTCATGGGCGACATTATCAAAGTATCTGCGTCAGTATCGAGCATCGGTGTAGGTGTTGGGGAGGTGGCCCTATACTACTCTACTGACGGCGGGGCAAGCTGGACTAAACTTGCGATGGGCTTTTCAGGTGGAAGGTATGAGGCGTACATACCGGGTCAAAACGCTTTCACAGAGGTGTCATACTACGTGGAGGCAAGGGATCAAAAGGGTGGCACGGTTAAAACCGATGTATACACAGTGTCGGTCGGACTGCCAGACTGGGTTTTCCTAGCCGTTGCGGCTGTAGTAATCGCAGCTATCGTTGGATTCCTAGCTATTAGGAGAGCCGGAAAGAAATAGTGATTAATGCCTTTTTAAAGACTATTTATCAATCGACACTGCTTTCATCTCTCTCCTTATTTCCAGGGAAACCACGATTATGAACACGACTAGAATGGTTATGCCGATTAACGCTATGTAGAACTCTCCCGAACCTACTGTTGTAAATGGTAATGCTATTAAATCGAGAACTAGGAAAACCATGGCTAGGTTCAGGGCCAGTCTCCCAGTATTCGGGTCCATCGTAGCTTGGCCGCCGGGTCTACATATAAACATTGCCTTTTTATTAGGCTTAACGGCTCGACGGCTTAAGATTTATTAGTGTCTCTCTTTCCGTCGCACATGGACTCTTGACATCGGCCGCGGGGAAAAGCAGAGAGATACTGTTAAGCGTAAGAGGGCTTACGGTGGAGTTCAGAGTTCCACGGGGAATATTGAAGGCTGTGGATAATCTTGACTTGGATGTTTACAATGATGAGGTTCTCGGCCTGGTGGGCGAGAGCGGCTGTGGAAAATCGGTTTTAGCGCATACAATACTGAGGATAGTTGACCCTAACGGGCGTATCGCAGGAGGGAAAATAATGTTTCAGGGAAAGGATATTCTGAGCATGAGCAAGGAGGAGCTTAGACGCTTCAGGTGGAAGGAGATAGCGATAGTTTTCCAAGGAGCCTTCAATTCCTTCAACCCTGTTATCAGGATTTTCGAACACATGCTTGACACTACTTATGCTCATGATGAAAAGGCTAGCAAGGAGGAAATAGTTAAGCGGTCGAAGGAGCTTATGCGTATGGTTAGGCTTGATCCTGATGCTGTCCTCGTAAGATACCCGCATGAGTTAAGCGGCGGGATGAAGCAGCGCGCAGTGGCTGCGATGGCGATGCTCCTTGATCCTAAGCTCCTTATTCTGGACGAGCCCTTCTCCGCCCTAGACGTGCTCACGCAGAAATTCTTCATGAAGACTCTCGTCGACATTAGGCGGGAAACAAGGAAGTCGATGATATTCATAACTCACGACTTGGCGCAGGTGGCTGAAATCGCGGACAGGGTTGCCGTAATGTATGGGGGCGTGATAGTTGAGGCTGCCAGCGTGGAAGATATTTTCTACAAGCCGAGGCACCCATATACGAGAGCCCTGCTTAAAGCTGTCCCAAGCATTGTTGGAAGCATTGATGAGCTTAAGCCTCTTCCGGGTCCACTACCGGACCCTGTCAACCCTCCACCTGGATGCGAGTTCCACCCGCGGTGCCCGCATAGGATCGATATCTGCTCAAGGGTAAGGCCGAAACTCGAGCAGGTGGATGATGTTTCACTGGTGGCATGCCACAGGTGGCGTGAGCTGAATTGAGCGAAGAACCCCTTTTAAAGATAATTAATGTAACTAAGGAGTTCGTTAAAGGCGGTTTATTCTCCTCGAAGAAGGCTGTGAGGGCTGTTGACAGTGTTTCGCTTGAAATAGGTAGGGTTGAAAACGTGGCGCTCGTCGGAGAAAGCGGATGTGGAAAAAGCACTCTCGGCAAGCTGACGCTGGGGCTTTTGAAACCAGACTCTGGGCAGATACTGTTTGAAGGCAGAGATATCTGGTCTCTTAAGAAGGAGGAGTTTTCAAACTTCAGGAGGAACGCTCAGATAATCCACCAGGACCCGTATACAAGTCTCAACCCCGTCCGAACTATTTTCCAATCCCTGGCTCCTCCACTGATCAGGAACAAGGAGGTGCCTGACTCTAAGGCTGCTTACGAAAGGCTGAGGGAACTGCTCACCATGGTGGGGCTGACGCCTCCTGAAGACTTTCTCAACAGGTACCCTGCGAGGATGAGCGGTGGACAGATGCAGAGAATAATACTTGCCCGAGCGGTTTCGCTGAGGCCTAAATACGTTGTTGCAGACGAGGCGGTTTCGATGCTCGACGCCTCCCTCAGGCTTGGGGCTGTTGACCTGATGCTTGAGCTCCAGAAGAAATTCAGGGTTTCCTATCTTTTCATCACTCACGACTTGGGAATAGCTAGGTATTTCATTCTAAAGGGTCGCGGTAAGATTGCTATGATGTACTTGGGTAGCATTGTTGAAGCTGGAGAAGGCGACTCAGTAATACAGAGGCCCATACACCCTTACACCCGGGTGATGATGACAGCCATATCTGTACCGGACCCGAAGCTGACTAGGAGCAGACCGCTTCCAAGTCTTAGGAGCCTCGATGTTCCTAGGCTTGAACAGGTTCCGAGTGGCTGCAAGTTCCACCCGCGCTGCCCGTATGCTGAGAAGATTTGCGAGGAAAAGGTTCCTGAGCTTAGAGCTTTCGATTCAAGACTGGTTGCGTGCCATTTCGCCGAAAGATTCGTAAACTAAAGACTTTTTAACAATCATAAAAACCTTTATATAGGGGTTCTAATCTTTCATCTTCCGGTGAAAGGTATGAAAGTATGGCGGATACTCGCATCAGGACTAATTTGCCTCATGCTTTTAACAAGCATCGCTCCGCAATCCTTCAAGACTGCTGTTGCTCAGGAGGAGAAGTCGGTTTGGATCAGGCCTTTCGGCTATAATCCTCCTCCCGTTGGACACTTCAACTATTTCATCGGTGGTAGCATAGGTGTTTTCGACTGGGTTTTCGAACTGATGACTCACTATTTCGCTGCTAACGGAACCTATATTCCGTGTGTCGCTGAAAGCTGGCAGCTCGACCCGGACTACATGTGGTTCCAGGTTAAGCTGCGGAAGGGGGTTAAGTTCCACGATGGGCATGAATTAACGTACAAGGATGTTCTGTCAACACTATACTGCGTCTACCTCCTCAAGGACAGGCTATGGTACTACATAAAGGATGTTGAGATCATCGATGACTACACTATTAAATTCAACTTCAAGGAGAAGACGGACTACCCGGTGTTCTACATTCTGTGGCACTGGATGATAGTATCCTACACCCAGTATGGGCAGATAGCAGACAAGGTTCAGGCAAGGATAAGGGAGGGCAAGGATATTTTCGCTAAGACAGAGGACTTCCAGGACTTGATTAACGAGCTGAACCAGTATAGGCCTGCGACAGTAGTAGGCTGCGGCCCCTACAAGATTAAGAGCGTCACCGAGACGATGATTGTTCTCGAAGCCTTCGACGGCTACTGGAATGGAAAACCTCCGATAGACGAGATACAACTGGTAAGGTATGCTACGGCAGACCTTGTTTGGGAAGCAGTGATAAAGGGTGAGGCCCACTACATCTGGGCTATCTCGCCCAGCCCCGACTTAGTGAATAGGCTATTAAAGGAGAACCCGTATGCCTGGACCATCAGGATACCTAGGCCTGTCGGAGTAACCCTGTACATTAACAAGGCTAAGTACCCGTTGAGCATGGTTGAGGTTAGGCGCGCACTCGCCTACGCGATAAACAGGACTGAGGTAGGCTGGGTCCAGTATACTGGCGGCTGCGTCGCGTCGGAGTACGTGATAGGTTTCCACGTGCCGGACTTAACGAGATACTTGAACCAGAGCTTCATAAACCAGTATCTGAAGGACTTCAAGTACGAGTATAATCCTGCTAAGGCTGAGCAGATTCTGCAGGGCCTAGGCTTTAAGAAGGGTGCTGACGGAGTATACGTCACGCCCAATGGGACAAGGCTTGAGTTCACACTCATCACTGGAGGAACATGGATCAACGCTCCCGCGGCTGAAAACCTTAAAGCCCAGCTTGAGAAGGTCGGCATAAAGATTAACGTTCAGGTTGTTGACTCCGCGGTTTGGACAGACGTGTTCTACAGGGGTGCCTACGACCTGACTGGCGGTGTCTACGGTTCACCAGGGTTCGCGTTCGACGAGTACTATCACAAGTACTTGGCGCTCTACGCTGGCCACGACCCTGGGAAGAACTGGGGCCAGATGCACTCTGTCCCGTGGAAGACTCAGCCTGTTAACGTTACTAAGCTAGCCAAAGATATAAACCTGTTCCCGGCTCAGATAAGCCAGGCGCAGTTAACAGAGATATATTCAGAGTTATCATACATAACTGGGAACGAAGTTCCAGTCATAAACCTGTACCAACCTGCGGTGGTAATCCTCATGGATAAGAGGTTCGTCTTCCCAACCGACCCAGGATACTGGAATGGCTTAGGCTCCTACGAGCTCCACGGCCTGAGACCATTGTTCACGTTCGGCTGGCTTAAGCCTAAGGTTGATCTGACGGTTGAGAGCGTAGTGGGTGGAACATTAAGCCTTGCTCCTGGACGGTATGAATATGGCAAGGGTGACACGGTAACCATAACGGCTACTCCTTCAAGCCGCTACAGGTTTGAGAGGTGGGAGGTCGACGGCGCTCCGGCTGGAACCGACACTACGTTGACGATAACGATGGACAAGTCCCACAGGGTTAAAGCAGTCTTCAGCGCGATACTCTACAAGACGCTTACAGTGCTGCCCGTGGAGGGAGGTACTCTAAGCATAGCTCCCGGCTCCTACGAGTATGAAACAGGCCAGACAGTCACTATAACTGCTACTCCTTCAAGCGGCTACAACTTTGAGAGGTGGGAGGTCGACGGCGCTCCGGCTGGGACAAGCACCACGTTGACAGTAACGATGGATGCTGACCACACTGTTAAAGCAGTCTTCACAAGGATACCGTACGAGATGTACATAGGCATAGTTGCAGTCATAGCGATAATAGCTGTCGCGGCATACTTCCTCCTTAAGAGGAGAGGCAAGTAGCTACCCGCACCAATAGGAAAACTTTTTCTACCCCTTTTCTCAGTCTTAGTCTAAATGAGGTGGATAGTCCGGAAGGCTATTTTCTCGCTTGTCACCTTATTCTGCGCCATAACTCTAACCTTCTTCCTGTACAGGGTTATTCCTGGGAATCCTGTGGATTTAATGCTCAACTACTACATGTCGTTGGGTTATTCGTATGAGGAGGCTTTGTCAAGGGTCTTAATGATGGTTCCCTTTGTCCCCACTGCTCCTCTTCACGAGCAGTATATGGATTTCCTGAAAGGGATTTTAACAGGGGACTTCGGATACTCTTTCACTTTGGCTCAGCCTATTACGAGAATACTGGGCTACGCTATTCCTTGGACTGTTTTCTCGGTTTCGATATCCCTCGTGATAAGCTTCATGCTGGGTACCGTGATAGGAATGTACATTGCTTACAAGAGGGGTTCACTCGTTGACAGGGTAATGTCGTTCTACGCTTCAATTACAACAGCCATGCCTCAAAACATCCTCGGCTTCTTCCTCATATGGGGTTTAGCGATACAGTTAAGATGGTTCCCAAAGGAATTAGGCCCATATGGTCCAACCGTCGACCCTTCCAAGCTTAACCTGGAGTTCATTCTCAGCGTGCTGCGCCACGCGGCTCTACCTGTCCTCACATACGTTCTCACGACCATAGGGTCATGGGTTCTAATGATGAAGAGCAGCACGATCTCTGTTCTAGGGGAGTACTATGTGACTGCTGCTGAGGCACGGGGTTTGAAAGATAGGAGGATAGTCACGACATACGTGGGTAGGAACGCGGTGCTTCCCTTGTTCACTCGTTTCGCAATATCCTTAGGATTCATGTTCGGAGGCGCGCTTCTTATTGAAAACCTTTTCCTCTACCCTGGCGTCGGCAGGTATCTTACAATCGGGATTCAAATGAGGGACTACCCTCTAGTAACAGGATGCTTCCTCATAACCTCCATCGCAACCGTGCTAGGCAATCTTTTTGCCGACCTTCTTTACAGCAGGCTGGATCCAAGAATAAAATTTGAATAGAGGTGAGGAGACTTGATTAGTAGGAAACCAGGGCTGTTTAAACGGTTTTCATACGTTTTTAAAGTGTTCAGGAGGAAGCCTACAGCCATGGCGGGCCTGATAATAGTGGTTTCCTTCACGCTCATGGCGCTCATCGGGCCGTTCTTCTTCCCGCTCGACATCAGGGCTTATCCTGCGAAAAGGTATCTCCCACCGTCTTGGGAGCATCCTTTGGGAACAGACCCCTACGGCAGGGATGTGCTGATGCAGATAATCAACGGCTCCCGTGATGCTCTGCTAATCGCCGCGTTAACCGGCCTAGTGACCATATTTATCGCGACCGTAGTCGGGGTCTCATCCGGCATGCTGGGCGGCTTGTTCGACGAGGTGTTGATGAGGATTACTGAAACATTCCTGCTGCTTCCGCAGTACCCGCTTCTACTGTTGATAGCCGCAATCCTCCCAGCAGGCAGGGAGCTAACCCTGGTTGAGGTCTCGCTCATAATAGGCATTGTCCAGTGGCCGGCTACTGCTAGAGCCATCAGGTCCCAAGTGCTGGCTACCAGAGAGAAGCCGTTTATAGAGGCGGCGAGGTGCCTAAACCTTGGCAATCTCCACGTAATCTTCAGAGAGATAATTCCCAACCTGATGCCGTACTTGGTGATGAACTTCTTCCTAGCGCTCACCGGCGGCATCTATTCCCAGGTAATACTGTTCTCGCTTGGTATTCTCAGGTTCACCTCAGTAAACTGGGGTGTGATGATAAACATCGCGATGGGTGAGAGCGCGCTGATCAACCCGAAAGCATGGATATACCTCTTCTCTCCAATCGTATGCATAGTTCTGCTTCAGACGGGCCTGGTCCTAATATCGTCAGCCCTGGAAGATGTGTTTAACCCGAGGCTTAGAACAGAAGAGTAGTGAAAAGGCTTTGCAACGCTTATCCGCCGGCTGTCTTTCTACTCTGCTTTAAAAGCAGCGTTATTATTTCCCGGGGCTCAACCTTCAACCACGTTTTATTCTCAATATTCTCAGTCCTCATTACCGGCTGCTCGTTAAGGTCTGTCTTCCAAGCCTCTGAGAATTGGAATGATGCTTCAACACTGTAGGTTAAAGCTTCACCGCTTATATTGTAAAACCTTATTATTAGCCCCTCCCCGTCCTCCCACTGTTTGACGCGCGCGCTTTGACCGCGCTGACAATGAGGTTTTCAGGCTCAACTCTCAGGAGACTTATGCTGCTTGGCAGTTTCCCCTTAGGGTTTAAGACCGGGATGCTGAGAGGCGGGTATGCGAATCCCCTAGCCTGCATGTATGTTTTCGAATCAAGCCAGTCATCCTCGTGAAGTATTACGGAGTATTCGAAAACCATTCTCCTCAGACACTGGGCTCCGGGCGTGGGTAAACCTGGCCCGGCAGGCCCCCTCCCTGTAGATAGGTCGCTTCTCGAAAGCCAGCCCACAGCCCTAAGGAGCGTAAGGTATATTAAAACACCCTTCGGGCTCTTCCTAACCTCGTATTCCGGAATCCCCCTGTTAGCCACCGTGAAGCCCTTTGAGCCATCGTTGACGTCAACCCAGGTGAGCTGGGGGTTGGTTGTCGGCGGGTTCTCCACCCAGTTGTCCCCCTTGCCGGCTGGTTCAACAGGTCTCTCGATAACCTGGTAGTGATAGTCAGCGTAAGACTTTTCAGCCGCTACGTCTGTTTGGAAAACCACTCTAAGCCTGTGGTCCATCGCCCTGTTGTCAACCTCAGTCTTAAAGTCAATCCTCCTTGAGCCCGGCATTATTGAAACCTGTGTCGAAACAGGCACCTCGCCTTCTTCAACGCTTCTCCGCTGACCCTCCAAGCGGGCGGGTATTCTCATCTTCAGGCTGATATTAATTAGAGCCCTCGTTCCAAGGTTGCGCGTCTCAACCCTAGCCGGGTTCTCCATGCTTGAGATAACCGGGTTATGCTGGGAGGGGGTGAGAAATTATACCCGTCCCCAGCATCGCCTTCATCCATGAAGAAGTTAACGCCTTCTAGAACCCTGCCCGTATTCTTCTCCACGATCCTCAGCACGCCTCCTTTCTCAGGATCGGCTTCAACCCTTATAAGAGAGTTTTCAACATGAAAATCCCCTGTTCTAAGCTCTCCGCATGCTGGCGGCTCACCTTTGACTATGGAGTAAACCCTGTATCCCAAGGGTGGAGGATTTGCGGTGAACTCGATTCTACACGCGTCCCCCCATGCGGTCGCGTCCTGAGGCGGTTCAGACACGTGTGTCGCAACCTCGGCATCCCCGTCGTGAACCACATACTTGTCTAAGGGCAGTGGCACAACCACCGAGACGGGTTCAGTCCTCTGCCAGTTTAGCGTGTTGAAGACAACGATTTCGGCGAGCGAGTCAACCCTAGGCCTTGAAACCAGCCTCGCCACTGCTGACGCTGCTTGAAGCCCCCTCTATGACGCTGACGAATCTAGCCTCGTTCTCGTCGTGAACATGATCCACCCCGCTGCCGTAAATACTGTCGTGTGCATGGTTCAACAACAGGTTTTTCCAAAGCCTTGTTAGGAGCCCACTGGGGTAGGCTGCTCCCGCAAAGATTTTCGCGAACATGGATAATGGTTCAGCGTACAGCTCCAGCTCGGCCTGAGCCCTGAAGTTCAGCTGCTTAAGATAAACGCGTGTCGAGTATACGCCTGCAAGCGTGGGGAAGAAGCGTGCACCCCTGAGCTCCCCCTCAAACACCTGTAGGCTCGACGCATGCCTCCTAACCTCTTCTAAATGGCTCTCAATGTCTGAATGCTCAGCTAAAATATCCTTCTCCACCTCGTTCAGAAACCCTATTATCCTGGTTATGCTTGATTGCGGCGGCATGTGGTCACACCCGTTCATAAGCAGGATGCTGTCGCACACGCTAAGCGGCTTCAGCCTGTTTACAACGCTAACAACCCTCCTCCTAGCGGCTTCGAAGTCGGGCTCAGGTTCTCCTCGTAAACCCCCTGCTGAATGGTTCCCCAGCCGATTGGAGACCGCCAGTAGTAAGCGTCCCACGGCCTGGAGACGCCCAGCATGTTCGCGTTGCAATAACCCATTAAGAGGTGGACTGCAATCACCTCGCTGCCATCAGGCCCCCTGTAGAGGAATTGAGTCTTAAGCCTCTCCCCCTCGTCCCCCATTCCTCTTGTGAAGACGAAGCTGTCTATTCCGAAGCCGCGGAGTATCTGGGGGATCTGCGGAATGTGGCAGAAGGTGTCTGGAAGATACCCTACTTTCATAAGGCCTCCGAAGCTTAGAGACAGCCTGCACCCTATCAGGAGGTTCCTTACCAGGGCCTCATCAGGCTGGGTGAACCATGGCCCTATTTTCAGCCTTCCCGAGGAGACGAGACGCCTAATCCTCGGCTCATCCTCAGGCTTCGCCTCCAAATAGTCTTCGAGAATGCTGGCTTGGCCGTCGAGCATAAAGCATTTAAACCACGGGTCTTCATCAAGAATTTTCAGAGCCTTCTCAACAACCCTCACCAGCCTAACCCTGTATTCTTGGAAAGACAAGTACTATTCACGGTCCCAGTGCGTGTGTGAAACCACGTGGACCCTAGTAGGCATTTCACCTAATACTTGTCTTCCAGATTATAAAAAGGTAGTCTCGAACCCGGTTTAGCTCGAAGAATCGCCTTTTTGCTGCATGGGGCCGTCGAGCCTGGGCGTCGACCTGATCCAGACGCTCATGGGGCCTGGTTCACGGTTCGCCCAAGCATAGTAAGGTATCGCTAAGAATCCTGTTTTACGAGCCTTAGCCGGGTTTAAGGCTCGGTATAGGGAGTCTTGCCCCCACTCGGAGTCCGCCACGTAACCTTCCCCTCTGATCGCCATTACTCCGTCAAGCAGGTTGGGGGCCCATTCTGCTTGAAGCACCGTGTCCTCAGGTATTAAAAGATCCCAAACGTCGAAACCAGTGTTGTCAACGCTCTCTAAACAGTATACTAGCGGCCCCCTGCTCAAAGCCATTCTCCCCAGGTTCTCGTAGACAAGCGGGTTGCAGGATGTTTTCCTAACCTCCATTTGAAAGGACAATTCTATTCTGTCACCGTCGCTCCAGCTTCTGCTAAGCTTTAAGTAGGATCCCGGCTTGATTTCTTCACTAATCTTCAACCCGTTTAGGCTTGCCTCTGTATCCCCGCTCCAACCCGGTATGCGGAGATACATGGAGAAATCCAGCTCGTGCTCCAGGCTTAACGCTATTTCAACCCTCCCATCCCAAGGGTAATTCGTTTTCTGAACCATCCTTACAGTATTGTCTTTAAACCTGAGGCGGGCAGTATTCTCATCATACATGTTCACCCAGATCCCGTCTTCAGAAACACTGTAGAAGTAGCCGGGGAGACTGGCTACGAGCCTAGCCACGTTCGGCGGGCAGCAGGCGCATTCAAACCATTTCCTCCGCCTGTGTCTACCACGGTCTGCAAGCGGGTTCACGTAGAAATACTCTTTTCCGTCGAGCGAAATACCCGCTAACACGCCGTTGTAAAGAGCCAGCTCCATCACGTCGACAAACTTAGCGTCCCCGCTTGCGAGAAACATTCTCCAGTTCCACATGAAGCTTGCTATTGCAGCACAGGTCTCAGCGTACGCTTGAGCATTCGGCAGCTCATAGTTGAATCCGAATGCCTCCCCATCGTAACGCGAACCAACGCCGCCAGTAACGTACATTTTGCACTTCACCATGTTGTTCCAGAGCCGTTCTAAAACACTCCAGACCTCTTTGTCCCCCGTCTCCATGTAAAGGTCCGTAGCCCCACTGTTCAGATACAGCGACCTGACGGCATGCCCAACGATCTCGTCGAGCTCCTTGAACGGCTTATGGTCTATCCGGTTGACGTCGCCACCCGCTATTCCCCTTCCACGGTTATCTATGAATTTTTTAGCCATGCTTAAGTATCCGGGGTCGCCAGTCTCCCTGTAGAGTTCAACCATCGCCATCTCTATCTCAGGGTGTCCCGGTGCCCCCGGCTTCCCGTCTGGGCTGAAGACTCTCAATATGTGGTTTGCGAAACGCACGGCAGCGTTGAAAAGCTTCTGGTCTCCCGTGGCTCTGCGAAGAGCAATAGCGGCCTGAATCAAGTGTCCAGCGCAATATAGTTCATGATCGCGCGCAAGGTTCGACCAGCGTTTAGCCTTGTTCTCAAACGTGAAGAAAGTATTCAGATAGCCTTCCTCGTCTTGAGCCGCACATATATCGTCAACAACTTTCTCAACCAGGCTGTGAAGTTTCTCGTCAAACCGGGATGCGAGAAGGAACCCGGCGGCCTCAACCCACTTGTAAACGTCTGAATCGTTAAAAACCAGTCCTTGGAAATCACCCTTCTCCTTCCCAGCTGCCCTTCTGAAATTGTAAATCCTGCCAGTGTTTTCAAGAAGCTCATACTGGGATGGGACAGTCACTTCCCTAATCTTCTCCAAACGTTTCGCCCAGAAGCCGTGTTTCAACTCAACTTCTTCAATTGACACAGGGCGTAGCTTCGCGTAGGGGCTGTTCGAAGTATCCACTATGCGAGTCGGCAAGACTATTCCCAAGAAGCGTCAAAGTCTTAAAAACCTTGTGCTCATCTTCGGATTTCGAGGCGTATCGTTTATATTGCGCATTGAGACATTGTTAACTGCTAATGGCTTGCAGCAGCTTTAAACCAGCTCGTCTTCCAGACCTTCTTGAAAGTGAACCTGAGCTCGAAGAAGTTTTGTCGAGGCCAATGCCTGAAACTGTGAAGGCTGTTTCCAGGCTTGAGGGCGACATTCTTATCTTGGGTGTTTCAGGTAAAATCGGCCCCACCCTTGCGAGGCTTGTTAAGAGGGCTGTAGACGAAGGCGGTTTGGACAAAAAGGTTATAGGAGTGTCGAGGTTTTCAACACCAGGCTTAAGAGAAGAACTGGAAAAAATGGGCATAGAAACGTTTTCATGCGATCTGTTGGAGGAGGAAGAGGTGGAGAGGCTTCCAGAGGCTTCCAACGTGATCTACATGGTTGGCAGGAAGTTCGGCACGCAGGAGGATTCCTCGTTAACCTGGGCTGTAAACACGCATATCCCGGTTATTGTTTCCAGGAGGTTTAAGAAGTCGAGAATAGTAGTGTTTTCAACGGGGAATGTGTATCCGTTGGTCCCAGTGTCCTCTGGGGGCGCGGACGAGTCTACTCCTCCAGACCCGGTGGGCGAGTACGCCCAATCCTGCTTGGGACGTGAAAGAATATTCGAATACTTCTCTAAAAAATACGGTTTGAAAACCCTGTTCTTAAGGCTTAACTACGCGATAGACCTGAGATACGGTGTTCTACTGGATGTGGCTAGGAAAGTTTTCGAAGGCTTGCCAATAGACTTGAGAATGGGGTACATCAACGTTATATGGCAGGGGGATGTCAACAACATAGCTGTTCGCTCCCTTGAGCTCTGCAGCCTCCCTCCTGAAGTAATAAACTTGACTGGTCCTGAAACAGTTTCCGTCAGATGGTTGGCGGAGAAATTCGGGGCTATCTTCGGCAAGAAACCAGTTTTCAAAAACAGCGAGATGGGGAACGCTTTGCTAAGCAACGCTTCGAAATGCTTCAGGATATTCGGTCCTCCAACAGTCACGTTGGATCAAATGATGAAATGGGTTGCGCACTGGGTTCTAATAGGGGGCCGTACTTTTAACAAGCCGACTCACTTCGAGATTGTTGACGGAAGGTTCTAAGCAAATTGTTAGGTCTTACTGGCGTCGCTTTATATCTACGGGGGCTGAAACGCTTAAAAGAAAGCTTGGCAAATGCCCTACTAATGCGTTTAACCACGACTGTTATCGGAAGCCTCCCGAGGCTCCACGAGGACCTGGAAACATCGATCAGGCTTGCCGTGGACCTCCAAGTTAAGACAGGCATAGACATAGTGTCCGACGGGGAGCAGAGGACAGACATGCTTTCCTATCTTTCGAACTCTATGCACGGCGTGATGGCGGTTGGTGAGAAGATTTGCTTAACTGGAAGAATAAAGCCAGTGGCGAATATTGAGAAGTCCTTCAAGATTGTAGATTTCCTTGAGGCGAGGAGGCATATCGCTGAAAAAGGTTATTCAAATAGTTTAAAAGTAGGTGTAACGGGACCTATAACCTTCGCTTTTTCAGCGGCGATGAAGAACGCTGGACCCTACGGAAACGTTAGGAATATTGAACTCTACAATGATGTCGCGCATGTTGTGAACAAGGTGGCTAGGCTTATTCAATCATACGACGGTTTGACGCAGATAGATGAGCCTGGGATCAGCGCGGGTTTTCTAGACCCGGATAGGATACTGGAGCCTCTTAGTATTGCGACTGAAGGCCTAGATCCGAAGCTGACGAGTATACATGTCTGCGGGAAGCTGAACGCGAAAACAATAAAATCCTTGAGCGCGACGAAAAACGCGAGTGTTCTCAGCTTGGAGTTTGCAGGCTCTTCTGGAAACATTGATCTTCTGTCTAGAAGCATTATGGAGGAGAGCCAGAAAAAAATCGGGGTGGGATGCATGAAGGTAAACGTCTTGTCGAAGAATGATCTAACGACTTCTGAAAGGGCCGTGGAGATCGTGAGTGAGGTGTCTTCGAAAATCGGTGTGGAGAACGTGGCTTATATTCATCCTGATTGCGGATTGAGAAGGACTAAGCGCGACTTGGTTTTCCTGATCTTGGAAAACCTTGTGGATGCGTCGAAAGCCTTTAAAGTTAGGTGGGAAAAGCTTAAAAATTAACTATGTTTTTAAGACTCATGGGGCATCCCGCCTTTCTGGCCTTCGACCTTGGGGCGGAGAGCGGCAGAGCCTTAATCGGGATGCTTGCTGAGAAAAAGATAATGGTGGAGGAGGTATACAGGTTTCCAAACATCCCGGTGAAGGTGGGGGAAAGCATTTTCTGGGATGTTTTAAGAATATGGGGTGAAATTAAGTCTGCTGCTTCACTAGCATACTCCAAGCTTAGTGGGAACCTGGAGTCAATCGGAGTCGACACGTGGGGGGTTGATTTCGCTTTTCTCGACAGCAACGGCGAGCTCCTTGGAAATCCTCACCACTATAGGGATCTGAGGACAGAACGCGCTTTTGAAGAGGTCTTTAAAAAGGTTTCGAGAGAAGAAATCTATTTCAGAACAGGGATACAGTTTCTCAGGCTGAACACCCTCTACCAGTTGTACTCGCTTGTTTTAAGCAGGTCTTCAGCTCTCAACGCTGCAAGCAGATTCCTGATGATACCGGACTTGTTCAACTACTGGCTGTCTGGCGTCAAGGTCTCTGAGTTTACAGATGCTACGACAACCCAATTCTTCAATCCCTCTAAGAACAACTGGGACTATGAACTCCTGGGGAACCTCGGGATTCCAACCCACTTTCTGCCCGAGATTGTTAAACCGGGAACCGTGCTTGGAAGGATTTCCACTAGTCTCGCGGAGGAGCTTAACATTAGCAACAGGGTTTCAATCGTAGTCCCAGCATGCCATGACACTGCTTCTGCAGTCGCAGCAGCCCTTCTGGAGAACGAGAGCTCCGCCTACATAAGTTCCGGAACATGGTCGCTAGTCGGCGTTGAGGTGGATAAACCAATAATAAGCAGAAAATCCCTGGAGTACAACTTCACTAATGAAGGGGGTGTTTTCGGGAAATTCAGGTTTCTGCGCAACGTTCAGGGAATGTGGCTGGTTCAGGAATGCAGGAGGATATGGGCGAGCCAAGGCAAGGAGTATTCTTACGATGAGCTAACCAGGCTTGCAAGCAGGTCGAGAAGATTCATAGCGTTCATCGATCCTGACGACCGGAGGTTCATGGCTCCAACGAACATGGTGGAGGAGATAATGAATTACTTGAACGAGACTAACCAGGAGAAACCGAGGGATGAGGGTGAACTGGTTAGGATGATTCTTGAAAGCCTGGCTTTCAAATACAGGCTTGTTTTAGAGAGGATAATGGAGTTGACGGGGAGCAGAATAAACCGGATTAACATCATCGGAGGCGGTTCTAGAAACTGGCTGCTAAACCAGCTCACTGCAGACTTCACCGGTATTAGGGTGGTTGCCGGGCCCGTGGAGGCTACCTCCATCGGCAACATTCTCATGCAGGCGTACGCAATGGGTTTCGTTAAATCTCATAAAGATATAAGGCGGATAGTTGGAAACTCGTTTGAATTTGGAGGATTCGAGCCGGAACGTGAAGACTTAGTTGAGGATGCTTACACTCGTTTCTGCTCCATAGCTGAAAAACCCGGTGGCTAAGGGAAAAGCCGTCGGGAAATATTGTTAAGGGAATTATTTTCTTCTCAACTGACTAGGTTATGGTAGGAGCACTATAAAACTTATAACGTCGGAGAACGTATGTGGAAGCGTGAAAGCCCGCGGGACCATTATTATCATACTCGTTTTTTCACTAGCTGTTTGTGTTTTAGCTTGGGCACCTTGGCTTGACAACAGGGAAATACATGACCGGGTTCTTAGGGAGAAGGGATGGATAGACGGTACGATTCAGCCTGTGGAAAACATCACAGCGAGTGATGATGTGCTGAGGGATATGATAGAGTATAGCAGGAGCCATGGTGTAACTGATGGAATCCTGATTTGTGATTATAACGTGAAATGGGCTCCTTTCGGAAGATGGGTTGCAAGCTGCGAAGGCGCCTACTACGTGACTTTCTGGGGGGAGATATGGCCTTAGATAAGCATCAACCTTCGAACAGGGTTTTCCTAGTGCGCGCTAGTCTTCAGGCAGGCCTAGTTCTTTAACTATCTGCATAGCCTTCTCTTCACCGACGGCACGCTTCAAATCCTCGATGGATTTCCCACCCCTCCACGAGTTCACTATGTTTAAAACAAGCTCTCTAACCCCGGGGTTAAGGTCTCTTAGAGCAACCTCTACACGTCTTCTCCTGTTTAAGACATCGTCCGGCCTGTAAACTACCCCCATCCTGAGGTATTATCCTCGATTGAAATATAAAGCTTTAGGGCGATATTACCGGCGTCCACCCGAAGAAGTTGAGTTTAACGGCTTCTCCAGGCTCCGCAGGCGCGAAAATAATTCTCAATCCAACAGCCCTGCCTTTCAACACGCTTATTTCAAAAAGGTCTTTTAAAACACCCTCTATAAGCCTGCTGGGCGCATCGTCTGAAACCACAGTCATGTCAACCCCTGAAACGCATGCTGAAGCCAAGTGTACAAGATCCCTGAGCTTAACATCTCCAGCTGCCACTCTTTCCTTCAGAACGTTGTCTTCAGCAACCGGCAGCATAACCTCGTTATAGCCTGTCGCCTTTATTCCCGCTGTTTTAACAGCGTTCCCTATCAGGCTGTTTATCTCTCTGATCATGCTAAAGGTCCCTGGCAGCGGTATTTTAACCCCGGAGGCAAACTCAACTATCTCTGCAACGCTTTCCTCCATCCATGGCGATAGTGAGACGTCAATCCCGTAGTAGTTTACCCCGAGCCTCTCTGAAAGCCTCAGACCAACCTTCTCGGTTGAAGCGTAGACTTCAGCGAGAATGTCTTGGAACTGGCTGAGAAGCTTGTGTCTGAGGAGGCTCGGGTATAGTAGGGATATTGCCAGCCCCTCTTCACAATGCAGGTTGCACGCCGACGGGAAGTAGGGCGTAACTATTTCCCCACCCATGTTGACGCATATCTTGCTCCCATTGGAAGGGTTTTTTTCACAGGCTTTCCTTAAAACGTTTTCAATGCTCTTAACACTGTTTACGCTCCTCATGTTTATCGACACGTAGAGCCCGTTTTCCGCAACCTCCGCAACCTCCTCTAAAGCCGGATGCTTATCCTCAACCTGGCCTATCGAAACATAGTTGACAACATTCAGATCAAGAAGCTGAGAAGCCCTCTTCATAGGGGTCTCCTGGCTCTCTAAGGGTGGAAGCGCAACCCTGGTGCTCCAAACGCTTTCCGATAGAAACATTGATTCAATGTTTAATGAAAGCATTGAACCCAGGTTGAAAATACGCTCCCTAAGGCTCTGCGAGTCTCCAGAAGATACGAAAAGCGTCACAGACCTTATTTTCATTCCGAGTTATGAGTACGTCTCCTTTTTAAAAGGCTTTCTTACCATGGTGGTTTCCGGGTTGTTTCTATTTAAAAGATTTGAGCGCTGGAAAAAACAGATTTGAAAAGAATGCTCTGCTTTAAACAATGGTTCGATGAGAATAGTGAGTGGGCCGTGGGCGAGCCTACGGGTTTTTGTCTCAAGGAAGCCCTGAGCCAGGAGCCTCAGGCTAAGAAGCTGGGAATCATACAAGGCTCAAAAAGTTTATTAAATTCCCCGTGTTTCCCCCGCCGGGTTGTCGGTAATCCAGCGGATAAAGGACAGGGCTAGGCGGAGGCCGATGAGGATTGTCCTGCCTGAGCCTGAGGATGAGCGGATACTTAGGGCGGCTGCAGCCTCTTCGGAACAGGGTGTTGCAAGACCAGTGCTTCTAGGCCCGAGGGAAACTGTGGATAAGAACGCTTCTCAACTAGGCTTATCCTTAACCGGGGTTGAAGTTCTTGAGCCCTCGACATCAGGCTATTTGGATGGCTTCGTCGAAGAGTATTGCAGGGCTAGGGAGGAGAAGAGTGTCAGCGAGGCTGTTGCGAGAAGAATACTCAACAGGCCGCTCTACTTTGCATGCATGATGGTTAAGACTGGTCTGGCTGACGGCATGGTTGCCGGCGCCTCCACCACTACTGCTAACGTTATTAAGGCCAGTCACCTTGTAATCGGGTACGAGGAGGGGGTTGAAACACCGTCCAGCTTCTTCATAATGGAGACCGGTAACACGAGCATCGGTGAAAACGGTATCCTGGTTTATGCTGACGCTGCCGTAAACCCGGACCCGACTCCGGAGCAGCTTGCGGACATAGCTGTAGCCACGGCTAGAAGCGTAAGGAGGCTCCTGGGATGGGAGCCGAGGGTTGCGATGCTCTCCTTCTCAACCAAGGGTAGCGCTATACACCCGCTTGTGGATAAGGTGGTTAAGGCTACGGAGATCGCTAGGAGGAAGGCGCCTGAAATCAAGGTTGACGGGGAGCTTCAGGCTGACGCAGCGCTAGTAATGGAGGTGGCTATGAGGAAAATGAAGGAGCCTGGGCCGGTCGCGGGGAGAGCGAACGTCTTAATATTCCCAGACCTGGATGCTGGAAACATCGCTTACAAGCTTACTCAACACGTGGCTGGGGCTGGAGCCTACGGGCCTATCCTGCAGGGTTTCAAGAAGCCTGTCAGCGATCTTTCCAGGGGCGCTAAGGTTGAAGACATCGTCGGGGTCATTGCAGTGGTCTCTGTTCTAGCGCAGTCAGCCGGGTGAGAGGATTGCCGTGTAAGATACTTGTCGTAAACTGCGGCAGCTCCTCAATAAAGTATAAGCTTTTCGACGCCGACTCGCTGAAAGGCGTTTCCAGCGGGCTGCTGGAGAGGATTGGGGGCAGGCCGGCTGTTCTAAGGCATGAGGCCGGTGGAGCCTCGGCAAAGAGAGAGGTTGATGTTTCCAACCATAGACAGGGCTTGGAGCTTATTCTAAAGGTTCTCCTCGAGGCTGAGCCAAAGGCTATTGGTTCGCTCGAGGAGATCGTCGCCGTTGGGCACAGGGTTGTTCACGGCGGGGATTCTTTCTTCGAATCCATCCTTGTTGACGAGAAGGTTCTTGAGGTCCTTAGGAAATGGTCTCACTTGGCGCCCCTCCATAATCCTCCCAACATAGCGGGTATAGAGGCTGCGCGAAGCCTTCTTCCAAGGGTTCCTCAGGTAGCCGTGTTCGACACTGCTTTCCACCAGACTATGCCTGAAACCGCTTATCTCTACGCCATACCTTTTGAGCTTTACGAGAAGCTGGGGATCAGGAGGTATGGTTTCCACGGGACAAGCCACAAGTATGTTGCTCAGAAGGCTGCTGAAATCATTGGAGAGCCTATTGAGAAGCTCAGGATAATAACCTGTCATCTCGGTAATGGGTGCAGCATCACCGCCGTTAAGAACGGCCGCTCAATAGACACTAGCATGGGCTTCACGCCTTTGGAGGGCCTGGTCATGGGGACTAGGAGTGGGGACATAGATCCGTCGATAGTCTTCTACCTGATCGGGGAGGGCTTCTCCCCCAGGGAGGTTGAAGACATGCTTAACAAGAAGAGCGGGCTACTTGGTGTTTCAGGCGTTAGCAACGATATTAGGGATGTGGAGAGGGAGGCTGAGGCCGGTAGCAAGAGGGCTAGGCTCGCGCTGGAGATCTTCGCGTACAGGGCTAAGAAGTATATAGGCGCCTACGCCGCGGCTCTAGGCGGGTTCGACGTGCTCGTCTTCACAGGGGGGATTGGTGAGAATGATCCTCTCATGAGGAGAATGATATGCGAAAACATGGGTTTCCTAGGGTTGGAGATCGACGAGGAGGCTAACAGGTCCACGGTTGGCAAAACCGGGGTTATAAGTGGGGAGCAGTCTAGGGTTAGGGTTCTAGTCATACCGACTGACGAGGAGCTTGCTATAGCTGAGGAGACTAGGAAACGCTTATTAAACCATTAAAAGTATAGCGTTGGCAGCGGTGGGAAGAATTGAAGGTCTGCCTGTTCGAGGATGAGAAGTTCGACCTGCTCTATCCGTTAACGCTCACAAGGGCTTCTTTCGAGCTGAGATGCGGGTCGATGACCCTGGTTGAGAGAATCAGGAGGTTCAACCCCGGTATAGAAGCCTCGTTTTTTCTAAGGGACTACTTGGAGCCTGTTCTTAGGGAAAGGCTTGGAAACGCCGTTGTGAACAGCCTTGAAGACCTTGGTAGGGATGACGTTATTCTGGTTAACGGCAGGTGGCTTCCCGAGCACGGTCGCCTCCCGATCGAGGGGGATGAGACTGTTGCCACGTGCAGGGGTGACGTAGTGTATGTTCGCGCGAAGAGGGAAACAGTTAGGAGAAGCCTTTCCGACAGTCTTCAGAAGACTATTGAGAACCTGAGGTCTGAGCTCAGCGTCGAGGAGGTTGAAGCCCGGATGGTGGAGTATCCTTGGCACTTGGTCCAGTATAATCATGAGCTGCTTAAGGAGGATTTTGAAGCATACTGGTCTAAGAGAGAGGGGGTTAAGGCTATGGGGGAAATGGTTTCAGTCGTCGGCGATAAGAGCCTGCTCCACGTTAGTAGGGGTGCAGCCATACATCCTTTCGTCGTGCTGGACACGAGTTCCGGCCCAATAATGGTTGACGACGGCGCCAGGATATACCCGTTCAGCCGCATAGAGGGCCCCTGCTACATTGGCAGAGACACTTGGATAGTCCGTGGAAACATTAGGGAGGAGACGAGCATAGGGCCTGTCTGCAGGGTTGGCGGTGAGGTTGAGGCGAGCATCATCCAGGGTTATTCGAACAAGTATCACACGGGTTTCCTCGGTCACGCTTACGTCGGCGAGTGGGTTAACATAGGTGCACTCACCACTAACAGCGACCTGAAGAACGACTATAGCACTGTCGACGTGTACGTGAAGGGGAGGCTTATGGACACGGGGGACCTGAAGGTCGGCAGCTTCATCGGGGATCATTCTAAGTTTGGCATAGGCTGCCTGCTGAACACCGGGACCGTAGTGGGGGCGGCGTGCGTAATGCTAGGGGGAGAGGTTCTTCCAAAATATATTCCGAGCTTCTGCTGGTACGCGGATGGAAGGCTGAGGAGGGGCGCTGGCTTCAGGAGGACTGTTGAAGCGGAGAGGAGGGTTATGTCTAGGAGGTCGGTAGTAATGTCGGAGAGCTACGTCAAGATGCTTGAGAAAATATATCAGGACACTAAGGAGGAGAGGGAAACTTTAATAAGGAAGGCTGAGCTTAGGCTGCAACAGGGAGGTCTATAGAATGTCGGTTGAGGAGAAGGTTAAGAGGATCATAGCTGAACACTTCCGCGTCAGCGTTGAGAGCCTGAAGGACGATACTTCCCTGGTCGACGACCTTATGGCTGAATCTATAGACACCGTTGAGCTGATCGCAACCTTCGAGGAGGCTTTCAACCTGGAGATTCCTGAGGAGGAGGCGGAGAGAAACCAGACTGTCGGGCAGGTTGTGGAGTACATAAAGGCTAAGCTTGCTCAAGCGGGGCGCTGCTAAACGTATCTCCAGCAGGCTTGATAATCGGGGTTGGCGTGGATGTTGTTTCGATAAGCAGGGTTAGGAAGGCGGTAGAAAAGTGTGGGGAAAGTTTCCTCAACAGGGTTTTCACGGAGAGAGAGCTTGAACATTGTTTTCAATCGGGATATCCTTACGAGAGGCTGGCTGCCAGGTTTGCCGCTAAGGAGGCGGTTTTCAAAGCAATAGGCCACGCTAGCAGGAGCCGGCTGGGCTGGAAGGGTGTTGAAATCGAGGCGGGTGGCTCAGGGGCTAGGGTTGTAATGAGTAAACCCCTGACCAATATTCTCCGTGAGAAGGGTGCTAGAAACATTTTGATCAGCTTAAGCCATGATAGGACGAGTGACGTTGCTATCGCTGTAGCAGTGCTTCTCGCATGATTATCAGGCTAATCTGGCTGAACACGTTTCCCCGGCGCACGGAAAAAGCGTGTGAAGATTTCTAGAGTCTTCGCAAACCCGATTACTTTTTTCGCCAGGCTCCTAGCCTCCTCCATGCTGATCCTCGCCTCCTCCCAGTTTCTCCAGGTTTCGAAAACCGTTTCAACTATCTGCGTATCCGGCAGCCCGCCATACTCCTTGAGAAAGTCTTTAACGCTTTTCTCAATATTGTTCACGTAGACGCCCTTAATGTTTAGCGCAGCCTGAACAAGGCGTAGTGCTGTCTCAACCGCTTCGTAAGCCAGAAGATCCGGCAGCTGCTCCGCGGTGAAGTCGTAACCGCCGGAGTTATACTCCGCCAGCATTCTCTGCTCATCCATTTCAACAAGCTTCTCCAAGCGTTCAACCCTCCGGTAATAGTTTTCCCAAACTGTTTTACCGTTTTCCTTCAGCGCCTCCTTGGCAGATTCTGAAAAGCCCTGTTTAAACAGCCCTTTTTCAAACGCCTTTTTCAAGGCAAGCATGAATTCATCCGTCTTCACAACCCTGTAGGTTTCACCATCCAGTTTTCCGATTACGCTGCGTAAAACCGGCATTTTAACCTCCTCCCTAACATGGATGGCTACGAACAACGGCCTTGCTTTACAGCCTTCCACAAGCCTCTTCAACTCCTTCAGAATATCTGTTGAAGCCGAAGCGTAGAGTGAAGTGTGAACGTAAGGAGTATTGTTGGCGAAGACCGTTGGCTCGAAGGCTGACCCCGCGTAGCTGTGCAGAAACCCGTAGCATTTTTCAATCTTTTCGGCATAGGCCTCAGGGACCTTGGGGTCTTCAAGCTCCTGGTAAGCCACCCTAGGGTCACGGTTCATGATCAGTATTGACCTTAAATCACACGCCTCCATATACCTCTTGGAATGCTCGAGAAACTCGTCGAGACGCTTGTTAACGCTTGGAG